>Ga0075426_10000120_pt1 | contig 50644 bp, 44 predicted proteins | sample SoiMethybrSBSTD5_FD_75304 | JGI IMG/M metagenome (GOLD analysis project Ga0075426, IMG submission 75304) | Bulk soil microbial communities from a Populus tree surrounding site in Tennessee, USA - Soil MetaG P. TD hybrid SBSTD5 | ecosystem: Environmental > Terrestrial > Soil > Tree plantation... | reverse complement strand
CATGTGGTACCACCAGCACTTCAACACCGGCACCACGCCCGCGCGCTATCTCGCGTTCAAGGCGGAAGGCGTCGCGATACGCAATGCCCAGGGCGTGCCGAAAGCGTGGATCTCCAAGCGGCTCGGCGGCGACCAAATCGACTATGCCGATGAGCGGCCGGAGATCCGCCGCATGTTCTCGGAGGCCCTCTCGAAGCACGGGCTGAAGCCGAACATGGACAACGCCTACGCCGCCGAAGCGGCGGAGCTGCCGCAGAAGGCCGCTTAAATGGGGTCTGTCCCCATTTAGACGGTGGCGTGCGCCGAGCCGGGCTGCGGGATGAGCGCGTCTTCGGCGGCTTCGGCGAAAGGCACGCCTTTCGGCAGGATCACCGAGGCGGAACGCACGCGCTGGTGAGCGGGATCGATGCCCGGCGGCTGCGTGGCCTTCGCGAGGTCGTTCGCCGCAGCGACCAAGCGACGGCGCGCCATGATGATGCCCTGGTCGGTCGGCACGAGATTCTCTCTCGTGCGGTCCTGGATCGGTCCCATGCTTTCCTGGACGGAAGCGTCCTGCATGGCGAAGCCTTCGACGCCCGAGAAGGTGCGGCCTTCCTGCTGCGCCTGGCGGTCCATCAGGTAGTCGTTGTCCTTGTTTGCGATCGGCCGGAAGCTGCCCGGGATCAGCGGGACGTGGATGCCCTTGCCGGCGATCATGGCGTCGCGCTCTTCCTTGGTGAGCGGCCGCGTCGCATGGTGGTTCGTGCTCCACGCCCAGCAGTTCTCGTCGTCCATCGGCACCCAGGAATGCCCGCCGATCGGATGGTCGCCGCGCGGCGGGATCAGGGTGAAGCTCGGCATGATCCATTGCGTGATGCGCCAGTAGTACTTGTCGTTCTCGGCGTTGCGCCGTGCGCCGATGTAGAGGCCGCCCGGCGACTCGACGACCTCGAAATGCGGCGCCAGGTCGCCGAGGTTGTATTTATGGCTCTGCGTCGCCGCCTTGAACATCGGGTCGACTTTCATGGTGTGGCGGTGCAGGAACGAGACGTGGCTCGAGTCGATGCCGCCCTCCATGGCCTGCAGCCAGTTGCATTCCTGCCAGCGCTTGGAGACGAAGCGGTTGGCTGCCGGCACCATCGCCCACTCATGCTCGGGAAGCGGCGGCCGCAGCTCTGCCGGGCCCATGTAAGTCCACAGCACGCCGCCACGCTCGATGAGCGGATAGCTCTTCAGCTTCATGCGCTGGCAGAGCTTCGGGTTGTCGGGCTCCGAGGGAATCTCGGTGCACTGGCCGGTCACGTCGTACTTCCAGCCGTGATAGGAGCAGCGCAGCCCGTTCTCCTCGTTGCGCCCGAACCAGAGCGACACGCCGCGGTGCGCGCAAAACTCGTCGATCAGCCCGAGCCTTCCCTGCGTGTCGCGGAACGCGATCAGGCGCTCGCCGAGGATCTTGACGCGCACGGGCGGGCAATCGGCCTCGGGCAGCTCTTCGCTCAGCAGCGCGGGCAGCCAATAGCGCCGGAAAAGCTCGCCCATCGGCGTGCCGGGGCCCGTGCGGGTGAGAAATTCATTCTGTTCCGCTCTCATGAACGCGGTTCCTGCATGATGGACTGCGATTTTAGCGCAGCGCCGCGCGCGGCATTCGGCGCTCGCGTTCCGCTATAGCGAATGATATTCGCAGTAACGGGACGGGTATACTGACGGCCGCAATAGGCGAGTCGGGCGCAACGATCCATGTCCTTGCGGCAGCGGCAAAAATCCAAGCAATGCGATCGGCGGTGATCATTCCCGCGAACGGCAATATGGCGAGAGGACTACGGTGGATACCAAAGTGAAAGACAAGCCGGCGCAGGCGGCCGGCACGGAGTCGCACTATCACAGCAAGAAAGACCGCGTCTTCGTGCGCGGCATCCAGGGCCAGTACAGCCTGAAGGACGAGCTCAAGCGCCTGCGCTCGATGCCGCGCGTGCGCAAAGGAAAAGAGATCAAGTTCGTCGATGGGCCGCAGACTTACAGCCGCCATTACGTCGAGCCGAAGGACGGCATCTCGCAGATGTTCCATCTCCACCTCGAGGAGTATGCGCCCGGCGCCAAGTCGCAGAAGCACGGGCACGTCAACGAAGCGGCGTTCTACATCCTCGATGGCAAGGGCTACGAGATCCACGACGGCGTGCGCTACGACTGGCAGGCGGGCGACGTCGCCATCGTGCACAACAACTGCGTGCACCAGCATTTCAACGCGAATCCGGACAGGCCGGCGCGCGCGCTCGTCATCAAGACGAAGCCGATGTACATGTTCATGAACATGCTCTTCCAGCAGCTCGTCGAGCCGCGGCCGACAACGCCGGCGCCCGGCGCCGAGGGCTACCAGGCGCGCGAGCGGGAAGACGACTACAACCATTCGAAGTAAGGAGAAGGCGATGGCCTGGGACGAATCCAAAGCCTGGATGCGCGGGCGGCAGCACCAGAAGCTCTATCAGGCGCTGCTCGATGACGCGCAGAGCGCGCCGGCGCGCAACGCCAAGCGCAAGAAGATCGTGCACCCCGAGGACATGCCCTGGGAGATGTCGCGCCAGGGCCTGCTCAAGCACCTGCTCAACGAGGGCATGAACACGCGCATGGAGACGGTCGACGCGTACATGGAGATCATTCCCGCCGGCAGCCGGTCGGGGAAGCACCGCCACCTTGCCGAGGAATGCGTCTACGTGCTCGAAGGGCGCGGCTACGATCTGCACCAGGACTGCGACGTCGAGATCACTGACACCTACCACTGGAAGCCGCAGGCGGAGGTCAAGCGCTACGAATGGGAGGCGGGCGACGTGATCTACATCCCGCCGAACACCATTCACCAGCACTTCAACGCGAGCCCGGAGAAGCCGGTGCGCCTCATCTCCGCGACCAATCGCATCTACAAGGCTTGCGGGCTGAACGATCTCGAGCAGATCGAGAACTGCCCGGAGTACGACCCGAGCGTCGTCCTGACTGCGGAGCTCGTCGAGCAGTACCTGAAGCGCGCGAAGGTGCCGGCTTGAGCTCCGTGCTCGCGGCGCAGAGCGCGCCGCGGCACGCCTGGCGGGAGCTGTGGCTCATTACCACCGGTCACGGGCTCACGCACTGGTACCCGGCGACCTTCTATCTGCTGCTGCCGCTCATCGGCAACGAGCTCGGCCTCTCCTACAGCGAGATCGGGCTCGTCATGACTTGCCAGTTCGCGGCCTCCGCGATCGCCAACATCCCCGGCGGCGTGCTCGTCGATACGGTCGGCCGCAAGGGCCTGCTGATGGCCGCCTCGCTCTTCTGGGTCGGCTTTCCCTACCTGCTCATCAGCCTGACGCACAGCTACTTCATGCTGCTCGCCTGCGTCGCGCTCGTCGGCTTCGGCAATAGCCTCTGGCATCCGACCGCAATACCGACGCTCGCCAACCGCTATCCGCAGCGCAAGGGCCTCGTGCTCTCGGTGCATGGCATGGGCGGCAACGTCGGCGACGCGATCGCGCCGGTCGTGATCGGCGCCGCGCTCGCGCTCTTCTCGTGGCGGCAGGTCGTGGTGCTGAACGTCGCGCCCGGCCTTGTCGTCGCAGTGCTCATGTTCGCGCTCCTCGGCACCGTGCGCCCGGCCGCGATGCCGGCAGCGGCCGAGCGCCAATCGTTCGCGCAATATGGGGCGGGGCTCGCACGGCTGCTGCGCAATCGCGCCGTCCTGATGCTTTCGCTCGGGTCCTCCTTCCGCACGATGACGCAGACCGCGCTCCTTACCTTCCTGCCGGTCTACCTCGCGCGAGATATGGGCTATGCGCCAGCGCTCGTCGGCGCGTGCCTCTTCGCGCTCCAGGCGGCGGGCTTCGCCGCGGCGCCGGTCGCCGGCCACCTTTCCGATCGCATGGGCCGCAAGCAGATCGTCATCGGCAGCATGATCTCGAGCGCCGTCGTGCTGGCGGGAATGGCCTTCGCGGGCGCCTCGCCGGTCTTCGTTGCGCTGATCGCGGTGCTCGGCTTCTTCATGTACGCGACGCGGCCCGTGATCCAGGCGTGGCTCCTCGAGGCGACGCCGCGCAACATGGGCGGCTCGAGCGTTGGGGTGCTCTTCGGCGCGCAGGCGTTCGGCGCCGCGCTCGGTCCCTGGCTCGCCGGCATGGTCGCCGACCGCCATGGCTTGCTCGCCACGTTCTATTTCCTCGCGGCAACCATTGTGGTCGCCAACCTCTTCGTGTTCTGGACACCGAAGGTCGCCGAACCTCCCCGGTAGGCGCTAGTCATGCTTGACCTGCCGGCGCGCCTGCGCGCCATCCTCGCGCAGGAATACCCGCGCTTCTCCGATGCCGAATACGCGCGCCGGCATCGCGCGCTGCAGGCGGTCATGGACGCTGCGGGCGTCGATCACCTCCTCATCGTCACGGACCATCGCACCGGCAACGCGCCGCAATGGGTCACCGGCTGGCCGGGAACGGTGGAGGCGTACGTCGTCTTCAAGCCCGGCGAGCCGATCGTGATGCACGTGGAATGGTTCAATCATTTTCCGCTGGCCAAGCGCCTCGCCAAGGGCTGCGATGTGCGCTGGGGCGAGCACCGCGGCACGGCGCTCACCATCGCCGAGCTCAAGCGCCGCGGCGCGAAACGCGTCGGCCTCATGGGGCCGCTGCTCGCGCGCAAGCAGCGCGATCTGGAAAGGGAATTCACCATCGTCGAGCTCGACGCCGAATACGTTCGGCTGCGGCTCGTCAAATCGCAAGAGGAGCTCGACTGGCTGGGCATCGGCGCCGCGTTCAGTGATGCCGGGTTCGCCGCCCTGCTCGCGAACATCAAGCCCGGCATGACCGAGCGCGAGCTCGGCAATCTCGTCGAGCGCGCCTACGTCGGCGAGGGCGGCACGACTTTCATCCATTACATCGGCGTGACGTCCATGGCCGCGCCTGCGCTCTTCGTGCCGCCGCAGTTCCATTCCTCGCGCAAGGTGCAGGCCGGCGACGTCGTGTTCTGCGAGCTGTCCGGCTCGTTCTGGGATTATTCGGGCCAGGTGCTGCGCAGCTTCACGGTCGCCGCCGATCCGACGCCGCTCTATCGCGATCTGCATGCGGCAGCGGAAGCGGCGTTCGACGCGGTGACGGCCGTCGTGCGCCATGGCACAACGATGGAACAGGTTCTGGATGCGGCCGGCGTCATTGAGGAGCGCGGCTTCACCGTGTGCGACGATCTCCTGCACGGCTTCGGCGGCGGCTACTTTCCGCCGATCCTGGGAACGAGGAGCCGGCCGGCCGGTCCGCTGCCGAAGATGACGCTCGAGGAGAACATGACCGTGGTCGTGCAGCCGAACGTGATCGCGCGCGACCGGGCGGCAGGCGTGCAGGTGGGTGAGCTCATCCGCGTGACGAGGACCGGCTTCGAGCGCCTGCACCAGGCGCCGCGCGGCTTCTTTCGCGCCTAGAGCGGCAAATCCTCGTCCTGCAGGGGCACCTTGAGCGGATCGTAGTTGAAGAGCCACTGCGCGCGCTCGCGAGCGATGTTGCGCTCGGCGAACGCCTTCTTCATCTGCGCGGCATCCTTGATGTGGTAGAGCGTGCCGTGCTCGGCGGATTCCATGACTACGCGCGCGCAACGCTCGACGCGGGCGCGCTGGTAGAGCTCGAGCGCTTCCGGCACCGAGCCCGCGGCCTCTAGCGCACGGGCGAGCACCGCGCCATCCTCGATCGCCATGCAGGCGCCCTGCGCGATGAAGGGTAGCGTGGGGTGTGCCGCATCGCCGAGGAGCGTCGCGCGCTCTGTGCTCCAGTCGCGCATCGGCGGGCGATCGAAGAGCGACCAGCGGTAGCACTGGTCGCGCTCGGCGGCATCGAGGATCGCCTGGATCTTCGGATGCCAGCCGGCGTAGGCGGCCTTGAGCTCTTCCCAGGGCCTACGCTGCGTCCAGGACTCCTCGTCCCACGACGGGTCTTCCGGGCAGCCGACGAAGTTGAGCAACTCGCCGCGGCGCAGCCAGTACACCACGCAGTGGTTCTTGGGCCCACACCACACCGTGCCGACGAGGTCCATGATGTCGCGCGGCAGCTTCTCGCGCGGCACGGTCACGCGCCAGGCGACATAGCCGGTGTACTTGACCGGCGTTTCTCCGACGATCTGCGCGCGGATCGCGGACTTGATGCCATCGGCGCCAATGAGCACGTCGCCCTGCACCGTCGCGCCGTCGGCGAGCTTGAGCGTCACGCCTTGCGTGGTTTCGGAGAAGCCACTCACCTTCGAGTCGAGCGTTACGCAACGCGGGTCGAGCGAGCGCACAGTGTCGAGCAGCATCTGATGCAAATCGGCGCGATGCAGGTGGTAATAAGGCGCGCCGTGGTTGCGCTCGTGCGCGTCGGCGAACGGAATCTTGTGCAAGAGCTCGCCGTTGTCGAAGCGCCGGAACTCGTATTCCTTCGGCTTGACGCCCACCTTGTCGAGCGCCTCGCGCAGCCCCAGGTCGTAGAGCACCTTGACCGAATTCGCGCTCTGCTGGATGCCGGCGCCGACTTCGGCGAGCTTCGGCGCCTGCTCGAAGATATGCACTTCGAAGCCGCGCTTGAGGAGGCAGGCCGCGGCGGCGAGCCCGCCGAGCCCCGCACCGGCGATAAGGACCTTAGTCGGCATGGATGCCTGCCGCCTTCACGGCATCGCGCCACATCGGGGCATCGCGCTTCAGGAGTTCGGCGAACTCCGCCGGCGTGTTGCCGAGCGGCTCGACGCCGATCTTGCGCAGACGCTCCGCGGTCGCCCGCTCGCGCACCGCTTTCGCGATCGCCTGCGCGAGTTCGTCGATGATCGTGTTGGGTGTGCCGCTCGGCGCGAGATAGCCGTTCCAAGTGCCGGTGTTGAAGCCGGGATAGCTCTCGGCGATCGCCGGTACGTCGGGAAGCTGCGGCGTGCGCTTCGCGCTCGAGACGCCGAGCAGCCGGATTTTCCTGCTCTGCGAATGCTGGATGAGCTCCGAGGCGTTGCCGAAGTACATCTGCACCTGCCCGCCGACCAGATCCGCGACCGCCTGCGCGCCACCTTTATAAGGCACGTGCGTCATCTGCAGGCCGGCTCGCGCGAGGAAGAGCGCGCCGGTCAGGTGCGTGGTGGTGCCAGCACCGGCCGAGGCGTAGTTGAGCTGGCCGGGGCGCGCTTTCACGTAAGCGACGAATTCCTCGAGCGCCTGCCCCGGCACGGAGATATGCACGCCGAGCACGAACGGATTGGTGCCGACAATCGAGATCGGCGCAAAGTCCTTGTACGGATCGAATTTGACCTTCTGCACGAGCGGCAGCGAGAACTGCGGCGAGGCGGCGAAGAAGAGCGTGTAGCCGTCGGGCGCGCTCTTTGCGACGAATTCCGCGGCGATGGCGCCGCCTGCGCCGACCTTATTCTCGACGACGAACGGCTGGCCGAGGAGGGTGTGCAGGCGTTCGGACGCGATACGCGCCTGGTTGTCGGTGTTACCGCCGGCGACGAACGGGACGATGACATGCACCGGCCGCTGCGGATACGACGGGCCTTGCGCTCCCACCGCAATCGGCGCAAGCGCGCCGATGAGGATCAGCAGTTTGCGCATCAGATCATCGCCGAGCCGCCGTCCACGACGAGCGTCTGCCCGGTCATGAACGCCGCATCGGCGCTGGCGAGGAAGCTCACGGCGCCGGCCAAATCTTCCGGCTTCTCGTCGCGCTGGATGGCGCGCGTGCGGCGGGTGATCTCGCCCTGGCGCACATGCTGCTCGTGCTTCGCCACGTTCTCGGAGAGCGTGAAGCCCGGGGCCAGGGCGTTCACCGTGATGCCGTCGACGCCAAGCTCGCGCGCAAGGCCGCGCGTCATGGCGATCACGGCGCCTTTGCTCGCGATGTAGTGCAGGAAGAGCGGCACGCCTTTCAGCGGCGCACCGGAGGCGAGGTTGATGATGCGCCCGTAGCCGCCTTTCTTCATGTGGGGCACGCAGGCGCGGCAGCAGAGGAATATGCCGAGCGTGTTGACTTCCATCACCTGGCGCCATTCTGCGGGCGGGATTTCCGTGAACGGGCGCAGCGGGATGGAGCTGAACACGGCGGCGTTGTTGACCAGGATGTCGAGGCGCCCGAACGCCTTCACCGTCTCGCTCGCCATGCGCTCGACGTCGCGCTCGTTCGCGACATCGACCTGCAGGCCGAGCGTGCGCGCATCGCTCGCCCTGGCGATCTCGGCCGCCGCCACGTCGTAGTTGCGCACATCGGCAACGACGACGGCGGCGCCGTCCTGCGCGAGGCGCAGGGCGAGCGCCTTGCCGATGCCGCTGCCTGCGCCGGTGACGATGGCGGCCTTTCCCTTCAGCCGGTCCATACCACGTCGTCGTAGCTGACTTTGCGCGCGAGCAAGCCGAGATCACGTGCGAACTGGTTCATCGAGTCAACGCTCGCCGGCGAGATCGCGGCATCGTAGAAGGGCGCATCGCGCCGGATGAGCTCGGCGATGAGCTCGGCTTCCTGCGGCGGAAAGAGTCGCCGGCCGATCGCTGTGGCGCGAGTCGGATCGTCGCGCAGCGCACGCTGTGCGTCTCGTACCGCCTGTGCGGCGGCCTTGGCCAATTGCGGGCGTTCGCGAATGGTCTTGTCCGTACATACGAGCGCGGGAAACGTATATCCCTTCACCTGCGCGCTGCCCTCGCGCCGTGCATCGAGGACCACCGTGCCGGAGCCCTCGCGCACCGCGATCTCCGCGCCCATGCCGTTCGCCCAGAAGGCGTCGATCTTGCCTTCGGCGAGCGCCTTTGCCGCGGCGAGCCCGAAGGACGCCTTCTCGCCCACCGCGCCGGGCACGGGACCGATCTGCGCATCCGTGATGCCCGCGCGCTTGAGCATTTGCTTGAGGCCATCGAGCGGCCCGGGCGCGGCGCCGATGCGCCGGCCTTTGACCACGCTGAGATCGCCGCGCGCAGGATCCAGGTCTTTGCGCACGACGAGGAACCAGTACATGTGCTGCGCGAGCGCGCAAAGGAGCTTGCCGCCTTGCCAGTCCTTGAAGGCATAGAGCGCCGCATGCGCCGCACCGCCCACGAAATCCAGGCGCGCCTCGCGCAGCTCTTCATAGGTCTTCGTCACGGGATAAAGCAGCTCGAGCGTGGCGTCGCGCAGGAAGCCGAGCTCGACCGCTGCGATCGCAGGGAAGTAAGACGGCGAGACGAGGTCCGGTATGGCGACGCGGACCGTCATGCGAGCCGCTCCGCGATCCACCCGGCGCAGGCGAGCGTGCGCGCGTCGTCGCCGATGCGCCCGATCACCTGCACGCCGAGCGGCATGCCGCTCGGGCTCTTGCCGGCGGGGACGGCGACGCACGGCGTATGGAGCAGCGTCCACACGACGTTCATCGCGACATCGCCCGTCGAGGCGAGGCCTTTCGGCGCCTCGCCGGTGGCCGCCGGCGCGACGATGACGTCGTAATCGCCGAGCGCCTCGGCGAAATGCGCGCGGCAATCGGCGGCATGTTGCTGGGCGCGCACGTATTGCTGTGGATCGAGAGCGAAGCCGTCCGCGCAGCGCTGGCGCAGCGCCGGATCGAGCTTCTCGGGAAAACGCGTGAACTCGTCCGCCATGCTGCGCGCGACCTCGTACCAGAGTATCGCCGTATGGCTCTCGCGCAGCCCGCGAAATCGGGCCGGCAGCTCGAACTCGTCGGCATCGAGCCGCCGGCGCACGTCGGCGAGCGTCGCGCGCATCTCCGGCTGCACGCGATCCCATTCGCTCGTGCGGCACACGGCGATGCGCGGCGGCCGGTCGATCTTCGCCTCGAGCGTCGGCCGGTTGGTGAGCGCAGCGGCGAAGAAGGCGCAATCTTCGACGCTGCGCCCATAGACGCCGACCGTATCGAGCGAGTCCGCGCCGGGCTTGAGGCCGGCGCGGGCGATGGCGTTGTAGGTCGGCTTGTAGGCGAAGATGCCGCAATAGGATGCCGGGCGGATGAGCGACCCGGCCGTCTGCGTGCCGAAGGCGAGCGGCACCATGAAATCCGCCACCGCGGCGGCGGAGCCGCTGGAAGAGCCGCCCGGCGTGCGCGACGGATCGAGCGGATGGCGGGTCTCTCGCGGGACAAAGGTCGCGAATTCCGCCGTCACGGTCTTGCCCATGATCGTGCCGCCGGCGCGGCGCGTGAGCGCCACTGCCGCGGCGTCGCTGCGCGGCCGGTAAGCGGCGTAGATCGGCGAGCCGTATTCGGTCGGCATGTCGTGCGTATCGAAGATGTCCTTCACGCCGACCGGCACGCCGTAGAGCGGCGCGCGGGGATTACGAGCCGCCGGCCAATCGGCGGCGACATGCGTCCAGGCCTTCACGATGGGCTCGCGCTCGGCGATGCGGCTGCGGCAACTCGCGATCAGCGCTTCGGCGCTGAGCTCGCCTCGCTCGATGAGTCGGGCCGCCTGCCTCGCGCCCAATCGAAAAGCGTCGCGCATCGGCTCAGTATAATCGCCGGCTCCCGATGGCTGGTCGAAACATCGTGGTGGTCGGCGCGGGTCCGGTCGGCACTGTCGCGGCCCTCGCCTGCGCTCGCTTCGGACACCGCGTGACGCTGCTCGAGGCGCATGAGCGCGTCGACGACAGTCCGCGCGCCTCGACCACGCAACCGCCGACGCTCGAGATCATCGCCGAGCTCGGGCTCATCGACGAGTACATCGCACAGGGGCTCGTCGCGCGCACCTTCCAGTTCTGGGACCGGCCGCGGCTTCGGCTCATCGCCGAATTCGACTTCGAGCGGCTGCGCGGCGAAACGGCGTACCCGTTCGTCGTGCAAACCGAGCAGCACAAGCTCGCCAACATGGGTCTCGCACGCCTGCGCGCCATGGGCAATGCAACGGTGCGCATGGCGACCCGAGTCACGGACGTGACGCAGGACGCCGATGGCGTCACGGTGCACACCGAGCAGGGCCTAGTGCGCGGCGACTACGTCATCGGCTGCGACGGCGGCCGCAGCACGGTGAGAAAGGCGCTGGACATCGAGTTCGAGGGCTTTACCTGGCCCGAGCGCTTTCTCGTCGTCACCACGCGGTTCGATTTCCAGGCGGGGCTCGGCGTCTGCTATCGCAATTACATGGCCGATCCGCAGGAGTGGACGAATCTCTTCAAGGTGGCGGGCGATGACCTGAAGGGGCGCTGGCGCGCGGTGTTCAACACCCGGGAAGATGAGAGCGACGAGGAGGCATTGTCCGACGCCGCGGTGCGCGCGCGGCTCGGGCGCATATATGTGCCGGAGGCGGAGCGCGAATACCTGCACCTCAATCTGTACAACGTGCACCAGCGCGTCGCGAAAGCGTTCCGCAGCGGACGCGTGTTTCTGTGCGGCGATGCGGCCCACGTCAACAACCCGATCGGCGGCCTCGGGCTCAATTCCGGCATCCACGAGGCCTGGGATCTCGCCCAGCTGCTGTCAGGCGAAGGCCGGGATCTCGACGATTACGAGCGGCGTCGCCGGCCGCTCAACATCGAGTACGTGCAGGAGCAGACGATCGCGAACAAGCGGCGCCTTGAGGAGCGCGAGCCGGCCAAGCGTGAAAAGCGCTTCGAGGAGCTGCGGCAGATGGCCGATGATGCGGCCAAGCACAAGGCGTTTCTTCGCCGTGCTTCGCTGCTCGAGAGCGCGCGGCGACTGCAGTAATTCAGCTCGGTTTCGCGGGCGGCGGTGGCGGCGGGTTGCCGGGCGGCGGCGGTGGCGGCGGGGCCGCTTGTCGCGTCGACTGGCGGTACGGCGCGTAGCGCCCCGCCATCGGGATCTGGTTGCCCTTCGCGTACATGCACTGCTGGTAGCTGATGTCGTAGCGCTGCTGCAGCGAATAGCCGGACGCCTGCGACGCGCCGGTGCCCGCGAGCGCGCCGCCGGCGAGACCGATACCCGCGCCAACGCCCGCTCCGGAGTTGCCGCCCATCAGACCGCCAGCAGCAGCGCCGATAGCAGTGCCGACCACGGCGCTCTTTACGGCGCTGTCGTTTTGCGCCTGTGCCGCGGTCGTGCCGCCGATCTGCGAGGACGCGAACTGGCGGCACTCGTAATCGTCGTAACGGAACTGGTCAAAGCTCTTGCTCGAGCCTGGCAGGACCATCACGCTCGGGCCTGACGGCGGCGGCGTCGCGCAGCCGGCGACGAGGGCGAGCGCGCCCAGCATAAAGAGCGCGCGCTTCATTGTGCCGGCGCCGGCGCCGGCGGCACGGCTTTCCAGCCGCTCGGGCAATCCTTCACGTACGGGTAGTAGCCGCGCGAAGTCTCGCAGTAATACCAGTAGCCGGCCTGCGGCGGCTGGTCGCTGCGCTCAACGTATTGCGTCGGGCCGGGCGCGACGACGGCGGGCGGGTAATACACGGGCGCGGGATAGTAGTAGGGATAAGGCGGACCCCAGTACGGCCCCCAGTAGGGACCGACATTGAACCCGAACACGACCCGCGGCCCGCCGTGATGCCAGGCGAATGCCGAGCCGGCGCCGAGGATGCCGGCCGCGGCGATCGCCAGTCCGATAAGCAGCTTCGACGGCTTTTTCATAGGGTGCTCCGTGTTCTTGGACCGCAGATTAGCCGCCGGGTGCGGTCCAAGGGGTGACGAATTGTTACAACCTATTTCGGCTGCTCGGTGATGCGCAGATAGGGTTTGGGCGCCTTCCATCCTTTCGGGAAGAGCTTCTTCGCTTCGTCGTCGGAAACGGAGCCGGAGATGATCACGTCCTGGCCCTGCTTCCAGTTGGCGGGTGTCGCCACCTTGTGCTTCGCCGTGAGCTGCAGCGAGTCGAGCGCGCGCACCACTTCGTCGAAGTTGCGGCCCGTGGTCATCGGATAGAAGAGCATGAGCTTGATCTTCTTGTCGGGGCCGACGAGGAACACGGTGCGCACCGTCGCGTTGTCGGCGGGCGTGCGCTTGCCCGGCACGGCTTCCGCGGGGAGCATGTCGTAGAGCTTCGCGACTTTCAGTTCCGGGTCGCCGATCATCGGGTAGTTGGGCGCCGTGCCCTGCGTCTCCTCGATGTCCTTCGCCCATCTCTTGTGATCGTCCACGGGATCGGCCGACAGGCCGATGATCTTGGCGTTGCGCCGGTCGAATTCCGGCTTGATGCGCGCCATATAGCCGAGCTCGGTCGTGCACACGGGCGTGAAGTCTTTCGGATGTGAGAAAAGCACCGCCCATTTGTCGCCGATCCACTGGTGAAAATCGATGCGCCCCTCGGTAGTGTCCGCCTGGAAGTTGGGCGCGGTGTCGCCGATACGCAGCGTCATGAGGGTCTCCTTTGGGTACGGGCGTGGAATGGTAGCGCCACTCGAGCGCGCTGGAGACAACTTTTTCGCAGCATGCGAATTCTCCGGCGGCATATCGGCCGGCGCGCGCAGGCCCGCGCCCCCTTTGCGCAGCCGCGCGGGCCGGCGTACAGTACGCAGAATAGTTTGGATACCAAACAAATGCCGCGGCATGCGCACCTCCTGCTCTGCGTGAACGGCGAGAGCGTGGAAGCCTCGTTCGCGCCTTACAAGACGCTGCTGGAAGTGCTGCGTGAGGACTTGGCACTGACCGGCACGAAGCACGGCTGCGAGCTGGGCGAATGCGGCGCCTGTGCGGTACTCATCGACGGCGAACCGCAGCTCTCCTGCCTCGTGCTCGCGCTCCAGTGCGAAGGCCGCTCGGTGCAGACCGTCGAAGGCCTCGCGCGCGGCGCCGAGCTGCATCCATTGCAGGCGGCGTTTGCGGACCTCGGCGCCGCGCAATGCGGCTACTGCACGCCCGGGATCCTGCTCACGGCGAAGGCGCTTCTCGAGCGCGAGCCGCAGCCCTCGCGCGAACGCATCACGGAGGCGATTTCCGGCAATCTTTGCCGCTGCACGGGATACCAGCAGATCGTGGAAGCAATCGAGGAAGCCGCGCGGAGGATGAGCGATGAAAGTCGTCGGTAAGCCGCGCCGCCGCGTCGACGGCCGCGCCAAGGTGAGCGGGCAGACGCGCTTTGCCGATGACATCGTGCTGCCGCGCATGCTGCATCTCAAGCTGCTGCGTTCAGCGCATGCGCACGCGCTCATCGAGTCGATCGACGCTGCGCGAGCACGCGCCCACCCGGGCGTACACCTCGTACTGACGGGTACCGACTTCCCCATTCCCTTCGGCATCCTGCCCATTACGCAGGACGAATACCCGCTCGCTCCTGAGCACGTGCGCTACGTCGGCGATCCGGTCGCCGCCGTCGTCGCGCGGGACGAGCAGACGGCCGCGGAGGCGCTCGATCTGATCGATGTGCGTTACCGGCCGCTCGAGACGATCGCGACTGCGGAGGAGGCGCTTGAGAAACCCGAGCCGCGCCTGCATGCATACAGCGAGAGCGGCAACATCCACCGCCTGCAGGCATTCCAGTTCGGTGACGCGGAAGCCGCCATCGCCGCCTCGGACCATGTGTTCGAGGATCTCTTCTTCTACGAGGGCAATACCCATTTGCCGATCGAGCAGCATGCTTGCGTCGCGGCGCTCGACGCCGATGGCAAGCTCACGCTCTGGTCTTCCACCCAGGTGCCGCACTACGTGCATCGCTCGCTCGCGCGCGTGCTGCGCCTGCCGGCCTCCCAGATCCGCGTCATCGCAACGCCGAATGGCGGTGGCTTCGGCGGCAAGTGCGACGTATGCAACCACGAGATGGTGGCCGCAAAGGCCGCCGTCGTGCTCGGCCGTCCGGTGAAGATCTGCCTCACGCGGGAGGAAGTCTTCTACATGCACCGAGGCCGCCATCCGGTGCTCATGAAGTTCCGCACGGGCGTGACCAAGGACGGCAAGCTGACCGGCATGCATCTGCAGACGCTCGTCGACGGCGGCGCGTACGGCTCCTACGGCGTCGCGAGCACGTTCTACACGGGCGCGCTGCAGACCGTGACCTATGAGCTCCCGCGCTACCAGTTCGAGGCGGCGCGCGTTTTCACGAACAAGCCGCCCTGCGGTCCGAAGCGTGGCCACGGCACGCCGCAGCCGCGCTTCGGGCAGGAGATCCAGCTCGACAAGATCGCCGAGCGCCTGGGCAAGGACCCCGCGGAGCTGCGCCTGGGCATGCTGGCGAAGCCGAATTCGCTCACGGCCAACTGGCTGAAGATTGGTTCCATCGGCCTCGAGCAATGCATCCGCGATGTCGTGGCGCGCTCCGGCTGGAAGGAGAAGCATGGCAAGCTGTCGGAGGGCCGCGGCGTCGGGCTCGCGTGCGGTTCGTATCTGTGCGGCGCGGGGCTGCCGATCTACTGGAACAAGATGCCCCAGAGCGGCGTGCAGCTGCTCCTCGATCGCAGCGGGCAGGTCACCGTGTTCTGCGGCGCGACCGAGATCGGGCAGGGATCGGACGATGTGCTGGCGGCGATCGTGGCGGAAGTGCTCGGCATCGATCCCGGCGACGTGCGCTGCGTCACCGGCGATACCGGAATTACCCCCGTCGATCTCGGTTCGTACTCGAGCCGCGTGACCGTCATGATGGGCAATGCCGCCATCCAGGCCGCCGAGAAGCTGAAGGCGATGCTTGGCGAAGCGGCCGCCGAGCAGCTCGAGGTCGCGCCGGATCGCCTTGCCTTCGCAAACGGCCACGTATCGTTCGACGGCCGCAGCCTCGCCTTTGCCGAGGCGGTGGCGCTCGCCGAGGAGAAGTTCGGCACCCTCGGCGCCGTCGGTTCGTACAAGCCGCCGCGCGCGCCGGGGAAATATAAGGGCGCTGGTGTCGGCCCGTCGCCGGCGTATTCGTATACGGCGTGCGTCGTGGAAGCGCAAGTCGATGCGCATACTGGGTGGATCACCATTCCCAAAATCTGGATCGCGCATGACATCGGCCGGACCATCAATCCCGTCCTCGCCCGCGGACAGGTGGAAGGCAGCGTGTACATGGGCCTCTCGGAAGCGCTGATGGAAGAGCAGGCGTTCCGGCGGCTGCCGGCGAAGCTCTCTCGCGCGCTCGTGCACAAGATTCCGTCGCTCCTCGAATACAAGAGCATCACGTCGCTCGACATGCCGGTCGTCGAGACTGTGCTGATCGAGGACCCGGACCCCAACTGCCCGTTCGGCGCGAAGGAGGTCGGCCAGGGGCCGCTACTGCCGGTCGTGCCTGCGGTGGCCAACGCCATCTACGATGCGGTAGGCGTACGCATCGACGAGGTGCCGATCACGCCCGACAAGGTAATGCGCGCGCTCGAACTCAAGGCAGCCGGCAAGCCTGCGCGCGTGGGCCCGGACCACTTTCCGGCCGTGCCTTATCCCGCGTCGCTCATCGTACCGCCGCCGTGGGAAGGCGGCGACGGCAACGCCGTGCGCAGCACCGCGCCATGATGCGGCTTCCCTGGTTCGAGTATCGCGCGCCGCAGACGCTCGCGGAGGCGGCGCGCATCCTTGCGGCCGAAGGTCCGAACGCGGCACTGATCGCTGGCGGGACCGATCTATTACCCAACATGAAGCGGCGCCAGATGGCGCCGAAAATGCTCGTCGCGCTTCGTCATGTCCCCGAGCTGCGGCGCAACGGCGCTGTGCTGGGCGCGGGCGTCACGTTGAGCGACATTGTGCGCAAGCCGGGGCTGCCGCGCGGGCTTCGCCAGGCGGCCGCGCAGGTCGCGACGGTCCACCTGCGCAACATGGGCACCATCGGCGGCAACCTGTGCCTCGACACGCGCTGCAACTACTACAACCAGAATTACGAGTGGCGCAAAGCCATCGATTTCTGCCTCAAGAAAGACGGCGATATCTGCTGGGTGGCGACGGCAAGCAAGCGCTGCGTCGCCATGTCCTCGACCGATTGTGCACCCGCACTCCTCGCGCTCGGCGCGCGCGTGCGGCTGGTGTCCGCCGCCGCCGAACGTGAGCTCGCGCTGGAGGAGCTCTACAACAACGATGGCATCGATTACCTGCGCCGCCGGCCGGACGAGATCCTTACCGAGGTGCGCTTCGAGAATGCGCCGAGCACCTACTGGAAGCTGCGCCGCCGCGGCGCGTTCGACTTCCCCGTACTCGGCGTCGCGGCGGCGATGCACGAGGGCAGCGCGCGACTTGCGCTCGGCGCGGTGGCCTCACGGCCGTTCCTCGCCGACAAGGCGAACGACTTCCTGCGCGGCAAGCCGCTCACGGACGAGGTGATCGCCGAGGCAGGACGTCTCGCCGCGTCGCGCGCGAAGCCGATGGACAATGCCGACCTCGACCTCTACTGGCGCAAAGGCGTCACGGCCGCGTTCGTCGGCTATGCGCTGCGCGAGCTGCGCGGCGACGACATGCGCGACACACGCCTGCGCATCGCGCGGCAGACGCTCGACTAGAATTGGCGCTTTCGCCTTCGGGAGGAGGAGACATGGGACGGATCGCAATCTCGGCGGCGCTCGCCGTCATGCTGGTCTCGTGCGCGCAATTGCGCGGCGGGGCCGGATGGACGACGCTCGTCAACGGCGACAAGGGCCTCGAGAACTGGAACCAGGTCGGCGACGCGAACTGGCGCGCGGAAGGCGGCGCCATCGTCGCCGATAAAGGCAAAAGCGGCTTCCTTGTTTCCAAGAACACCTACCAGGACTTCGAGCTGCGCGCCGAGTTCTGGGCCGATACGGACACCAACAGCGGTGTCTTCATCCGCTGCTCCGACCCGGCCAAGATCACCGGCGCCAATTGCTACGAAGTCAACATCTGGGACATGCGCCCCGAGCCGAAGTACGGCACCGGCGCCATCGTCGACCTGGCTGCGGTGCCGGTTCCCATCGTCTACAAGGCCGGCGGCCAGTGGAACACTTACGAGATCAGCGCCAAGGGCGAGCAGCTCATCGCGAAGCTGAACGGCGTGCAGACGGCGAGCGCGCGCGACAGCAAGCATCCCTCCGGCTATATCGCGCTGCAGATGGGCCCGGGCGTCAAAGGCGCGCAGGGCGGGCCGATCAAGTGGCGCAAGGTGCAGATCCGGCCGCTCTAGTCATCAGTCGTTCTTGATGTTCGCCGCCTTGGCGACCGCGGAGTATTTCGCGATGTCGCGCGCGACGATACTGCCGAGCTCCTGCGGGCTGCTGCCGACGGGGTCGAGACCCATCTCGGCGAAGCGCTGCTTGACCTCCGGCGTGCGCACGACGCGCGCGACTTCCTTCTGCAGCCGCGCCACGATGCCGGCCGGCGTCTTCGCCGGCGCGAAGAACGCGGTCCAGACGGGCACTTCCATGTCCGGCACGCCCGCTTCCGCCATCGTCGGGACGTCGGGCCACGAGGCGTGGCGCTTACCCGAGGTCACGGCGAGCGGCCGCAGCGTGCCGGCCTTGAGCGGCCCCGTCGCAGGTGGCGGGTCGACGATGGTCAGCGTCACCTGCCCGGAGATCACCGCCTGCACCGATTCGCCGCTGCTCTTATAGGGAATCATCTCGAAGCGCGTTCCGGTCTTCTGCTTGAAGAGCTCCGTCGTGATCTGGAAGATGCCGGCGCTCGAAGCATAGTTCGCCTTCGCCGGGTTCGCCTTCGCGTAATCGATCAGCTCCTTCACGCTGTGGATCGGCAGCTTCGCATCAACGGTGAGAAGTAGCGGGAACTGGCAGATGAGCGAGATCGGCGCGAAGTCGCGGATCGGGTCGTAGGGTAGCTTCGAGTAGGTCGCCGGATTGATGGTCATCGGACCGCTCGGTCCCATGAGGATGGTGTAGCCGTCCGCGGCGGCCTTGGCGACGACCTCGGCCGCGATGATGCCCTGCGCGCCGGGCTTGTTTTCGACGATCACCGCTTGCCCGAGGCCTTTGGTCATCTCCGGGGTCATCACGCGCACGATGATGTCGTTGCCACCGCCGGCCGCATAACCGACGATGATGTGGATCGGTTTGTTCGGATAATCCTGCGCCGCCGCCGGGAGCACGGCCGCGCAGATGAGCAGCAGAACGGTTCGCAGCATTTCGCTATCCTCCTGCCAGCATTTTAAAGTCGGTGTCGGCGAGCTCGAGCTTGCCCGCCTGTACATTCTCCTCCAGGTGCTTCAGCGAATTGGTGCCTGGAATTGGCAGCATCACGGGCGAGCGCTTCAGCAGCCACGCGAGCGCCACCCCCGCGGGCGTCGCGCCGTGCTTCTTCGCCACCGTCTTGACTTTCGCGCTGCGCAGCGCGGCTCCGGCGCCGAGCGGATACCAGGGCAGGAAGGCGAGCTCGAGGCGCTCGCAAGCTTTCAACACGTCCTCGGAGCTGCGATCCTCCAGGTTGTATTCGTTCTGCACCGAGACGATGGGGACGATCCTGCGGGCCTGCTCGAGCTGCGTCACGCTGACGTTCGACACGCCGACGTGCCGCACCTTGCCTTGGCGCTGGAACTGGGCGAGCGCGCCGAGCGATTCCTCGAATGGGACTTTCGGGTCCGGTGCGTGCAGCTGGTACACCGCGATGCACTCGAGCTTCAGCCGCTTGAGACTTCCTTCGAGTGCGCGGCGCAGGTGCTCGGGCCGCCCGTCCTCGTCCCAGCGCTGCGGCGCCGGGCGCGTAAGTCCGCCTTTGGTGGCGATGACGAGGTCCTTCGGATACGGGTGCAGCGCTTCGGCGATCAACTCCTCGTCGATGTGCGGGCCGTAGGAATCGGCGGTATCGATGAAATTGCAGCCGAGCTCGTATGCACGGCGCAGCACGCGCAGCGCGTGCGCACGATCGTTCGGCGGTCCCCACACGCTCGGGCCGCAGACGCGCATTGCGCCGTAGCCCAGACGGTTCACGGTGAGATCACCGATTTTCATGCGCGAGCTCCTTGATGAGCGCCGCCAAGCCGAGCGTCACTCGCGCCATGCGCGCGTAATCGAGCTTTTCCGGCGTATCGCTCGGCAGATGGTAATGCGGGTTGCGATAGAACGCGGTGTCGGTGACCATGATCGCGGGATAACCATGGCGCCGGAAGGACCAGTGATCGGACCACGTGACGCCCGGAATGAAGCTCGGCGCGGCCACACCCTCGGACGGGAATTTCGCGTGCGCGCGAAACAGCTCGACCGAGCGCCGCAGCAATCGGCGCGCACCGAGATCGCCGACGAAGGCAACGAAGTCGCCGCGATCCGGATAAATGAGCCCGAGCGGCGGCGGGTAGCGCTGGCTGCGCGGCGCGTCGCGATAGAAGCCGAGCATCTCGAGCGAAAGCATGGCCGCGATGCGCTCCCCGCCGCGTCGGGCGCGGCCGGCGAAGGCGTGGCTTCCCATCTCGTCGGTGAGGAAGTAGGGCATCTCTTCATTGGCAAAGGCGACGAAGCGGGCGGGCAGATTCATGCGCGCGAGCTCGATCAGCACGGCCACGCCGGAGGCATTGTCGTCCGCGCCGGGCGAGCCGGGGACGCTGTCGTAGTGCGCGCCGACGACGATGACGCCGCTTCCTAATTCGATGTTGCGCACGGTGCGGCCGCCACTTTCGAAAGCCTGCGATCTCGCGCCCGCGCCGAACGCCGCTTCGATGTAGCGCGCCGCCGTCTCGAGATCGGTGTTGCGCTCGCGATCGGCAAGCGCCGCCACGTGCAGGCGCAAATGAAGCGAGAGCGCGCGCGCTTCTCCCGAGAGCTCAGCGAGCGCGCCTTCGTACGAGCGGCCGGGCATGCTGGTCATGAAATAAAGCCCGGTGATGACGCCGAGCCCGACGACCGCGACGACGAGGAGGACGAGGCTAATCGAGCGCGTACTCGAGCTCGGCGATGAGATCCGCGACATCCTCGATGCCCACCGACAGGCGCACGAGGCCGTCGCTGATGCCCAGGCCCGCGCGTACGTCTTCCGGCAGCGAAGCGTGCGTCATGATCGCCGGATGCTCGACCAAGCTCTCGACGCCCCCCAGGCTCTCTGCGAGCGTGAAGAGCTTGCAGCGCTCGAGGAACCGGCGCGACGCCGCCAGGCCGCCCTTCAGCACCGCGCTCACCATGCCGCCATAGCGCCGGTTCATCTGCTTAGCCGCGAGCAGATGCTGCGGATGGCTCGCGAGGCCGGGATAGATCACGCGCTCGAGCTTCGGGTGTTTTTCCAGCCAGGCAGCGATGTGCATCGCGTTGCCGCAATGGCGTTCCATGCGCAGCGCGAGCGTCTTGATGCCGCGCAGCGTGAGGAATGCATCGAACGGGCTCGGTACGCCACCGACCGCATTCTGCAGGAACGCGAGCTTCTCTTTGAGCTCGGGGTTCCTTCGGATCAGCGCCGCGCCGCCGATGACGTCCGAATGCCCGTTCAGATACTTGGTGGTGGAGTGCACGACGATGTCAAAGCCATGGTCGAGAGGCCGCTGTATCCACGGCGAGGCGAAGGTGTTGTCGCACACGCACACCAGGTTGTGGCGGTGCGCGATCTCGGCGACCGCGGACAGATCGACGAGCTTGAGCAGCGGATTGGTCGGCGTCTCGACCCACAGCATGCGCGTGCTCGGCCGGATGGCCGGCTCCAGCGCCTCGGTGTCGGAGAGATCGACGAAGGTGGCTTGTAACCCGGCCGAGCGCTTGCGCACGCGCTCGAGAATGCGATAGCTGCCGCCATAGAGATCGTGCATGCAGACGACGTGGGAGCCGGCGTCGAGCGTCTCGAGCACCGTGCCGATCGCCGCCATGCCGGAGGCGAATGCGAAGCCGGCATCGCCGCCTTCGAGCTCGGCGAGGCAGGTCTCGAGCGCATCGCGCGTCGGGTTGCGCGTGCGCGCGTAGTCGAATCCCTGGTGCTCGCCCGGGCTGCGCTGCGCGTAGGTGGAGGTGGCATAGATCGGCGTCATCACGGCGCCGGTGCGCGCGTCGGGCTCCTGCCCGGCATGCACTACCTTCGTGTCGAACTTCATTTCTCTTCCCAGCGGCGGCGCAGCCAGTTGAGGAGATCGATGCGCGTAATGAGGCCGAGGAACTCGTCGCCCTCCACCACGATCGCCACCATGCCGCGCTTGAAGACCTCCATCAACTCGGGCACCGATGCGGTCGGTGCCACGGTCACGACGTGGCTTTCCATCGCTTCGGTCACCGGCTCGTTGAAATGCTGCGGATTGTCGTACACCTCGGCAAGGATGTCTTCTTCGTCAACGATGCCGACGATGCGGCCGTCTTTCAGCACCGGCAGCTGCGAGACGTCGTAGAGCTTCATGCGCTGGTAGGCGGTGAGGACCTTTTCGTCCGCATTCACCGTGGCGACGGCGTGGTCGTGGTGGCGGCGGCTGATTAAATCGCGCAGGTCGCCGGTGCGCTCGCGCTCGACGAAGCCCTGGTCGAGCATCCAGAAGTCGTTGTACACCTTGGAGAGATACTTGTTGCCGCTGTCGCAGACGAGCGTCACGACGCGCTTCGACGAGCTCTGCTCGCGGCAATAGCGCAGCGCCGCCGCGACGAGCGTGCCGGTCGACGTGCCGCCCATGATGCCTTCCTTGCGCAGGAGCTCGCGGCAGGTGAGCAACGCTTCGCGATCGGCAATGCTGTAGGCCTTGCGCACGCGCGAGAGATCGCACACCGGCGGCACGAAGTCCTCGCCGATACCCTCGACGAGCCAGCTGCCGACCTGCGCCGGCGCCTTGCCGGTATTGACGAGGGGCGCGAGGATGGAGCCGGCGGGATCGGCGAGCACGATCTCGGTCTGCGGCGATACCTTGGCGAAGAAGCGCGCGAGGCCGGTGATCGTGCCGCCGGTGCCGACGCCGCACACCACGGCGTCGACCTGGTGCTCCATCTGCTGCCAGATCTCGGGGCCGGTCGTGTGCTCGTGGGCCCAGGGGTTCGCTTCGTTGCCAAACTGGTTCACGTAAAACGCGCGCTGCTCGCGTGCCAGGCGCGCGGCCATGTCCTGGTAGTACTCCGGGTGGCCCTTCGTGACATCGGAGCGCGTGAGCAGCACCTGCGCGCCCAGGGCCTTCAGATGAAAGATTTTTTCCTGGCTCATCTTGTCCGGCACCACGATGAGCAGCCGGTAGCCCTTTTGCGCGGCGACGAGCGCGAGCCCGAGTCCGGTGTTCCCTGCGGTTGCCTCGACGAGCAGCCATCCCGGCTCGATCTTCTTCTCGCGCTCGGCCGCCTCGATCATCGAAAGCGCGATGCGGTCCTTGATCGAGCCGCCGGGGTTCTGGTTCTCGAGCTTGAGGAACAGGCGGCAGCCGCCGATGTCCAGGCGTTGCGCCTCCACGAGCGGCGTGTTGCCGATCAGGTCGAGAACGGAAGTCATTGATTATTTAGGTGGGTAACATCCCACTTTCCGCGACGCGGCGAGTGTGGTTGATGTCCCACCATCCTCGCGCGCAAGATTTTCCCGCAGTCCTGTTACGGAGGATGCGTGCAGATCGAGGGCGGGACGCAGGCCGGCGCTCGGAGCGGGTCGCTGCTGGGCAGCATCTCCGATTTCTGCCGGCGCACCGGCATGGCGGAATCGACGTTTGGCCGCCGCGCGGTGAACGACGGCAAATTCGTCGCCCGGTTGCGCGATGGCGCGCGCGTCACGCCGGAGACGCTCCACCGCGTCAACGATTTCATGGCGAAGCACGGCGCGCCTGGCGCCGGCGATTCGCCGCCGGAGCTGATGCCGCTCATCCACGCGGGTGCGCCGCAGCCGCTGCCGGTGCCGGCGCACAAGGCCGATCCGGAAAGCAACTTCCGCTTCTTCGACAACCGGCAAAAGTACCTGCTCTTCGTCAATACCTGCAGCGAGAAGGACGTGATCGCGCGCCGCGTCGGCCTCGAGCTCGGACAGATCCATCCGCGGCCGCCCGCGGTGCGGCTCTTCGATGCCGGCATGGGCGACGGCACGGTGCTCGCGCGCGTGATGCGCGAGATGCATCGGCGCTTTCCCACGGTGCCGTTCTACATCGTCGGCAAGGAGATCAGCCTCGAGGACGTGCGCCTCAGCCTGCGCAAGATGGCCGACCGCTTCTTCGAGCACCCGGCAACCGTGCTCGTCGTGACGAACATGTACTACAGCGAAGCGCCTTGGCTGCAGCCGCGCGCGGTCGAGCATGCGACGGCCATGGTATGGCATGAAGCTGCGCTTACCGGCACGACCTCGCACGATTTCAGCGAGCAGATCGCGGCGCTCGAACCGTTCCTCGCGAAGAGCTGGCAGGCGCGCCACAGCGCGAAGAGCGGTAACCCCGTCTACGAGCACCCGACTGCGCTCGTCATCTACCGGGACGACTACCGCTTCCTCCTCGAAACGGTGATTCCGAGGCGCGGCGAGGGCAGGGCGGACTACGACATGGTGATCGCGTCGCAGCCCTACCGCCTGCGCGCTTCGCTCGAATTCAAGGCGCAGAAGGTCGTGACGCCGCTCGTACGAGCGCTCGGCAAGGGTGGCCGCCTCCTTGGCATCCATTCCTACGGCCACGACCCGGGCCTCGAGATCGTGCAGAAGGTCTGGCCGGGCGAGAATCCTTTCATGCAGAGCCGGCATGACTTGCTGCGCGTGACCAAGGCGCAGCTCGGGCGCGATGCGCGCCGCTACAACTTCAACGCCTATGCCGATGCGCGCGCCATTTTCCGCTACGACATGCACACGCTGCCGAGCGAGATCTCGGCGAGCATCGGCACGTCGACGCTGTTCGCCGCCTGGAACGCGGCGATCTACGTTGCGCAGATCGACGACGCGCGCCTCGGTGAAGCGCTCGGCGACAGCCGCTACCTCGACGCCACCCGCCATGTGCTGCGCAAGCATGGCAGCCTCTGGTTTCTCGACGAATCCTATGTCGTCTCCCGCAAGCGCGATTGACCCCCGCCTCGGGTCACGCGTCTCCGAGCTCATTGCCGCGGGGTCGGTGGAGATTTCGCCTCGTGAGCTGCACCGTGCAAACGACGTCGCGGCGCTCCTGCCGAGCGGCAGCTGCGTCTATGTGCCGTCGCTTCCGGGCCTTCCGCTCGCGCGCACGCTGGAGGCGATCGCAGCCATTCGCGGCGCCGGCCTCGACCCCGTGCCGCATGTCTCGGCGCGGCGCATTGCCGATCGCGACGAGTTCCGCAATTTCCTGAAGCGCGCCTCCGGCGAGCACGGCGTGCACCGCGTGCTTCTTCTCGGCGGCGACGAGCCGCGGCCGAAGGGTCCGTTCATCGACAGCCTGCAAATACTCGAGGAGGGCTTGCTCGGCGAGTGCGGCGTGCGTGAAATCGGCGTCGCCGGCTATCCTGAAGGCCATCCGCGTATTGCGCTCAACGAGATCGAGAAAGCGCTCGCGCGCAAGCTCGAGCTCGCGCGCGCGCAATCGATCGGCGTCTATGTGGTCACGCAGTTCTCCTTCGCGCCGCCGCGCGTGGTCGACTATTGCGCGATGCTTTCGCGGCTCTGGCCGCAACTGCCGGTCTACGTCGGTATCGCGGGTCCTACCGACGCGTCCGCGCTGCTTCGCTATGCGCAACGCTGCGGCGTGAGTGTCTCGCTGCGTGCGCTTCGCGGCCTCGGCACGGGCATCGCCCAGCTCGTCACCAACACGGATCCGCGCGACCATCTCGTGGCGGTGGCGCGATACACCCGCAGCCACGAGCCGAGCAACGTGGTCGGCGTGCACCTTTACAGCTTCGGCGGCGCCGTGCGCACCGCACGCTGGATGGGCGAGCAGCTCTAGATCTGGAATCAGCGCCCGGTGACGCCGACGGCATGCGGCGCGGCGCGTCCCAGAAGCGCGCGCGCCTGCGGTTCCGCAAGCGGCTTGCTGAAGAAGTATCCCTGATATTCGTCGCAGCGCTGCGCGAGCACGAACTCGTATTGCGCCTGCGTTTCCACGCCCTCGGCGATCACCTTGAGCTCGAGGCTGTGCGCCATGGCGATGATCGCCTGCGTGATGGCGGCATCGCCGCGATCGGCCGGAATGTCGGCGATGAACGAGCGGTCCACCTTCAGGTAATCCACCGGGAAGCGCTTGAGGTAGGCGAGCGACGAGTGCCCGGTGCCGAAGTCGTCGATGGCGATGCGTACGCCGACGTCGCGGATATCGCGCAGCAGCTTCACCGCGCGCTCCGGGTCCTGCATGACCATGCCCTCGGTGATCTCAAGCTCGAGTTCCGCGGTATCGACGCCCGCCGCGCGCGCGATGTTGACGATGTCGCTCTTCAGGCCTTCGTGCAGGAACTGGCGCGGCGAGAGGTTCACCGACATGCGCAGCGGCGCAAACCCGGCCTCGCGCCAGTCGCGCTGCGTGGCGCACGCCGCATGCAGGACCCATTGCCCGATCGGTACGATCAGCCCCGTCTCCTCGGCGATGGCGATGAAGCTCGCGGGTGGCAGCAGGCCGAGCTCCGGATGCTGCCAGCGCACGAGCGCTTCGAAGCCGGTGATGCGACCGCTCGCCGTGTCGACCTGCGGCTGGTAGTACAGCACGAGCTGGCCGCGCTCGAGGGCGCGGCGCAGGCCGGACTCGAGCGTCAGGCGCTCGACGGTGTGCACGTTCTGCTCGGCGGCGTAGAACTGGAAGCTGTTGCGGCCCTGCTCTTTCGCGCGGTACATCGCGATGTCGGCGTTCTTCAGCAGCTCGGGCGCGCTTTGCGCGTCATCCGGATAGGTGCTCACGCCGATGCTCGCCGAGACATGGTATTCCTTGCCGGCGAGCGCGAATCCCTGCGCGAGCGCGGCGATGAGCTTCTGCGCCACGCTGGCCACGAACAGCGGCGCGCTTACTTCCTCGAGCAGGACGATGAACTCATCGCCGCCGAGGCGCGCGACCGTGTCGCTCGCGCGCACGCATTGCATCAGGCGCTGCGCCACGTCGCGCAGCAGCGTGTCGCCGAATTCGTGCCCGAGCGTGTCGTTGATGACCTTGAAGCGGTCGAGGTCGATGAACAGCACCGCCAGGCGCCGGTCGTGTCGCTTCGCCTGGCTGATCGCATGATCCAGGCGCTGGCCGAACATGACGCGGTTCGGCAGGCCGGTGAGCGAATCGTGCGTCGCCACGAAGCGCAGCGCGTCCTCCGCCTGGGTGCGCTGCAGATACTGCGCGAGCTGGCTGCCGATCGACTGCAACATCGCGGCAAGCTCGGCGTCGGGCGCGCGCGCGGCGCCGCTGAAGGCGAGGACGCCGAGCGCATCGCCGCCGAGAAGGAGCGGGAAGCTGATGGTGCCGCCGGCATCGGCTCGCCAAAGCGGCTGTGTGAGCGCCTGCGGGCCGATTTCCGGTGAACCGGAGCCCCATGAGGCGACGCGCGAGAGGCCCCGGCGGTCGGTATCGCGGCGCCATAGGCTGCCGCCCGTCCAGCCCATCGCCTCGCAAAGGATGCGGATCAGCTGCGGCATGGCGCTCGCCGCATCGGCCGCGGCTGCGAGCACGCGCGTGATCGCATGCTCCATGGCCTGGCGCTTCTCGGCCTGCTTGCGCTCGGTGATGTCGATGATCGTGCCGATGAGGCCGGCGACGCGCCCTTCCGGCCCGGTGAAGGTGGCCTTGTAATAGATGGTGTCGCGCTCGGTGCCGTCGGGCAGCGTGACAGTGGCCTCGTAGATCTGCGTACCGGGCGCGGCCCACAGCTCCTCGTCGGCGCCATGCATGCGCTCGGCGAGCGCCGGCGCGTGCGGATAGAGCTGGTGCACCGGGTGGCCGATGATCGACGAACGCGGCCGCTTGAAGAAGGCCTCCCACGCCTTGTTGACGCCGAGATAATTGCCGTCGCGCCCCTTGAAGAAGACCGGGTTCGGCAGCGTCTCGATGAGCTGCTCGGTCTTGCGCTGCGCTTCGACGAGCTCGGCCTGGCTCTTGCGCAGGTCTTCGGTGATGTCGCGCGCGATGCGGTGGGCACGGCGCGTAGAGGTGGAAAGCGAGCCGACGAGCCCGGCGAGCAGGACGGTGATGGCGAGGCCGCCGAGCAGCGTGAGCCACGGCATGAGGGCGTCGCCGCTCGTGCGGAAGGCGGCGAGCGGCGCGCTGAAGTCGAGATCCCATTGACGTCCTCCGATCGGCAGCGTGGTGCGCGCGCGCAGCGCTTCCGGGGCGAGCGGGCCGCTCGCGCTGTCATACAAGGCATCGCCGCCATCGCTCACCCGCAGTCGCAGGCCGACCGAGGCGTGGCGCGAGACGATGTCGCCGATCGCATCGTGCGCGCTGAAGGTCACGCTCGCGATGCCATCGAAGAGCTCGCGCCGCACGTCGAGGCTGTCGATGGCGCGAGTGCGCCGGTAGACCGCAAGACGCAGGCTCACGCCGCGCTCGCCCGTCGAGGCGAGCGAGATGGGCCCGCTCGCCACGATGAGACCCGTGTCGCGCGCGCGTTCGACCGAGAGCCGGCGCACCGGATCGGCCGTCAGGTCAAGGCCGAAGCTGCGCTGGTTCGCCGGGAAGGGCGCGATGTAATGGATGACGACGTACTGCGCACGCTCCCCGGCAGGCTTGATCGCGAAGCGCGGATAGCCTTGCGCATCGAGGCTTCTATCGCCACGCACTGCAGCGACGTATCGGTTCTTGTCGCCGCCGGAAATGCGCTTCGCATAGCTGAAGGAGCGCGCCTGGCTCGCGTTGCGCTCGGGCGCGAGTTCGTCGATGTAGCGCGCGAAGCCGGCGCGGTCCAGATCGGGCTTCGCCTGGAGCAAGCCCTGCATGCCGAGAAGCACGAGGCGATAGGCCTGCAAGCGCGATTCGAGGGCATGGCGGGAATCGGCGACCACGCTGTTGAAGCTGGCGCCCGCGGCGTGCTCGACTTCCAGCGTGAGCGAGCGCCAGGCGGCGAGCGAGAGCAGCGCACCGACGCCCAGAATGCTCCACGCGGCCGGCTGGCGCAGCCATCGCCGCAAGTCATTTGCGCCGAACTGCAGGCGATTACCCTCCCTTCCCCCGCGCGGATTCTATGCCGGCCGGGCCGGAATCGTCCTAGCCGCGCCCGACGAACGGCATTTTGGTCGCCATGATCGTCATGAACTGGACGTTGGCGTCGAGCGGCAGATTGGCCATGTACAGCACGGCGCTGCCGACATGCTTCACGTCCATGCGCGGCTCGACCATCGTCGTGCCGTTCGCCTGCGCAACCCCCTTCGTCATGCGCTCGGTCATCTCCGTGGCCGCATTGCCGATGTCGATCTGCCCGCAGGCGATGTCGTGCTTGCGTCCGTCGAGCGAGATGCACTTGGTGAGGCCGGTCACCGCGTGCTTGGTGGCGGTATACGCGACAGACATCGGCCGCGGCGCGTGCGCCGAGATCGAGCCGTTGTTGATGATGCGGCCGCCGCGCGGGTCCTGCGCCTTCATGATGCGGATGGCTTCCTGTGAGCACATGAACATCGCATTGAGGTTGACCTCCACAACGGCGCGCCAGGTCTCGAGCGGCAAATCTTCCATGGGCACGGCCGGGGCGCCCATGCCGGCGTTGTTGAAAAGGATGTCGAGACGGCCCCAGTTGTCCTTTACTCGCGCGAAGATGGAACGCACGTTCTCCGGTTTGGTGATGTCCGCCGGTAGCACCATGGCGCGCGCGCCGGCGCCCGATTCGGCGGCGCTCTTCTCGAGCAGCTCGGCGCGCCGACCGACGAGCGCGACGTAGTAACCGTCTGCGAGCAGCGCAAGCGCCGTCGCCTTTCCGATGCCGGTGCCCGCACCCGTGACGAGCGCGACGCGTTTCTGTGCCATGCCTGGATCTCCTCGGTGTTAGGGGTTATGCCGCAGCAGGAACTCGAGCAGGATCTCGTTGAAGCGCTCGGGACGCTCGAGGTTGGCGAGGTGGCCGGTGCGCTTCATGCTGACGATCTCGGCCCCGGGAATGCGCGCCGCCATGGTGCGTGCGAGATCGTGCGGGTATGCCGTATCGTCGTCGCCGGCGATGATGCGCGTGGGCACGCGGATGTTCTCGATCGGCGCGTCGCGATCCTGCGCGACCGACGCCTCGAGGGTCTTGCGGTACATCGGCTCCCGGATGAGGCGGATGCCTTCCATCAGTTCTTGGTACGCGCCCTGTCGCGGCTTCGGGCCGAGCAGCCGGCGCATCGACTCCGGCGTGCGCGTCTGACGCTCGGTCACGAAGCGGCGCACGTCGTCGGTCGACATGGCGTTGAAGCCGGGATTGGCGTTCACCACGGTGAGCGAGTACAGGCGATCCGGATGGTAGAGCGCGACATTACGCGCGATGCGTCCGCCCATCGAGAGCCCGACGAGATGCAGCTTGCGCGCGCCGAAATGCTCCGCGACGCGCAGCACGTCGCCCAGGAAATGGTCGCGAAAGTTGAGCGGCTCGTCGTAGTCGTCGGAATCGCCGTAGCCGCGCGCATCCCAGGCGGCGGCAGCGAAGCCCTGCTGGGAGAAAAACGCGATCTGCGGCGACCAGTTTGCGCGCCGGCCACGGATGCCGTGCAGGAAAAGCACAAGGGGCCCGCTTCCGGCGTACGAGACGGCGATGCGCGGCGCCGGGCCGACGAGCACGGTGTCCATCGTCTGCTATGTTAACGGCCATGCAGCACAACATGAAGCTTCTCTCGCAGCACACGTTGAACGGCCATGGCGGCATGGGCGAGGGCATGTCTCTGCAGCTCGCGCGCGACGGGCGCCGCGTGCTGTGGCTCGCGCACGAGAGCGCCCCGAAGAATTTCAGCGGGGTCGACGTCACCGATCCGCGCAAGCCTCGGGTGATCGTGCAGACCGATCTGCCGCATCGCGCGATGCGCTCCAACTCGCTCGAAGTATCGGGCGACATCATGGCGGTCGCCTATCAAGTCGCCGTGCCCGGCGCGAAGCCCGCGGGTTTCGAACTGTTCGACATTTCGGATCCCGAGCGGCCGCGCTCGCTCGCGCTTTTCGATGCGTCGGCCGCTCACTCGCGCGGCTGCCATGCGCTGTGGTTCGTCGACGGCAAAACGGTACACATGGCGTGCAGCGATCCGGAACTGATCCCGCGCGATGCGAAGGACGATCAGATTTATCGTATTGTCGACGTGAGCAACCCGGCGAAGCCGCTCGCTGTCGGCCGGTGGCACCTTCCAGGGACCATGCACGGCGATGAAGCGCCGGCGCCGGCGCGCCTGCCGCCGCGCTTCGACGCCGGCTTCCGCGCCCACAACACGAACGTGTATCCCGAGCGCCCGGACCGCTGCTATCTCGGGTACCTCGACGGCGGGATGATGGTGCTCGACATCTCCGATCGCAGCCGCCCGCGGCTCATCTCGCGCTGGTCGAACTCGCCGCCGTACAACGGCTTCACGCATACCGTGCTGCCGCTCTTCGCGCGTGGCCTGCTCGTGGTCACTGACGAGTCGATCCAGGACGACGGTGCCGACTGGCCTAAGCTCGTCTGGCTTTTGGATGCGCGCGACGAGCGCAACCTCGTGAGCATTGGCACTCTGCCGGTGACCGGCGTCAAGCCGCTCCTGCACAAGGGCGGCCGCTGCGGCGCGCACAACGTGCACGAGAACCCGCCGGGGCCCGGCGCCTGGCGCTCCGACGAGGTCGTGCTCGGCACGTTCTTCAATGCGGGCGTGCGCGCCTATGATGTGCGCGATCCGTTCGCGCCGCGCGAGATCGCCTACTTCGTGCCGCCCACGCCGGAAGGCTCGCGCGTGCCGAGCGCGCAGATCAACGACGTGTTCGTCGATGACCGCGGCATCGTCTTCGCCGTGGACCGCCACGCCGGCGGCCTGTACGCGCTGGAGATGACGATCTGAAACCGCTACTGCCGCAGCACAGCCGCTACGACTACGTGCCGCTTCCCGAGCGGCGCGACTACAGCTGGCCGGAGGGCAAGCGCCTCGCCTTCGTGATCACGACTAACGTCGAATGGTTCGCCTTCGGGGCCGGGCTCGGACACGACCCGGCGAAGACGGGCGAGCCGCAGACCCATCGCAACTATGGCTGGCGCGACTATGGCAACCGCGTCGGCGTATGGCGCCTGCTCGAGCTGCTGGACGAGCTCAAGCTTCCGGCCGCGCACAATACGAATAGCCTGCTCTACGGGTATGCGCCGCAGGTGATGGCGGCGATTCGCGGCCGCGGCGACGAGGTCGTCGCCCATGGGCGCACGAACGCCGAAAACCTGCGCGGACTCTGGCAGCCGGACGAGGAGCGCATTCTCCGCGAGGTCACGGAGACCATTGCTCGATACGAGGGTGCACGGCCTTCGGGCTGGATGGGCTCGGGCGCCTACGAGACCGCGCATACGCCGGACCTCCTCAAGGAACTGGGCTACAAGTACCTCATGGACTGGCCGATGGACGACCAGCCGGTGTGGCTGCGCACGCGCGCCGGGCCGATCCTTTCGGTGCCTTATCCAATCGAGCTCAACGACTCGCAGCTCATCGTGCACCGCAAGGGCAGCGCAGCCGAATTCTGCGACATGGTGGTCGACCAGTTCGACGAGATGGTCGAACAGTGCGAGCGCCATCCGCTCGTCATGAATATCTCGGTGCACACGTACGTATTCGGCCAGCCGTTTCGTCTGCGCCGCCTGCGTACGGCGCTGCGCCACTGCGTGGGACACGCGCGCGCCGCGCGAGTGTGGTGGACGCGGCCGCGCGACATCGCGGATTTCTGCTACCGCCTCGAACCGGGAATAGTGCCGGGCAGCTAAGCCCGCTTTGTCAGCATATGCAAGAACCGGCAAGCCCTTGTGCGGGCTGATCCGGTGGCGTGGATGCTGTCATTATCCTCGCCGGATGGGGAGGGAAAAGCAGGCGGCGCGCATCCTGCTCGTCGAGGACGACGAGAGCTTCACTGTGCTCGTACGCGCGTATCTGCGCGCGATGGCGGCGGACGGCAGCCCACCGCTTGCCACCCTGCCGCAGTACACAGGGATGCCGACGCTCGATGCCGTAGGTACCCTCGCCGCCGCGCGCGAACGGCTGATAGCGCAGCACTATGATCTCGTCCTCCTCGATCTGCATCTTCCCGATTCGGCCGGCCTCGACACGCTGCGCGCGATACGCGCCGCCGGCGAGCGGATCATCGTCGTCATGACCGCCGACGACGATCCCGGGCTGCCGATGCTCGCGCTCGAGCACGGCGCGTACGACTTCATGGCGAAGGGACGCATGGAACAGGGCGAGCTCAGGCGCGTCGTGCGCCTCGCTACGCTGCAGGCGGCCGCAATGAGCTCGCTGCGCGAGAGCGAAGCCCGCTTTCGCAGCCTCGCGGAGCTGATCGCCGACGTGTACTGGGAGCAGGACGAGGAGCTGCGCTTCACGTCCTTCACCGGCAGGCGAGCGTACGAAAACCCCGACTTTGCCTCCCCGGCGCTCATGGGCAGGCGGCGCTGGGAGACCGACTACATCAATATGTCGTCCGCGGACTGGGCCCGGCACAAGGCGGTCCTTGAAGCGCGCGAGCCTTTCCATGACTTGGAGCTTTGCCGCATCAGCGGAGGCCGGCAGCTCTGGGTGAGTACAAGCGGCACGCCAGTGTTCGATCACGGCGGTCGTTTTCGCGGCTATCGCGGCGTCGGCCAGGACATCACGCGCAGGAAGCGCGAGGACCAGCTGCGCGCGCTCGAGCAGTCGGTGAGCCGCGCGCTGGCCCAGGCCGAAAGCCCTTCCTTCGCGCTACGCGCGGTGATCCAGGCCATCTGCGAGGCCGAGCGTTGGCCCTGCGGACGGTTCTTCGGCGTCGACGAGGCGGCCGGCCTCCTGCGCTGTGTCGAGACCTGGGGCGTGGCCGATGCCGCGATCCAGGCCTTCCTCGTCCATTCGCGCGATACCGTGTACCGGCCCGGACAGGGGCTGAGCGGCACGGTATGGCGCAGCGGCAGACCGCTTTGGGTGAGCGACACAAGCCACGACCCGCGCGCCTCGCACACCGCAGCGGGCACTGGCCTCAAGGGCGGGGCGTTCGTTTTCCCGGTGATCGCCGAAGGCCGTACGATCGGCGTGCTCAGTTTCACGAGCAAGGACGTGCGCGCGCCCGACGATCACCTCATCCAGGCGATCGGCCTCATCGGTACGCAGGTCGGACAGGTTCTCAAGCGCATTGTCGCCGAGGGCGCGCGCCGCGAACTTGAGCAGCGCTTTCGCGAGACGTTCGAGCTTGCCGGCTCCGGCATTGCACACGTCGATCTCGATGGGCGTCTCCTGCGCGCGAACCCGCAGCTTCGCCGCATGCTCGGCTATTCCGCCGAGGAGTTGATCGGTCGCTCGGTGAAGGACATCTCGCACCCCGCCGACCGCGATGTCACCGACGGGCCGCGCGCGCGCGTGCGCGCGGGCGAGCTCGACTCCGCGCATTTCGAGAAGCGCTATGTGCGCAAGGACGGCTCGGTCATGTGGGTCGACCTGACCGTCGCGCTCGCGCGCGACGAGACCGGCCAGCCGCTCTACGAAATCGCCGTGGTCGAGGACATCACCGAGCGTAGGCGCGTACAGGAGGAGCTGCGGCGATTCCGCATCGCGATGGACGCGTCCGCCGACATGATCTTCCTCATCGACCGCCATAGCATGCGCTACGTCGATGTGAATGCCACGGCGTCCCGCGTGCTCGGTTACTCGCGCGAGGAGTTCCTCGCGATGGGGCCGCAGATGATCCTGCCCTTCGCGCGCGAGGAGCTCGAGCGCGCCTACGACGCGCTCATTGCCGATCCGCGCAGCCCGAACAGCGTGACGAGCCATTACCGTTGCAAGGACGGTTCGCTGCTGCCGTTCGAGTCGACGCGCCGTGTGCTGCGCTCGGGCGAGCAATGCATCATCGCGGCCATCTCGCGCGACATCAGCGAGCGGCGCCACGCGGAGGAGCACCGCGCTGCGCAGGCGCGCTACCAGAAGCGCATCGCGGGCTTCGGCGAGGCGGCGCTCGCCAAGCGCGACGCCGAGGAGCTGGTGGCGCTCGCGCTACGCAGCGTGCTCGAGGGCCTGGGCGGCGGCGTCGCCGCCTATGTCGAGCGCCGGCCCTCGGGACGCGAGGTGCTCCTACGACAGGTCGACGGCCTTTCGGTCGATCCGGCGGGCACCGTCGTGGAGTACCGCGCCGACGGGCCTCTTGGCAGGACGCTCGACGCCGGCGAGGCCGCGAGCGGCAGGCTGCCGTTCGAATGGGCCGCGGGCCGCACGGCGCTGTTTGCGCCGGTGGCGCATGAGACGGGTGCGCGGGCGGCGTTATGTGCCTTGCCCGATGCCGGCAAGACGCTCGGCGCCGAGGAGGCGCGCTTCCTCGCGGCCGCAGCGAGCGTTCTGTCGGCGGGCTTGAAACGCATCGAGAGCGAGTCGCGGCTCGCCTACCTTGCGCAGTTCGACGCCCTCACCGGGTTGCCGAACCGGGCGCTACTCTCAGACCGCTTTGCCCAGCTGATTGCCGGCGCCAAGCGGCGCGGCGCACCACTCAGTGTGCTGTTCGTCGACCTGGACGAATTCAAGCTGGTGAACGACACGCTCGGGCACGCGGGCGGCGATGAGCTCCTGAAGGAGGTTGCCGCCCGGCTGCACAGCTGCGTGCGCAGCGGCGATACCGTCGCACGTATCAGCGGCGACGAATTCGCCGTTCTGCTCGCCGACATGGCGAAGCCCGAGGATGCCGGCCTCGTCGCGCAGAAGATCATCGATCGGCTGGGTGAGCCTTTTCACATCCAGGGCAAGGAAGTATTCGTCACCGCGAGCATTGGCATCGCCGCGTTCCCGGCCGACGGCGCGGATGCCGAAACGCTCATTGGCGCGGCCGATGCGGCGATGTACCGCGCGAAGCAATCGGGGCGCAACGCCTACCAGTTCTTCACCGCGGAGATCGAACGGCGCACGCGCGCGCGCGCGCTGCTCGGCGGTGAGCTGCGCCGCGCGCTCGAGCGCGAGGAGTTCAGGCTCGTCTACCAGCCCAAGTTCGACCTGAAGACCGATCGTCCGAGCGGCGCCGAGGCGCTGCTTCGCTGGCAGCATCCGACGCGCGGCGTCGTATCGCCCGCCGATTTCATTCCGATCCTCGAGGAAAGCGGTCTCATCGTGCCCGTGGGCGAGTGGGTGCTGCGGCAGGCCTGCACCGACATCCGCGCCTGGGAAAGCCAAGGCGTGAAGCCGTTCCCGGTCGCGGTCAACCTCTCGGCGCGCCAGTTCCGCCAGCTCGACCTCGCAGCGCGCATGCGATCGATCGTCAGCGCCGCAGGCATCGCCTCGCATCTGATCGAGCTGGAGATCACCGAGAGCCAGTTGATGCAGGATCCCGACCACGCCATTCGCGCGATGCGCTCCCTGGTGGAGGCCGGCATCCGTATCGTCATCGACGACTTCGGCACCGGCTATTCGAGTCTCGCCTACCTCACTCGCTTCCCGCTCTCGGCGCTCAAGATCGACCGCTCGTTCGTGGCGGGCGTACTCGACCACGCCGGCGACGCGACCATCGTGCGCACGATCATCGAGATGGCGCACACCTTGGGCTTCGCGGTCATCGCCGAAGGCGTTGAGAACGCTGGCCAGAAGCATTTCCTGCGCGGCCTGGGGTGCGAGCAGGCGCAAGGCTTTCTCTTCAGCCGGCCGATCAGCGCCGAGTCGATGGCGGAAATGCTCGGCAGCAATCCGCCGCGCGTGAGGAAAGTCCGTGTCTAGCGTTTACAAGAGCGCGCGCGCGGTCGCCGGGCGCTGAAGCGCGGTATGCTTCCCGGCATGGGAGGGGAGAGGGAAAAGCTCGGGACGGTGCGCGTGCTCCTCGTCGAGGACGATCGCGCATCGGCCATGGTGGTGGAGGGCCACCTTGCCGCCATCGCGTCCGTGCAGTGCGAGGTGCGCATCGCCACGACGCTGCGCGAAGCGGTCGCCGAGCTCCGCCGTACCCGCTTCGATCTCGTCATCGCGGATCTGCATCTTCCCGACTCGCTCGCGCAGGACACGGTGCCCGCGCTCATGCGCGCATGCGCCTATCCGATCATCGCCCTCACGGTCGATGAAAGCCCCGAGCTGCGCGCGCAAGCGGTCACCGCCGGCGCTTACGACTACCTCCTCAAGGGACAGCTCGCCGACGGCTCGCTCGAGCGGCCGGTGCGGCTTGCCGCGCTGCAGGGACGCACGCTCGAATCGCTCCGGCGCAGCGAAGAGCGTTTCCGCGGCCTCACGGCGCTCTCTTCCGACTGGTATTGGGAACAGGACGCCGAGTTTCGCCTCACCTTCATGTCGACGCCGTTGGAGGAAAAAACCGGCCTCGTGCCTACCGCCTATCTCGGGCGCCGCCGCTGGGACCAGCCGGCGTTGAACCTCACGGACGCCGACTGGGCGCGCCACCGCGCGACGCTCGAGCGCCATGAGCCGTTCCGCGACTTCCAGATGGAACGTCCTTCGCCCGGCGGCGGCTCGCGCTGGCTTTCGATCAGCGGCGAGCCGGTGTTCGACGCCGCTGGCCACTTCAGGGGCTATCGCGGTATTGGACGCGACATCACGGAGCAAAAGGGCGCCGAGCAGCGCCTGCGCCTCGAGCACGCGGTGAACCGCGTGCTCGCCGAGGCGGAAAACGTGCCGGCTGCGCTGAGCGGCGTGCTGCGCGCGATCTGCGAAGCCGAAGGCTGGGACTGCAGCCGCTATTTCAGTGTCGACGCCTCCGGCAGCATGATGCGCCTCGAACAGGCGTGGAGCGTCGCTACGCCGGAGGCGGAGCGCTTCATCGCTGATTCCGCCAAGCTCGGCTTTGCGCCCGGTGCCGGCCTGGTTGGCACCGCGTGGCAGTCCGGTGAGCCGCTTTGGGTGCCTGATGCGCAAAGCGATCCGCGCGCGCGGCTCGCCGCCAGCGGCTGGTCGCGGGCGGCCTTCATTTGCCCGGTACATTCCGAGGGCCGCACTGTCGGCATCCTTGCCCTCGCTTCGCGCAGTCCGCGCCTGCCCGATGAGCGCCTCATGCAGGCCGTGGGTGTCATCGCCCGCCAAGTCGGGCAGTTCGTGCAGCGCAATCGCGCGGAAGGCGTGATGCGCGAGAGCGAGCAGCGCTTTCGCAGTCTGATCGAGCTGTCGTCGGACTTCTACTGGGAAACGGACACCGAGCATCGCATCACCCGCACGACGCACGCGGAGAAGCACCGGCCCGCAAGCGAGCCGGTGCTTGGCAAGACGCGCTGGGAGCTGGGATGGATCTATCCGGGCGCCGCCGGCTGGGCGGCGCACCGCGCGACCCTCGATGCACGGCTGCCGTTTCGCGATTTCGAGATCGGGCGCGTCGACCCGGACGGTGAGCAGCGCTTCCTCTCGATCAGCGGCGCGCCGGTGTTCTCTGCCGCGGGAGAATTCCTCGGTTACCGCGGCGTAGGACGCGAGGTGACGGACCGCCGGCGCGAAGAACGCCTGGTCGCGCTGGAGCACGCGGTCGTGCGCCATCTCGCCGAGGAGAAAACGGTGTCGGCCGCCCTGCGCGCCGTGATGCGCGCGATCTGCGAGTCGGAAAGCTGGGATTGCGGGCGTTACTTCCGCCTCGACGAGGCGGCGAACGCGATGCGCTGCGAGGAAGCCTGGAGCACGGGCGTCGGCCCGCTCGCGCCCTTCGCCGAAGCCTCGCGTGGCATCACGCTTCGTCGCGGGCAGGGGCTTGTCGGCGAGGTCTGGCGAACGGCCGAGCCGATCTGGTCCGCCGACGTGACGCAGGACGCTCGTACCGCGCCGGTCGCGCGTGTACGCGACGCGGGCGTGCACGGCGCGCTTGTCTTCCCCGTGACCTTCGAGAGCCGCGTGGTCGGCGTGCTCTCGATCTCGAGCGCGAGCGTGCGGCGCCCGGACGCGCGGCTGCTCGACACCATGCGGGTGGTCGGCGCGCAGATCGGCCAGTTCCTCATCCGCAAGCAGGCGGAAGCAGCGCTCGCCGAGAGCGAGGCGCGCTTCCGGCAGACGTTCGAGCTCGCCGCGTCGGGCATCGCGCAGGTCGACCTGCGCGGCCGTTTCATCGACGTCAACCGCAAGCTTTGCGAGATGCTGGGCTATAGCGAGGACGAGCTCCTCGGCCGCTCCGTGAAGGAGATTTCCCACCCCCAGGACCGCGACACCACCGACAGCCAGCGCGCGCTCATGCGCGCAGGCCGGCTTTCCTCCGTGCAGTTCGAGAAGCGCTATTTGCGCAAGGACGGCTCGGTGCTCTGGGTCAACCTCACCGTCGCCCTGGTGCGCAACGCGCAAGGCGAGCCGCAGCACGAGATCGCGGTGATGGAGGACATTACGGAGCGCAAGGAGCGCGAAGGTGCGCTGCAGCGCTTTCGCACCGCGCTCGATTCCTCCGCCGACATGGTGTTCCTCTTCGACGTGGCGAGCGGCAGCCTGCTCGACTTCAACCAGACCACCTGTACGATGCTCGGCTACTCGCGCGATGAGCTGCTGCGGCTGCGCGCGCGCGACATCCGTACCGACGCGCGCAGCGGCAAGCTGCGCGCCGAGATGGACGAGCTGCTCACCATCGACGGGCGCACGAACACGCTCATCACCGAGTACCGGCGCAAGGACGGCACGATCTTCCCGGTCGAGAGCCGCCGCAGCCTGCTCGATACGCCGCAGGGCCGGGTGCTGGTCGTCAACTCGCGCGACCTCTCGGAGCGCATGAGCGCGGAGAAGCGCCGCGCGGCGCAAGCGCGTTACCAGAAGAAAATTGCGCGCCTCGGCCAGGCGGCGCTCTCGAAGAGGAATCCGGCCGAGCTCATCGCCAAGGCGGTGCAGAGCGTCCTCGAGGGGCTCGCGGGCGGCGCGGTCGCATACCTCGAGCGCGCGAGCGGCGAAAACGACATCGTCTTGCGGCGCGTTGCCGGCCTTGCCTCGACGCCGGAGGACTCCGCGCTGGCGCGCGTCGATCCGCAGGGGCCGCTTGCGCCGCTTTTCTCGCGCGGCGAGCCGGTAATCCTGAGCGGTCCGTGGGGCGAAGACTTGCCGCTGCACTTCGAGTGGCTGCGGCGCTATGGCGCGCTCGCCGCGGTGCCGGTGCCGGCGGACGGCGGGCCGCGCGGATACCTCTGCGCGCTCGCCGAGGCGGCGGGCGCCTTCGGTCCGGAAGAGACGCGCTTCCTCGCCGCCGCAGCAAGCATGGTGTCGGCGGCGCTGCATCGCCTCGACAGCGAGGCGCGGCTCGCGTATCTCGCCCAGTTCGACCCGCTGACCGGGCTCCCGAACCGCACGCTCCTCTCCGACCGCTTCTCGCTCATGATCGTGCAGGCACGCCGCCGCGGCGTGTCGCTCGGCGTGCTCTTCATCGACCTCGACGACTTCAAGCTCGTGAACGATACGCAGGGGCACGCCGCGGGCGACGAGCTGTTGAAGGAAACCGCGAGCCGCCTGCAATCCGCGCTGCGCGATGGCGACACCGTGGCGCGCATCAGCGGCGACGAATTCGCCGTCATCCTCTCGGACCTTGCGCGGCCGGACGACGCCGCTCTCGTCGCGCAGAAAATCCTCGATCGGCTGTGTGCGCCGGCCGAGGTGCGCGGCGAGGAAGTGGTCGTCACGGCGAGCATCGGCATCGCCACCTTCCCCGCCGACGGCGACAACGCCGAAGCGCTGCTCGGCGCGGCTGACGCCGCGATGTACCGCGCCAAGCAGTCGGGACGCAACGCCTTCCAGTTCTTCACGGCCGATATCAACCAGCGCACGCGGGCGCGCGCGCAGATGGGGCTCGAGCTCAGGCGCGCGCTCGAGCGCAAGGAATTCACGCTCGCCTACCAGCCGAAGATCGACCTGATGAGCGGCCAGCCGTGCGGCGCCGAGGCGCTGCTGCGCTGGCAGCATCCGGAGCGCGGCCGTGTCGCGCCCGTGGAATTCATCCCCGTGCTCGAGGAGACCGGCCTCATCGTGCCGGTCGGCGAGTGGGTGCTGAAGCGCGCCTGCGAGGACCTCAAGGGCTGGCTGCGCCTGGGCGCGCCGGCGATGCCGGTCGCCGTGAACCTATCGGCGCGCCAGTTCCGCCAGCACGACCTCGAGGAGCGCATCCGCACGATCGTGTCCGCGGCGGGCATCGATCCTTCGCTCATCGAGCTCGAGATCACCGAAAGCCAGCTGATGCACGATCCGGATCATGCCATCGGCGTGCTGCGCGCGCTCGGCAAGGCCGGGGTGCGCATCGCCATCGACGACTTCGGCACCGGCTACTCGAGTCTCGCGTATCTCACGCGCTTCCCGCTCGCCTCGCTCAAGATCGACCGCTCGTTCGTCGCCGACGTGTTGGACGATGAAGCGGATGCCACCATCGTGCGCACCATCGTCGACATGGCGCACACGCTCGGCTTCACCGTGATCGCCGAGGGCGTCGAGCTCGACTCGCAGGCCGCCTTCCTGCGCGCGCTCGGCTGCGAGCAGGCGCAGGGCTTCCTCTTCGCCAAGCCGATGCCCGCCGGCGAATTCAGCGAGCTCATCGTGCGTCGCCTGGGCGTCACGGCCGGCGTGCGCCGGCGCCGCGGCGTGCGCAAGACCGTCAAGTCCTGATCATTTCTCGCCGAGCGCGGCAGCGAGCGCGCTGATTTCCGCCGGCGCGCTCGGCTTGGCGGGAAACGTGCGCTTTGCCTGGCCGTACCAGTAGCGTGCGTTCGGCAGATCGCCTTCCATGATGTGCACGATGCCGTGCGCCCAGCAGGCGAGCGGCGAGTCTTCGTCCTTCTGCACGATGTCGTGCGCCGCCTGCCAGTCGCCACGCTCCAAGTGTGCCAGCACGCTTTGTAGTTTCGCCTTGCCGAGACCCATTACTCGCGCAGCGCGCGCGCCTCGCGCGCCTTCGGCCGCTCCACGCTCTCGAGCAGCCACTTGTTGAAGCTCGGGTACTTGCCGAGGTCGTATTTCATCGCGACGAACGAATAGCACACGCTCGCCACCATGAAGTCCGCCATGGTCCACTGCTCGCCGCCGAAATAGCGGTTCTTCGCGAGGTGCTCGTCGAGCACCTTGAGCCTGGACTGCAGCTTGGTATCCGCCTCGTCGGCGAGCGCGGCGTTGCGCTTCTCCGGCGCAAACATCACCCGGTGCTGCATCACCGTGATCATGTTGGGCTCGACGTCGTTCGCCACGTAGAACGCCCACTGCAGCATGCGTCCCTTGCCCTTGATGTCGGCTGGCCAAAGCGGGCTCTTGTACTTCTCGGCGAGATAGAGATTGATCGCCGCCGATTCCCACAGGATGAAGCCCTCGTCGTCGATCGTGGGCACGCGCGCGTTGGGATTGAGCTTCACGTACTCCGGCGACTTGCAGGTCGCGCCCTCGATGTTCGTCGTGACGTTGACGTGCTCATACGGAATGTTCGACTCCTTGCAGAGCCACGCCACACGGAACGCCCGCGAGCGGTATTGTCCATAGAGCTTCAGCATCGTGCTCCTCATCAGTTGAGTGTTCAGTTTAGTGGCGCGAGAATCTCCATGCCGCGCTGCACGGCGGGCCGCGCCCCGATCCTTTCGGCCCAGCGCTTGAGCGCCGGATAGTCGTCGAGCTGCACGCCGAAATTGAAGTGGCGCAGAATCCACGGGTAAGTGGCAATATCGGCGATCGAGTACTCGCCGGCGAGATATTCGCGCTTCGCGACCTCGCCCTCCAGCACGCCGTAGATGCGCGCCGCCTCCTTCTCGTAACGCTCGATGGCATAAGGCAGCTTTTCCTTCGCCTGCAGGCGGAAGTGGTGCGCCTGGCCGAGCATGGGACCGACGTGCGCCATCTGGAACATGAGCCACTGCAGAGTTTCGTATCTCGGCGTGAGCAACCGACCCACCTTCTCCGCCAGGTAGATGAGGATGGCGCCCGACTCGGCAAGGCGCACGTCGCCATCGATGATGGCCGGAATCTTCTGGTTCGGATTGAGCGCCGTGAACTCGGGCGTGAACTGCTCGCGCTTGGCGAGGTTCACCTTGACGATCTCGTAGGGCAGGGCGCATTCCTCGAGCATCACGCTCAGCTTGCGCCCGTTGGGCGTATGCCACGCGTAGAGCTTGATCATCGTCACTCCACCTTTGCGCCCGACACCTGCACCAGGCGCCGCAGTTTCTCGGATTCCGCAGCCACGAAGCGCGCGAAGTCCTCCGGCGTGTCCGCGACGATCGTGAGTCCCAGGCTTTGTAGCCGCTCGGCGAGCGCCGGCAGGTGCAACGCCGCGGCGATTTCGGCGTTGAGCTTCTGCACCACGGGCTTCGGCGTCGCGGCGGGCACCGCGAAGCCATACCACACGTTGATCTCGAACCCCGGCAATCCCGATTCACTGGCGGTCGGCACATCGGGCGCCTGCGCGATGCGCTGCGAGCCGGTGAGCGCGATCGCGCGCAGCCGGCCGCTGCGCACATGCGGGATGACGTTCGAGAAGTTGTCGCACATGAGCGGGACGCGCCCGGCGAGCACGTCCTGCAGCGCCGGCGCCGGGCCCTTGTAGGGCACGTGCAGCAGGTCGACGTGCGCCGTGCTCTTCAGCAGCTCGCCGCAAAGGTGGCTCGTCGTGCCGGCGCCGCCCGAAGCGAAGCTGAGCGCGCCGGGTTTCGCCTTGGCGAGCGCGATCACGTCCGCCATCGTCTTCACCGGCAGGTTCGGGCTTGCCACCCACAGGTTCGGCGTCGTCGCGGCGTCGATCACCGGCGTCAGATCCTTATGCGGGTCGTACCCGGGGTCCTTGTAGAGCCACTGGTTCGTGGCGAGGATCGCGGAGGGCGCCATGAGCACGGTGTGCCCGCTCGCCTCGCCCTTGGCGACGAGCGCGGCGCCGATGTTGCCGCCGGCGCCCGGCCGGTTCTCGACGAGCACCGGCACGCCGAGCGATTGCGACAGATGCGGCGCGATCGCGCGCGGCAGCAGGTCGGAGGTGCTGCCGGGCGAGTAGGGCACGACGATCGTGATCGGCCGTGACGGAAAGCCCTGGGCCAACGCCGCGAGCGGCAGTGCGAGGCAGATGAGCACGGTAGCTAGGCGCATTCGTATTTCCTCAGGCTGGCGATCATCGAAATCTTAAGCATCAGCGCGCGCTCGGCGGCGCGGTCCGCCATGGCGCGCGCAAGCTCGGCACGCCAGCGCTGCTGCTCGGCGGCGTCGCGCATCTCGAGATTGCGCTTGTTGCCGATGGTGATGGTGTTCACGTATTCGAGCGCGACCGGCCGGCGCTGCCGCTCATAGCGCTCCAGCTCTTGCGCGGGTTTCTCGCCGCGAATCACGCCGGCCAGCTTCTGGGCCAGATTGAACGCATCATGGATGCCGCCGTTCATGCCCATGCCGCCGAGCGGATTGTTGAGGTGCGCCGCATCGCCGGCGAGGAAAACGCGGCCGCGGCCGTAGCTTTCGGCCACCCGCTGGTGCACCGAGTAGAGCGTGCGATGCGTGACCTCGTAGCGCCCGGGCTTGGCATGCACGCGCTGCAGCCTACGCTCGATCGACGCATCGGAAAGGATGTCCGCTTCGCTCTCCTCTGCGCGCGTCGGAAACATCGCGCGCCATACGTCGCGCACCCGCAGAAGAAAGAACCACTCTTGCGGATCGGCGAAGTAGCTCACGTCCGCGAGCTTTGGGATGACCTGCGCGAAATCGAAAGGCGTGCTCGCCACCAGAAACCGCTCGGGCCAGGTGAAGCCTTCCAGCCGGATGCCGAGCGCGTCGCGCACGCGACTTCTGCCGCCGTCGGCGCCGATGAGCCAATCCGCCCGCAGCTTTTCGCCGCCGTCGAGCGTCACCGTGACGCCCTGCTCGTCCTGCTCGACGGCGCTCACCTCGGCACGGTAGCGCAGGCGGCCCGGCCCGAGGCGCGCGGCGAGCACCTGGTTCAGCTTGTACTGTTCGCATTGCACCCGGTAAGGGTGCTGCGTGTCGTCCTTGAGGACGCCGAAATCGAGCTCCGCCACCCAGCCCGCGCGGTCGCGGTATTGCACCTTGGGCGCGACGCGGCCCATCGCGATCAGCTTTTCCGTCGCGCCGAAGCGCGCGAGGAGATCGAGCGTCGGCGGCTGGAAGGTCGAGGCGCGCAGGGTTTCCGGCAGCCGCGGCTCGGCCTCGAGCACGAGCAGCGCGATGCCGGCGTCGGCGAGCACGTTGGCCGCGCTCAGGCCGACCGGCCCGGCGCCCGCGATCAGGACCTGCATGCTTTGACGGGAAAGCTAATTGACAAAGGTAATTCTCGGGCGGGACAATGCCCCGGTCAATGGCCCGCGTGCGACGCAAGCCGCTTCCACCCGCGACGGTTTCGCGCCCCGCGCTGCTCGTCGACGGCTCGGACGCGGAATTCCGGCGCCTGATCCACGACCTCATCGCCTACGGGCATCGCCTTGACGCCTGCCGCGACGCCTTCGCCGCCATCGCGGGCATCTCCGGCGTGCAGTACGAGATTCTCATGCTCCTCTCGCGCACGCCCGGGCTCGGCGTGGGCGAGGTCGCGGCGCGCCTGCACCGCTCCGGCGCCTTCATCACCATCGAGGCGAACAAGCTCGTCGCGCGCGGCATCCTCGAGAAGGCATCCGACCCCGCCGATGGCCGGCGCGTCGTCCTCAAGGGCAACGGAAGAGCTCGGGCGCTGCTCGAGCGCCTCGCGCCGTATCAGCGCCGCATCAACGACGTGCTCTTCGAGCGTCTCGATGCGCGGCGCTTCCGGCAGCTGCGCGCGCTCGCGCGCGATCTTCTCGCCTCCGGCGAGCGCGCCGTGGCGATGCTCGACTTCATGCTCCACGAGGCGAGGGCGGCGTGAGCGTCTCCTATTTCGTGCGCTACGAGATCGAGCTCGCCGATCGCGAGGCGTTCGTCACGCATTACCGCAAGCACCACGTGCCGATCCTCGCGCGCTGGCCCGGGATCGAGCGCGTGATGCTGCATACGCCGCTCGACTGGAATGATCCCTTCCCGGTGAATCGCGGCCGCGCCGTGCTGCTCGCGCAGCTCGAGTTCGAGTCGCGCGAGGCGATGGAAGCGGCGTTCCGCTCGCCCGAGCGCGCCGAGGCGCGCGAGGATTTCAAGCGCTTTCCCGCGTTCAGCGGCAGCGTGACGCACCAGGCAATGGAAACGCACGAGGCATGGAGGAGGTCCGGATGAAGCCCAAGCAGCATCTCGAGTTCGTCAAAGTCGATCTCAATACCGGCTGGGAGCGCCCGCCGGGCTACCCGCCGGGCTTCTACCAGAAGATCCTCGCCTCGGATCTCGACGAGACCCACAAGAAGGGCAGCCGCACGCGCCTCTTGAAAATCGAGCCGGGCGCATATTCGACCGAGCCGTTCGTGCACGACCACTGGGAGGAGGTGTACGTCGTGCACGGCGACCTCATCGTCGGCAACGACGCGCAGGGCCGCGGCGGCGAGCAGTCCTTCGCCCCGACCTACGCCTGCCGTCCGCCGGGCGTGAAGCACGGTCCGTTCACCTCCAAGGGCGGCTGCATCCTGCACGAGATGCATTACTACGAGACCTCGGGAAGAGATGCGGGAAAGGGCGCGGGCCATGCTGAAAAGCGGAAATGAGCACCTCGAGTCCCTGAGAGACGGCCGCGTCATCTACATCGGCTCCGAGCGGGTCGATGACGTGACGACGCATCCGGGCTTCCGCAACGGCGCGCGCTCCATGGCGGCGATTTACGATCTGAAGCGCGCCGATCCGGCCTTCAGCTTTAAGGAAGGCAAGGAGCGCTATAGCGCCTATTTCCTGCGCGCAAAGAGCAAGGCGGATCTCCAGCAACGCACGAACCTGCATCGCGCGATCGCGGCGATGAGCCACGGGCTGCTTGGCCGCTCGCCCGATCACGTCTCGAGCTTCGTCACCGGCATGGCGATGAACCCGGATGTGTTCGGTAAGTACGCCGACAACCTCGCGCGCTACTACGAGCACATGAGGAAGGAAGACGTCTACGGCGTGTATGCCGTGCTGCCGCCGCAGGCCGCGCGCAATCCCGAGTTCTATCAGAAACAGAACCTGCCGATTCCCTCGCTGCGGGTCGTGCGTGAGGACGATGACGGGCTCGTCGTCACCGGCATGAAGATGCTCGCCACCGGCGCCGTGTTCGCGAATGAAATCTGGATCGGCAACCTGCTGCCGCTCGCACCGACGCAGTTGGCGGAATCGGTGACCTGCGCGATTCCCGTCAACACGCCCGGCGTCACGCTCTGGTCGAGGAAGCCATTCGAGCGCTACGCTGCCTGCGAGTTCGAGAACCCGCTCACCTGGCGCTTCGACGAGACCGATTCCATGGTGATGTGCGAGGAGGTCAAGGTGCCATGGGAGCGCGTCTTCGTGCACATGGACGCCATCCTCGCGCGCGAGATCTACATCAAGACGCCGGGCCATTGCTACGGCAACCACCAGTCGAACGTGCGCTTTCACGAGAAGATGAAGCTCATCGTCGGGCTCGCAAGCAAGATCGCCCACGCCTCGGGCGCGAACGAAGTGCCGGCGGTGCGCGAGGTGCTCGGGCGCTTCGCCGCGCTGGAAGCCGCGCTCGGCGGCATGATCGCCGGCCAGATCCACGACGCGGAGGACTGGCCTGAAGGTGACCAGCAGGGCTGGAAGACCTTCAACCGGCGCTACATGTACGCCGCGCTCAACTGGTGCACCGAGAGCCACTCCTCGATCATCGATGCGCTGCGCGAGCTCGTCGGCGGGGGCGTCTTCCAGATGCCCGCGGACGTCTCGGTCATGCACGACAGCCACCTGCGCGAGCTCTTCGAAAAATACTGGCAGACGCCGCAGCTCGCCGCGCTCGAGCGCATGAAGCTCTACAAGCTCGTCTGGGATCTCATCGGCTCGGAGTTCGCCGGGCGGCACCTGCAGTACGAGAAGTTCTACGCGGGCGCCTCCTTCATCGTGCGCAATCACAGCTTCCGTGAAGCGCCGTGGGCGGACTTCCACCGCCTGGTCGACGACCTGATGGCGAGCTACGACATCCCGGCAAAACACGTGGAAAGAAAAGTCGCTTGATTCGCATTGCCCTTCTGCTGCTCGCGCTTGTTCCCGGCGTGCCGTTCGCTCAAGCGTGGCCGGCAAAACCGCTGCGCATGGTCGTGCCATTCGCGCCGGGCGGCGTGACCGATTCGACGGCACGCCTCGTGGCGGCGAAGATGCAGGAGGCGCTCGGCGAGCCGGTAGTGGTCGAGAACCGCACGGGCGCGGGTGGCATCATCGCGACGGAATACGTCGCGAAGTCCGCGCCCGACGGCTACACGATTCTCATGGGATCGGCGGCGCCGCAGACGCTCACCCAGTTCCTGCAGAGGACGGGCTACGACGGACTGCGCGATTTTGCGCCGATCACGCTGGTGAACACTTTTCCCATCGTCCTCATGGTCCATCCCTCGGTGCCGGCGCATGACGTGCGCGAGCTCATCGCCCTTGCCAAGGCGCAGCCGGGGAAGCTCAACTTCGCCGGCGCGGGCGGGCTGACGCAGTTCGCGGGCGAGATTTTCAAGTACATGGCTGGCATCGACATGGTTTACGTGCCGTACAAGGGCGGCGCGCCGGCCGCGGCCGCCGCGGCCGCCGGCGATGCGCAGGTCACGTTCGCCAACTATTCCGATGCCCTCGCCTACATGAAGTCCGGCCGGCTGCGGCCGCTCGGCATGACCTCGGCGCGGCGCTTTGCGCAGTCGCCCGATGTGCCGACCATAGCGGAGGCCGCTATACCGGGCTATCAGGTCGATTCATGGAACGGGCTGCTCGCACCGTCCGGGACACCGCCGGAGATCGTGAAGCGCATGGCGGCGGCGGTCCAGCAGGGCTTGAAGGATCCGGCGACGCATAAGCGCATGGCGGAGATGGGCACCGAGCCGGTCGGCGACAAGCCTGCCGAGTTCCGGGCGTTCCTGCAGGCCGAGCTCTCGAAGTGGGGCGGCTTCGTCAAGCAGTCGGGCATCAAGGTCGAGCAATGAAGCCGGAGACCCCGCCCGCGCTCAACACCGATTTCCGCGCCGCGCTGGAGCGCCTGCGCGCTGCCGGGCGCCTGCGCACGCTCAATCGGGAGGCAGATCCCGATCTCGAGATCGCGGCGCTCATGAAGCGCCTCGATGGCACGGAGGCGCTGCTCTTCCCGAAGGTGAAGGGACACACGCTGCCGGTGATCGGCAATCTCCTTGCGAGCCAAGCGAACTGCGAAGCGGCGTTCGGTGTCGACTATCGCGAGATCCGCAAGTTCGTCGCGCGAGCGCTCGGGTCCCCTGTCGCCCCGCAACACGTCGCCAAGGCTGCTTGCCAGCAAAACGTGCATCGCGAGTTCGATATTGGCCGCCTGCTGCCGGTGCTGCGGCACACCGAGGCCGACAGCGGCCGCTTCATCACCGCCGGCATCGTCGTGGTGCGAGATCCGCAGACGGGCGTCTACAACGCTTCCTACCACCGCCTGCAGCTTCTCGGACGGAAGCAGACCGCGATCAAGCTCGACTTCGGCCGCCACCTGCGTCTCGCCTACGAGCACGCGCAGAAGCTGAAGCAGGACTTGCCGATCGCGGTATGCATCGGCACGGATCTCGCCGTGCATTACACCGCCGCCACCATGGGCGCGCAGATGCCGGAAAGCGCCGACGAGCTCGCGGTCGCGGGGGGCCTGCGCGGCTCACCGCTTCCGGTCGTCAAGTGCATCACCAACGAGCTGCACGTGCCGGCTGACACGGAGATCGTCCTCGAGGGCAAGATGCGCTGGCAGGGCGCGGTGCGCGAGGGTCCCTTCGCCGAGTTCATCGGCTACCTTTCGCCCGAAGGCGACGCGCCGGTGTTCGAGGTCGAGGCTCTCACGCACCGTGACGAGCCGATCTACCACGCCATCAACGGTTACGGGCGCGAGACGGTCATGCTGCGCAAGTACGTGATGGAGGCGAGTCTCCTCAAGGCGCTGCAGGCCTCGGTGCCCATCATCCACGACGCGGAGATGACCGCCGGCGGACTGCACCGCTTCATCGCGGTGCTGAGCGTGAGGAAGACGAGCCCGCAGCAGGAAGGCCTGCAGCGCAATGCCATCCTTGCCGCCTTCGCCACGCTCAAGGACCTCGACCTCGTCATCGCGGTCGACGACGACATCGACATCCGGGATCCGGTGGACGTCGAGTACGCGCTCGCGACGCGCATGGAGGCTTCGCGCGACGTGTTCGTCATTCCGGACGCCCGGGGCCACGAGTACGTCCGCGCCAGCAATAACGGCGTGGTCGCTAAGCTTGGTATCGACGCCACGGTGCCGTTCGAGGACAAGGCGCGCTTCATGCGCGCTTCGTTCAAGGAAGTCGAGATCAGGGAAGCCGAATGGCTGAAGTAACGATCAGCCAGCTCGTCATCGCCGGCTGGACCGGCCGCGACGAGGCGGCGCTGCGCAAGCACATAAAGGAGCTCGAGGAGATCGGCGTAAGACCGCCCAGGAGCACGCCGATCTTCTACCGCGTCGCCGCCGATCTGCTCACCACGGCGAGCACGATCCAGGTCTCCGGCGCGGAGACGAGCGGAGAGGTGGAGTTCGTGCTGCTTGCCAAGCCCGACGGCCTCTGGGTCACCGTCGGCTCGGACCACACCGATCGCAAGGCGGAAACGATTGGCGTCTCCCTCTCCAAGCAGCTATGCCACAAGCCGATCAGCAAGGACGCGTGGCGCTACGACGAAGTGAAGCCGCACTGGGAGAAGCTCATCCTGCGCTCGTGGGCCGATGGCGCCCTCTACCAGGAAGGCGCCGTGACGGCGATGCGCTCGCCCGAGGACCTGCTCGGGCGCTATCCCCTCAAGCCCGGCTGGGCCATGTTCTGCGGCACGCTCGCCGCCAGAGGCGGTATCCGTCCCGCCAAAACCTTCCGCATGGAGCTCGAAGACCCGGTGCGCAGCCGCAAGCTCGCGCACGAATACCGCATCGACGTCCTGCCGGTAGAGGGTTGAGCGCGAGCCTCGCTCTTTCGTTGAGCGCAATGCTTGGCTTCGGGCTGGGCGACCTCGTGTACAAGCGTGCCGCTTCCGCGGGTGCGGCGCCGCACCAGTTCCTGATGGTGCAGACGTGGCTCTTCGTGCCCGCCGTGGCGCTCTATACCGCGATAAGCGGCACGCTGCATTTCGTCGGTGGCTCGGCATGGGGAGC
>Ga0075426_10000119_pt1 | contig 51053 bp, 36 predicted proteins | sample SoiMethybrSBSTD5_FD_75304 | JGI IMG/M metagenome (GOLD analysis project Ga0075426, IMG submission 75304) | Bulk soil microbial communities from a Populus tree surrounding site in Tennessee, USA - Soil MetaG P. TD hybrid SBSTD5 | ecosystem: Environmental > Terrestrial > Soil > Tree plantation... | reverse complement strand
AGGCGCTCAAGGCAAGGATCACCTCGGACATCTTCGCGCGCACCGTATAGTCCTGGTACGCAGGCAGCGCAACCGCCGCCAGAATGCCGATGATCGCAACGACGATCATCAGTTCGATCAGCGTGAAGCCTTGCTGTAGGCGTTTCATTTGAATCTCCCTAGTTATTGAGAATGCTGCGAGTGGAAAGACGCAAGGTTCGAGCCATGCTTAAAAACGTGATTTTGTCTCACAACTAAAGGTTTTCAGCAGTTCGTCAGCCACTTTTGGTCAGGCAATCGACAAATATGGTCATTGCCCGCCGGCGCACCACCGTCGCCACATCAGCCGGTAAGCGTCCTCGAGCGCGCGCACAAAGCGCGCTTCGTCCATGATTGGCGACGCACGCATTCTCGCCCTCAGCGACGCACGCAGCTCCGCTAGCCGCGAGCCGCTGCCGGCAAGCTCTAGCGTAAGCCGCACGTAATCCTCCGGCGAGCGCGCGATGCATTCGCCCAGGCCGATCGCGGACAGGATGCTCGCGGCGCTGCGGGAGGCCGAGCGGGAGCCAGCGAGCGTGACGACTGGAACGCCCATCCACAGCGTGTCGCACGTAGTAGTGCCGCCGCTGTACGGCGTGGAGTCCAGCGCCAAATCGACAGCGTCGAACCAGCGGAAATACTCCTCGAGCGGCACGGGCGGCACGAGCGTGAGCCGCTCGCGCGCGATGCCACCGGCCGCGAAATGCGCGAGCAGGCGCTCGTGGCCCGGACCCGGTGGCACGCCGAGGGCGACGAATCGTGCTTCGGGCAGCGCGCCGAGGATGCGCCGCCACAAATCGAGCGCGGTGCGCGACAGCTTCAGCATGTGGTTGAACGAGCCGAACGTCACGAAGCCATTGCGCGCGCAAGGCGGCATGGCGGCATGAGGCACCTCGAGCACCGGCCGGTAGCACCACTGGCTATGCGCCAGCCGTACCAGCGCTTCGCTATGCAGGCGGTCGGCAACGCCCGGCGGATCGCTTACGGCGTCGGTCAGCCGGTAGTGCATGCGGCTGAGGCCGGTGCTGTTGAGATAGCCGAGCCAGCTCGCCTGCACGGGTGCCGGTTGCTCGGCGAACACCGCCAGGTCCGAATCGATGCAGTGGCCGAGCAGGTCGACCAGGATATCGATACCGTCGCCATGGATGGCGTCCGCCATCTCGCGCTGCGAGAGGGCCGAGACATCGTGCCAGCGCTCGGCAAGCGCTCGCACGCGCGCGGTCATGGCATCGGCACGCGCGCCGCTCGCGTAGCAGTGCACCTCGAACCGGCTGCGCTCGTGGCGCTCCAGCACCGGGAGCATGAACCATGCGACCGGATGCTGGCGCAAATCGCGCGACACGTAGCCGATGCGCAGCCGCCGCTCGGGATCGCGCCGATCGGCGAAGGGTCCGAAGCGCGCCGGGTACGCCGCCTCCAGGCCTGCGCCCACCTCCTGGTGGCGCGCGAACAGCGCTTCGTCGCTGATCAGGTCTGAGTGATTGAGCGCATGCAGCTCGGCCTGCTCGTACTCGAGCCCGCCACCGGCCGAGCGCGCGGCACGATAGACCTCAGCCGCCTCTTCGTGGCGGCCATCGTTGCGCAGCACATCGCCGAGCAGCCGGTACGCCGGCAGAAAATCGGGCCCGAGCTCGAGCGTACGTCGCGCGGCGGCTTCGGCCTGCGCCAGCCGGTCGAGCTTGACGAGGAGGAGCGCGTAGTTGTACCAAGCGCCCGCAAGCTGCGGACGCTGCTCGAGCGCGCGCTCGAGCAGCGCCGCCGCCTCGGGGAGCCGGCCCTGCGCATCGAGCACGCTCGCGAGCACGATGCTCGCTTCGGGGAAATCGGGGCGGCGCTCGAGCGCCGCCTGCAGAAGGCGCGCCGCCCGCTCGAGCGCACCGGCCGCGTAGAGAAGCTTGCCGAAGTTGTAGTTCGCGTAAGGATCGCCCGCGTCGATGGCGAGCGCGGCTTCGTAGCTCGCTGCCGCCTCGTCGAGCCGCCCCTGGGCCTCGAGTCCGATCGCGAGATTCAGGTGCGCCCTGGCGTAACGCGGCGCCGCGCGCGCGGCCTCGGCGTAGCAAACGCAGGCCTCGGCGAGTCGCCCGCCGTCCTCGGCGCGATTACCCTCGGCGATCAGGCGATCGGCCGCGGTCTTTGCCGCTTCGTTCAGGGCCTGTAGCCGGGGATCTTGGACTCGTCCACCTCGTCGATCTGTTCCTTGTCGAGGAACATCTCGGCGTAGCGGCGATACACCTTGCGCCGTACGAAGATGTCGAAGAGATCCGGATCGACGTGGTGGTTTTCCTTCATGCGCCCGAGGATCTCGAGCGACTCGGAAAGGGTCTTGCCCTTCTTGTACGGGCGGTCCTTCGCCGTCAGGGCCTCGAAGATGTCGGCGATACCCATGCAGCGCGCCTGCACCGACATCTGCTCGCGAGTGAGGCCCCTCGGATAGCCCTTGCCATCCATGCGCTCGTGATGACCGCCGGCGTACTCCGGCACGTTCGTGAGGTGCTTGGGCCAGGGCAGCGCTTCGAGCATGCGGATCGTCGCCACGATGTGGTGGTTGATGACCCTGCGTTCCTCGTCGGTCAGCGTGCCGGCGCGGATGGTCAGATTCTTCACTTCGTCGGCCGTGAGGAAGTCCGCCTCGTGGCCCGAGACATCGCGCCAGCGGTAGCGTGCGACGCGTTTCACCTGCTCGATGTCGTCGTCGCGCATGCGCTCGCTGCCGACATTGCAGGCATGCAGGAACTTGCGATCGTCGTCGAGCCGCCGCAGCACGTCGCGCAGCCGCGCTTCCTCCTCCGCGACCTCCATGCGGTCCATGCTCGCGCGGCGCTTGAGCGAATCGATCTCGAGATCGCGCTTGAGCACCTCGAAGCGCGTGTCGATGAGCTCGATGCGGTCGAAGATCGTCTCGAGCTTGGTCGCCTTGTCCACCACGTGCACCGGGGTCGTGACCTTGCCGCAGTCATGCAGCAGGCCCGCGATCTTCAGCTCGTAGCGATCCTTGTCGGTCATGCGGAACTGCGCGAGCGGGCCCTGCTTGGTCTCGTTCACCGCTTCGGCGAGCAGCATCGTCAGCACCGGCACGCGCTGGCAGTGGCCGCCCGTGTAAGGCGACTTCTCGTCGATCGCGCCGTTGATCAGGCTGATGAACGACTCGAAGAGGCTCTCGAGCTGGTTGATGAGAAGCCGGTTGCTGAGCGCGACGGCCGCCTGCGAGGCGAGCGATTCGGCGAGGCGCTGGTCGGACGCCGAGAACGGCACGATTTCCCTGCTCGTTGGATCCTGCGCATTGATGAGCTGCAGCACGCCGATCGCTTCGCCTTCGTGGTTGCGCATCGGCACGGTGAGGAAGGACTTCGAGCGATAGCCGGTTTTCGCATCGAAGGCGCGCGTGCCGGTGAAGTCGAAGCCTTCCGCGGTGTAGGCGTCGGCGATGTTGATGGTTTTGCCGGTAAGCGCGGCGTGCGCGGCGACCATGCTGTGGTTGGGCTTGCCGTCCTTGTAGAGCTGGATCGGGTAGAAGGGCACGGGATTGCCCGTCGTGCCGCCGAGGTAGTACTTGAGCGAGCTCGTGCGCACGATCTCAAAGCGCAGCGAGCGCTCTTCAGTGAGCCGGTACAGCGTGCCGCCGTCGGCTCGCGTGATGGTTTTCGCCGCAGTGAGGATCGCTTCCAGCAGCCGGTCGATGTCGCGCTCGGCCGAGAGTGACGCGCCGATGGCGTTCAGCTGGTCGAGGCGCTGGACGAGATCGTCCGCCGCAGTCGGCGCCGCGCCGGCCGGGAAGCGCAAGCCCTGCGTTGTGTCGGTGCTTGCGCCCATGGCCCGATTACTTAATGCAAACCGCGCGCACTTCTTTGATGTGCGTGACGCCCGAGAGGCATTTCTCCATGCCGTCCTGCTTGAGCGTGCGCATGCCGTCCTCGAGGCACTGCGCGAGCATCTCGGCGACGCGCGCGTGCTCCTGGATGAGCTTCTTCAGCTTGTCAGTCGCGACGAGCAGCTCGTGCAGTCCGCAGCGTCCCTTGAAGCCCGAGCCGCCGCACTTGTCGCAGCCCACGGCCTTGTAGAGGGTGATTTGGCCTTTGTCGTTGCCGTACTGCTTGACCCAATCCTTGTAGACCGCCTCCATAGAGCCCTTCGGGTCGGCCTTGAATTTCGGCGTATTCATGAGCTCCTCGCAGTACTCGCGCAGGAACGCGGTGAGCTCGGCCGGCTCGGGCGTATAGGGCTGCTTGCACGAGCACAGGCGCTTCGCGAGACGCTGCGCCAGGATGCCGAGCAGCGCGTCGGAGAAGTTGAACGGGTCCATCCCCATGTCGAGCAGGCGGATGATCGATTCGGGGGCCGAGTTCGTATGCAGCGTGGCGAATACGAGGTGGCCGGTGAGCGAGGCCTCGATGCCGGTGGAGGTCGTTTCTTTATCGCGCATCTCGCCGACCATGATGATGTCCGGGTCAGCGCGCAGGAACGCCTTCATCACCACGGCAAAATCGAGGCCTGCCTTGCGGTTGACTTGCACTTGGCGCAGACCCTTCTGCGTGATTTCGACCGGGTCCTCGGCGGTCCAGATTTTCGTATCCGGCGTGTTCAGGTACTTCAGGACCGAGTGCAGCGTGGTGGTCTTGCCCGAGCCGGTCGGCCCGCAGACGAAGAACAGGCCGTACGGTTTCGATACCGTCGACTGCAGCTTTTCCAGGTTGGCTGGTGTGAAGCCCATCTTCTCGAGCGGTATGGGCTCGCCCGCGGCGAGAATGCGCATGACGATGTCCTCGACGCCGCCGGCGGTCGGGATGGTCGCCACGCGCAGCTCGATGTCGAGCGGCCCGAACTTCTTGAATTTGATTTTTCCGTCCTGCGGCTTGCGCTTCTCGGAGATATCTAGGTCGCACATGATTTTGATGCGCGCCGCGATCGCCGCGCGATAGCTCGCGGGTACCTCGATGTACGGCCCGAGCGAGCCGTCCTTGCGGAAGCGGATCTCCGTCTTCGCCTTGCCCGGATAAGGTTCGATGTGGATGTCCGAGGCGTTCTGGTTGTAGGCGTCGACGATAACCTTGTTCACGAGCTTCACGAGCTCGTTGTCGGCGGCGGCGGAAACCTCATCGGCGCCCGTGCCCTCCAGCGCCTCCGTGCCGGTGTCGTCGGCCATGCCGGAAAGCAGGTCATCGACGCTCGACATGTCCATGGTCGCGGCTTCCTGGCCATAGAAATGGTTCAGCGTGTCCTTGAACTCCTTTTGCGTTGTGACGCGGTAGACGAGGCGTGCCTTCGGGAACACGTTGGATGCGATGCGCGAGGAGCGGATACGCTCGGGATCGAGGCACAGGACGACGATCCCCTCCTTCGATTCGTCGATCGGCACCCACAGGTTACCCTCGACGTACTCGCGCTTCAGGTTCTTCAGCAGCTCGCCCGGCTTGACGCGATCGGCCTTGAACGGCTCGTAGGGCACCCCGAAGAACTTCGAGAGCGCCTGGCCGATCGCCGGAATCTTGACCTGGAACTCGTCGGTCAGCACCTGCTCGATGTCGATCGCCTTCTTGCGCGCCTGGCGCGCCGCAAGCTCGAACTCGCCCGCCGAGAGCACCGCGTCGGCGATCAGGTAGTCGTACTTGGTTTTGGCGAGCTGCGGCTTCTGGCGCTGCTTGAAGGCGATGGCAAGCGTCTGCGAGAGCTCGCTCACCCCCTCCTCGGCGAGCGGGCCGAAGGGCACACCCGCCTTGTTGTTGATGATCTGGATGACGCCGATCAGCTCGTTCGTGCCCTGCTCGACGATCGGCGCCACGAGCTGCTGCTTGGTGCGATAGCCGGTGCGCTTGTCCACCTCCTGCAGGAAGCGCAGGTTGGGATTGATCGCGCGCAGCTCGCCGTCGTCGTAGCAATCCTTGATGTTGATGGTCTTCTTGGAAAGCGCCGCGTAGCCCGCGATCGAGTGCTCGGCGATCGGCAGCTTCAGGTCCTTGAAGGAGTTGAGGCCGGTCTTCACCTTGGAGACGATCGCTTGCTTGTCCTCGCCGACCGAATAGATCGTCAGGCGGTCCGCGTTGAAGAGCGCACACACGTCGGCGCTCACCTCGAGCATGATCTCGTCGATGTTGTTGGTAGCGTGGATCTTGTTCGTGACCGCCTGCAGCTGCTTCTGGAACGCAAGGCGTGCCGCGACGTCGGTCTGCGCCGACGCCGGCTGACTGAGAACTGCGCTCATTCTTTAGCCCCCCTGCTCTTGCTTGGCATTCATAATAGCGTCATACGTCCTGATTTACCAAGACTTTTCCCCCCGGCGGCGCCTTCAAGGCCGCCGTTCGGCGGCCTGCTTCAGACCACCGTCGAGCAGCCAAACGCGAAAGCCGCGCTGCGCAAAGAGGAAGGCCGCGGCGGCGCTGCGCCGGCCGCTTTGGCAATACGCAACGTACTCGCGCGAGCGGTCGAGCACCGCGAACATGTTGCGCACCTCGGCGAGCGGCACGTTGATAGCACCCGGCAGCTTGTCGTACTGGTACTCGGACGGATAGCGCACGTCGAGCCACAAGGCGCCTGCGCCCACCTTCTGCACGGCTTCGTGGAAGTTCAGCCGCCGCAGGAGCGGCTCGCGCAAAAGCTCGTTGAAGTCGTGGCGCCGCACGCGCAAGAGTTCGGCCTCCCCCAGCGCGCTGACGGTGGCGTTGCGCTTCGCCTCGGAGACGAGCGCTTCTTCGCCAAAGGCATCGCCGCTTTTCAGCTCCGCCAGCACCACTTTCGCGCCGCCGACGAGGCGCTCGACCTGCAAGCGGCCGGCCGCAACGAGATAGTAGTAATCCCCCTCCTCGCCCTCCCGAATGACGCTCGCGCCGCGCGGCACCTGCACGCGCTCGAAGCGCTTGAGCAGCTCCTCGACATGCGCTGCCGGCAGCTGGGCAAGCGCGCCGTTTCTCAGGCTCTCGAGCGCGAAGGCACCATTCACGAAGCGCGCGTCGTTTTTCACCGCGTGATCCCAGGTCGCCAGCACATCCAACAAATCGTCGTCGATCGCGAGCAGGTCGACGTCAGTGATCGCCTTGCTGCGCACGACCGCCGGCCGCATGCGGTTTAGGGCATGGGAGCCTTCGCCTGTGCCGCCGACCACGACGAGCGTGCCGCCGCCCTCGAAGGCGAGCAGGAGTTCCCCCTGCACGAGGAAAAGCGCGCGCCCGGGGCTGCGGCTTTGCACAGGATCGCTGCCGCGCGGGGCGCGCTCGAGCGGCGCGAGCTGGGCGAGCTCGGCGAGGCGGTCGGGCGACAGCCCGGCGAGCGGCGCGAGCAAGCGCAGCTGCCCGGCCGTGGCGTGCGTCGCGTGCACTAGAACTCGAGCACCAGATTGTTCTGCAGCATCTGCGGCCTGAACTTGCCGGCGCACTCCTCGATCTCGAGCATGGTCGGCTCGATCTCGCCCGGCTTGAGATGCGTGATGTAGATCTCGGCGTCGAGCTCGAGCTTGGCGAGCTCCTCGGCGAGGGTCGCCGGGCACAAGTGGCGCGACATCTCGGCGAGCTGGCGCTCCTTGTTGGAGAACGCCGTCTCGATGATCAGGTACTTGAGGTTGGCGATGCGGTTCACCTCGCGCCAGAGCGCGTCGTTCGGCCCGGTATCGCCGGTGAAGACGAGGCTCGCCGTGCCGCTGTCAAGGTGGTAGCCGACGGCCGGCACCGTGTGCCGCGCCGGCAGCGCCGTGAAGCTGCGCGAACCGAGCCGTACGGTCTCGCCGAGCGCGATCTCCTGGTAGCGCAGGAACGGCGCCTGCGCGCTCGGGATCTCGCTGAAGTCCGGCCAGATCGACCAGTTGAACAAGTGGTTGCGCAGGATCTCGATGGTCGCGCGCGTCGCGTACACCGCAAGGGGCTTGGAGCGCATGCCGCCGACTGTGTCCACCAGGAAGGGAATGGACGTGACGTGGTCGAGGTGCGAATGCGTGATGAAGATCGTGTCGATCTGCGAGAGCTCGGCGAGGGTGAGATCGCCGACGCCGGTTCCGGCATCGATCAGCACGTCGCTGTCGACGAGAAACGAGGTGGTGCGCAGGTGCCGCCCGCCGATGCCGCCCGAACAGCCCAGGACGCGCAGCCGCATGGTTATTTGTCGTCGAACACGGTGACCGGCTCCCACGGCGCTGTCATGGGCGCGCCACGGGCCTTGGCGACTTTATCGGCATAGACGCGGTAGAGGCCGCGCTCGGGATAGGCCCGCTGCAACTGCGCGAGCCCGGTTTCCGCGGTGTCCCAGTTGCGTGCGCGGTAGGCGCGCAGCACATGATTCCACAGGCGCACTTCGTCCTGCATGGCGGCGTCGATGTGGGCTGCGGGACCGAGCGGCTCATAGACGGTGATGGCTTGCTCCTTTCCCTTCACCTTCACGCGGTCGACCTCGCGAAAGACGACGTCCACGATAGCGCCGCTCGTGCGCTCGCCGACCAGAATAGGCACGCCGTAGTACTTGGTCCGGCTCTCGAGGCGCGACGCGACGTTCACCGCGTCACCCATGGCGGTATAGGCACGGCGCAGCTTCGAGCCCATGTCGCCCACGCGCACCATGCCGGTGTTGATGCCCACACCGATGGCGAGCGTCGGCCAGCCGCGTGCAGCGAAGCGCTCGTTCAAGCCGGCGCAGGCGCGCTGCATGTCGAGCGCAGCGAGCACGGCGTTCCGGGCATGCTGCGGGTCGGGCATCGGCGCTCCCCAGAAGGCCATGATCGCGTCGCCGATGTACTTGTCGAGCGTGCCGCGATGACGGGCGCGGACGATCTCGCTCATCGTGGTGAGGTACTCGTTGATGTACTCGCGCAGCGCCCCCGGGGCGAGCGACTCCGAAATGCCGGTGAATCCGCGCACATCGGCGAAAAGGATCGTGAGCTCCGCGTCGCGTGGCGCGTCGTACTGCGCCGGATTGCGCTCCATCTTCGCCACCACCTCGGGCGGCACGTATTCGCGGAAGCGCCGGGCGATGAGGCGCTTGGAGCGCGACTCCACGAAGTAGCCGTAGGCCATGTTGACGGTATAGAGCGCGGCGACCATGAGCAGCGAGCTCGCGAGCGGCAGGACGAGATCGCCCATCTGCCACGCGGCGACGTTGAAGGCGATGATCGCCGCCGTGCCGACGGCGACCGTAACGCTCGCCCACAGGGCGGAGAGCATGGGAATCAGGAGGGCAAGCGCAACGCCACCGGCGAGGAGCATCACGATCTCGGCGCCCTGCGTGTACCACGGCCGGCGCTTGAACTGCTGATCGAGCATGCCGGCGATCATGTTGGCGTGCAGCTCGACGCCGGGCAGCACATTGTCCACGGGCGTCGAGCGCAGGTCTTCGAGTGCGGGCGCCGTGGCGCCGACCAGGACGATCTTGTCCTTCAGCGTGCCCGGCGCGATGCGATCCTTCAGCACATCCGCTAGCGGCACATAGGGAAAGCTGAAGCGGCGACCGCGGTAGGGCACGAGCGCGGCCGCGTTGCTGTCCACCGGAATCTCGAATGGCCCGACCTTGAGGGATTCGAGGCCACGATCCTTGAACCCGGGCTCGATCACCGGCGCACTGCCGAGCGATTTGCCGAGCAGCGTGCGAAATACGGCGAGCGAGAGCGCTTCGTAATACTCGCCCTGGAACTCGACGATGAGCGGCACGCGGCGCAGCACGCCGTCCACGTCCGCCCAGGGATTAATGTGGCCGGCACCCGCCGAGCTCTCCAGGTAGGCGGGCAGATTGCCGGTGTAACCCTTCCAGAGAGGAAACTCGACATCGCGCCCGGCGAAGGCACCGCGCGGCAGCACGGGCTTCGGGATGGCGTTCGCCCGCACGGCATGCTCGTCGCTGTTGAAGTAATAGGCGAGTACGACCGGACGGCCTTTCATGGCCGCGGCGAAGCGGCGATCGAAGTCGAGGCTCGGCCGCAGGCGCGCGTACGCGGACCGGAAATCGGCCGAGCTCTTCAGCTCACGCTGTGCCAGCCGGTCGAGCGCCTCGATGCCGGAACTGGGATCGCGCTCGGCCCAGACCACGTCGAAAGCGACGAGCGCGACGCCTTGGCGCTCGAAGAGCTTGTCGAGGAGCGTGGCCATGAGGTCGCGGCTCCAGGGCCAGTGGCCGATCTCGCCCAGGCTCTTCTCGTCGATGTCGAGGATCACGATGCGCCGCTCGCGCTCCGGCGGCATGGTCATCGCGAGCCGTGCGTCGTAGATGATGTTGTCGAGCCGGGTGACGAAGCCGATGCGCTCTTCGCGCAACGCGTCCCCTACGAAGAAGAGCACGATCGCAAGGCCGAGGGCGATCCTTACGATGTGCTGTTTCAGCGTCGGCCTTTCAGGCCTTCAGGAAGAATTCCATCTTGACGCCGGCCAGTTCGATGACGTCGTGGTCCTTGAGCGAATGCGGCGCCGCGCCGATTTCCTGGCCGTTCACCGTGGGGCGGCTCGCGCCTTCGACATGCGTGATGAAGTATCCCTGAGGACGCCGGGTGAGCACGGCGACCTGCACGCCCGGCTTGCCGAGCGTCGTGAGGGGCTTGGTGAGTTCGAGCTCCTTGCCGGCGTTGCCCCCCGAGAGAAGCTGGATCGCACCGAGGGGCTGAGCCGGTTTTCCAGGCGCGGCCGGTCCCGGAGCGGCCGGCGCGGCCGCCGGGGCGGTGCGTGCATCCTTGTCCGCGATACCGGCTGCCGCGGCGCTTGCCGCACTCGCCTGCACGGCCGCCTGCCGCTGCGCCACAGCGGCCTGCGCCCCGCCGCCAGCGGCCGCCACGCCCGCGGCTGCCTTCATGGCCGCCGGACGCAGCACCATGGTCTTCTCGAAGTCCGCTTTCTCGCCGCTCGCCGCCGGGGCCGCTTCGCCCACGAACTTGAGCTTGTATTTGCCGAGCTCGATGACGTCGTTGTTCTGCAGGAAGTGCTTCTTGATCGGGTTGCCGTTGACGACCGTCCCGTTGGTGCTGCCGAGGTCTTCCAGGAACGAGTCGTTCAGAATCGTCACGATGACGGCGTGCTCGCCGCTCACCGCGAGGTTGTCGATCTGGATATCGTTGTGGGGTTTGCGCCCGATGGTAGTGCGCTCCTTCGTCAAGGGAATCTCCTTGAGAACGAGCCCATCCATGCTGAGTATCAATTTCGCCATAGGTGGCCCCTACCGGGAGGTTATTTTAACCACGCGAACACCTTGGCCATGACGCCCTTGGCGCCCGGGTACTCCCTTAGGACCCGGACCAGTATAACCGAAACGTTGTCGCGACCGCCGTTGTCATTGGCCATCTGCACGAGCTGCTGGGCGGCGAGCTTGAGATTGCCGCCGAGCGCCTGCAGCGTCATGCCGATGTCCTCGTCGTCGACCATGTCGCACAGCCCATCCGAGCAGAGCAGGTAGATGTCCCCGGGCTTCGTCGCATATTCGTGCAGCTCCGGCTCCACGGTCGGGTCGATGCCGAGCGCCTTCGTGACCAGATTCTTGTGTGCGGCCCTCTTCGCCTGCTCGGCGGTGATGATGCCCGAGTCGATCTGCTCCTGCAGAAGCGAGTGGTCGCGCGTCACCTGCCTGAACTTGCCCTCGCGCAGCATGTAAAGCCGTGAATCGCCCAGATGTGCGACCAGCACGCGGTTGTCGTAGAAGAGGCACACGACCAGCGTCGTGCCCATGCCGGCGTACTGTGGCTGCGTCTGCGCCGCCTGGTAGATCGAACTATTCGCCTTGAGCACCTGCTCGCGCACCAGTCGGGCGGCGATCTCTTGATTGTTTTTCTGATCCACCTCGTAGGGACGGGCGTTGGCCAGGATCTGGCGCATTTCGGTGACGATGACGGTCGTCGCCATGCCGCTCGCCACTTCGCCAGCGTTGTAGCCGCCCATGCCATCGGCGAGGACGACGAGGCCGTTCGTTGGATCGGCCGCGATGGAATCCTCGTTGTGCGAGCGCACCATGCCCGGGTCGGTGCAGGTGGCGATCTCCAGTGTCTGCGTGAGATCCATGTTCAAGGCTCGAGATCGTTCGTGACACTGAACGGCTCGCTCATCGAGCTGGAAAAGCCGCGCAGCCGCACGATGGCGAAGCCAAGGAACCAGTCGGCCTTCCAGACACCCGATTGCACGGCGCGCGCGCCTCCCCCTCGTTGTTCCCGAAAAATTCTACGCTACGACCCTAGGCCGAGCGCGCGGTCACAACTCCCCTGAAAACAGAGCCCTGAGGCGCATTGTTGCAGTCGAACATTCGCCGCGTCAAATGTTTACGCGACTGGGGCACCTAGCTGCCGAGCACTGCTCCGGCCTTCACCGCGCCCGCGGAAATGAGCTCGGACGCGGCGAGCTTCTTGCCCTCGCCGAGCTTCGCGCGCAGCACTTCGATGCGTCCGCCCTGCGCCGTCACGTGGAAGCTCTTGTGCGTAACCTCAACCACTTCCCCGATCTTGCCCTTGACCGCGCCGAACGTGCGCACGAGGTGCTTGCGCGCATCGTAGATTTGTAATTCCTGCCCGGCGAGCGTCGTCCATGCGCCGGGCGCCGGGTTGCAGCCGCGGATCGTGTTGTAGATGAAATCGACGTGGTTCGCCCAGTTGAGCCGCGCCTCGGCCTTGCGGCACCAGCCTTCGTAGCTCGCCAGCGACTCGTCCTGCACCACCTCGCGATGCTTGCCCGCCACGACGAGGTCTGCGGCCTCGAGCATGGCCTTCACGCCCATCGGGAAGAGACGATCGAAGTACACCGTACCAAGCGTGTCTTCTGGGGAGATCGGCGTTTCCTTCTGCAGGATCACCGGACCTTCGTCGAGTCCGTCGGTCGGCCGGAAGATGGTGAGGCCGGTCTTGGCGTCGCCGCGGATGATCGGCCAGTTGATGGACGAGGGACCGCGATATTTCGGCAGCAGCGACGGGTGGTACTGGATCGTGCCGTGCTTCGGGATCCTGACGAATTCCTGCGGCGCGAACTGCAGCACGAACGCCATGACGCCGATGTCGGCGCCGAGCTTCTTCATCGCCGCCTCGGCCTCGCTGCTTTTCAGCGAGGTGAACTGGAAGAGCGGCAGGCCTTTTTCCTGCGCCGCGACCTTGAGCGCGTCGGCGCGCGCGCCCGGTTTCTCCGGCGCGCAGAAGACGCCCGCCACCTGGTCGCCGCGCGCGAGAAACGCTTCGAGCACGGCCTTGCCGAAGTCCTGCTGCCCGATGACGGCGATCTTCATGCGGCTTTCTTGGGCGGCACGCTGAACGCGCCTGCGCCGCGCAGGTTGTTGATCTTCGTATCGTCGTAGGACAGCACTTCGCGCAGCACCTCATCGGTATGCTCGCCGAGGAGCGGCGAGCGCTTGATGAGCGCGGGCGACTCCGAGAGCTTGATCGGCATGCCGATGTTGAACCACTTGCCGCGCTGCGGATGATCGAGCTCCACCCACATCTCGCGCCCGCGCACATGCTCGTCGTTCGCGAGGTCCGCGGTGCTCATGATCGGCCCGCACGGCACATCGAGCGGGTTGAGGATCGCCATCAGCTCGCGCTTGGTGTAACTCTTGGCGAAGCGGTTGAGCAGCGCCCACATCAGGTTCTGGTTCTTGCGCCGCTCGGCAATGCTCGCGAGCCGCGGATCGCTCACCATGTCGGGCACGCCGATCTCGGGGCCGACGCGCTTCGCGAGGTCCTCCCACACCGCCTCCTGCACGACAACGTAGAGCCAGTCGTTGGCGCCGTGCGGCTTGCAATGGATCGCGTTGCCGAGCTGGCCGCCGCCCGAGTCATTGCCTGCCCGCGGCACGTCGCCCATGCCCTGGTAGGTGGGCACCGAGTACTCGGCGAGCGGACCGCGCTGCAGGCGCTGGTGGTCTCGGAACTTGACGCGGCAGAGGTTCATGACGCCGTCCATCATCGCGACCTCGACGTACTGACCCTTGCCGGTACGCTCGGCCTGGCGCAACGCGGCGAGAAGCCCGATCGCGAGATGCAGCCCGGTGCCGGTGTCGCCGATCTGAGCGCCGGTCACGAACGGCGGGCCGTCGGGGACGCCCGTCGTGCTCATGGCGCCGCCCATCGCCTGCGCGACGTTCTCATAGGCTTTGAAGTCGGCGTAGGGGCCGCTCGAGCCGAAGCCCTTGATCGAGCCCATGACGATCTTCGGATTGATGGTGCGGATCTTCTCCCACGGAAAGCCGAAGCGCTCGAGCACGCCGGGCCCGAAGTTCTCCATGATGATGTCGCACTTCTTCACGAGATCGGTGAATACCTGCTTGCCCTCGGCCGTCTTCATGTTGACGGTGATCGAGCGCTTGTTGCAGTTGAGCATCGTGAAGTACAGGCTGTCGGCGTTCGGCACGTCGCGCAGCTGGCCGCGCGTGGCATCGCCCTGCGGGTTCTCGAACTTGATGACGTCGGCGCCCATCCAGGCGAGCAGCTGCGAGCACGTGGGTCCCGCCTGCACGTGCGTCATGTCGAGGATGCGTACGCCTTTGAGTGCTTCCATTGCGACCTCCAGAACTATTTCTTTTTGGCGCTCGGGTTGAGGCTCGTGATGCGCCCACTCTCCGTGCCCGCGCTCTCGTCAATAACGGCGTTGATCAGCGTCGGCCGTCTCGAGCGCAGCGCGTCTTCCATCGCCTTGCGCAGCTCCGAGGGCGTCGTGACGTGAACGCCGATGCCGCCGAAGGCCTCCATCAGCTTCTCGTAGTGCGCGCCCTTCACGAACACGGTCGGCGCCGGATCGCGCCCATTCGGATCGAGGTCCGTGCCTTTGTAGACGCCGTTGTTGTTCATCACCACCACGCAGACCGGCAGGTTGTAGCGGCAGATGGTTTCGACCTCCATGCCGGAGAAGCCGAAGGCGCTGTCGCCCTCCACCGCGATGACCTGCTGCCGGGTGGTGACCGCTGCGGCGACGCAGTAACCCATGCCGATGCCCATGATGCCCCAGGTGCCGACGTCGATGCGCTTTCTCGGCTTGTACATGTCGACGATGCTGCGCGTGAAGTCGAGGGCGTTCGCGCCTTCGTTGACGAGGATGGCATCCGGGTTCGCTTTCACGATGTCGCGTACCACGCCGAGCGCGCTGTGGAAGTTCATCGGCGTCGGGTTCTTCGCCAGCGTCTCGGCCATCTTGGCCACGTTGCCGCGCTTCTTCTCGTTGACCGCGTTAAGCCACTCCGCTGGCGGTTTCGGGAAGTTCCCCAGGTCGGAAAGCATGGCGCTCACGCACGAGCCGATGTCGCCGACGACCGGTGCGTCGATGCGCACGTTGCTGTCGGCTTCCTGCGGCGAAATGTCGACTTGGATAAATTTCTGCGCGCCCCAGTCCTTGGCGCTCCTGCCGCCCCAAGTCTTGCCCTTGCCATGCGACAGCAGCCAGTTAAGGCGCGCGCCGATCAGCAGGACGACGTCGGCTGCCGGCAGCGCGAACGAGCGCGCCGCCGAGGCGCACTGCTCGTGCGTGTCGGGCAGCAGACCCTTCGCCATGGACATGGGCAGATACGGGATGCCGGTTTTTTCGATCAGTTGTTTGATTTCTCCGTCGGCCTGCGCGTACGCGGCGCCCTTGCCGAGGATGATGAGCGGCTTCTTCGCGCCCTTCAGGAGCTCGAGCGCGCGCTTGATCGCCTCCGGCGCCGGAATCTGCTTCGGCGCGGGATCGACGACCTTGATGAGCGTCTTTTTGCCGACCTCGGGGTCGATCGTTTGTGCGAAGAGCTTCGCGGGCAGGTCGAGGTAAACACCGCCGGGGCGCCCGGAGAGCGCCGCGCGAATGGCGCGCGCGATGCCGACGCCGATGTCCTCGGCGTGCAGCACGCGGTAGGCCGCCTTGGCGAGCGGCTTGGCGATGGCGAGCTGGTCGAGCTCCTCGTAGTCGCCCTGCTGCAGGTCGACGATCTCGCGCTCGCTCGAGCCGCTGATAAGGATCATCGGGAAGCAGTTCGTAGTGGCATGCGCGAGCGCGTTCAGGCCGTTGAGGAACCCGGGCGCCGATACCGTGAGGCAGATGCCGGGTTTCTGCGTGAGGAAGCCGGCGATCGATGCTGCGTACCCCGCGTTCTGCTCGTGGCGAAACGAGAGTACGCGCAGCCCGTCGGCCTGCGCGCGGCGCGTGAGATCGGTGATCGGGATGCCCGGAAGGCCATAGATAGTGTCGATGCCGTTCAGCTTCAGCGCGTCGATGACGAGCTGGAAGCCGTCGACCACCGGCTGCGCTTCGGGGGTTGTTTTCGTCGCGCTCTTCGATTCGGCGACTTGGGGTTCTACGGTGCCCATGAGGTGCTCCTGTGAGGGACCGTTATGGTAAGAAGCCGGGCGCGAAACGGGCCTTGACTGAGGTCAAGGGACTAGAATGCCGCCCTTCGCCGCGCGCCCGATGACCAAGCTTTCCGCGCATCCGCAAAAGAACTCGATCCGTCTGCAGCTGCGGCAGAACCAGTCGCTCGCCGGTATGAGCGCGCCGCAATGGGCGGAGCTCGAGCCGCTGCTCGCGATCGCCGATTACCGCAAAGGCGAGGCGCTGGTGCGCCAGGGCGACGAAGAGATGAAGCAGTTTTTCATTCTCGAAGGCATGTTGAAGCGCGTGGTGTCCAATCCGCAGGGTCGCGAGATGATCCTGCGCTTCGCCGCCGAGACCGAGATGGACACGTCGTACGCGGCGTGGCGGCTACGCACGCCGCTGCCCTACTCGATTGTCGCCGTCATCAAGGTGCGCACCGCGGAGATGCCCCTCGCGCTGTGGGCACAGTTCCTCGAGCGGCATCCGGAAAGGAAGGCGCGCTTCGAGTACGAGGACATGCGTCTCATGGCCGACGTGATGGCGCATACCATCACGCTGCACCTGCTCGACGCGCCGGGGCGGCTTGCGCGCTTCCAGCGCAAGCACCCCGAGCTCGCCGGCCGCATCCCGAAGAAGGAGCTGGCGGCCTACCTCAATCTCACGCCGGAAACGCTCTCGCGCCTCAAGCAGAAGCGGGCGTAAGGACTAGGCGACCGCCGCGCGCGGCGCGCCGAGGCCCACCTCGGCCGCGACCCGCGCTTTGTGAGCCTGGCGCATCGGCCGCAGCACGAACCAGGCCATGAGCGCCGCCACCGCATTCATGATCGCGGCGACCACGAAGACCGCGTGCCAGTTGCCGGTCGCCGCCGTCAGCACGTTGGCGAGCGGCACGAGCAGCGATGCCGTTCCCTTCGCCGTGTAGAGCAGCCCCGCGTTGGTGGTCGCATAGCGCGCGCCGAACGTGTCGGTGCAAGTCGACGGAAACAGGCTGTAGATCTCGCCCCAGGCAAAGAACACCAGGCCGCTCAGTATCACGAAGTGCAGCGGATCCTGGCCGTAGACATATAGCGCGAAGATGCCAATGGCCTCCAGGCCGAAGGCGATGAGCATCGTGAGCTCGCGCCCGATGTGATCGGAGACCCATCCGAAAAACGGACGCGTGATGCCGTTCAAGATGCGGTCGATGGAGAGCGCGAACGTCAGCGCCGGCAACGTGATGCCGATCAGACTCACCGGGATTTCGGCGATCTTGAAGTCCTTGGCGATCGGCGCGAGCTGCGCGGTGGCCATCAGGCCGCCGGCGCCGACCAGCACGAACATCACGTACATGACCCAGAACACCGGGTAGCGCAGCATCTCGAGCGGGCGGAAGTCGCGCCGCGCCTGCTGCAACTTCTCGTTCGCCACCGACACCGCCGCGGTGATCCGCCGCGTATCGATCAGGAGCATGCCGACGATGAACACGATGATGCCCTGGCCGAGACCGAAGTAGAGGAAGGCCTGCTGGTAGCCTGCGGTCTTTATCATGTTCGAGATGGGAATGATCGTGAGCGCCGAGCCAGCGCCGAACCCGGCGGCGGTCAATCCAGCGGCGAGGCCGCGCCGGTCGGGGAAGAGCTTCACCGCATTGCCCACGCACGTGCCATAAACCGCCCCGGCGCCCGTGCCGCCGATGGCAGCGGCGATGTAAAGGAGCGGCAGCGAATCGGCCACCGAATTAATCGCCCAGGCGATGCCGCATAGGATGCCGCCGACGATCACGATCGGACGCGGGCCGAAACGATCGACGAGATAGCCCTCGATCGGCACGAGCCAGGTTTCGGTGAGCACGAAGATCGAGAACGCCACCTGGATAGCGGCGCGGCCCCAATGGAACTTGGCGTCGATCGGATTGACGAAGAGCGTCCAGCCATACTGCAGGTTGGCGATCATCGTCATGCAGATGATGCCGAACAGAAGCTGCCACCAGCGACCCGAAATTCCGCCTTGCCCGCTTGGTGTCGTTTGCCCGTTCATACGAATCTCCTCCTAGGTTGCAGCTATTTGTCCGGATCGCCCGACCCGAGCCGCTTGGGCCAAGCATACGCCAAGCTGCATCACCGCGGCGGCGGGCCGGGCTGCGCGGCCGGCACGCTCGCCTCGGTCTTCGCGTCCTTGCGCCGCGCGAGCCCCTTGCCGACCGCCACCACGGCAATCGCGCCGAGCGCCGGCCCGACCCAGTCGAGCCAGTGGGCATTGCTCTTTATCCAATCGGCCACCGCCGGATCAGTGACGGCCATCTCTCCGGCGGTCCAGCCGAGTACGGCCGCCCCGAGCGTGATGATCACCGGATAGCGCTCCATGAGGACCATCAGCATGGTGGCGCCGAAAACCACGAGGGGGATGCTGATCACGAGCCCGAGCACGAGGAGCAGGATGCTGCCCTTGGCAGCCGCCGCGACGGCGATGACGTTGTCCGTGCTCATCACCAGGTCGGCGATCAGAATGGTCTTGATCGCGCCGAGCAAATGCGAGCTCGCCTCGACGCCCTCGCCCTCGTCGTCCTCGGGCACGAGCAGCTTCACCGCGATCCAGAGAAGCGCCGCCCCGCCGATGAGCTTGAGGTAGGGCAGCTCGAGCAGCTTCACCGCCACGATGGTGAGCGCGATGCGCAGCACGACCGCCGCGCCCGCGCCCCAGAAGATCGCCTGCTTCTGCTGATGCTTGGGAAGCGAGCGCGCGGCGAGCGCGATGACGACCGCGTTGTCGCCCGAGAGGATGATGTTGACCCAGATGATGACCCCGAGCCCGATCCAGAACTCGGGCGAGGCGAGCGTCTCTAGCATCGGACGATTCTAGAACAGCCCGACGACCTTCCCGTCGACCAAGTCGATCTTCTCCGCCGAGGGCACCTTCGGCAACCCGGGCATGGTCATGACGTCGCCGCAGATCATCACCACGAATTCCGCGCCTGCGGCGAGCCGCACTTCGCGCACGTTGACGACGTGGCCGGAGGGCGCACCGCGCAGCTGCGCATTGGTGGAAAACGAGTACTGCGTCTTCGCCACGCAAACCGGGTAGTGGCCATAGCCGTCGTCCTGCAGCTTGCTGATCTGCGCACGCACCTTGGCGTCCGCGCTCACCTCGGAGGCGCGGTACACCTTCTTCGCGATCTTGCTGATCTTTTCCCAGAGCGGATCGGCGTCCTCGTAGACGAACGAAGGCTTTGAGGGCTTCTCGCACAGCTCGACCACGGCGCGCGCCAGCTCCGTCGCGCCCTTGCCGCCTTCGGCCCAGTGGTTCGCCATGACGACCGGCGCGCCGAGCTTGCCAACGCGAGATTTCACGAGGTCGATCTCCGCCTGGGTGTCGAAGGTAAAGCGGTTGAACGACACGACGCACGGAATGCCATAGACCTTGGAGACGTTCTCGATGTGGCGCTCGAGATTGACCAGGCCCTTCTCGAGCGCTGCCAGGTTCTCCTTGTTCACTTCCTTGACGTCCACGCCGCCGTGGTACTTGAGCGCGCGGATCGTGGCGACGATCACGGCGGCCTGCGGCCGCAGCCCGCTCTTGCGGCACTTGATGTCGAGAAATTTCTCGGCGCCGAGGTCGGCGCCGAAGCCCGACTCCGTGACGACGTAATCGACCAGCTTGAGCGCGCTCTGCGTGGCGATCACCGAATTGCAGCCGTGCGCGATGTTCGCGAAGGGCCCGCCGTGGATGAAGGCAGGGTTGTTCTCGAGCGTCTGCACGAGATTCGGGGCGAGCGCGTCCTTGAGGAGCACGGTCATCGCACCGTGCGCCTTCAGATCGCGGGCGCGCACCGGCTTCTGGTCCTTCGTATAGCCGACGACGATATTGCCCAGGCGGTTCTTCAGGTCCTCGAGCGAGGTGGCGAGGCAGAAGATCGCCATCACTTCGGAGGCGACGACGATGTCGAAGCCATCCTGTCGCGGGTAGCCGTTGCCGGGGCCGCCGAGCGAGACGACGACGTCGCGCAGCGCGCGGTCGTTCATGTCGAGCACGCGCTTCCACTGGATGCGCCGTACGTCGATGCCGAGCTCGTTGCCGTGGTGGATGTGGTTGTCGAGCATCGCGGCGAGCAGGTTGTTCGCGAGCTGGATCGCCCCGAAGTCGCCGGTGAAATGCAGGTTGATGTCCTCCATCGGCACGACCTGCGCATGGCCGCCTCCGGCGGCGCCTCCCTTCATGCCGAACACCGGCCCGAGCGAAGGCTCGCGCAGGCAGATCATCGCTTTCTTGCCGATGTGGTTGAGTGCGTCTCCGAGCCCCACCGTGGTGGTCGTCTTGCCTTCGCCCGCCGGCGTGGGGCTGATCGCCGTGACCAGGATCAGCTTGCCCTCCTTGCGGCCCTTGAGGGTATCGAGGTACTTGAGCGACACCTTGGCCTTGTAGTGGCCGAAAGGCTCGAGATGCTCCTCGGTGATGCCGAGTTTCTCGCGTGCGACGTTGGAGATGCGCTGCAGCTTGGCGGCCTGCGCAATTTCGATATCGGAGGGCATTGCGGACTCCCGGGTCGGAATCCGCGATTTTCCAAGAGAGCCGGCAGGGCCGGCCTTGACTCAGGTCAAGGCTCTAGTGCAAGCGGGGCCGCAGTTCCTCGCCCGGGTTCGTGCGGTAGGCAACGTCGCGCACACCGGCGACCGCCGACGCGACCTCGACGAAGCTGAGCATCTCGTCGGTGCTGCTCGCCCCGGAAAGCGTAATGCGTCCGCCCGCGCACCCCACGTGCACGCGCGCGGCGCGGGTTTCCGGCGCCCGGCGCAGCGCCGCCCGCACGCGCGCGGCGAGCGCGAGGTCTGCGAGCTGCGCGCGCGAGCCGTCGGTCTCCTCGAACTGCGGCGCGCGTGCGAGCGCGAGCACTTCGCTCACGCATTCGTCCACCGAGACGCGCTGGGTGTTCAGCACGACGTCGTAGTGCTCCGGCTCAGTCCACTGCACGCCGAAGTGCCGGCGCACGATGGCGGTGTGCGCCTCGTCGTTCACCCGGATTTCGTCGGCGATGCGCACATCGTCGTCGCTGCCCAGGCGCTCCATCATCCGCCGCTTGCGCACCTCGAACGGCGCGCACACGCGCACACACACGGCGTGGGGTACCTCGCGTAGCAGATGGGTCGCACCCCAGCCGCGGATAATGGCGCCGCCCTTATCGCCACATGAGGCCGCGAGGCCGTAGATCTCGTCGGCGGTATAGATGGCGAGGCTCGTGCGGTCGGCCGTCAGGCGCTCGAACAAGCCGGCGCTGCCATCGAGCAGCCGGATGACGTGGCTCTTGCGCACGCGCATGCGGTCGGCAAGGTGGTCGATGACCTCGTGGTAGATGACGGGCAGGCCGAGCTCGTCTCCGAGGCCGCGCGCCACATCCTTGCCCAGCGAACCCATCTCGCGCGTGATGGCGATGATCGGCATAGCCCCTCCCCGGGCGGCAATAGGTCAACAAGTGTACGCCCGCAGGGACCAAACTTGACCGCAATCCCGGGTCTTCCCAGAATCGCGGCAGGAGGGAGAACATGCTTCCAAGACACCGTGCGGCGCTCATCGCCGCCTCGCTCGCGCTCGGCGCGGCGCTCCATGGCCAGCCGGCGCGCGCTCAGGCAATCGTCTTCGGGCAGTCAGCGCCGCTCACCGGGCCAAACGCCGAACTCGGCAACGACATCCGCAACGGCGCCCTCGCCTATTTCAGGAAAGTGAACGACGCGGGTGGCGTGCACGGACGCAGGCTCGAGCTGCTGACGCTTGACGACGCCAACCAGGTGCCGCGTTCGGACGCCAACACAAGGAAGCTCGTGGAGGAGAACCACGTCTTCGCGCTCTTCGGCTACGCGAGCGCGACGCTGTCGCGGCCGGCGCTGCCTACCGTCGAGAAGAACAAGGTGCCCTTCCTCGCGCCTTTCACCGGCGCCGATCCGATGCGGGTGTTCCACCGCTACGTTTACAACATGCGCGCGAGCTACGGCGACGAGCTCGAGAAGATCGTCGAGCACTACACCACCTTCGGCATCAAGCGCTTCGCGGTGGTCTATTACGACGACGCGGTCGGCAAGGAGAACGTGACGGCCGTCGACAACGCGCTGAAGAAACGCGGGCTCACTGCCGTGTCCTACGGTGTGTTCAAGGACCGGGCGAAGCCCGACATCGAGGGCGGACTGAAGGAAGTGCGCAAGGGCGAGCCTGAAGTGGTCATCTTCACGACGCTCTACAAGGCGACCGCCGACTTCATCAAGGCCGCCGACAAATCCGGATTCGGCGCCCAGATGGTCAGCAACTCCTTCGTCGGCGCGAGCGCGCTCGCCAAGGAACTCGGCCGGGACGGCGCCGGCGTGGCGATCGCACAAGTCGTGCCGCCGCCGACCAAGCGCTCGGTGTCCGTGGTGCGCGAATACCAGGAGGCGATCGAGAAGCAGCTCGGCAAGAAGGAGTACTCGTTCACGTCGCTCGAGTCCTACATCGCCGCCAAAGTCGCCGTTGAAGCCCTCAAGCGCGCCGGCCCGCGCCCGACGCGGGAGGCGTTCCTCAGCGCGCTCGACAATCTCGGCAGCTACGACGCCGGCGGCTACCTCGTCGGCTTCTCGCCGACCAACCACAACGGCTCGAGCTTCGTCGAGCTGACGGTGATCGGCGGCAATCTGAAGTTCAACTACTAGCCGTATAGCTCTTTCAGTGTGCGGCCCTTGCCGTAGCCGGGGTCGACGGGCTTGCGGCCGCCGGCCTTCACGCGCACCGCGCAGTACTTGAACTCCGGGATCTTGCCGTAGGGATCGAGCACCGGGTTCGTGAGCAGGTTCGCCGCCGCCTCGTAATAGCAGAACGGAATGAACACCGCCCCGCGCGGCGTGCCGGCGTCGGCGCGCGCATAGAGCGATACCTTGCCGCGGCGCGACTCGACAGTGACAAGCTCGCCCGGCCGCGCGCCCAGCGCATCGAGATCGAGCGGGTGCAGCGACGCCACGGCTTCCGGCTCGATCGCATCGAGCGCGCCCGAGCGCCGGGTCATCGCGCCGGTGTGCCAGTGCTCGAGCTGCCGCCCGGTGATGAGCACCATCGGGTACTCCTTGTCCGGGCGCTCCGCGGCCGGAATGAGATCCGCCGGCATGAACTTGGCGCGTCCGGTCGCCGTCGGGAAATGCGTCTGGAAGACAACCGGCTCGCCCGGATCGCCTTCGTTCTCGCACGGATAAGTGACCGAGGAGTCGCGCTCGAGGCGCTCCCACGTGATGCCGCGGATCGAGTCCATGCATTGGCGCATCTCGTCCCACACTTCTTTCGGTGCGCCGTAGCTCCAAGCGAGGCCGAGACGTTTCGCGAGCTCGATAATGATCCACAGGTCTTCGCGCGCTTCGCCCGGTGCTTTCAGCGCCGGCCGACCGAGCTGCACCATGCGGTCGGTGTTCGTCACCGTGCCGGTCTTCTCCGGCCACGCTGTGGCGGGCAGCACGACGTCCGCAAGGTATGCCGTCTCCGTGAGGAAGATGTCCTGCACGACGAGATGCTCAAGCTTCGCCATCGCGGCGCGCGCGTGCTCGAGATCCGGATCCGACATCGCCGGGTTCTCGCCCATGATGTACATGCCGCGGATCTTGCCGTCGTAGGCCGCGTTCATGATCTCGACCACCGTGAGGCCCGGCTTCGCGTCGAGCGAAGTGCCCCACAGGCTTTCGAAACGCTTCTGCGCCTGCGGCTCGGCGACGCGCTGGTAGTCCGGATACATCATCGGGATCAAGCCGGAATCGGACGCGCCCTGCACGTTGTTCTGCCCGCGCAGCGGATGCAAGCCGGTTCCTGGGCGGCCGACCTGCCCGGTCATGAGGCAGAGTGCGATGAGGCAGCGCGCGTTGTCGGTGCCATGGATGTGCTGCGAGATGCCCATGCCCCAGAGGATCATCGATGCCTTGGAAGTGGCGAAAGCGCGCGCCACCTCGCGGATGGTCTCGGCCCGAATGCCGCAGATCGGCGCCATTTTTTCCGGCGAGAAGTTGCTTGCGTTCTCCTTCAGCGCCTCGAACCCGCTCGTCCGGTCTTTGATGAATGCTTCGTTGACGAGACCCTCGTCGATGATCGTATGAATCATCGCGTTCAGCAGCGCCACGTCCGTGTCCGCCTTGAACTGCAGCATGCGCCACGCGTGGCGCGAGAGTTCGCCGCGCCGCGGATCGGCGTAGACGATCTTCACGCCCTGCTTCGCTGCGTTCTTCATCCATGTCGCCGCCACCGGATGATTCGACGTCGGATTCGCGCCGATGAGGAACACGAGCTCGGAGTTGGCAATGTCGTTCACTTGGTTCGACACCGCTCCGGAGCCGATGCCTTCCAGCAGCGCCGCCACCGAGGACGCGTGGCAAAGGCGCGTGCAATGGTCGACGTTGTTGGTGCCGAAGCCGGTGCGCACGAGCTTCTGGAAGAGATAGGCCTCCTCGTTCGACCCTTTGGCGGAGCCGAAACCCGCCAACGCATAGCGATCCTTGTCGCGGATGCGCTTCAGCCCGTCGGCGGCGAGCTCGAGCGCCTCTTCCCAGCTCGCTTCGCGAAACACTTCCGACCAGTTTCCCGGATCGACGACGAAATTCGCCGATTTGGCGACGCCGGGCTTGCGGATGAGCGGCTTCGTAAGCCGATGCGGATGATGCGCATAGTCGAAGCCGAAGCGGCCCTTCACGCACAGGCGATTGTGATTCGACGGGCCATCCTTGCCGGTGACGAACTGGATCTTGTTCTCGGCGACGTGATAGGTGAGCAGGCAGCCGACGCCGCAGAACGGGCACACGCTGTCCACCTTGCTCTCGATCGGCTTCAGCCCCACGCCCCGTGCAGGCATCAGCGCGCCCGTCGGGCACGCCTGCACGCACTCGCCGCAGGCGACGCAGGTCGACTCGCCCATCGGGTCGTCGAAGTCGAACACCGGCACGGAAGCGTCGCCGCGGTAGGCATAGCCGATGACGTCGTTCACCTGCACTTCGCGGCACGCGCGCACGCAGCGCGTGCACTGAATGCAGGCGTCGAGGTTGACCGCCATCGCCGGATGCGAAAGGTCGGACTTCGGCTGCTCGCGCCTGGCGAAGCGCGGCTTGCCCACGCCGAGCCTGCCGGCCCACTGCTTGAGCTTGTTGTCGAGCGTGTAGTCCTGCTCCGGCATATCCGAGAGCAGAAGCTCGAGCACCATCTTCTGCGAGGTGAGCGCGCGCGGCGAATTGGTCGTCACCTCCATTCCCTCGGTCGGGAAGCGGCAGCACGACGGCGCGAGCGCCCGCTCGCCCTTGATCTCGACCACGCAGGCGCGGCAGTTGCCGTCCGACCTCTGGTTGCCGCCGTGGCACAGGTGCGGGATCTCGACGCCGTGCTTCTTCGCCGTCTCGATGATCTTCTCGTCGGGTCTCCCGACCACGGTCTGGCCGTTCAGCTTGAACTCGATCGGCATCATCGCGAGCTGCTGGGTCGTCACGCGTTCCATCACTGCACCTCTTGCGGGAAATAGCGCATCACGCTCAACGCCGGGTTGGGCGCGGCCTGGCCGAGGCCGCAGATCGACGCGTCCATCATTGCCTGTGAGAGTTCCTGGAGCAGCGGCTGGTTCCACTTCTTTTCCTGCATGAGCGTCACCGCCTTGCCCGTGCCGACCCGGCAGGGCGTGCACTTGCCGCACGATTCGTCGTGGAAGAACTTCATCAGGTTGAGCGCCGCGCGCGCCGCCTTGTCCTTGTTCGACAGCACGACCACGGCCGCCGAGCCGATGAAGCAGCCGTGCGGCTGCAGCGTGTCGAAGTCGAGCGCGATGTCGGCTTTGCTCGCGGGCAGGATGCCGCCGGAGGCGCCGCCGGGCAGATAGGCGTAAAGCTCGTGCCCATCCAGCATGCCGCCGCAATACTCGTCCACCAGCTCGCGCAGCGTGATGCCGGCGGGTGCAAGATGCACGCCGGGCTTTTTCACCCTGCCGGAAACCGAGAACGAGCGCAGCCCCTTGCGCCCGCGGCGGCCCTGCGAAGCGAACCACTGCGCGCCCTTCTCGACGATGTCGCGCACCCAGTACACGGTTTCCATGTTGTGCTCGAGCGTCGGCCTGCCGAAGAGCCCGACCTGCGCGACGTACGGCGGCCGCAGGCGCGGCATGCCGCGCTTGCCTTCGATCGACTCGATCATGGCGGATTCCTCGCCGCAGATGTACGCGCCTGCGCCACGACGCAGGTGGATCGGCGGCAGCGCGCAGGGCGCCTTGGCCTTCAGCAGGTGCAATTCCCGCTCGAGGATCGCGCGGCAGCCGGCATACTCATCGCGCAGATAGATCCAGATCTCGCCCACGCCGGCGCACCACGCAGCGACGAGCATTCCCTCCAGAAAGCGGTGCGGATCGCGCTCGAGATACCAGCGATCCTTGAACGTGCCGGGCTCGCCTTCATCGATGTTGAGCGCCATGACGCGCGGCTCCGGTTCGGCGGCGACGATGCGCCACTTGCGCCCGGCAGGGAAGCCGGCGCCGCCGAGGCCGCGCAGCCCCGAATCCTCCATCGCCTTGGTGATCGCTTCGCGCGTGTGCTTGCCCGCGAGGCACTCGGCGATGAGCTTGTAGCCGCCGTTCTTGCGGTATTCAGCGTAGCCGATGTAAGGCGCGACCGGACACGCATGCTCCTTCGCCTTGACCGCCGCGCGAACCTTCTGCCCGCTCGCGTTGCCGACCGGGTTCTGCCCGACCACGACGCAAGGCGCGACTTCGCAGCGTCCGACGCAAGGCGCGGGAACGACACGCACGCCAGCCCCAAGGTCGAGCTTGAGGAGCTCGTGCGCGCCCGCGAGCTCGCACGCAATCGAATCGCACACGCGCACGGTAAGTGGCGCGGGTGGCGCCTCACCTTCCTTCACGACTTCGAAATGGTGATAGAAGGTCGCGACCTCGTAGACCTCGGTGAGCGAAAGCTGCATGTCCTGCGCGAGCGCGGCGAGCGGCGCGGCGGGCAGGTAGCCGTAATGATCGTTCAGCTTGTGCAGGTGCTCGATGAGCAGGTCACGGCGCCGCGGCGCGTCGCCGAGGAGCGCGCGCACCTCTTCCAAGGCCTTCGCGTCGACCGCCCTGCCCTTGGGAATAGGCCGCGTTTTGCGCTTCATGAGACGGCTATTATCCGGCAGCCGCGCGCGGCGGATTCTTGACTGCGGTCAATGGCGTAAGATCGCCGGCGCAATGCAGGCCGCCTGGCAGGCGCTCGCGCGCAACGACTTCCGTTTCGCAGAACGCACCGCCCGCGAGGTGCTCGCTCGCTCCCCCTGCGATCCCGAGGCGCTCTACCTCCTCGGCAGCACGCTACTCTTCGAAGGTCGCTTCGCGGAAGCGCGCGGCCCGCTCGAGTCCGCGGCGGGGCGCGTGGAACGACGCGGCGCGGGTTTTCGCCTCGGCCATTGCTGCCTCGCGCTCGGCGAGCTCGCCGCGGCGGAGCAGGCGCTGCGCGACGAAGTGCGAAGGCACCCGAATTTTGCCGATGCGCACAACACGCTCGGCGTCGCCCTCGTCAGCCAGGCGAAAAATGAGGAAGCGCTCGCGGCGTTCCGCGCCGCCTTGGCGCTCGAACCCGCGCATGCCGAGGCGAATAGCAACGCCGCCAACCTGCTTTTCACGCTCGGCCGCGCCGAGCAGGCGCTGCCGTACGCCGAGCGCGCGGTCGCGGCGAAGCCGCAGCTCGCCGATGCGCAGCTCAATCTCGGCCTGATCCTGCACGCGCTCAAGCGCTACGAGGAGGCAGTGGCGAGCCTGTCGTGCGCTTATGGCATTGCACCGACGACACCGTATGCACTCTCATCGCTCGTCTGGTCGGCGCTGCATTGCTGCGACTGGCGCGATCTCGACGCCCACATCGCGGCGCTGCGCGCGCAGGTGCGCACCGGCAGCGTGCCGGCCGCGCCGTTCACGCTGCTCACCGTGTCGAACTCCCATGCCGAGCAGCTCGCCTGCGCGGACCGGCACGTGCGCGAGACGTTCCGAACCCGGCCGCCGCTATGGCGGCCCAAGGCCCGGGACGATGGACGCATTCGGCTTGTCTATCTCTCCGCGGATTTTCACCAGCATGCGACCGCGTACCTTGCGGCGCGGCTTTTCGAGCTGCACGATCGCACCCGCTTCGAGGTGATCGGCCTCTCCTACGGTCCTGACGACGGCAGCGCCACGCGCGCGCGCCTCGCGCGGGCGTTTGATCGCTTCATCGACGCGCGCGATTTGAGCGACGAGGCGGCCGCGCAGCGCATCGCCGAGCTCGACACAGCCATCGCGGTCGATCTCAAGGGACACACCGGGCAGGCGCGCCTCGGCATCCTCGCCTACCGGGCGGCGCCCGTGCAGGTCGCCTACCTCGGCTATCCAGGAACGAGCGCGGCGCCCTTCATCGATTACGTCATCGCCGACCGCGTCGTCATTCGTCCCGAGGACGAGGCGTTCTACTCCGAGAAAATCGCCTACCTGCCGCACAGCTACCAGGTGAACGATGACAGCGTGACCATCGCGGACGCCCCGCCGCGCGACGAGCTCGACCTGCCAACGGACGCATTCGTGTTCTGCTGCTTCAACGCGCCCTACAAGATCAGGGCAGAGCTCTTCGATCTCTGGATGCGCCTGCTTGCCCAGGTGCCAGGCAGCGTGCTCTGGCTCTTCGATCCCGGTGCAGCGGGCACTCGCAACCTGCAGGCCGCTGCGCGCGCGCGCGGCATTGCTCCCGAGCGGCTCGTCTTCGCGCCGCGCACGGAGCACAGCGGTCACCTTGCGCGCCAGCAGCGCGCCGATCTCTTCCTCGATACGCTGCCCTACAACGCGCACACGACGGCAAGCGACGCGCTCCGGGCCGGCGTGCCGGTGCTCACCTGCGCCGGAAGCACGTTCGCCGGCCGTGTAGCGGCGAGCGTCCTCGGCGCGCTCGGCCTGCCCGAGCTCGTGACGACCAGCCTCGCCGAGTACGAAGCGCTCGCGCTGCACCTTGCGCGCAACCCGGCCGCGCTTGCCGCGCTGCGCAACAAGCTCGCGCACCAGCGCACGAGCGCGCCGCTTTTCGACAGCGCGCGCTTTTGCCGCGACCTCGAGCGGGCCTACCTGCACATGTGGGAGCGCCACCGCCGCGGCGAGCCGCCCGCGAGCTTCGACGTGCGCTAAGCTCGCCACGTCATGTGCCGCGCGCTCATCTATCTCGGCGAGCCGGTCGTGCTGGACAACCTGCTCTTCCAGCCCGATTCCGCGCTGGTGCGCCAGAGCTACATGCCGAAGATGCTGAATCTCCTCAACCTCGCCGGCTTCGGCCTGCGTGCCTGGGATCCGCGCTCGCACGCCCCCGAGCAGCCTTTCTTCTACGGCTCGCCATCGCTGCCGGTGTTCGATCGCAATCTCAAGAGCCTCGCCGAGAAGGTGCGCGCCGCCTGCGTGCTGGCGCACGTGCGCGGCGTCGCCTACTCGACCACGGTGGACATCTCGCTGCAGAACGTGCATCCGTTCCAGTTCGAAGGTTTGCCCTGGGCGCTCGCGCACAACGGCGATCTTGCCGGCATCAACGAGATGAAGCCGTTGCTCCTACCGCACGTGAAGCCTGGATTCCTGGCGCGCATCCGGGGCACGACCGACAGCGAATGGATCTATGCGCTCTTCGTCTCGCAGCTCGCCGATCCGCGCGCGCGCGCGACTGAGAACGAGGCCTTCGCCGCGCTCGAAGCGACGCTCGGCATCCTGCGCCGCGCGCGCGAGGCGCTCGGCATTGCGCATTCGTCCTCGGTGAATCTCTTCATCGCCAACGGCCAGCAAGCCGTGGCGCTGCGCTACTGCTTCGACTTCGGTTGCTACCGCACCGACGATCCCGCGCGCGTCCACGAGGCGAACCTCAGCTTCCTCTCGCTCTGGTATACGCTGGGACGCGACTACGGCCTGCACGAAGGCGAATGGAAGATGGCGGGCGGCGCCGAGCACGCCGACTCGATCCTCGTCGCCTCCGAGCCGCTTACGCGGGATACCTCCTCGTGGGTCGAGCTTCCCGAGTACGCGGCGCTCTTCGCCGATACGGGCGGCGGCCGGCCGCGCGTGTCAGTGCGGCTGCTCGACTAGGTCGACGATCTGGCTGCCGCGCGCCGCCTCGAGCGCGCGGCCCTCGGCCTGCGCGCCGCGCAATCGCGCGGCGGTGATGAGGCGCGTGAGCTGGCTGTTGGTCCGGGCGAGCGAGCGTAACAGGCTCGCGTGGATCGCGTGCTGCAGGCGCACCGACGTGCCCGAGCTGCCGTTGTAGAGCGCGAGGAACGCTTCGGCCGGAAATTCCAGCAGCGCGGCTTGCTCGCGCGCGCGAGCGCTCGCGCCATGCCGCGCGCCCTCGAGCACGGCGAGATAACCCACGAGCTCGCCCGGTCCGGCGAGGGCGACGCGCCGCTCTAGCGTTCCGTGGCGAGCGAGCACCTCGACGGCGCCGCGCATTACTAGGAAGGAGCTTTGCGGCGGCTCGCCCGCGCCGAAAAGCCAGGCGCCACGCGCCAATTGCAGAGCGCGGCCGATGGCGACGATCTCGGCGATCTCGTACGCGTCGAACCCCTCCAGGAAGCGAAGCATTGGCAGGAATGGGCGCCACTCGAAACCGGGTTCGCCGGCGCCGCGAATCTCGATGGCGGCCGGCGGCTCGCCGCGCGGGGCGCGGTCTTCTTCCGCCGGGTGCTCGCGCACCTTGGCGTTCAGCGCGCGCAGCTTGCCGGCGAGCACGCGCGTGATGGCGCGCTGCACCTCGAGTGCCGCGGGATCGCGGCTCGCCACCATGGCGCGGAAGTCCTCGCGCTCGACGAACCAGGCGTCTACCGCGCTCGCCGCGACGACGCTCGCCGAGCAGACGCCGCGCTCGACAAGCGCCATCTCGCCGAACATTTCGCCTTCACCCAGTGACGCGACCGTCAGCGCGCCGCCGCCCGGCAGGGCGACCTGCGCCTGCACGCTGCCTGAGCGGATGAGGAAAGCGCCGCGCGAGGGCTCGCCCTGGCGCACAAGGCGCCCACCGGCGTCGAACGACACTACCCGGGCGATGGCGCGCAGCTTCTCCGGAAAGATGGACAAACGCTCGCGCCTATTGCCGCGGGCGCCGCGCGACAGCGAGCAGCGTAACGACTTCGTAGGTGAACGCGTCGACAAAGGTCTGCGGGTAGCCCGCATCCTTCAGCGCCCACTTCACCCGATTGCCGAGCCGCGCGCGCTTGTACACATTCAGCCGATGCGAGAGCGCGAAGGCCCGCACCTGATCGGAGAGGACATCGGTCATGCGGCCGATGCGCTCGCGCGACTTCTTCGCCGGCGTGCCGATGCTCGACACCGGCATGCGCTTGGTCACCTCCGCCACGAGCCGCTCGGCGAAGCCGTCCACTTCCTTGGTGTTGAACCAGTCCATGGGCGCGATCATCCCATGCGATGATCGCCGAATGAAAGCCGGGTGGCAGGCGCTCGATAAGGACGACTTTCGCACTGCCGAACGCATCGCCCGGCAGGCGCTCGAGCGCGATGCCGAGAACGCCGAGGCGCTCTATCTCCTCGGCAGCGCGCTCCTCTTCGAAGGACGCTACGCCGAGGCGCGCGCGCCGCTCATCGGCGCCGCGGACCGCATAGCGCGCCGCGGCGCGGCGTTCCGCCTCGGCCATTGCCTGCTTGCCCTCGGCGATTTGCCCGGCGCCGAGGCGGCGCTGCGCCGCGAATGCGAGGCCTATCCGAGCTTTGCGGATGCGCACAATGCGCTCGGCGTCGCGCTCATCAACCAGTCGCGCCGGCAGGAGGCTCTTGCCGCGTTCCGCGCTGCGCTGGCCGCGGACCCGCAGCACGTCGAAGCGAACAACAATGCGGCCAACGTGCTTGCCGCGCTCGGCAGGCGTGAGGAAGCAGTCGGGCATCTCGAGCGGGCGCTCGACAAAAACCCGAACCTGGCCGAGGGCCACCTCAACCTCGGCCTGCTCTTCCAGGCTCTGCGCCGCTACGACGAGGCGATCGCGAGCTTCCGCCGGGCGCTCGCGTTCGCGCCGGACATGAAGTACGCGCTCGGCTCGCTCGTCTGGTGCGAGCTCATGGTTTACCGCTGGCCGGAGGTCGCCGCCGACATTGCAGCGCTGCGCCAGCAGGTGCGCGAAGGGACGGGCGTCGCGGCACCGTTCACGCTCGTCGCCGCGTCCGATTCGCCCGCCGAGCAGCGCGAGTGTGCCGAGCACCATATCCGCGAGCTGCTTACGCAAGCCCCGCGCCCATTGTGGAGTGGCGCGCCGCATCGCCGTGAGCGCATCAGGCTCGCTTATCTCTCCGGCGACTTCCATGAGCACGCCACCGCCAAGCTCGCCGCGCGGCTCTTCGAGATCCACGACCGCCGGCGCTTCGAAGTCGTCGGCGTCTCCTACGGGCCCGACGACGGCAGCCCGGCGCGCACGCGGCTGCGGCAGGCATTCGATCGCTTCATCGACGTGCGCGAGCTCGACGATGCCACGGCCGCGCGACAGCTGCGCGAGCTCGAGGTCGATGTCGCAGTCGACTTGAAGGGGCATACGCCCGATGCGCGACCCGGCATCCTCGCGCACCGGCCGGCGCCGCTGCAGGTCGCCTATCTCGGTTATCCCGGCACGATGGGGGCGCCTTTCATCGATTATGTGATCGCCGACCGCATCGTCATCCCGCCGGGCGAGGAGCGCTATTTCACCGAGCAGGTCGCGTGGCTGCCGCACAGCTACCAGGTGAACGATGCGACGCGCGCGATTGCCGGGCGCACGCCGCTGCGCAGCGAAGCGCGCCTGCCGGACGGTGCCTTTGTTTTCTGCTCGTTCAATAACAGCTACAAGATCACGCCGGAGTTTTTCGCCGTATGGATGCGCCTCCTCGCGGCCGTCCCGCATAGCGTGCTTTGGCTGCTGGACGACAATCCCGGTGCGCGCCGCAACCTGCAGGAGAGCGCGCGCGCGGCGGGCGTCGGTCCAGGGCGCCTCGTCTTCGCCGAGCGCATGCCCCATGCCGAGCATCTCGCGCGGCATCGGCTCGCCGATCTCTTCCTCGACAACCTGCCCTGTAACGCGCATACGACGGCAAGCGATGCTTTGTGGGCCGGGCTGCCGGTCCTCACCTGCGCCGGCACCACGTTCGCGGGCCGCGTCGCCGCGAGCCTGTTGCAGGCGGTGGGGCTGTCCGAATTGATCGCGCCGAACCTGCAGCGCTACGAAGCGCTTGCGCTCGAGTTCGCGCGCGATCCGGCACGGCTTGCCGCCTGCCGCGAGAGCCTGGCACGCAAGCGGCGCACGCATCCGCTTTTCGACACGGCGCTCTTCTGCCGGCACATCGAAGCGGCCTACGAGACGATGTGGCGCCGGGCGCTCGACGCAGAAGCACCGCGCTCGTTCGCCGTGCCGCCGTAATTGCGCGTGTACACTCGCCGCCCTGATGGCCAACCCGACGCCGGCGGCGATCGATCCAAACCGGCTCCTCGCCGTCGTATCGCAGGTGGCGCGCGAGGTGCGCCCGAACGTCGACGCCTACGTCGCGCTCGACAGCTCGCTCGAGCGCGACCTCGGGCTCGACAGCCTCGCGCGCGTCGAGCTCGTGCTGCGCATCGAGCGCGAATTCGCCGCCAGCCTGCCTGAGCAGGCGCTCGCCTCGAGCGAGACGCCGCGCGACCTGCTGCGCTTCGTGCTCGCGAGCGCCGGGCAGGCGCCGACGAGCGCGGACCGCACGGTCGCGAGCCTCGTGCAATCGCAAGGCGTGCGTCCGCCCGACCAGGCGCGCACGCTGACCGAGGCGCTCGAATACCACGTCGAGCGCCAACCCGAGCGCATCACGGTGCATTTCTATGACGAGCACTCGCTTACCTATCGCGAGCTCTGGGACGCCTCGCTCGCATACGCCGCCCGGCTCGCCGAGGCAGGGCTTGCACCGGGGCACACCGTGGCCATCATGCTGCCGACCTCGCGCGAATACCTTTTCTGCTTCTACGGCACGCTCCTCGCCGGAGGCATCCCGGTACCGCTCTACCCGCCGGCGCGCCTGACGACGATCGAAGACCACCTCACGCGCCACGTCGGCATCCTGAAGAGCGCGAACGCCGCGCTGATGGTCACCATCCCGGAGGCGAAGCCGCTCGCGTGGCTGCTGCGCGCGCAGGTGGAGTCGCTGCGCGCGGTGCTCACGCCCGCCGAGTTCGCCGCCAAGGTCAGCGGCTTCGCCCCGGTGCGCAGCGGCGCCGGCCAAATCGGCTTCCTGCAGTACACCTCGGGCAGCACCGGACAGCCGAAAGGCGTCGTGCTCACGCACGCGAACCTGCTCGCCAACGTGCGTGCGATGGGCAAGGCCGCGCGCGCGACGAGCGCCGACGTCTTTGTGAGCTGGCTTCCGCTTTACCACGACATGGGGCTCATTGGCGGCTGCTTCGCGACGATGGTCCTCGGCTTTCCGGTGGTGCTGATGTCACCCCTCGCCTTCCTGTCGCGGCCGAGCCAGTGGCTGCGCGCCATCCACCGCCATCGCGGCACGATTTCCGGCGGGCCGAACTTCTCTTACGAGCTGTGCCTGCGCCGCATTCCGGAGCACGAGCTGGAAGGGCTCGACCTCTCGTCGTGGCGCTTCGCTTTCAACGGCGCGGAGCCGGTAAGCCCCGAGACGATGGCGCAGTTCGAGGAGCGCTTCGCGAAGTACGGGTTCGGCCACAACGTCATGTCGCCGGTGTATGGGCTCGCCGAAGCGTCGGTCGGCCTCGCCTTCACACCACCGGGCGAGCGCTGGCGCGTGGACGTCATCGACCGCGACTATTTCTCGGTGGAGGCGGAAGCGATTCCCGCCAAGCCGGACGATCCGGCGCCGCTCAAGGTCGTGGCGTGCGGAACGGTGATCCCGGACCACGATATGCGCGTGGTCGATGCGGCCGGGCTCGAGCTGCCCGACCGGCACGAGGGGCAGCTGCAGTTCCGCGGGCCTTCGGCGACGACGGGGTATTACCGCAATCCGGAGGCGACGAAGACGCTCTTCGACGGCGAGTGGGTGAACACCGGCGACCGCGCATATCTCTTCCAGGGCCGCCTCTACATCACCGGCCGTGAGAAGGACATCATCATCCGCGGCGGGCGCAACATCAGCCCGTACGAGCTCGAGGAGGCGGTGGGCGATCTCGCGGGCGTGCGCCGCGGCTGCGTTGCCGTGTTCGGCGCCGTCGATGCGGCGGGCGGCACGGAGCGGGTCGTCGTCCTTGCCGAGACGCGCGAGCGCGACGCCGCGCGCCATGGCGAGCTCAAGACCAAGATCAACGAGCTCGCCATCAGCCTGATCGGCGCCCCGGTCGACGACATCGTGCTCGCCCCGCCGCATACGGTGCCGAAGACTTCCAGCGGCAAGATCCGCCGCGTGGCGGCGCGCGAGTACTACGAGCGCGGCCCAAGCGCCGTGAAGCCGCAGGCGGTGTGGCTGCAGTTCGTGCGCCTTGCGCTCGCCGGGCTCGGGCCGCAGCTGCGCCGCGGGATACGGGTCGTGCGCGGGATGCTCTTCGCGCTATGGGCATGGATGGTTTGTGCCCTGCTCATCGCGGCGCTCTTCGTCGTCGCCGCCATCGCGCCCGGCCGGCGGACGTGGCAATTCGGGCAGCTCTGCGCCCGGGCGCTCTTCCGTCTGTGCCGCATCCCGGTCGCCGTGCGCGGGCGCGAGAACCTGCCCCCGTCGGCGCCTTACGTCGTCGCATCCAACCATACGAGCTACCTCGACGCGGCGGTGCTGCTCTCGGTCCTGCCGTGGCGCAAGAGCGCTTTCGTCGCGAAACGAGAGCTCGGCGCCAATTTCCTGGCGCGCATCTTCTTCGGTGGCATCGGCACGCGCTTCGTCGAGCGCTTCGACGTGCAAAAGAGCGCCGAGCATGCCGATGAGCTGGCGACAGCGGCGCGCGAAGGCACCACGCTCATCGTATTCCCGGAAGGCACGCTGATGCGGCACACCGGCCTCATGCCCTTCCGCACCGGCGCCTTCCAGACGGCCGCACAGGCGCAGGTACCGGTGGTGCCGGTGGCGCTGCGCGGCGTGCGCTCGGTGCTGCGCGACGAGACGTGGTACCTGCGCCGCGCGCCGGTGTCGGTGACGATCGGCGCGCCGATCGCGCCGGAAGGCGCCGACTGGAATGCGGCGGTGAAGCTGCGCGATCGCGTGCGCGCCGAGATCCTCAAGCACTGCGGCGAACCGGACCTCGCCTGATCAGCGCGCCACGCGCGCGATGAACGCCTCGAGCGCGGCGACCGGCCGCTCGTCTTCGTAGAGCGCCTCGCGCTGGCGTGCGATGCGCCGGCGCAGGTCCGCGCGCCGCTCGGCATCGCTCGCGAGCGCCACAGCGAGCTCGATATAAGCGTCGTCCGAATGCGCCACGAGCTCCGGCAGACCGATGTGCTTCAGCATCCCGCTCGCGAACCGGCCGCGCAAGAAACGCCCTTCGTGCGCGACGATCGGCAGACCGCATTCCAGCGCCTGCAGCGCCGTGTTGAAGCCCGAGAAGCCGAGCGTGTCCAGATACAAGTCGGCCTGTGCCAGCACGCCGCGGAAGCTGTCCAGGGTCTGCCAGGGTACGAAAGCGACGTGGCGCTCGAAATCGAGGTGCGCGCCCTCGAACGCTCGCCGCAGGCGCGCCTCGAGCTTGCGCGCAAGCTCAGCGGGCTGGCCGCGGAAAAATACGAAGCGCGAACCCGGTACGCGCGCGGCGATCGAGGTAAAGATGCGCTCGTGCCGCGCCGTGTACTTGAACGGCGTGCCCGGACACACGAGGCACGGCCGCCCGGGAGGCAACGCTACGCTGTCCGGTGTCGGCCGCGGCGTGCGCGTAATCCAGCAGCCGAGGCCGGGCAGCGCCTCCAGCCGCTCGGCGTAGTTCGCCTGCGCATCCGGCGGCTCCAGCCCGGCTGCCGACACGAAATAATCCATGGTGAGCAGCCCGCTCGTCTCCGGATGGCCCCAGCTCACGGCCTGCACCGGCGCGAGACGCAAGCTCGCAAGCTTGGCGGTTGTCGCATCCATGCCGATTTCCGGATAGATCAGTATGTCGAGCGCTGCGGCGTGAATGCGCCGTGCCCAATCGGCGAAGCTGTGCTGCCCCTGCTCGAAGCGCGTGGCGCGCGATTGTGCGAACCGCGTTTCGGCGTCGCGTTGCACGCCGAGATGAAAAAGATGGACCTCGTAGCGCCGGCGGAAGAGGCGCCGCCGCGTGAGGCGCTCGAGCCACCCGCGCCCGAGCGCCGTCCACACCGAGTGATTGAAGATGTGCGCGGAAACGATGCCGATGCGCAGGCGCCCGCGCTCGCGTCGGCCGGGCAGGACGAGACCCGTGCGTGCCTGCCAGTCGCTCATCAACTCGACGCACAAGCGCCCATAAGGCGCAAGCAGCTCGCGATTCGGCTTCTCGTGATAAGCGAGAAAGAACGGCTGGTGCACCGCTACCGCCGCGAATGCGTCCGGGCGCGGTCCGGCATGCAGCCAGCGCTCGAGCGCGGCGAGCTCGCCGGCGAACGCAGATCGGCGCTCCTCGATATCCACGCCGGGCTCCTCCATGGCGGGAATCTGCGCCATCACGGCTGCCCAGTGCGCCTTGGCGTCGTCGGGCCGCAGCGCAATCGCGCGCTGGAAATGCGAGACGGCGGCGCGCCAGTCGCCCGTCGGCGTGCACGCATGGCCGAGCTCCATATGCGCTTCGGCGAGATCCGGCTGCAGCGCGGCTGCCCGCGACAGATGCTCGACGGCGGCGCCGAGCTCGCCTAGCTCGCGCAATACGGTGCCGAGCGCAAGCTGCGCGTCGGCCCACGCCGGCCGCAGCTCCACCGCGCGCCGGTAGGCTTCCCGCGCATGCGCCGCGTTTCCGCGGTCGCGATAGGCGCTGCCCAGATTGAAGTGCGCCTCGGCTAGATCCGGTCGAAGCGCCACCGCCTGGCGCAGCGCTGCGATCGCTTCATCGAGCCGCCCGCCCTGGGCGAGGAGCGTGCCCTGCTGGAAGTATTCCTGCGCTGCGGCCTGCACTACGCGGTCTTGAGCACGCCTTCGACGCAGGCGACGGCTTCACCGCCGAGCCAGATCGTGCGCGAATCGACGCGCATATAGACCCGGCCCTCGCGCCCGAGCTGCATACCCTGGCGCGCGACGTAGGACTTTTCGGCGCGGTCGAAATGGCGCAGATAAGCGGCGACACTGATATTGCCGCTGCCGCAGACCGGATCTTCGGGAACGCCAGCCGCGGGCGCAAAAGAGCGCACGTGGATCGCAGAGCTCGATTCACCGGAAGCCGCGAATACCGTGATGCCGGTCGCGCCGAGCGAAGTCGTCCATTCGCTAAGTGCGGTCATGTCGGGCCTGAGGGCGGCGAGCGCAGTGGCGTCACTCATCTCGCCGACGAGCCATGTCGGCCCAACGTCCACCTTCAGCAAGCGCGCCGGCGGCGCGAGCGGGATGCCGAACGCGCTCGCCACGTTGTCGAGCGGCGTGACTTTCGGCTGCGGGGAGCGCACATAGATCTTCGGACCCTCGATGCGAAGCTCGAGGAGCCCCGCGCCGCATTCTTGCGTGAGTTCGCCGTCGCGCGGCGTGGCGAGGCCCGCTCGCATCGCGGCGTACGCGCTGCCGATGGTCGGATGTCCGGCAAAAGGCAACTCTTGCCGCGGCGTGAATATGCGCACGCGGTAGTCGGCCGTTTTGCTCGGCAGGAGAAACGTCGTTTCCGAAAGGTTGGTCCAGCGCGCAATGCGCTGCATTTCGCCGTCGTCCAGGCCTTCGCCGTCGAGCACGACGGCGACCGGATTGCCGAGGAAAGGCCGGTCGGTGAAGACGTCCACCTGCTTGTAGCTGCGCATGCTCGCCTTACTTCAGGATGCGCAGCAGATTATGGTGCGAATCGGTGAAGGTCGGCAGGTCCGGCCGATCGTCGATGTCGAGCGCCGCATCGTCGATGCGCGGCCAGTGGAGCAGCTTGCGGTTGCGCGTGACGATCACCTGATCGGTGGGCGAATACCAGTATTGCGGGCCGTCGCTCGCCTCCGGCATGTCCTGGATATTGACGGCCTCCATGCCGAACTCGGCAGCAAGCCGCTTCACCACCGGCAGCAGATTGATGTAGCGGTTGGTCGCCTGGAACACGATCGCGCCGTCGGGCTTGATGTGCTTCACGTAGAGCGCCATCGCCTCGCGCGTGACGAGGTGCATCGGGATCGAGTCGCCGGAAAAGGCGTCGATGCCGAGCACGTCGTAGCCGCGCGGCGGCTCGCGTTCGAGCGAGAGCCGCCCGTCGCCGAGCACGATCTCGGTGCGCGCGGCGGTGTCGGCGAGGAAGGTGAATTCGCGCTGCGCGATGTCGATGACGCGCGGGCTGATCTCGTAGAAGACGAGCCGGTCTCCCGGGCGCATCCATCCGGCGATGACGCCCGCCCCGAGGCCGAGCACGCCGACCGAGAGCTTGCGGCGCGGCGTCATCTCGCGCAGCGAAGTGAAGAGCCGCCCGTAGCCGGAGCCGGGACCGAAATAGTCGGCGGGCGTATTGCGCAAAGCATCACCGAGAAGCTGGCCGCCATGCATGATCGCGCCGTGGTACATCGAGCGGTAAGGCACGGGCTCGGGATGGTCCGCCGTACGCACGACCCCGTAGAAGTCGCGCTCCATGACACGCATGCCGCGCGTGTAATCGTAAGCGCCCTTCACCACGAAGACGGCGGTGGCCGAGACGACCGCGATGCCGCCCCAGAGCGCGAGCCGCTGCAGCCGCATGGCGACGATGACCGCGAGCGCGAGGAGCGCAATGCCGATCTCGAAGTATCCGGGCAGCGTGAGCGGCGCGACGATCGCCACCAGCACGGCACCCAGCGCGCCACCAAGCGAGATCATCAGATAGAAGCGCGTGAGCCGCGACGGATCGGGCTTCGTGCGCGCGAGCTCGCCATGGCAGAACATGCACGCGACGAACAGACCGGCGAGATAGAGCGGCGCGGCGATGCGCAGTTGCAGGGAAGGGACGTAGTAGGCCATCGCCGGCACGAGAACAAGGAGCGCGCCGGCGAAGATGGGGCGCACATACCAGCGCGGATGGTCGAAAGCCAGGATGAAAGTAATCAGATACAGCGCGAGGGGCAGCACCCACAGAAAAGGAACGCTCGACACGTTCTGCGTGATGTGATTGGTGACCGCGAGCAGCATCACCGAGCCCATCGCTGCAAGGCCGAGCCACAGCAACTGGCGTGACATCGCCACCGGTGCGGGCCGCGCCGGCGACTGGGCCGCGTGCGTGACACCGCTGGCCGACATCAGGGCCACGCTGCCGCACAGCACGGCGAAGCCGGCATAGAGGAACGACCAGCTCCACGTGAGCTGCGTGAGATCGAACGCCGGCTCGAAGACGAGCGGAAAGCCGAGGAGCGCGAGCAGCGACGCGAAATTGGAAAGCGCGAACAGGCGATAAGGCACCGCGCTTTCGAAGCGCCGCCAGTACCACGCCTGCAGGAGAGGCGTCGTCGTCGAGAGCAGGAAATACGGCAAGCCGATGGTCGCTGCCAGCAGCAACAGGATGCGAAGGATGGGCTCTTCGTTCCCCTGCGGCTTCCAGCTGCTCGAGGCGATGATCGGCAGCGAAGCGAGCGAGACGGCGAGGAGCGCCACATGCAGGAACGCCTGGCGCCGCGATCCGAGGCGCGTGGTCCAGTCGGCGTAGGCATAGCCGGCGAGGAGCACGCTCTGAAAGAAGACGAGGCAGGTCGTCCACACGCCGGCGGAGCCGCCGAACCACGGCAGGATCTGCTTGGCGATGATCGGCTGCACGAGGAAGAGCAGGAACGACGACAGGAAAATCGTCGCCGCGTACGGGACGACCGCGACCCGCGGGTAGCGGATTACTTCAGTACGGATTTGAGCGTCCTGCCCATCTCGGCCGGATTGCGCGTGGTCTTGATGCCGCACTCCTCCATCACGGCGAGCTTCTCCTGGGCAGTTCCCTTGCCTCCCGAAATGATGGCGCCGGCGTGGCCCATGCGCTTTCCCGGAGGCGCGGTGATGCCCGCGATGAAGCCGACGATCGGCTTCTTCATGTGGTCCTTCGCCCAGAGCGCCGCGTTTTCCTCGTCGCTGCCGCCGATCTCGCCCACCATGATGACCGCCTCGGTCTTCGGGTCCTCGTTGAACATCTTGAGGACGTCGATGTGCTTGAGGCCATTGACCGGATCGCCGCCGATGCCGACGCAGGTCGACTGCCCGAGGCCAAGCTCGGTGAGCTGCCCGACCGCTTCATAAGTGAGCGTGCCCGAGCGCGAGACGACACCCACGGGGCCTCTCTTGTGGATGTGGCCCGGCATGATGCCGATCTTGATGTCGTCGGGCGTGATCACGCCCGGACAGTTCGGGCCGACGAGCACCGTCCGCTTGCCTTTCATCCGGTGGCGCGTGCGAATCATGTCGCGCACCGGGATGCCCTCGGTGATGCAGATGACGAGATCGAGGTCCGCATCGACCGCCTCGTCGATCGCCGCGGCGGCAAAAGGCGGCGGCACGTAGATCACCGAGACGTTCGCGCCGGTCGCCTTCTTCGCATCCGCCACAGTGCCGAAGATCGGGATGCCTTCGAAATCCTCGCCCGCTTTCTTCGGATTGACGCCGGCCACAAAGCACGCGCGCCCGTTCGCGTAGGCGCGGCTCATCTGCGTATGGAACTGCCCGGTCTTGCCGGTGATGCCCTGTGTCATCACCCGCGTATTCCTGTCGATGAGGATGCTCATTTGCGCTTTTTCTTATTCGCTGCTTTCGCTTTCTTGACGATTTTCGTCTTGGCCTTCGCTTTGCGAGCAGGCCTCGACTTCGCTTTCTTTGCCGCCGCTTTCTTTGCCGCGACTTTCTTCGCGCCAGTCTTTTTGACGGCGGCCACAACCTTTTTCGCCGCGTCCGCCATGTTGTCGGCGGAGATGATCGGCAGCCCGGAATCGCGCAGGATCTTCTTGCCGAGGTCCTCGTTCGTGCCTTTCATGCGCACGACGAGCGGCAGCGAGAGCTTCACCTGCCGCGCGGCGGCGACGACGCCGGTCGCGATCGTGTCGCACTTCATGATGCCGCCGAAAATGTTGACGAGGATCGCCTTCACCTTCGGGTTGGAGAGCATGATCTTGAAGGCGGCCGTGACCTTCTCCGCGGTGGCGCCGCCGCCGACGTCGAGGAAGTTGGCCGGCGCGCCGCCGTAGAGCTTGATCGTGTCCATGGTCGCCATGGCGAGGCCCGCGCCGTTCACCATGCACGCGATCTCGCCGTCGAGCGAGATGTAGTTCAGGTCGTACTTCGACGCCTCGATCTCGAGCGGATCCTCTTCGTCGAGATCGCGCATGGCGACGATCTCGGGATGGCGGAAGAGCGCGTTGTCGTCGAAGTTGAGCTTGGCGTCGAGCGCGATCACGCGGTTGTCACCGGTAAGGATGAGCGGATTGATCTCGGCGAGCGACGCATCGGTCGCATCGAAACATTTGTAGAGCGCCTTGAAGACCTTGCGCCCTTCGGCGAGCGCAGCCTGAGGCACGCCGATGCCGAGCGCGATCTCGTCCGCATCGGCGTCGCTCAGGCCTTGCGCCGGATCGATGAACACCTTGCGGATCTTGTCCGGCGTCTTCGCCGCCACCTCCTCGATGTCCATGCCCCCCGCGGAGGAGGCCATCAGCACGACCTTCTGCGTGCCGCGGTCGACCACCATGCCGGCATAGAGCTCTTTGCGGATGTCCGCGCCCTCCTCGACCAGGAGGCGACGCACCTTCTGGCCCTCGGGCCCGGTCTGGTGCGTGATGAGCTGCATGCCGAGGATTTCTTTCGCGCGCGCGCGCACCTCGTCGATCGATTTCGCGATCTTCACGCCGCCGCCCTTGCCGCGGCCGCCGGCGTGGATCTGCGCCTTCACCACCCACACTTTGCCGCCGAGCTTCTTCGCCGCGTCGACCGCCTCATTGACGCTCATGGCGGCAAAGCCGCGCGGCGTCGGCACGCCGTACTCGCGCAGGATCTGCTTGCCCTGGTATTCGTGGATCTTCACGCCGCCTTCCCTCCGGCTTTCCTGGCGACGTGCCACTTCGGATACCAGCGCTTCACGGTCTCGCCGTCGGTCTGCAGCGCATGGCACTGGTCGAGCTGGAACGGCTTCGCGCCGTGCTCGCCCTCCTCGGGCATCTCGCCGGCGAAGGTCTGTATCGCCGCCGTCGGCAAGCCGGCGAGGAGCTCGGTGAGATGTGTGCAGCCCTTGATGCTGCCGAGCTGCTCCCAGCTCTTCTTGCGAAAGCCGCGCACCAGGTTGAGGCCGATGAGCTTGCGATACGCCGGCGGGATCGTTTCGCAGCCGCCCGGATACGGCACGGCGTCCATCGACGCCTGCGCGTCGACGATGTTGAGCTCGCGATCGATCGTCACGCGCAACCACATGTCGTGGATCGCCTGGCCGGCGCGGCGCACGCCCGTCTTCAGATGGAAATCGTGGTTCTTGGTGTCGAGCAGATGCGCTTCGATGTCCCAGAGGCCGTCGGCGCGCTTGTAGCCTTCGTAACGCACGCGGCGCGTATGGGTGAGCTCGCGCTCGACGTCGGTGACCGGCAAAGACATAAGGCGCGGATTCTAGCAGCGCGCGATCGGCGCTAGAATTTTTTGGTGCGCTACATCCTCGCGCTCGACCAGGGCACCACCAGCTCGCGCGCGATTGTCTTCGACGAAGACGCTCGCGCCGTCGCCAGCGCGCAACGCGAATTCGCGCAGCATTACCCGCAGCCCGGCTGGGTCGAGCACGATCCGAGGGAAATCTTTACCACCCAGCGCGACACGGCGCGCGAGGCGGTGCGCAAGGCCGGCATCCCGTCCAAGCAGCTGATGGCGGTGGGCATCACCAATCAGCGCGAAACGACGCTCCTCTGGGATCGCCAGAGCGGCGAGCCGCTGCACAGGGCGATCGTCTGGCAGGACCGGCGCACGGCGCCGCTCTGCGAGGAGCTGCGCGCGGCGGGGGCCGAGAGCCTCGTGCGCGAGCGCACCGGGCTCGTCATCGATCCGTACTTCAGCGGCACGAAGCTCGCCTGGCTGCTCGACAACGTCAGCGGCGCCCGGGCGCGCGCCGAGCGCGGCGAGCTCGCCTTCGGCACCGTCGATACCTGGCTCGTGTGGCAGCTCACCGGCAACCGCACGCACGTCACCGATGCGTCGAATGCCTCGCGCACCATGCTCTTCAACATCCATACGAACGACTGGGATGAGGAGCTCCTCAAGCTGCTGCGCGTGCCGCGCCCGATCCTGCCGGATGTGCATCCCTCGGCGCACGCCTTCGGCATGCTGCCGGCAGCGGTGCTCGGCGAGCCGCTCGTCATCGGCGGCATCGCCGGTGACCAGCAGGCCGCCATGTTCGGCCAGATCTGCCATCGCCCGGGAACGGCCAAGAACACTTACGGCACGGGCTGCTTCATGCTGCTGCATACCGGCGATCGCGTCGTGCAGTCGCAGAATGGGCTGGTATCTACGGCCTGCGCGCAGACGAAAGAGAAGGAATATGCGCTGGAAGGAAGCGTGTTCATCGCCGGCGCCGTGGTGCAGTGGCTGCGCGACGAGCTCGAGTTCTTCGCGTCTTCCGGCGAAGTGGAAAAGCTTGCCGCGGGCGTCCTCGACTCAGGCGACGTCTATCTCGTGCCGGCGTTCACCGGCCTTGGCGCGCCCTATTGGGATCCTCACGCGCGCGGCGCCATGCTTGGTTTGACCCGGGGAACATCTAAGGCCCACATCGCGCGCGCCGCGCTGGAGTCCATCGCCTATCAGAGCGCGGAACTGCTCGAGGCGATGCAGAAAGATGCGCAGTCGCAGCTCACCGAGCTGCGCGTCGATGGCGGCGCCGCCGCCAATGACCTGCTGATGCAGTTCCAGGCCGATTTGCTCGGCGTACCGGTCCTGCGCCCAAAGATCCTCGAGACCACCGCGCTCGGCGCCGCGTATCTCGCCGGACTCACGGTGAACCTATGGAAGTCGCGCGAGGAGCTGGCGCAGCACTGGCAGCTCGACAAGCGCTTCGAGCCACGTATGGCGCGCGAGGAGGCGCAAACGAAGCTCGCCCGCTGGCGCGAGGCCGTCGGGCGTGCCCGCGGATGGGCTAGGCCAGCAGGCCCGGCCGCTTGAGATAGCGCGTCTTGATCGCCGCGAGCGCGTGGAAGGTGAGCGCGCCCACGGTGCCGGTCGGGTTGTAGCCGCCGTTTTGCGGGAACGCGCTCGCGCCGACGACGAAGACGTTCGGCACGTCCCAGCTTTGCAGGTACTTGTTCACCGCGCTCGTCGCCGGGTCCGCGCCCATCGCCGCGCCGCCGGTGTTGTGCGTGCTCTGGTAAGGCACGATCGTGTACTTCTCGGTGCGCGGCGTGACGTTCATCTTCGACGGCCCGATCGCTTTCGCGATCTCCGCGGCCTTGTTGGTGAGCCACACGGACATCTTGTGCTCGTTCTCGCGCCGGTCGAAGGTCATGCGCAGAAGCGGCAGCCCGTACGAATCGCGGTAGCTCGGATCGAGGTCAAGGTGGTTGCCGCGATAGCTCTGGCACGCGCCCTGGATGGCGATGCCGAACGAGCGGTTGAAGTACTTCGCGACGGCGCGCTTCCATTCTGCGCCCCAGCGGGGCGTGCCGCGCGGCACGGGACGCACCTCGATCGGCCGCGAGCCGCTGGTCGCTGCCTGGAAGAAGCCGCCGCCGATGAAGCCCAGGCCCGCGTGGTCGAAGTTGTCGCCGTTGAACTCGTCGATCGTCATGCCAAGGCCGCCCGCCGCCATGAACTGGTTGAAGACCTTGTCCTCGAAGAAAAGCGTCACGCCGGAGGGCGTCTGGTACGCATAGTTGCGCCCGACCACGCCCGTATTCGCGACCGGGTCGTAAGGCTTGCCGATTCCCGAGACAAGCATCAGCCGCACGTTGTTGAAGACATATGACGTGAGGAGGACGAGGTCGGCCGGCTGCTCGAACTCGCGACCGCGCGAGTCGATGTACGTCACGCTGACCGCGCGCTTCTTCGCCGAATCGAGATTCACCTTGACCACATTGGCGTGTGTGCGCAGCTCGAAGCGGCTCTGCTTCATCAGGTTCGGCAGCACCGCGGTCTGCGGGCTCGCCTTCGCGCCCATCTCGCAGCCGAAGAACTGGCAGTAGCCGCAATAGACGCAGCCGTTGATGGTGGCGCCGTACTCGTTGGTGTAGGGCTGTGACAGCGCGGCGCTCGGCGTCGGAAACGGGTGGTACCCCATCTTCTGCGCGGCGTCTTTGAAGAGCGCGCCGGCGTAGGACGTCTTGAGCGGCGGATTCGGATAGTCGCGCGAGCGCGGCCCTTCGAACGGGTTGCCGCCCGGAATGATCTTGCCCTTCACGTTGCCCGCCTTGCCGCTGATGCCGTAGAGATATTCGAAGCGGTCGAAGTGGGGCTCGAGCTCGTCGTACGTGACACCCCAGTCCTGGCTCGTGCATTCGGCCGGCCAGTGCTCGCTTCCGTAGCGCGCGAGCGTGCGGCTGCGCGTCTCGAAGTCCCACGGCAGGAAGCGCCAGGTCAGTCCGCCCCAATGCACCGCCGCGCCGCCGACGCCCTCGCCCGGCCGGAAGGAGCCGAGCTGCCGCATGGGCAGTGCCGTTTCGGCTGCGTTGTTGCGAAAGGTGATCGTCTCGCGCGAGAGGTCCTGCATCAGCTCATGCCGCTTCACATAGCGCAGCTCGTCGTGCGCATGCGGCATGGCGAAATCCGGATCGGTATCGCGCCAGCGCCCGCGCTCGAGGCCGACGACATGCAGGCCGGCCTCCGCCAGCTCCTTCGCGAGAATGGTGCCGCTCAGGCCGACACCGACAACGACGGCGTCCACCGGCTTCAGCTTGGTCGGCATGTCAGTCCTTTCTCACGAGCAGCACATGCTTGGGATGGCCATGCTCGTCGAGCGCGCTCTTGCCCTGCAGGATGTCCTCGATCGACACGGGCAGCGCGTCGTAAGGCACGCCGTGCTTCTCGACATGGGCCGTATACGCGGCGGCAACGCCGGGGAAGCCGACGAGCTTCCAGCCAACCTTCTCGCGGTTGCCGCCGTAGATCGGATCCGAAAAGAAGCCTTCGACGGTGTTGTCGAGCAGCATGTTGAAGAAGAAGCGCGGCGGCACGGCGTCGAGTGGGAACTTGCCCTCGTCGAGCGCATGCAGCACCTCGTCCTGCTGCGCCGTCGCGAGCTTGTCGAACGACTTGCCGTACTGCTTGGCGCAGGCTGCGTTCACTTCAGCGATCGCCGCGCGATAGACCTCCTGCGGTGTGAGCGGGGACTGATAGCCCTGCTGCGGCGTGCCCTCGGTGTGCGGGCCCTGGCGGTACATCTTCGCCATGGCCCCCCAGCCCCCGAAGAGCTGCTGGTCGATGAAGTAGGTGACGCCCGCCTCTTTGGCACCCGGTCCGAGATCGTCTGCGGGAATGAGCCGCGCGACGGCGGCATCGAGAAAGGCGACCTCGGCCGGCGCGAGAAACATGTATTTCTCGGCCTTCACCGCAACATGCCCGGCGTGCTGCGCGGCTGCGGCGGCGGGAATGGCGGCGCCGAGCGCGCCGACCGATTTCAGGAAACGGCGCCGACCCTCATCTGACCTTTGGGACTCGTCCATGCCTCCTCCCCAGGATGTGCACGACCGAGCGTCAGGCTACGCCTAAATCAGCGGCCGCGGCGAATGAACTCGACGATCTCGCGGCCGAGCGCCTCGTCCGCGGTGTTGAACTGGTAGACCTCCGACAGATGATTGTGCTTCTCCATGCGCGTGAAGCGCGGGCAGGCGCGGTCGCGCTCGCAGAGCGCCGCGAGCAGCAGCGCGCCTTGGGTGTCGAGGTCGGGATTGTCGTACTCGGCGATGACGATGAACGTCGGCAGCGGCGCCGCCTCCTTCACATGCGTGATCGGCGAGCGTGCCGCGTATTGCGAGCGCTCGGCGCCGAAATAGGCCTGGAAGTTCTTGAGATTCGGATCGGAGGGGTGCGGATCGAAGTGATAGCGCCCGCTCATCAGGACGATGCCGGCGAGGCCGTGCCCGCCGGGCGGTTGCATCTCCTTGAAATACACGTAGGTCGCGACATGCGTCGCACCGGCCGAATGGCCGATGAGGTAGATGCGGCTGGGATCGCCGCCGAACCGCGTCGCATTGCCCTTCAGCCACGTAACGAGGCTCGCGACGTCCTGCGCCGCGGCGGGCCATTGCGCGGCGGGCGCGAGCCGGTACGTCGCGTTCACGCCGAGCATCCCCTGGCGCGCGAAATATGTCGGCACGTTGCCGTAGACCTCCGCATTCACGTCGCGATCGCCGCGCACGTACGCGCCGCCGTGCAGGAACACGACAACCGGCGCGTTCTTCAGGCCGTCCGCGCGAAAGATGTCGGCACGATGGCGCGGATCGGGTCCGTAGGCGAGGTCGCGTTGCACCGTGACGCCTTGCTTCGGCGCCACGGCAAGGAGCGGCGTGTAGACCTCGAGCGTCTTCTGAATGTTGCCGCCAAGGTCCTTGCCCCACACCGGGCCGACTTCGGCAAGCCGCTGCTGTACCTGCGGCGGCATGTTCGCGACCTGCGCGAACGCCGGCGCCGCGGCGAAAACGAGCGCGAGAAGCTTCAGGCCAAGTTCTTCCTGAAGTGGTTGATCGTCCGCTCCCACGCCAGCTGCGCCGCCGCCTTGTTATAGCGCGGCGTCGAGTCGTTGTGGAACCCGTGTTGCGTGCCGGGATAGACATGCATCTCGTAGCGCACGCCTGCCGCCTTTAGCGCCTGCTCGTACGCCGGCCACATCTCGTCGATGCGCGGATCGTTCTCGGCGTAATGGATGAGCATGGCGGCCTTAATCTTCGGCACTTCCGCCGTCGCTGGAGCGGCGCCGTAGAACGGCGCGCCCGCCTGCATGTCGGCGCCGAGCACCGTCGCGAGCCAGTTGGTCGTACCGCCGCCCCAGCAGAAGCCGGTGACACCGAGCTTTCCGCTCGCGAGCTTGTGCGACTTCAAGAACTTCGCGCCGTTGCGCATATCGGTGCGCAGCTTCGCCTGGTCAAGCTTCGCCTGCATGTCGCGGCCGTCGTCGTCGTTGCCGGGATAGCCGCCAATCGGCGCGAGACCATCGGGCGCGAGCGCGAGAAAACCTTCCACGGCGACCCGGCGCGCCACGTCTTGTATGTAAGGGTTGAGCCCGCGATTCTCATGCACGACGAGGACCGCGGGAAACGGACCCTCGCCCGCGGGCTGCACCAGGTATCCGATCATCGCCGGACCGGGGTTGCCTCCCGGCGACGCGTAGTTCACATAGCGCGCCTTGATGCGCGGATCGGTAAACGAGATGGTCTGCGCACGCGCGTAATCCGGCAGCAGCGAGAGCGCGAAGGTCAGCGCGCCGAGCGCTGCGGAGCGCTTCAGGAATTCGCGACGGTCCATGCGCCCGTGGCAGTACTCGTCGTAGAGATCGAAGACCTTCTGGTCGATTTCGTGCTGCGTTATGGCGCTCATTTTCTCCTCAGCTGTTTCTCGAACTTCGCGCGCACGCGCTCGCGCAGCCCGGCGGACGCCTTCACCACCGGCGGATAGTCCTTGAGCATCTCGTAAGGCCGGCAGGCATCGATCAGGCCGCGCGAGTTCCACATCGTGCCCTTGGGAAGCCGCGGGTCGAGCGGCCCGCTCCAGGCGCGGCGCACGACGTCGATGTCCTCGGCGGGATCGCAGCGTGTGGACATCGCCCAGATGACTTCTTCCAAATTGGTCGGATCGACGTCGTCGTCGACGACCACCACGAAGCGGCCGAGATACGAGCCCGACTGGCAGCTTGCCGCGAGGAGCGCCGCCTGCTTCGCGTGCCCGGCGAAAGCCTGCTTGATCGCGATGACGTTGAACATGCGCGCGCAGCCCGCTTCATGAACCCACACCCCCTTCACTCCAGCGAGGCCCGCGCGCTCGACCTCGTCCCAGATCATGCCGGCCTTCATCACGCACTTCGAGTACGAAAAGTCCGAGGGCGGCACCATCGGGCAGGCGAGGCCGAGGATGGGATCGTTGCGGTGATAGATGCGCTCGACGCGCACCACCGGCTGCTCGCTGCGCCCGCCCGCGTAGTAGCCCGTGAATTCGCCGAAGGGGCCTTCGGGCATCGTGTCGTTCGGATGCATGACGCCTTCGAGGACGATCTCGGCGTGCGCGGGCATGGGCAGTCCGTGCACCTCGCTTTCGATCACGTCGTAAGGCGCGCCGCGATGGCCGGCGGCGTAGTCGTATTCCGAAAGGCCGTAGCGGATCTCGTTGCCGCCGGCGAGGAAGAGCAGCGGATCGTGGCCGCAGGAGATGAGCACCGGGCAGGGCTTGCCGTCGCGCCAGTATTTCTCTCGGATCTGCCGGCCGTGCTTGCCCGGCGAGATCCACAGGCCGACGCGATCGGCGGCTTGCACCATCGAGCGATACGTTGCGCCGTTGACCCAGCCTTCGTCGGGGTCGCGCATGATGACGAGGTCGTCCGTGCCGAGATAGCGGCCGCCATCATGCTCGTGCAGGAGCGGCGCCGGAAACTTGAGCACGTCGATGCCGGTTTTGATGACGTTCTCGAGCACCGGCCCGTCTTTGACCACGCGCGGCGGGATGGGTCGATGGCTCTTCATCCGGTCGCGATAGGCGCGCACCACGTCGAGCGGATGCGACGGCGGGGCGAACCCGAGCACGACGGCGAGGCGCTTCGCCGAATTGGTGGTTCCGGCGATGGCGCGGAAGCCCGTCGGGTAGCCGGGAATGTCCTCGAAGAGGATGGCCGGCGCATTGTCGTCCCGGTACACGAGCTCGGCGAGCGTGCCCATCTCGAGCTTCCAGTCGGCGCCCTTGATGCGCAGCAGCTCGCCCGCGCGCTCGATGCGCTC
>Ga0075426_10000113_pt1 | contig 52205 bp, 51 predicted proteins | sample SoiMethybrSBSTD5_FD_75304 | JGI IMG/M metagenome (GOLD analysis project Ga0075426, IMG submission 75304) | Bulk soil microbial communities from a Populus tree surrounding site in Tennessee, USA - Soil MetaG P. TD hybrid SBSTD5 | ecosystem: Environmental > Terrestrial > Soil > Tree plantation... | reverse complement strand
CGCCGAGCGGCGGGCCTGTCAGCGTCGCGCTGCTGCAGGGGAACATCGAGCAATCGCTGAAGTTCGATCCCCAGCGCTATGTGCGCACACTCGAGACCTACGCGGGCTTGGCGCAAGCTACGCAGGCGCGCCTCATCGTCCTGCCGGAGACGGCGGTGCCGCGCTTTCTGGACACCGTGGATCCCGCATACCTCGGCGAACTGCAGGCGATCGCACGGCGCAACAACGGCGACCTGCTGCTCGGTGTGCCGACGCGCCGCAGCGCCGAAGAGTTCTACAACAGCGCCCTCAGCCTCGGCGTCTCGCCCGTGCAGGCATATCACAAGGTGCATCTCGTTCCGTTCGGCGAGTTCGTGCCGCCCGGCTTCGCCTGGACGCTGCGCGTGGTCAACATCCCGATGTCGGATTTCTCGCGGGGCACGCCCGGCCAGCGGCTCCTCGAGGTGGCGGGCGAGCGCGTCGCCGTCAACATCTGCTACGAGGACGCCTTCGGCGACGAGATCGCCGCGCGGCTGCCGGACGCGACGCTGCTCGTCAACATGTCCAACGTCGCGTGGTTCGGCGATTCGCTCGCGCCTTCGCAGCACCTCGACATCGCGCGGCTGCGAGCGATCGAGACGGCACGCATGCACCTTACCGCAACGAATACCGGCATCACGGCGATCATCGAACGCGACGGACGCGTGGCCGCGAGGTTGCCGCAGTTCGCCGAGGGCAGGCTCGAAGGAGCCGCGCAGGGCTACGTCGGCGCGACGCCGTACGTGCGATTGCGGGACTGGCCGGTGGTGCTCGCATCGCTCGCCATCCTTGCCGGCGCCGCGCTCGTCGCCCGGCGCAAACTCCGCCGGTAGAATCGGCTCGCTTCATGCTGAGCTTCCAACAACTCATCCTGCGTCTCAACGAGTTCTGGGATCGCCAAGGCTGCGTGCTGCTGCAGCCCTATGACATGGAAGTGGGCGCCGGCACCTTCCATACCGCGACGTTCCTGCGCGCGATCGGCCCGGAGCCCTGGAATGCGGCCTACGTGCAGCCGTCGCGGCGGCCCAAGGACGGGCGCTATGGCGAGAATCCGAACCGGCTGCAGCATTACTACCAGTACCAGGTCGTGTTGAAGCCCTCGCCTGCCGACATCCAGGATCGCTATCTGCACTCGCTGGTCGCGCTCGGCATCGAGCCGCGCGATCACGACATTCGCTTCGTCGAGGATGATTGGGAATCCCCGACGCTCGGCGCCTGGGGGCTCGGGTGGGAGGTCTGGCTGGATGGCATGGAGGTCACGCAGTTCACGTACTTCCAGGAGGTGGGCAGCCTGCCGTGCAAGCCGGTGCTCGGCGAAATTACCTATGGCCTTGAGCGCCTGGCGATGTATCTGCAAGGCAAGGAGAGCGTGTTCGACCTGGTTTGGGTCGACGGTGTGCGTTACGGAGACGTGTACCACCAGAACGAGGTCGAGCAGTCGCGCTACAACTTCGAGCTCGCGAACACCGACATGCTCTTTCGCCACTTCGGCGAATTCGAAGCCGAGGCGAAGCGCCTCATCGGCCTGCAGTGCGTGCTGCCGGCCTACGAGATGGTGTTGCGCTGCTCGCACACGTTCAACCTTCTCGATGCGCGCGGCGCGATCTCGGTCACCGAGCGCGCGGCATACATCGACCGCGTGCGCGCGCTCGCACGCGGCATCGCGAAGGCGTATTACGAATCGCGCGAACGCCTCGGCTTCCCGCTCGCCTCATGAGCGATCGCGCCATGCTGCTCGTCGAGCTGCTGACCGAGGAGCTGCCGCCGAAATCGCTGCGCGTGCTCTCCGAGGCTTTCGCCGAGCGCGTGCTTGCCGGACTCGCCAAGGCGGCGCTCGCCGGCGTGCAGGCGCCGCTCGCGGTTTACGCGACGCCGCGTCGCCTGGCGTTTTCGATAGGCGAGGTCGCCCCGAGCGCTCCGGGGCGGGAGAACGAGGTGAGTGGTCCCTCTGCCAAAGCGCCACCCGAGGCCATCGCCGGCTTCGCGCGCAAGCATGGCGTCGCGCCCGAGCAGCTTGAGCGGCGCGACACGCCGAAGGGGCCCGTAATGGTCGCGCGCGTCAAGGCAAAGGGTGCGGTGCTGGACGAGATGCTCGCTTCGCTGATTGACGAGGCGTTGAAGGGGCTGCCCGTTGCCAAGCTGATGCGCTGGGGAAGCGGCGATGCGCAGTTCGTGCGCCCGGTGCACGGCCTCGTCATGCTGCACGGCGAGCGCATCGTCCCCGGTCGGGTCCTCGGCATCGCGGCGGGGCGCACGACGGCCGGTCATCGCTTCATGGGCGAGCCGGTGATCGAGCTGCAGTCGGCCGACGACTACGAGCGACGCCTGCAAGGCGACGGCATGGTGATCGCGAGCTTCGCCGCCAGGCGTGCGGAAATCGACCGACAGCTGAAGGCGGCCGCAAATCGTGAAGGCGCGAGCCTCGGTGGCTATGCGGATCTCCTCGACGAGGTGACGGCGCTCGTCGAGTATCCGCAGGTCTATGCGGGCGGCTTCGATGCGGCGTTCCTCGAGGTGCCGCCCGAATGCCTCATCCTCACCATGCGGCAGAATCAGAAGTACTTTCCGCTCTTCGACGACACCGGACACCTGCGGCCGCGCTTCCTCATCGTCTCGAACATGCGCACCGCGGACCCGCGCCACATCATCGCCGGCAACGAGCGCGTGGTACGGCCGAGGCTCGAGGACGCGCGCTTCTTCTACAACCAGGACCGCAAGCAGCGCCTCGAGACGCGCTTGCCGCAGCTCGCGAAAGTCGTCTATCACGGCAAGCTCGGCAGCATGCTGGAGCGCGTCGAGCGTGTGCGCTCGCTCGCTCGCCATATCGCGCAGCGCCTGAAGGCGGACGCCGGCCTCGCCGATCGCGCCGCCTGGCTCGCAAAAGCGGATCTCCTCACCGGCATGGTGGGCGAATTCCCCGAGCTCCAGGGCGTGATGGGCCGCTACTACGCCCTGCACGATGGCGAGCCGCGCGAAGTCGCCGATGCCATCGCCGAGCAGTATCTGCCGCGCTTTGCCGGCGACCGGCTGCCGCAGCACGAGATCGGCGCGGCGCTCGCGCTCGCGGACAAGCTCGAGGCGCTCGCCGGGCTTTTCAGCGTCGGCCAGACGCCCACCGGGGAGCGCGACCCTTTCGGGCTGCGGCGCGCCGCGCTCGGCGTGATCCGCATGCTTGTGGAGAAAAACCTGCCGCTCGGGCTGGACGAGTTGCTCGACTTAGCATTCGGCGGCAAGGCGCCGGCGGCGCGCGCCGAGCTGCATTCGTTCATCCTCGAGCGCGCGCGCGGCTATTTCCGCGAGCGCGGCTACACGGCGAACGAGGTGGAGGCGGTGCTTTGCCTTGCGCCGGCAAGGCTCGATCTCGTGCCGCGGCAGCTCGACGCGGTGCGCGCCTTCGCGGCCCTCCCGGAGGCGCAGAGTCTCGCCGCCGCGAACAAGCGCATCGGCAATATCCTGAGGCAGGCGGGCACGGTGCCCGGTGATTTCGACCCGGCCCTCATGGTGCTGGCGGAAGAAAAAAGCCTCGCGAGCAGCTTTCGCAGCCTCGAGCCGCAGGTCGAGCGTGCCTTCGGCACGCTGGACTACACGGGTGCGCTCAAGGCGCTCGCGACGCTCAAGGCGCCGGTCGATGCCTTCTTCGACAAGGTCATGGTGATGGACAAGGATCCGCGCGTGCGCGCCAACCGCATCGGCTTTCTCGGTAAGCTGCACGGCACGATGAATCGCATCGCCGACCTCTCGAAGCTTGCAACATGAAGCTCGTCATCCTCGATCGCGACGGCACGATCAACCACGACAGCGACCATTACATCAAGTCGCTCGATGAATGGCGGCCGATCAAGGGCAGCCTTGAGGCGATCGCCCGCCTGACGCAGGCGGGTTACCGCATCGTGGTCGCGACCAATCAGTCGGGCATTGCGCGCGGGCTCTTCAGCACGCGCACGCTTTTCGATATCCATGAAGCGATGCAACGCGCGGCGTCGCAGGCCGGCGGGCGCATCGACGCCTTTTTTTTCTGCCCGCACGCCGCCGATGCGGCCTGCCCGTGCCGTAAGCCGCAGCCCGGGATGCTGCTCGAGGTGGCGCGCCGGTTCAACGTCGCCCTGAAGGACGCGTACATGGTGGGCGATGCGCTACGCGACGTGCAGGCGGCCGCGGCGGCGGGGGCGCGGCCGGTGCTCGTGCTCACCGGCAAGGGCAAGAAGACCGAGCAGGAAGGCGATCTGCCCGAAGGAACGCAGGTTTTTGCGGATCTCGCGGCGTTCGCCGAACACCTGGCTCCATGACGTGGCTCCGCTCGAGCCTTTTCGCGCTCGCGCAGATCATCGTCACACCGCTTTATGCGCTGCTCGCGCTCGCCACGTTCCCGCTCCCGCGCCTTGCGCGCTATCGCGTTATCTCGGGCTGGTCGCGCCTCATCGTCTGGCTGGCGAGCAGAATTCTCGGCATCCGATGGCGCGTGGAGGGCCGTGAAAACCTGCCGCGGCGGCCGGCCGTCATCCTCTCCAAGCACCAGTCCGCCTGGGAGACGATGGCCTTCCAGCTCATCTTTCCGCCGCAAGTGCACGTCCTCAAGCGCGAACTGCTGTGGATTCCGTTCTTCGGCTGGGGTCTCGCGCTGATGAGCCCGATCGCGATCGACCGCTCGCGCGGCGTGGCGGCGTTGCGCGCGATTGCCCGGCGCGGACGCGAGCGGCTGGAGCAGGGCTTCTGGGTCGTCGTCTTTCCCGAAGGCACGCGCGTGCGCCCGGGTGAGCGCCGTGCGTATCAGCTCGGCGGCGCATGGCTCGCCGCGGCGAGCGGCGCGCCGGTCGTGCCGGTGGCGCACAATGCCGGCCTTTTCTGGCCGCGCAACGCTTTTCTCAAGCGCCCGGGCACGGTGACCGTGCGCATCGGGCCGAGTATCGACCCGGCCAACCGGGATGCGAAAACAGTGAACCAGATGGCGGAGGCATGGATCGAGGAACAACAGAAGGCGCTTTGCTCATCGAGCTCGGCGGCCGCCTGATCGAGTACCGCTTCGCGCGCCGGCGCCGGCGCACGCTTGGCATCACGATCGACGCCACGGGGCTCAAGGTGGCCGCGCCGCTGCGCGCGCCGTGGCGCGACATCGAGGCTTTCCTGCGCGACAAGGAGCGCTGGATCCTCGCCAAGCTCGACGAATGGGCGCGCGTGCCGCGCGCGCCGGTGCTCCAGTGCGTGAGCGGGGAAGCGCTGCCGCTCTTCGGCGCCTTGACGCTCCTCGAGGTACGGCCGGGCCGCCCGCGCGTCGAGCGCAACGATCGAGGGCTCGTGGTGCACGTGCCGCGGCGCTCGCGAGCGCTCGATGTGCTCGTCGCCTGGCTCAAGCACACGGCCCTCGAGGTGCTGAAGCCGCGCGCCGCGCACTACGCTGCCGAGCTCGGCGTCGCCGCGTCACGCGTCGCGCTTTCCAATGCGCGCACGCAATGGGGCGTTTGCACGGAGGAAGGTGCGATCCGCCTATCATGGCGGCTCGTCCATGTCGCCCCTTCGCTTGCCGACTACGTGGTTGCGCACGAGGTCGCGCACCTCGTGGAGATGAACCATTCGCGTCGCTTCTGGGCGTTGCTCGCGCGGCTCTATCCCGGCTGGCGCGAGGCACGCGAGCGCCTCGAGCTCGCCGCGGCCACGCTTCCCGTACTGAAAGGCAACCGATGAGAATGCTGCATACGATGCTGCGCGTTGGCAACCTGGAGCGCTCGGTGCGCTTCTATACCGAAGTGCTCGGCATGAAGCTCCTGCGCACGACTGACCGGCCGGAGCAGAAGTACTCGCTTGCATTCGTCGGCTACGACGACGAGAAGCGCGCGACGGTGCTCGAGCTCACGTACAACTACGGGGTCGAGCGCTACGAGCTCGGCACGGCCTTCGGCCATGTGGCGCTCGGCGTGCCCGATGTGAAGAGCGCTTGCGAGCGGGTGCGCGCGGCCGGCGGCAAGGTGACGCGCGAACCCGGCCCGGTAAAGGGCGGCACGTCGGTGATCGCCTTCGTCGAGGATCCGGACGGCTACAAGATCGAGTTCATCGAGCAGCGCTGATCTTGAGGTAATCGCCGGGGGAGAGATTCTCCGGCCGCAGGCTGGCATCGATAGCAAGCGCGGCGAAATCCACCCCCGGCAATGCGTTGCGCAGCGTCTTTCGCCTCGCTGAAAACGCGCGACGCAGGATGTCGTTGAACTTCGCTTCGTCAATCGGCGTGCGCTCTGCGAGCGGCACGAGCCGCACGACCGCGGATTCGACCTTCGGCGCGGGGCGAAATGCGCCTTTGGGCACGCTGAAAAGCTTCTCCATGCCAAAGCGCACCTGAAGCGCGACCGAAAGGCGCCCGTATTCCGGTGTGGAAGGTCCCGCGACCATGCGCTCCACGACCTCGAGCTGCAGCATGAAGTGCATGTCGCGCACCCGCTCGGCATAGGAAGCGAGGTGAAAGAGCAGCGGCGTCGAGATGTTGTACGGCAGGTTGCCGACGAGCCGCATGCCGGCTGGAAAGCGCGCGAAATCGAATTCGAGCGCATCGGCGCAATGCACGGTCAGCTTGAACGGCGGGAAGCGCGCCGCGAGCGCCGCCGCGAGATCGCGGTCGACCTCGATGGCCTCGAGCCGGTTCGCGCGCTCGAGAAGCGGCGCGGTCAGCGCCCCTTCGCCGGGGCCGATCTCCACCATGCATTCGCCCGGCTGCGGCGCGATCGCATCCACGATGCGCTTGAGAACGCGCGGGTCGTGCAGGAAGTGCTGGCCGAAGCGCTTACGCGGCCGATGCAAGCTCGATTGCAAGCTCGAGCGCCTCACGCATGCTGCCCGGGTCGGCACGGCCGGTGCCCGCGAGGTCGAGCGCCGTGCCATGGTCGACCGAGGTGCGCACGAACGGCAGACCGAGGGTGATGTTCACGCCTCGGCCGAAGGAGGCGTACTTGAGCACGGGCAAGCCCTGGTCGTGGTACATCGCGAGCACGGCGTCCGCGCCTTTCAGCCGCTCGGGCACGAAGAGCGTGTCCGCCGGAACCGGCCCGCTGGCGTCGATCCCGGCGGCGCGCGCCGCGGCAATCGCCGGGGCGATGACCTGCTGGTCCTCGCCCCCGAGGTGGCCCGATTCGCCGCTGTGCGGGTTAAGCCCCGCGACGAGTATGCGCGGTTGGGGGATGCGGAAGCGCCGGCGCAAATCGGAGTGGAGAACGCGCAGCGTCTTGCCGAGCGAGTCCACGGTAATGGCACGCGGCACATCACTCAACGGCAGATGCGTCGTGGCGAGCGCCACCCGCAGGCCGCCGCCGACCAGCATCATGACGACGTGCGCGCTGCCGGCGTGCTCGGCGAGATATTCCGTGTGGCCGGTGAAGGCGATGCCGGCATCGTTGATGACGCTCTTCTGCACCGGCGCGGTCACCATGGCGGCAAATTCGCCCGCCAGACAGCCGCGTATCGCGCGATCGAGGATGGCGAGCACGTAGCGCGCGTTCGCCGCGTCGAGCGTCCCCGGCGTCACCGGCCGTACGAGCGGCACGTGCTCGATGCGCGCACAGCCGGCGAGGAGGGTGCGATCGCCGATGACAACGAGCCCGGCGTCATGGCATTCGCGCGCGACGCGCACGCAAAGTTCTGGGCCAACGCCGGCGGGCTCGCCCGAGGTAAGCGCGATGACCGGCTTAGCGCTCGTCAAGCCGCAGCTCGACGTAGGTCTGGTCGCGCAACTGCCGCAACCATTCCTGGTAGGCCTCGTCGGCCTTGCGTTCGCGCAGCGCCTGGCGCGCCTGCAGGCGCCGGCGCTCCGGGCTCATGTCGCTCGAGCGGCGCTCGAGCACCTGGATCAGGTGATAGCCGAACGGCGTGCGCACGGGCTGGCTGACCTCGCCGATCTTCAGCTCGTGATAGGCCCGCTCGAACTCCGGCACCGTGTCGCCCGGATACACCCAGTCGAGCTCGCCGCCGCGCGCAGCGGTGCCGTCGTCGGAATAGGCACGCGCGAGCTCGGCGAAATCGGCGCCGCCGTTGACGATACGCTCGCGCAGATCGAGGAGCTTGCGGCGCGCCTCCGCCTCGGAGACGGCCTCGTTGGTGCGGATGAGGATGTGACGCAGCCGCGTCTGCTGCACCGGCGCCTCGGCGCCGGCGCCCCGCCGCTCGAGGAGCTTGAGGATGTGGAAGCCGGCCGGGCTGCGAAGGGGGCCGGCGAGCTCGCCGGGGCTGAGCTGGGCGAGCGCTTCGGCAAAAAGCTCCGGCAGCCGCTCACGGCTGCGCCAGCCAAGCGTGCCGCCCTGCAGCGCATCCGGCGCATCGGAGTAGCTTGCCGCGACTTGTGCGAACGGCGCTCCGCCTTTTGCTTCCGCCAGCGCCTGCTCGGCGCGGCTGCGCGCATCGCGGATGCGCTCGGGGCTCGCGCCTTCGGGCACGCGCACCAGAATGTGGGCGAGGTTGTACTCCGCGCCTTGGTCGGGATGGTTCTTCAGCTGCTCGAGGAAGAGATCGACCTCCGTGTCGCTCACCTGCACGCGGTTCTCGACTTCACGTTCGCGCAGCCGCGTCATGATCATCTGCTGGCGCACGTCGTTGCGCCAGGCATCGAACGAGACGCCGTCGGACTCGAGCGCGCGCCGGAAGTCGGCGAGCGTCAAGTTGTTCGACTGGGCAATGCGCTCGACGGCGCGGTCGACCTGCAGCTCGTCGACGCGAATGCCGGTGTCGCGCGCGAGTTGCAGCTGCGCCTTGTCGAGGATCAGCCTTTCGAGCATCTGGCGCTCGAGCACGGCGCGCTCGGGAGCCGCCGTGCCCTGGCGCGCGAGCTGCCGTTCCGCCATGCCGACGGCCTCGTTGAGCTCGGAGTAGGTAATGACTTCCTTGTTCACCACTGCGACGATGCGGTCGACGAGCACCACGGCATGGGCGGTGGGCGCGAGCATGGCGCTGAGGGCGGCAAAGAGGGCGAGGAACGTGCGCATCTAGAACACCTGTTGGAACGGCAACCGCGGCTGGGCGCTCGGTGCGGCGAGCGCGTCGCTGCGGTTGATGACGGAATAGCCCGGTACATCCCTTCTTAACAGCTGCACCGCTTCGGCGGTGCCGATCTGCCCGACGCCCGTGAACTCGAGCTGGAAGATGAGCGCCGTCGAGCTGACCTGCGCGGCCGCCTGGATGCGCTGGACCACGAAGCGAAACACCCAGCAGCCCGCGTTGTACTCCGCGCCGGCCAGCCCTTCGAGCAGCCGCTTGTCGAGCAGGGAGTAATTGTAGCGCCCGACGCCGTACCATCCGGTCGCCACGGGCCACTGCCCGGAAATATCGATCTGCCGCAGAAGGTCGCGCTGGAAGCGGTAGCTGAAATTAAGCACTTTCGCGACCTCCGGCGCGTAGCGCACGCCGACGCCGTACTTCTCCGCGCTCCTGCTGTAGGGGTTGTATTGCGTGGTGGCGTCGAAGGTCACGTGCCGGTATACGCGCCCGCCGATCGAGGCGAGCACGTCCGATTCGCTCGCGAGGCGAAGCGGCGCTCCGGGGCTCAGCGCGACGCGCTCCTCATGCAAGTAAAACCGCTGGCCGAGCGTGCCGCGGAACATCTCCTGGCCGTCGCTTTGCAGGAAGCGCGTCGTCATCGCGAGCGTCGCCTGGTTCGCATCGCCGATGCGATCCCCGCCCACGAAGCGGTTCTCGGTGAAGAGCTGGGGATAGTTGAAATCGGCGAGCGTGGTGTCGAAGAGCGGAATCGCATCCTGGTTGTGGTAAGGGACGTAGGCGTAGAAGAAGCGCGGCTCAAGCGTCTGCGTGAGCGACTGCCCGAACCAGCGCGCGTCGCGCTCGAAAACGAGCCCGCTGTCGAGGCTCACCCACGGAACCGCAAGCACCGGATGGGTCGCCGCGCCTTCGCCGGCGTGCTCCAGCTGATACGTGCTGTAGCGCAAGCCAGCCTTTGGGGTCACGAACCAGCCTGGTGCCAGGCGCGGAACGGCAAACGTCGGGCTGAAGCTTGTGCGATCGCCTTCCACCATCGTCGGGTGCACGAAGCGCACATACTCCCCGGGCAGCGCCGCGTCGAACTTGCCGGCGAGATCGTTGTAGTTCGCGCTCGCCGTGAGCTGCGGCACGCGGTGGTAGGGCGGCACGATGGGCGCGAGCGGGTCTTGGAGGGTCTGGAACTTCTGCACGCGGACCTGGGCGCTGTAGCTACCGGCCCCGGGCAGCCCGCCGCCCCGCGTCAGGTAGGCGTCCTGCGGCAGGTTGCCGACCGACACCTGCTTCACCTGGCTCGCGAGGTCGACGAAGTAGCGGTCGTCGGACACCTTGTTGTAGTCGACGACGCCGCTCACGCCCGAACGAAAAGTCTCGTTGTGCTGCCAGGAGACTCCGGTGCGGTTGCGCCCGAAGACCGGGTCGTGCGGCAGATATTCGTAGCGCAGCTCGCCGGCGTAAGGCCGGCCGAGGTAGCGGAAATCGTTCTTCAGCTGAAAACCGCGCCGCGCCATCCACACCGGCGTGAAAGTCGCGTCGCGCTCGGGCGCGATGTTCCAGTAGTAAGGCAGGCCGAACTCGAGGCCACGCGTCGAGGTCTGCGAGTAGTACGGCGCGAGAAATCCGCTGCGACGCTGGCTCTCGAGCGGAAATGTCGCGTACGGAAAAGCGAACAACGTATGATCGAAGAAGCGCAGCCGCGGGCTGTAAGCTTTGCCTTCGTCGGCGTCGTAGTTGAGATCGATCTGGCTCGCCTGCAATACCCAGTCGTCCTGCCCGGGCTTGCAGGTCGTGTAGCTCGCGTTGATGAACCGGTAGCGGTTCTTGCCGAGGAATTCCATACGGTCCGCGGCGCCGCGAGCCGGCGGCTCGCGATTGAAGAGGAACCGCGGGCTCTGGAATACTCCCGTGTCGTCGAGCGTGTTGTACTCGAGGCTCGGCCCGAAGAAGCGATCGACGCCGCTTTGCAGGCGCACGCCGCCGCTGCCCTCGAGCTCGCCGAATTCGCGGTTGTAGCGCAGATAGTCGCCGAAGATGGAGACCTCGCCGCGGCGGATCTCTGCGGCGCCGCGCGCGCTCATCTCGAGGTCGCTCACGCCCTCGATCTTCTGCGCATCGATGGTGGTGGCCTCGGGTTGCGCGGGTGACTGCGCGGCCACCTTCCCCGCGGCGGCAAGCGCGATGGCCAGCAGCGCGAGGCGAAACGGCATCGAGCGGGCGAGCGCTTTTAGTCGAATGTTAGAATTTTCAATGATACACGGCGACGATCGGCGCACTCGGCTCGAGCGCTGGCTCGCCGCCGAGCTGAACGGCGCGCGCTACACCCTGACGAGCGCATCCGAGGACGCAAGCTTCCGCCGCTATTTCCGCGCCACGCTGGAAGACGGCCGCAGCTTCGTCGTGATGGATGCGCCCCCGGAGAAGGAAGACTGCCGGCCTTTCGTGCACGTTGCGCGGCTGCTGCAGGAAGCGGGCGTGCATGCACCGCAGGTGCATGCGCAGGATCTCGGCGCGGGCTTCCTGCTGCTTTCCGACCTGGGAACGCGCACCTATCTTGCCGAGCTCGCCGCGGGCAATGCCGACGAGCTCATGCGCGATGCGACCGAAGCGCTCGTCCGCTGGCAGCTCGCCACGCGCGCCGGCGAGCTCGCGTCGTATGACGAGGCATTGCTCCGGCGCGAGATGAACCTCTTTCCCGAGTGGTACGTCGCGCGGCACCTGCAAAGGACGCTTAGCGCCGAGCAGTCGCAGGCGATGGAGCGTGTGTTCACACTGCTCGTGCGCAGCGCGCTCGCACAGCCGGCGGTGTACGTGCACCGCGACTACATGCCACGCAACCTGATGGTCGCCCAGCCCAATCCGGGCGTGCTCGACTTCCAGGACGCGGTGACCGGGCCGATCACCTATGACATGGTTTCGCTCCTGCGCGACGCCTTCATCAGCTGGGAGGAGCAGCGCGTGCTCGACTGGAGCGTGCGCTACTGGGAAAAGGCGAACCGCGCCCGGCTGCCGGTGAGCGCCGATTTCGCCGAGTTCTGGCGAGCGTTCGAATGGATGGGCCTGCAACGCCATCTCAAGGTGCTCGGCATCTTTGCCCGGATCAACTACCGCGACGGCAAGCCGAGATACCTGCAGGACACGCCGCGCTTCATCGGCTATGCGCGCGCGACGGCGTCGCGCTATGGCGAACTGGCACCGCTCCTGCGGCTGCTGGACGAGATCGCGCCATGATGAAGGCCATGCTGCTCGCGGCGGGGCGCGGCGAGCGGCTGCGTCCGCTCACCGACCGCCTGCCGAAGGCGCTGGTCGTAGTGGGCGGCAAGCCGCTCCTCGGCTGGCACCTGGAGCGGCTTGCGGCGAGCGGGTGCCGCGAGGCGGTGATCAACGTCTCGCATCTCGCCGACCAGATCGTCGATTACGTCGGCGACGGCTCGCGCTTCGGCCTGAAGGTGGCGCACTCGCGCGAAGCCCAGCCCCTCGAGACGGCGGGCGGCATCGCGCAGGCGCTCGCGCTTCTCGGCGCGCAGCCGTTCCTGCTCGTGAATGCCGACATTTATTGCGAGGTGCCGTTCGCGCCGCTCCTCGGGTTGGAACTCGGCGCGATGCTCGCGCACCTCGTGCTCGTTCCCAATCCGCCGCATCGCGCGCAGGGCGACTTCTCGCTCGTCGCCGCACGGGTCGGCAACGACGCCGCGCCGCGCTACACTTACTCGGGCGTGGCCGTGATGTCGCCGCAGCTCGTCGCGCCGGTAAAGCGCGGCGACAAGGCGCCGCTGGCGCCGCTCCTGCGCGACGCTGCGCAGGCGAAGCGCCTGAGCGGCGAACTCTTCCGTGGACTATGGCAGGACGTCGGCACCGCCGAGCGGCTCGCCGAGCTCGAGGGACAACTGGCACCACGACATGAAACCCGCTGAGCATCTGTCGCTTTATGCCGAGCGGCGCCGGCGCCTCGCCGGCCTGATGGGCGAAGGCGTGGCGCTCGTCGCGACCGCGCCGGAGCGTCCGCGCAACCGCGACAGCCACTACCCGTACCGCTTCGACAGCTATTTTTACTATCTCAGCGGATTCGCCGAGCCCGAGGCGGTGCTCGCAATCGTCGCGGGCAAAACACCGAAGTCGATTCTTTTCTGCCGCAAGCGCGATCCCGAGCGCGAGACCTGGGAGGGCTTTCGCTATGGCCCGGAAGCCGCACGCGAGCGCTTCGGCTTCGACGAGGCGCATCCGATCGATGAGCTCGACCAATTCGCGCCGAGGCTTCTCGAGGACCAGCCTGCGCTTTATTACGCGGTGGGCGCCGAAGCCGAATGGGATGCGCGGGTGCTGCGCTGGCTGAACATCGTGCGCGCCCGTACGCGCGCGGGCATCGCGGCGCCGGAAAGGCTGCACGACGTGCGCGTATTGCTGGACGACATGCGCCTCGTGAAGGACGCGCACGAGCTCGGCACCATGCGGCGCGCCGCGCGCATCGCCGCGGCAGCGCACCGGCGCGCCATGCACTCGGCGAGCCCGGGACGAATGGAATACGAAATTGAGGCCGAGCTGCTGCACGAATTCCGCCGCAACGGCGCGCAATTCCCGGCGTATTCGCCCATCGTCGCCGCGGGCGCGAATGCCTGCGTGCTGCACTACGTGGCGAACGACGCCCGCCTGCACGAGGGCGATCTGCTGCTCATCGATGCCGGTTGCGAGCTCGACGGCTATGCCTCCGACATTACCCGCACTTTCCCGGTGAACGGCCGCTTCAGTGCGCCGCAGCGCGCCGTGTACGACCTCGTCCTCGCCGCGCAGCGGGCGGCGATCGACAAAGTACGAAGCGGCAACGCCTGGAACGAGCCGCACGATGCGGCGGTGCGCGTGCTCGCGCAGGGCATGCTCGATCTCGGGCTCCTCAAGGGGTCGGTCGATGAGACGCTCGACAAGGAGACGTACAAGCGCTTCTACATGCATCGCACCGGCCACTGGCTCGGCCTCGACGTGCATGACGCCGGCGAATACAAGCGCTCGGGGAGTTGGCGAGCACTCGCGCCCGGTATGGTGCTTACCGTGGAGCCTGGACTTTACATCCGCGCCGCCGATGATGTTCCCGAACCGCTGCGCAACATCGGCGTGCGCATCGAGGACGACGTCGTCGTCACCTCGAGCGGCTGCGAGGTCATCACCGCCGAGGCCCCGAAGCTTCCCGAGGACATCGAAGCCGTGATGCGCGATGGCCGCGCCGGCGCTTGACGTTCTCGTAAGGGGCGCCGGGCCGGTCGGTTGTGCCGCCGCCCTCGCCTTGCGCGGCGCGGGGCTGCGCGTCGCGCTGCTGGGCAACGCGCCGGCGTGGACCGGCTTCCGCCCGATCGCGCTTTCCTATGCGAGCCGGCTCATCCTCGAGCGCCTGGGCGCGTGGCCGCAGTTGGGCGCAACGCCGATCGAGCGCATCGTGGTCTCGCAGGCCGGCAGCTTCGGGCGGGCTTCGCTCGATTCCGGGGACGCCGGCGTGCCGGCGCTCGGCTATGTGACCGAGTATGCGGGCCTCCTTTGCGCATTGCGCGCGCAGGCGGCCGAGTTGTGCACTACCGAGCCGCTGGCGGCACGCTGCATCGTGCACGCCGAGGGCGCACCGCAAGAGACCGCCGGCAAGCGCTATGCGCAGGACGCGATCGTCGCGCGCCTTGCCACGCAGCCGCCGGCCACCGCGACGGCCTTCGAGCGCTTTACCGCCGAGGGTCCGCTCGCGCTGCTTCCGCTCGCGGGCGATTACGCGCTCATTTGGACGATGGTGCCTGAGCGCGCGGCCGAGCTTGCCCAAGCGCCGGGAGCGCAATTCCTCGCCGAGCTCGAGCGGCTCATGCCGCGCGCCGCCGGACGCGCCGTGCATGTCGACTCGCGCGCCGTCCAGCCCCTCGCGCTTAAGGTGCGCAGCGCCCGCGTGGCGGGTTGCGAGGTCTATATCGGCAATGCCGCCCAAACGCTGCACCCGGTGGCGGGTCAGGGTCTCAACCTCGGCTTGCGCGACGCTTGGGAGCTCGCGCGGGCGCTCGCGCAGGCGCCGGATCCGGGCGATGAGCGCACGCTCGCGCGCTATGCCGCAGCGCGACGCCTCGACGCGGGCGCGACGATCCGCGTGACGGATTTTCTCGCCGCCGGATTCACCGGAACGAATCCGCTCGCGCGCACGGCGCGCGGCGCCGCGCTGAGCGCGCTCGATCTTCTTCCGCCAGCGCGACGGTTTTTTGCGCGACGCATGATCTTCGGCGCTCGAGCGCTTCCCTGAAAAAAGATTTGCGGATAAAATCCGCTTCCCTTCGCATCCATCAGCCTTGCAATGAAGATCGGCGCCTACGCGCTGCCCGAATCGAATACTGCGGCAGTGTTCGTCGCTCCGATGGCCGGGATCACGGATCGTCCATTCCGGCGGCTTGCAAGACGCTACGGCGCAGGCCTGGCCGTTTCCGAGATGGTGTCCGCGCGGCCGGAGCTGCGCGCATCGCGTAAGACGCTCCTGCGCCTGGACCACGCGGGCGAGCCCCATCCCATCTCCGTACAGATCGCGGGCAGCGATCCCGCGATGCTGGCCGACGCCGCGCGCTTCAATGTCGAGCGCGGCGCCGAAATCATCGATATCAACATGGGCTGCCCGGCGAAGAAGGTGTGCAATGTCGCCGCAGGCTCGGCGCTGCTCGAGGATGAGAACCTTGTCGGGCGCATCGTCGAGGCCGTGGTCGCGTCCGTGCCGGTCCCCGTCACGGTGAAGATCCGCACCGGCCCCAGTCGCGCGCGGCGCAACGCCGTGTGCATCGCCCGCATAGTAGAAGCGGCCGGCGCGCGGATGCTCGCGGTGCACGGGCGTACGCGCGCCTGCATGTTCGACGGCGTGGCGGATTACGACACGATCGCCGAGGTGAAGGCGAGCGTTCGCATCCCGGTGATCGCCAACGGCGACATCGCGACGCCCGAGCAGGCGAAGGCGGTGCTCAGCCGCACTGGCGCCGACGGCATCATGGTCGGCCGCGCCGCACAAGGTCGGCCGTGGCTCTTCCGCGAGATCATCCACTACCTTGCGACCGGCGAGCGCCTCGCGCCGCCCCGCGCGCGCGAGATCGGCACCGTGCTGGTCGAGCACCTCGACGGGTTGTACGATTTGTACGGCGACGAGCAAGGCACGCGCGTCGCCCGCAAGCACATCGGCTGGACGGTACGCGAACTGCCGGGAGGAGAGGGCCTGCGCAGCGCCGTGAACGGCATGACCGTGGCGCACGCGCAGCGCGCTGCAGTGAACGAGTATTTCGAGAGACTTGCCGCATGAACCGCAGCAACGAGCTGCACGAGGCCGTCAAGCGCTCGCTCGAGCGCTACTTCAAGGACATGGACGGCGAAAGGCCCACCTCGATCTACGACATGGTGCTCAAGAACATCGAGAAACCGATGATCGAGACCGTGCTCGGCCATGCCGAGGGCAACCAGTCGCTCGCGGCGCAGATGCTCGGCATCAACCGCAACACGCTGCGCAAGAAGATGCAGCAGCTGCGGATCAAGGGGTAGCGTCGACTTAGTGTCCAATGCGCGCCGGGCGCTGATCAGCGTCTCCGACAAGTCCGGCGTCGTCGATTTCGCCCGCGCGCTCGCGGCGCGCGGCTTCAGCCTGCTCTCCACCGGGGGCACGGCGGCGCTGCTTGAGCGTGAAGGCATCCCGGTGACCGAGGTTTCCGCGTACACCGGCTTCCCCGAGATGCTCGACGGCCGCGTCAAGACGCTGCATCCGCGCATCCATGCCGGACTGCTCGCGCGAGGCGACGATGCGAAGCATCGCGCGGCGCTGGCCGCTGCCGGTATCGACGCGATCGAGCTGCTCGTCGTGAACCTTTATCCGTTTCAGGCGACCGTCGCGCGCGCCGGGTGCACGCTCGAGGAGGCGGTGGAGCAGATCGACATCGGCGGTCCCACCCTGCTGCGCGCGGCGGCGAAGAACTATGGCAGCGTGGCGGCGCTCGTCGATCCGGCCGACTATGGACGTGCGCTGAACGAAATCCGCACGCAGGGCTCGGTCTCGCCGGCAACGCGCTTCGAGCTCGCGCGCAAGGTGTTCGCGCATACCGCGGCCTATGACGCGGCCGTGGCGAATTACCTCACGAGCCTGCACGGCGGCGAGCGGCGCGAATTTCCCGAGATGCTGACGTTGCAGTTCCGCAAGCTGCAGGACCTGCGCTACGGAGAGAATCCGCACCAGAGCGCCGCCTTCTATCGCGACGCCGAGCCGGTCCCCGGTGGCCTTGCGAGCTATCGCCAGGTCCAGGGCAAAGAGCTCTCGTACAACAACATTGCTGACGCCGATGCCGCCTGGGAATGCGTCAAGCAGTTCGATGAGCCGGCATGCGTCATCATCAAGCACGCAAACCCGTGTGGTGTCGCGGTCGCCGATTCGCCGCGCGCGGCCTACGACAAGGCGTTCGCCACCGATCCGGTGTCCGCGTTCGGCGGCATCCTCGCGTTCAACCGGCCGCTCGACGCCGCCACCGCGCAGGCGGTGGGCAAGCAATTCGCCGAGGTGATCATCGCGCCGCGCGTCGAGACGGATGCGCTGCAGGCGCTCGCGCCAAAGGCGAACCTGCGCCTGCTCGAGGTGCCGCTCGCGCGCGAGCACCAGGCGCACGACTACAAGCGCATCGGCGGCGGTCTGCTGGTGCAGAGCTCCGATGCCAAGGCGATCGAGCGCCGCGATCTGCGCGTGGCGACCCGCCGTCAGCCGAACGACCAGGAATGGGCGGACCTGCTCTTTGCATGGCGCGTCGCCAAGTTCGTCAAATCGAATGCCATCGTCTTCTGCCGCGACGGCGCGACCCTCGGCGTGGGCGCAGGCCAGATGAGCCGCGTCGACAGCGCGCGCATCGCGGCGCTCAAGGCCGGGGCGGCGAAGCTCTCGCTCGCCGGCTCGGCAGTGGCCTCCGACGCCTTCTTCCCCTTCCGCGATGGCGTGGATGTGCTCGCCGATGCCGGCGCCAAGGCGGTGATCCAGCCCGGCGGCAGCATGCGCGACGACGAGGTGATCGCCGCGGCGGATGAGCACGGCATCGCGATGGTGTTCACCGGCGTGCGCCACTTCAGGCACTGATGAAGCTTCTCGTCGTGGGCAGCGGCGGCCGCGAGCACGCGCTCGCCTGGAAGCTCGCGGCGAGCCCGCGCGTGCAGAAGGTGTTCGTCGCGCCGGGAAACGGCGGCACGGCGAGCGAACCCGGAGTGCAGAATGTTCCCATTACCGACACCGGCGCGCTGATCGGTTTCTGCCGGCGCGAGAGCGTCGCGGTCACGGTGGTGGGGCCCGAGGCACCGCTCGCTGAGGGGATCGTCGACGCGTTCCGCGACGCGGGACTGCGCATTTTCGGGCCGACGCGCGCCGCGGCGCAGCTCGAGTCGTCCAAGCACTTCGCGAAGACGTTCATGCTGCGCCACGGCCTGCCGACCGCGCGCTACCGCAGCTTCGCGGATGCGCGCGAAGCGAAGGCGTACGTCGCGGCCGAGCGCGCGCCGATCGTCATCAAGGCCGATGGCCTCGCCGCCGGCAAAGGCGTCGTCGTCGCCGCGACCCGCGAGGAGGCGCTGGCGGCGATCGACGCCATGCTCACCGAGCGGCGCTACGGCGCGGCCGGCGCGCGCGTCGTGGTCGAGGAATTCCTCGAGGGCGAGGAAGCGAGCTTCATCGTCATGTGCGACGGCGCGCATGTGCTGCCGCTCGCCACGAGCCAGGACCACAAGCGCCTGCGCGACGGCGACCAGGGCCCGAACACCGGCGGCATGGGCGCCTATTCGCCCGCGCCGCTCGTCACGCCCGAAGTGCATGCGCGGGTGATGCGCGAGATCATCCAGCCGGCGGTCCAAGGCATGGCGGACGACGGGCATCCGTACGTGGGCTTTCTCTATGCCGGCTTGATGATCGATGGCCACGGCAACCCGCGCACGCTCGAGTTCAACTGCCGGCTCGGCGATCCGGAAACGCAGCCGATCCTCATGCGTCTCAAGTCGGACCTGCTCGAGCTGATCGAGCATGCCCTCGCGGGCACGCTCGCGCGCGCGGACGCCGAGTGGGACCGGCGCTGCGCGCTCGGCGTCGTGCTCGCCGCGGCGGGCTACCCGGACGAGCCGCGCCGCGGTGATCGCATCACCGGCGTGCCGGCGCCGTCGGCCGACTGTCGTGTGTTCCATGCCGGCACGCGCGCGGACGCAGGCGATGTGCTCACCAACGGCGGGCGCGTGCTCTGCGCCACGGCGCTCGGCGATTCGCTGCGCATCGCGCGCAGCCGCGCCTACGACGCGGTGGGGCAGATCCGGTTCGACGGCATGCAATATCGCAGCGACATCGGCATGCGCGGCCTCAAGAAAAGCCGCTAGGCGTGCGCGTTCAGACCGTTCACGATTTCCTGGGCGCCCTGCAGGCGCGCATCGTGGCGGCGCTCGAAGCGGCCGACGGCGGAAGCTTCCGCACCGATTCTTGGCAGCGTGCCGAGGGCGGCGGCGGAGTGAGCCGGGTACTCGAAGAGGGACCCGTATTCGAGCGCGCGGGCGTCAACCTTTCCCGGGTGAGCGGCAGCGCCCTCCCCCCCTCGGCGAGCGCGGCGCGCCCGCAGCTCGCGGGACGGGCGTACGAGGCGATGGGGCTTTCGCTGGTGCTGCACCCGCGCAATCCTTATTGCCCGACGGTCCATATGAACGTGCGCTTTTTCAGCGCGGGCGACGCGTGGTGGTTCGGCGGCGGCATGGATCTCACGCCGTATTACGGCTTCGCGGAGGATGCGCGCCACTTCCACGTCACCTGCCGCAATGCGCTCGCGCGTTTCGGCGGCGAGCACTATCCGCGCTACAAGCGCTGGTGCGACGAGTATTTCCACTTGCGCCACCGCGGCGAGCCGCGCGGCATCGGCGGCATCTTCTTCGACGATCTCGCGGAGCGCGACTTCGATTTCTCGTTCGCGCTCACCCGCTCGGTCGGCGAGCATTTCCTAGACGCCTACGCGCCCATCCTCGAGCGCCGCAAGGCCATGCCCTACGGCGAGCGCGAGCGCGCGTTCCAGGCGTACCGGCGCGCGCGCTACGTGGAGTTCAATCTCGTCTACGACCGCGGCACGCTCTTCGGCCTGCAATCGGGTGGGCGCACGGAGTCAATCTTGATGTCGATGCCACCCACCGCGGCGTGGCGCTACGACTGGAAGCCGCAGCCGGGATCCCCCGAAGAGGCGCTTTACCGCGACTTTCTCGTCGCGCGCGACTGGATCTAGGGCAGCTCGGCGGCGCGCCGGAAATGGCGCTGCGCCCCCGCGGCGTCGCCCAGGCGCTCGGCGAGCTGCGCGAGCTCGAGGTGCGCCGCGCGCGTTTCCTCGAAGGACAGGCTCGCTTCGAAGTAGCTGCGGGCTTTGCCCCACAGGCCGGCCTGCGCGCAAAGGCGCCCGAGCGCGGAGAGGAGCTCGGGATCGCGGCTGCGCGTGGCGAGCCAGCGCTCGGCGCGTTCGATGCGGATGCGCGCCTCCTCGGCAAGCGCTTCGCCGTTCAGCCCCGAGGGCAGCTCGCCATAGAGCGCGATCAGCCTCGAGCTCCATTCCGCCGAGAGCGCCTTCTCCACGATTTCGCGCCCGAGGCTCGCTTTGCCGAGCGCGGTGGCATGGCGCGCCGCGGCGGCGGCGACGCGCGGATGCAGCTGGTCGCGCGCCGGAATCGCGCGCCAGCGGCGCTCGAACGCCTCGATGTCGTCCGCGGAGCGCTGCAGCAGCTCGACGTTCGCCTGCACCTTGTATTCCTCCGCGAGCGCTGGCGCGATGGCGTCGCGCTTGACGAGCTGCCCGGCGAGGCGCAGGACCTCGTCCCAGGCGCCGGCACCCCGCGCCGCGCGCAGCAGCATGCGCGCCGTGGCGATGTGCCGCGGGGCCGCGCTCTGCAGCCGCGCGAGCGCATCGCGCGCCGCGCCGAAGTCGCGCTCCTCGAGCGCGAGCTCCGCCCGGCTTACGAGGCGTGCGGTCTGCAGCGACTCTCCGGCCGCGTCCGCCCGCTCGAGCCATCGGTCGCGGCCCTCGAAATTGCGCATCTGGTGCGCCGCGCGCGCCGCAAGCAGTGCCGCGAGCCCGGGGACCGGTCCCGTCTCGTAGGCAAGAGTCGCCTCGCGTTCGGCGCGCCGGTAACGGCCCTCGTAGTACGCCTGGAGCGCGCCAGCAAGGGCGGCATACGCGCGCTCGCGCCGGCGTCGCGCGCGGTAGGCGCGCACCGTCGCCGGGAGCGCGAGCACGTGGCCGGCGAGGCGCACGAGCGCATAGCCGACGAGGAAGAGCCCGAGCGCCGCGATGACGAAGAAGAGCATCGTCACCTCGACGCGATACGGCGGATAGACGAAGAGCACGTAGCCGGCGTCGACGCGCCCGAGGACCACGAGCGCCACCGCGGCGGCGAACACCGCGAGCAACCAAAAAAGAGACTTCATCCCGGCGTGCGCTCGCGACGCGACTTGTAGGCGCGCACCGCGTCGAGGCTCTCGGAGATCGACGGCATTTCGAAGTTGAGGGAGATGCCCGAAAGCTGCTTGAGCTGGGCCGCCGCCTCGGCCGTCTGCTTCGAGCGCGCATCGAAGTAGCGCTGCAGCCAGGCGGTCGCGGCGCGCAGGTCTTCGCGATAGCCGGATTCGTCGCGCGCGAGGAGCGACACGCGCGCATTGAGCAGGCGCAGCCGCAGGTTCTCGCGTACGAAGTACGCCTGCGAGGGCGGCAGCAGCGGCGGCTCGGCGGCGCCCATGCGGCGCACGACCACGAGCTGCGAGATCTCCTGCCACACTTCGGCGCCCAGGCGGGCGAGGAAACCGCCTTCGCGCGACGGTTCCTTCGCCTCGGCCGAGCGCTCGGTGCGCTCTTCGAAGGCGAGCGGCAGCGTGTCGATGGCGGCGATCAGATTGTCGATGCGCATCGCCATCGCGGGAAAGTCGACCGCCGGCACGGCCTTCAGCCGCTCGATGTCGCGCGCGAGGGCTCGACGGATCGGCGCGAACTGCGGCCGGTCAGAGCGCGACAGCCGCGCCTCGGCGAGCTGCAGGGCAAGGAGCGCCGCGCGCACGTTGCGCGCGAGCTGCAGCTGCTGCGAGGCGATCGCGAGCACCTGCTCGACTTCGGCAAGCTGCCATTCGTCGCGGTTGCGCGAGAGGTCCTGGTAGAGCGCCTCGAGGGCGAGCTGCTGGCTCTGCGACTCGGCGAGCCGCGACTCGAGCTGCGCGATCTTGACCTGCGCTTCGCGCGACGCCTCCTGGGCCTGGCGCGCGAGCGCACGCGCCTCGCGCGCATCGGATTCGATGTCGCGCAGGCGGCGCGCGAGCTCGTCCTGCGTTGCGCCGATGCGGCTGCGCGCCTCGAGCCACGACAGCGCCGCGACGAGCAGCGCAGCGCTCGCGGCGATGAGCGCGACGAGCGCGAGCCGGCGCAGTCTCGGCGCGCCGGGCGCCGGAGCGGGCGCCGCGGGTTCAGTTTCGCTCATCGAAATATGCTACCAGCCGCTCGATCAGCTGCTCGTCGCCCGCACCGGCGACGACGACTTCGCGCGCGCCATGGCTTCGCGCATGGCGCTCGATGCGCTCGTGCGGCACGAAGAGCGGCGTAGTCGCGAGCAATTCGCCGCCGCCCATGGCGATGAAGTTGTCGAGCGCGTGCGCCGAGCCGATGACGAGCCCATCGATGCCGCCGAGCGCGCGCGGGTCCGCGCGCGGCCGCACGCGGCGATAGCACGCGGCGTACTCGACGCGCGCGCCGCGCGCGGCGAGCGATTCGCCGAGGAGCGCCCTGCCCTCGTCGCCGCGCACGATGAGCACCCGCTTGCCGGCCATGTGGTCGAGCTCCGGCATCGCGAGCAAGCTCTCGCTGTCGGCGCCGCGCGCCGGCGCGATGATTTCGCCGGCGCCCGCCTGCTCGAGCTCGCGGCGCGTGCCGGCGCCGACCGCGGCAGCGAGCCGCGGCGGCCATGGCGGCGCGGCTCGCAAGGCGACGCGCACCGCAGAGGGGCTGACGAACACGACGAGGTCGTATTCGGTCAGGCGCCTGAGCGTCGGTGGTGGCGCAAGCGGCTCGATCTCGATCGCCGGGAACACGATGGCGCGCGCGCCGCGCGCCTCGAGGACGATGGCAAGGCGCTCGGCGAGCTCGCGCGGCCGCGTGAGCACGATGCCGCGGCCGGCAAGACTCATTTCAATGACTGCAGGATCGCCTCGGCGCCCTGCGCACGCAGCGCCTCGGCGGCGGCGGCGCCCACCGCTTCGGCGTCCGTGCCTTCGGCGCGCGCGCGTACGATGCGCCGACCGTCTGGCGACGCGACGAGCGCCTGCAGCTCGAGCCGCCCGTGCGAGAGCACCGCATAAGCCGCGAGCGGCAGGGCGCAGCTTCCACCGAGCGCGCGGCTCACTGCACGCTCGGCGCGCACACAGCGGCCCGTATCGGCATCGTCCAGCGCTTGCAGCCTGGAAATCAGGTGCGCGTGCCGCTCGAGGCATTCGATGCCGAGCGCTCCCTGTCCCGGTGCCGGCAGGCTCTCTTCGATCCCGAGCCGCGCATGGATGCGCTCCGCAAGACCCAGGCGCACGAGGCCCGCCACGGCGAGCACGATGGCGTCGTAGTCGCCGCGGTCGAGCTTGGCGATGCGCGTTTCGACGTTGCCGCGCAGCAGGCGCAGCTCGAGGCGCGCATGGCGCTCGGCGACCTGTGCCGCGCGGCGCAGGCTCGATGTGCCGAGCACGGCACCTGCGGGCATCTCGGCCAGCGCGCCATAGCGATTGGAAACGAGCGCATCGCGAGGGTCTTCGCGGGCCGTGATCGCCGCCAGCGTGAAGCCCGGCGGCAACTCGGCGGGGACGTCCTTCATCGAATGCACCGCGAGATCGGCGCGTCCTTCGGCCATCGCGCTCTCAAGCTCCTTCACGAAGAGGCCCTTGCCGCCCACTTGGTCGAGGCGCCGGTCGACGAGCTCGTCGCCGCGCGTCGTCATCGGCAGCAGCTCGACCTGCAGCCCGGGCTCGAGCGCCTCGAGGCGCGCCTTGATGTGCTGGGCCTGCCACAGCGCGAGGCGGCTGCGGCGCGTCGCGATGACGAGCCTCTTCATGGCCGATCAGCGACCAGCTCGCGCACCGCCGGCCACTGGCGTCGGCTCACGGGCAGGCGTTCCGCGAGGCCGTCGAGCACCACTTGCCAATGCGCCTCCTCGTCACCCCCGCCGGTGCGTTCGAAGCCGCGGATGCCGGCGCGTGCCACGAGGCAGTTGCGGTGGATGCGCACGAAGGGATGCGTGGCTTGCGGACCGCAGAATTCGCGCTCGAGGGCGACGAGCGACTCCTCGATCAGGTGCTCGCGCTCGCGCGTGCGCACGGTCACGTACTTCTGCTCGGCGCGCAGAAAAAGGATGTCGCGCACGGGCACCAGCACGATGCGGTGCCGCTCGGCGACCGAAAGGTATTCGCGCGGGGCAGCCGCGGCGCGCGCGAGGCTTTCTCGCCGCGGCGCACCGGCGCCGGCCGCCTTCTTGAGGGCGGCGGCAAGCCGCGCCGCGCGCACCGGCTTGAGCAGATAGTCGAGTGCGTTCAGCTCGAATGCCTCGATGGCGTGCTTGTCGTGCGCGGTAACGAAGACGACGGCCGGGGCGTTCTCCAAGTTTGCGAGATGGCGGGCGAGCTCGAGCCCGTCCATGCCCGGCATGCGGATGTCGAGGAGCAGCACTTGCGCGCCGCTCGCCGGCAATCGCTCGAGGGCCTCGATGCCGTTGCGTGCCTCTCCCGCCACCGTGCTCGGCACTTCGGCGGCGATGTCCTGCAGGAGCTCGCGCAGCCGCTCGCGCGCAGGCGCCTCGTCGTCGGCGATGAAGATGCGGATCATGCGCGCCGGTAAGGGATCTCGATGTGCACGCGGTAGCGGCCGTTGGCGATGTGCGTCTCCAGGCGGGCTTCGGCGTCGAAGAATAGCGCGAGGCGCTCGCGGATGTTATCGAGCGCCATGCGGTTGCCGGCGCGCTGGCCGCCCGCTTCGAGATGGGGGTTCTCGATCGACGCGTGCACGCGGTCGCCGCGGCGTTCGATGCGCACCAGCACGTCGCCGGTGCCGGTCCCGGGCTCGACACCGTGGTACACCGCGTTCTCGAGGAGCGGCTGCAGCACCATCGGCGGCAGCAGCGCGTCCGAGGGCGACGCATCGAGCTCCCAGGTGATGCGCAGGCGCTCGCCGAGGCGCAGCTGCTCGATGTCGGCGTAGCGCTCGAGGAGCGCGATCTCGTCGGCGAGGCGGACGAACTGCCGCGCGTCGGCCATCAGCGTGCGGAAGAGATCGGCCAGGTCCTCGAGCGAGCGCTCGGCGCGCTTGGGATCGCGCCGGATGAGCGCGAGCACGGCGTTCAGGCTGTTGAAGAGGAAGTGCGGCCTGATGCGGGCCTGCAGCGCCTGCAGGCGCGCTTCGGCGAGCGCCGGCGAAAATGCCTTGGTATGCAAATAGAAGTACGCGAGAAGCACGCCCGCCGCGACCAGGGTCAGCGCGAGCGTACGACCAAGGCTCGGCACGGCGTCGGCCGCGACGGTACGCACGCCCAAGTGATAGAGCGCGGCGAGCATGCTGACAAGTGCGACGACGGCAGCGCAGCCCGCCCAGTACGGGAGCCGCGCGAGAACACCCGTCGCCGCGAAGAGCACCATCAACTCGACCAGGAGGAGCGGCTCGAGAAACGCCGCCGCATACACGAAGCGCTCGAGCCCCGCCGGCAGCGACGGCGTCGCGTAGAGCGCGCCGGCGAGCGCCAAGGCGTTCACGCCGACCAGCACGCGCGCCATGACGGCGAGGTTGCGGAAATCGGGCAGAACGTCGGGATAGGCGGTTTGCCTTATACTCGGCACGGTTACGAACAAGTCTTAAACCGCATTCAAAGCTCATTGTGCGAGCATGGCCACTAAGCCGCAACCCGCGTCCGGCCGGCAATTGTGGTCGGGCAGATTCAGGGAGCCCGTCGACGAGCGCGTAAAGCGCTTCAGCGCTTCGGTCGACTTCGATCGCCGTCTCGCCACCCAGGACATCGCCGGATCGCTCGCCCATGCGCGCATGCTCGCGGCGGCCGGCATCATAAATAAAAAGGACCTTGCCGCGATCGAGCGCGGCCTCGCGCGCATCCGGGGCGAGATCGAGGCGGGCGCATTCGCCTGGTCGCTCGACGCCGAGGACGTGCATCTCAACATCGAGCGCCGGCTGACTGCGCTTGCGGGCGAGGCGGGCAAGCGCCTGCACACGGCGCGCTCGCGCAACGATCAGGTCGCGACCGACCTGCGGCTGTGGTTGCGCGAGGAGATCGATGCCATCGACAAGCTGATGAGCGGCTTCGTGCGCGCGCTCATCGCGCAGGCCGAGCGCCACGCCGCGCTCGTCATGCCGGGCTTTACGCACCTGCAGGTGGCGCAGCCGGTGACCTTCGGCCATCACCTGCTCGCCTATGTGGCGATGCTCGAGCGCGATCGCGCGCGGCTCGCCGAATGCCGCAGGCGCGTCAACCAGCTTCCACTGGGCGCGGCCGCGCTTGCCGGGACGAGCTTTCCCATCGATCGCGCGCGTGTGGCGCGCGAGCTCGGCTTCGAGGGCATCGCCGAGAACTCGCTAGACGCCGTCTCCGATCGCGATTTCGCCATTGAGTTCTGCGGCTGCGCGGCGCTCGCCATGGTGCACCTGTCGCGGCTCGCCGAAGAACTCGTCCTCTGGTCGAGCGCGCGCTTCGGCTTCGTGCGCCTGCCCGATCGCTATTGCACCGGCTCGTCCATCATGCCGCAGAAGAAGAATCCCGATGTGCCCGAGCTCGTGCGCGGCAAGAGCGCGCGCGTGATCGGCAGCCTGGTCGCGCTGCTGACCCTCATGAAGGGGCAGCCGCTCGCCTACAACAAGGACAACCAGGAAGACAAGGAGCCGCTCTTCGACGCGGTCGATACGCTTAAGGACTGCCTCGCGGTCTTCACCGGTCTGGTCACGGGGCTCGCGCCGGTGCCGCGCGCCATGCGCGCCGCCCTCGCCGAAGGGCACGCCACCGCCACCGACCTCGCCGACTACCTCGTGCGCAAGGGCGTGCCGTTTCGCGATGCGCACGAAGTCGTGGCGCGCGCGGTACGCGAGGCGGAGCGCCGCGGCAGCGATCTCGCGCGCCTGCCGCTCGCCACGCTCAGGCGCTTCTCGCCGAAGATCGGCGCCGATGTGCGGCGCGCGCTTTCACCGGAGGGCTCGGTGGCCGCGCGCAGCCATGTCGGCGGTACGGCGCCCGCGCAAGTTCGCAAAGCCGCTGCCCGGGCTCGCAAACGCCTCGCTCGATGAGCGGCGCCGGGGTCTAGCGTGGACCACGTCGCCAACTATCCGGTCGTGCGCAAGCTGGGCGAAGGCGCGACCTCCGAAGTGTTTCTGTGTCACGACCCGTTCCGCAACCGCGAAGTGGCGGTGAAGCGCATCTTTCCGGAAGCCCTGCGCGACCCGGTGCGCGGGCGGCTCTTCCGCAAGCTCTTCTTTACCGAGGCCTCGCTCGCGGGCAAGCTCGAGCATCCGCACATCGTGCAGATCTACGACGCCGGCATCGGCGAGGATTCGGGCTACATCGTCATGGAGTACGTGCCCGGCGGCACGATGGAGCGCTACGGCGCACCGGAGAATCTGCTGCCCCTCGAGCAGGTGCTGGAGGTGGTCTTCAAATGCACGCGCGCGCTCGCCTACGCGCACATGCAGGGCGTCACGCATCGCGACATCAAGCCGGGGAACATCCTCTACGCCGGCTCACCCATCGATGTGCGCATCAGCGACTTCGGCCTGGCGCTGAACGTCGGCGCCGAGACCACGCAGATCACGGGTGTCGGCTCGCCCGCCTACATGTCGCCGGAGCAGATCCGCGAGGAGCTCGTCGACCACCGTACCGACCTTTACTCGCTTGGCGTGGTGATGTACCAGCTGCTCACGGGCGTGCTGCCGTTTCGCGGCACCACCAAGTTCAACATGATCTACCAGATCACCCAAGGGGATGCGCCGCCGCCCTCCGCGGTGCGGCGCAGCGTTCCCGCGTCGCTCGACCGCATCGTGCGCCGCGCCATGCAGAAGGATCCGGGGAAGCGCTATCACAGCGGCGACGACTTCGCCGAGGACCTCGTCGCCGCGCTGCGCGCGGGCCTCGGCACGGCGCAGGGCGAGAGCTTCGGCGACGCCGACAAGTTCGCGCTGCTGCGCGCGCTGCGCTTCTTCGCGGCCTTCGCCGACCAGGAGCTCTGGGAGGTGGTGAAGATCGGCATCTGGGAGCGCGTGCGCGCGGGCAGCATCGTCCTGCGCGAAGGCGATGCCGGCGATTTCTTCTGCCTGCTCATCGAGGGGGAAATGCGCGTCGCGAAGAACGACCGCACGATCAGCGCGCTGGGCGCTGGCGAAAGCTTCGGCGAGATGGCCTATCTCTCGGCGAGCGGCCATGAACGCGGGGCGACGGTCAGCGCCGCGGCCGATTCGCGCATCGTGCGCATCCGCGTAGCGGATCTCGAAGGCACGAGCATCTCCTGCCGCAGCAAGTTCGACCGCGCCTTCATCGGCATCCTTGTCGATCGACTCAACTTCGCGAACACGCGGCTTACTTCGCCTTGATCGACGCCGTCATCGCGACGCATCTCGGCCTCGCCCACGCCGAGGCGGTGCCAGGCGGCTGCATCCATCGCTGCTACCGCGCCCTGCGCGGCGCACGCGCCGTATTCGTCAAGGTGAACGATGCGCGCTTCGCCGATGCCTTCAGCGCAGAGGCCGACGGACTGCACGCCTTGCGCAACGCCGGCTGCAGAGCGCCCGAGCCGATATCGCACGGCGTTGCGGGCGCAAGCGCTTATCTGCTGCTGGAACACCTCGACTTGCGGCCAGACGGCGACTTCGCGGCGCTTGGGCGGATGCTCGCCGTCATCCATCGCGCGCGAGGCGAGCGCTACGGCTGGGCGCGTGACAACTACATCGGCTCGACGCCGCAGGCGAACGGCGCTTGCGCCAGCTGGGCGGAGTTCTGGCGCGCGCGGCGCCTCGAGCCGCAGCTCGCCTTGGCCGCGGGCAATGGTCACCGGCTCGACCCGGCGCCGGTCTGGGAACTGTTGCGCGGCCACGAGCCGGTGCCTTCGCTCCTGCACGGCGACCTGTGGGGCGGCAATGCGGGTTTTCTGCCCGATGGCGCGCCAGTGCTTTTTGACCCGGCGCTCTACTACGGCGACCGCGAAGCCGACCTGGCGATGACCGAGCTCTTCGGAGGTTTTCCGCGCGAGTTCTACTCAGCCTATGGAACGCTGCCGGCGGGTTACGACACGCGCAAGCACTTGTACAACCTCTACCACCTGCTCAACCACCTCAACCTTTTCGGCGGCGGCTACCTGGCGCAGGTGCGCTCGACGCTACGCCTTCTGGCTGAGGCCCTCTAGCAGCTTCTGCAGCTCGCCCGACTGGTACATCTCCCGCATGATGTCGGAGCCGCCGACGAATTCGCCGTTGATGTAGAGCTGGGGGATGGTCGGCCAGTTGGCGTACTCCTTGATGCCCTGGCGGATCTCCGCGTCGGCGAGCACGTTCACGGTGGCGAAATCGCGCACGCCACAGGCGTTGAGCACCTGCACGGCAAGCGCCGAGAATCCGCATTGCGGGGCCTGCGGCGTGCCTTTCATGTAGAGCACCACCGGGGCGCCCGTCACCTGGTCCTTGATGCGCTGTTTGATGTCCATGCGCGATTTTACCGCCTTCCGCCCGAGACGCGCGGTATTCCGGCCAGATCGGGCCACGTGCGCACCTCTTCAAGCCCGGCGTTGTCCAGCAATCGCCGGACCGCGGCGTCATGGTCGTGTCCGTGTTCGATGAGCAGCCACGCGCCGGGGGCGAGGTGCGGTGGCGCGCCAGCCACGATCGCTCGAATCGCGTCCAGCCCATCGCGCCCCGCGACGAGGGCTTGTGCCGGCTCGTAAGCGAGCGCGGCGAGATGCGGGTCACCCTCGGCGACGTACGGAGGATTGGCGACGATGAGGTCGTAGCGCGCCGCCTCTCCTCCGGGGGCGAGCGGCTCGTACCAGCGGCCGTGGCGCCATTCGACGTCCAAGGCAAGGCGCACGGCATTGCGCTTCGCCATTTCAAGCGCCGCCGCGCTCGCATCCACGCCGACCACGCGCGCCGCCGGCCGCTCGTGCTTCAGGGCGAGCGCGATGGCGCCGCAACCGGTACCGAGGTCGGCAACACTCGCGAATTTGCGCTCGAGGGCCAGCCCGACGAGGAGCTCCGTCTCCGGCCGCGGAATGAGCACCGCCGGGTTCACGGCGAGCCGCAGGCCGTAGAACTCCTGCTCGCCGAGGATGTAGGCGACCGGCTCGCCGCGCCGACGACGCGCGGCGAACTCGGCGAAGCGCGACGCCGCCTCGGCGGACAGCGTGCGCTCGGGAAAAGCGATGACGCTCGCCTGGCTGAAGCCCGTGGCCGCGGCGAGCAGCAGGCGCGCCTCGCGCGCGTCGACGCGGCTCGCGTGCAACGCTTCCTGGACCGTCAAGCGGCTTCTTCGGCGAGCTGGCTGAGCTGCTCGGTCTGGAATTCGGTCGAGAGCGCGTTGATGATCTCGTCGAGCTCGCCGTCCATGATGCGGTCGATCTTGTAGAGCGTCAGGTTGATGCGATGGTCGGTGACCCGGCCCTGCGGGAAGTTGTAGGTGCGGATGCGCTCCGAGCGGTCGCCCGACCCGATGAGGCTCTTTCGCGTGGAGGCGGTTTTCGCCTGCTGCTCGCGCTCCTGCTTGTCGCGGATGCGCGCCGCGAGCACGCCGAGCGCCTTCTCGCGGTTCTTGTGCTGCGAGCGCGAATCCTGGCACTCGACGACGATGCCGGTCGGCAGATGCGTTACGCGGATCGCGGACTCCGTCTTGTTCACATGCTGGCCGCCGGCACCCGAGGCGCGGAAGGTGTCGATGCGCAGCTCCGCAGGGTTGAGCACGACCTCGTGGACAGCATCCGCTTCGGGGAGAACCGCGACCGTGCACGCCGAGGTGTGAATGCGACCCTGGGCCTCGGTCGCCGGCACGCGCTGCACGCGATGGCCGCCGGACTCGAACTTCAGCTTGGAATAGGCGCCCTGCCCGACGATGCGTGCGATCACCTCTTTGTAGCCGCCGAGCTCAGACAGGCTCTCGGAGATGATCTCCACCTGCCAGCGCTGGCGCTCTGCGTAGCGCGCGTACATGCGGAAAAGGTCGCCCGCAAAGAGCGCCGACTCGTCGCCGCCGGTGCCGGCGCGCACCTCGAGGAAGACGTTCCTCTCGTCGTTCGGATCCTTGGGCAGCAGCGCCTTCTGCAAGTCGCCTTCCAGCCGCTCCATCGCCGCGCGTGCGCTCTTCAGCTCCTCGTCGGCGAAGCCGCGCATCTGTGCATCGCCGGCCATCTCGCGCGCGGCTTGCGCGTCGCGCTCGGCCTGGCGAAACTGCTCGTAGAGCGCGACGATGCTCGAGAGCTCGGCGTGCTCGCGCGAGTTGGCGCGAAAGCGGTCGAGGTCCCGCGTCGCCTCTTCGGCGGCGAGCAGGCGATCGAGCTCGCCGCGGCGCGCGACAAGGCTATCGAGCTTCGTGCGTAGCGCCGGCTTCACTCGACGCGGTAGAGGCGGGCGAGCGTTTCGGCGAGCACGCGCTGCTCGTCGCCTGCCGCTTCGTTCAGCGCCCGGGTCGGCGCATGCATCAGCTTATTCACCAAGCCCTGCGAGAGCGCCTCCAGCACCTGGGCGGCGGGCTCGCCGCGCGCGAGCAGCTTCAGCGCCCGCTCGAGCTCTTCGCGCCGCGCCTCGTCAGCCCGGCTCCTCAGCGCCCGGATGAGCGGCACGTTCTCGCGCGAGCGCATCCAGTGCATGAACTGGCCGACCTGCGTGTCGATGATCGCTTCGGCCTGCGCGACCGCCGAGCGACGGGCATCGAGGTTCGTGTTCACGATCTGCCCAAGGTCGTCGACCGTATAGAGAAAGACGTCGTCGAGCTCCGCCGCCTCGGGCTCGATGTCGCGCGGCACCGCGAGATCCACCATGAAGAAGGGCCGGCGGCGCCGCGCGCGCAGCGCGCGCTCGACCAGACCTTTGCCGAGAATCGGCAGCGAGGACGCGGTGCACGATACGACGATATCGTGCTCGTGCAGATGCTCGGCGAGGCTTTTCAGCTCGATGGCGCGCGCGTTGAAGCGGTGCGCGAGCTTCTGCGCTCGATCGAGGGTGCGGTTCGCCACCGTCAGCCGCGCGGGCGCCTGCGCCGCGAAATGCGTGGCGCAAAGCTCGATCATCTCGCCGGCGCCGATGAAGAGCACGCTCTGGTCCTTGAGGCTGGGAAAGATGCGCGCCGCAAGCTTCACGGCCGCCGCGGCCATCGAGATGCTCGCCGCGCCGACCTGCGTCGTCGAGCGCACTTCTTTCGCGACCGCGAATGAGCGCTGGAAAAGCTTGTGCAGCAGGGTGCCAAGCGTGCCGGCCGACTCGGCGACACGCGCCGCTTCCTTCATCTGGCCGAGGATCTGCGGCTCGCCGAGCACCATCGAGTCGAGGCCTGAGGCGACGCGGAACACATGGCGCACCGCCTGCTCGCGCGGCAAGGTGTAGAGGTAGGGGCTCAGGCCGTCGGGCTCGAAGCGGTGATAGCGCGCAAGCCATTCGGACAACTGCGGCGCTCGCCCGCCGAGCTCGTCGTCCACGACGTAGAGCTCCGTGCGGTTGCACGTCGACAGGATCGCCGCCTCGCGCGCAAAGCTGCGCTTGATTTCGGCGAGCGCCTCGCAGAGCCGCTCGACGTGAAACACGACGCGCTCGCGTACCGGGAGCGGCGCCGTCTGGTGGTTCAGTCCGAGAGCGAAAATCGACATCGCGAGGTGCGCTAAGGCCGCAGATTATAAGGTTTTTGAGCAATTTGCCGGTCGGTTGAGCAGCCCTGGCGCCGAGAAAATGCCGAAATGCGCGGCTTTTCGCGTGCGACAGCGCGCATTCGCGCCGGCCGCACAAACCGTTTTGTCGCTGTGCGTGTACGCACAACGTTGTCGCAAAACCGCTGCAAAGGCGGGTCGCGAGCGCAGCTCGCTCTTCTTCGCCCTCCCGCGCCGATGCGTCTTCCCTATAGGCGCGCCCAGCGCACGCGGCCGGAAGCAAATCTTTCATTGTTGGCACCATCGGAGCGTTTGATGAAGGCCCAGGGTTTTTGCGCCAATGGCATGCGCGCCGCATTCGCGGCGCGCCTAAAACTCCGAGGAGAACTGCTTATGAAGAAGCCGCTCGTACGCAAGCCGTCCAAGAAGATCGCCGATTCGCGCCGCGTCCGTTTCGGCGGTGGATCGCAGCCGCGCGTCATCCGTTCGCTCGACAAGGCGACCCAAGACACGCGCGCGATCCGCTTTGGCGGCGGCTCGATGCCCGCAAGCCTCAGGAAGTAAATCCGCCGATGACCGAAACACGCCAGCCGAACCCCGCGGTGACGTTCTACGGGGCAGTGCCGGGCGCTCGCGCACCGATACGCGCCGACGCCTCTGTACTGGGAACGCTGCCCTCGCGCGGCTTTCAATACTGCGAAGCGCTCAGGGCGGCATCGTCCTTCGGCTGGTATGTGTTTCCTCCGATCGATTTCACGTTGCAATGGGACGGCTCGCAGATCCTCTGGACGTATGCCGGCGCCAAAGGCTGGTACGCGCTGCAAAGCGCGCAATATCCGGGTTTCCAGGCGGTCTTCGACCGCTTGGCGCCCAAGCGCCTGCGCGGCTTCGCGCCGCCATTCCTCACCGCCATGCCCGAGCCGGGCCTCGTCCAGCTCTGGACGGGCCTCTTCGTCGAGAGCGCAGAGGACTGGAGCATCCTCGTGCGCCCGCCGGCGAATCTGCCGCGCAACCTCGCTTACGACCTCTACGAAGGCATCGTCGAAAGCGATCGCTGGTTCGGACCGCTCTTCACCAACGTGCGGCTCATCAAGACCGACGTGCCGATCCAGTTCAGCACCGAGACGCCGCTCGTGCAGGTGCAGCCGCTGCATCGCACGACCTACGCGGAAGAAGTCTCGAATCGCTTCGGCCTGGTGCGCGGCCTGGGCGAGTTCCCGGCGCAAGCCTGGGCGCGCTACGAGGAGAACATGGTCAAGCCGAATCTCGCGCCGACGCGAGCGATCGGAACGTATGCGGCCGAGGTGCGTCGCCGGCGACGCGGCGGCTGCCCGGTGCATTCCGGATGAACGGATATTTCGCCGCCGCCGTCGCGGTGCTCATCTGGGCGGCATACCCCGTGGCGACGCGCGCCGCCGTCACCGGCACATTCGCGGCGCAAGAGCTCGTCACCCTGCGTTTCGGCGTCGGCGCGCTGATTTTCCTGCCCTATCTGTTGATGCACTGCCGCGGCATCGGCCGCGAGGCTTGGCTACGAGGCCTGCCCCTCACCTTGTTCCAGGGTGCCGGCATGGGGGCGCTCGTCATCTTCGGGTTGCAGTTGGCGCCGGCGAATCATCAGGCCGCGCTTGGTCCCGGCGTGAATCCGGCTTGGGTGGCATTGCTCGGCTTCCTCGTGTTCGCCCGGCGGCCATCGGCGCGCATCGTGATCGGCGCGGCCTTATGTGCCATGGGAGTACTCGTGCTCACGTGGTGGGGGGCAGCCAACCACAATGCGGGAGTCCTTGCCGGCGACGCCATGTTCCTCGCCGCTTCGGCGCTTGGCGCGCTCTACGTGCTGCAGCTTCGCAACTGGGGCGTAAGCGCCATGCAGGCGGCGGCGATCGTGACGGTCTATTCCGGTCTCATCGTGGTGCCCTGGCATTTATGGTCGGCGTCGCAGCCGCTGTGGCACGTCGCGCGACTGGAGCTTCTCTGGCAAACCCTGTGGCAGGGCGTGCTCATCGGCTGCGTGGCGCTCGTCGCGTTCAATCAAGCCATCCAGCGGCTGGGCGCGGAGCGCTCGAGCGCGCTGGTTGCCTTCGTGCCGGTGTTGAGCGCGATCCTGGCGGGTGTATTCCTCGGCGAAGTGCCCTCGAGCGCCGAAGTGGCTGCCATCCTCGCGATCTCTGCGGGCGTATCGATAGGCGCAACCCGCTATCGCGGCAGGCCGGCCGCCACCAGCGCCTCGATGAAGCGCCCGGCGTGCGGGCTCTCGCGCCCCGGATAGCGCGCCTGCAGCACGGCGGCCGTCAATCCCGGCTCCAGGGCGCGCAGGCTGCGCATCATCTCCCGCGCCTCTTCGAGACGCCCGGAGAGGACAAACGCGGCCGCGAGCGTTCGCAAGGTCGGCGTATGCAGACGGTTTTCACGCAGCGAGCGCGTCGAGAGTTCGATCGCGCGGTCGTAGTTCTCGGCCACGAGGTTGGCCATTCCGGCGAGTGAATTGAAGTAATAGATCATCGGATCGAGGGGCGAGAGCGAAAGCGCCTGGTCGGCGCAGCGCACGGCTTCGGCGCCGCGGCCTCGCCAGGCATGCGTGATCGCGCTATGTAGCCAGGCGAGAGGCTCGTTCGGATTGGCGGCCACTGCATGCGCGAGCCGTTGTTCGGCCGTGTCCAGGTCGTGCAGCGACCATGCCGTGACGAAAGCATCGACCGCGAGCGCGAGCGCGTCGTCGGCGTCACAGGCGAGCGCGCGCGCCGCCGAGGCAGTGGCCTCGGCGAAGTCCTGTGCCGGAGCCTCGCTCATGCCGGCGAGGACGCGCAGGATGTGCCATTTCGCGAGCCAGGCATGCGGGGCCGGCGACACGGGATTGCGCTCGATCGCGGTCACGAATGCCTGGCGCGCGCGCATGAAGTCGTCGCGCGAAAGGCGGTGCATGAGCTCCACGCCGCGCAGCGTGATGCCGTAAGCATCGAGCTCGTCGAAGTTCGTGATGCGCGCGCGGCGCAGCTCGATCGAGCGCACGACCGGTGCCAGGCTCTGCACCACCTTGCGCGCGAGCTCGCCCTGCATGGCGAAAACGTCGGCGAGGTCGCCCTCGAAGCGCTCGCTCCAGACGATGCGTCCGTCGCGCGTGTCGGCAAGCTCCGCCACGAGCAGCGCGTGCGGATGCGCGGTCTGCACGCTCCCTGAGAGAACGTACTGCACGCCGAGGAGCTCGCCGATGCCCCGGGCACCGAGCGGCGATCGGCGGAAGGCCATGGTGGAAAGCCGCGAGGTGACGAAGAAGTCGGCGACGCGCGAGAGCGCGGCGATGGTCTCGTCGGCGAGCCCGTCGCCGATGAAGGCGAAGCGCGCATCCTCGGTGCGCAGCTCGAACGGGATGATGGCGAGCGAGGGCCGCCCGTGGGCCTGGACTGCAGCGCTCGGCGTCGCCGCCGCCGGCTGCGCCGGCGGCCAGAGGCGGAAGGCGCGCACCGCGCGCTCGCGATTGCGCAGCCGCTGCTCACCGAGATCCTCCATCGAGGCGTCCACGCCGCTCGTGAGCTGGTCACGCACGCTCGCCGAGACGATCGTCTCGCCGGCATTGGCGAGCTCGGCGAGGCGCGCGGCGACGTTGACGCCGTCGCCCAGCACGTTGAACGTTTCGACGACCACCTCCGCCACGTGCACGCCGATGCGCATGCCGAGCGGCGGCGCATCCTTGCCCGCGTTCGAGCGCGCGAGCTCCTCGTGCAGCTCGAAGGCGCAGCGCACCGCCTGCACGGCGTCGGGAAATTCCGCGAGAAAACCGTCGCCGAGCGCGCGCGAAAAGCTGCGCCCGGCATGCGTGGGCACGATTTGCGCCGTGGCTTGGGCGAAGAAGCTGCGCCAGCGCTCGAGCGTGCGCTGCTCGTCGCGCTCCATGAGGCCGGCGGCGTCGAGCGCATCAGCGACGAGGACCGCGCGGCGCAGCCGCTGCGCGCCGGGCGCCGCGAGGCCGCGCCCGTCCGCCTCGGGCACGAGTTCCGGCACTTCATCGGGCCGCGAATCGGCGATCAGCTTCTCGAGCGCGGGCACGTCGTGCAGCAGGAGCGCGCGACCCTGGCGCTCGAGCAGTCCCTGGCGCGCCAGGCGGGAAAATTCGCGCGTCACCTCTTCGCGCGAGGTGCCGAGGCGGCTGGCGATTTCGTGATGCGTCGGTGCGCGCTCGATGCGCGCGCTATTGCCGTTACCACCGCTCGCGCGCGCAAGACGCACGAGCTCGCGCCATACCCGCGCCTGCACCGAGCGCGCCCCGAGCTCGAGCAGGCGGTCGGCGAGCTCGCGCACCGAGCCCGTGAGACGGCGCAGCAGCCGCTCGCGCACGGCGGGGTGGTTGGCGAGCAGGGCACGAAACGCCTCCGAGGGCATGGAAGCGAGCAGCGACTCGCGCACGGCGACGACGTCGGCGAAGCGCCGGCGGCCGTCGATCGCCGAGTGCTCGCCGAACATGTCGCCCGCCGCAACATCGCGCAGCGTGATGTGGCGCCCGCGCGTTGCGGCGGCCGTCACGCGCACGAGCCCGGAGATCACGAAGTACACGTCGCGATCGGTGCCGTCGCGGCGAATGACGACCTCGTTCTTGCGGCAGCGGGCCCATTTGCACTGCTGCGCAATCTCGCGCAGGCTCGCGGAGTCGAGGCCCCTGAAGAGCTCGGCTTTCTGCAGGCCGAGCAATGCCGACATCCGCGGCAGCGGCTTGTCGCCGGGCTTGCGTCGCGGTCGGGCGCTCGACATGAATCGACTTTACCACCGACTATAATTGCGCTCGATGGACACGCTCGCGCGCATCAAGGACCTCGCCGGCAAGGAATTTTCGCTCGATGCTTCCGCCCTCGACCCGGCCGCGCCGCTCGACAAGCTCGGCATCGATTCGCTCTCCTTCATCGAGTTCATGTTCAAGGTGGAGGAGGAGTTCGGCGTGAGCGTGTCCGACGAAGACCTGAAGGGCATCAAGACGCTCGGCGACCTCGAACGCCACGTCGCGGGCGCCCTCGCCGCCGCCGGCAAGGCCTGATACGCGCGATGGCCGAGCGCCGCGTCGCAGTCACGGGGGCTGGCGTCGTCTCGCCGCTCGGCGCGAGCCTCGAGGAGTTCCACACCGCGCTGTGCGAGGCCCGCTCGGGCATCGCAAGATTGCCGGCCGAGATCGCCGGTGGCTCGGGCGTGCAGGTCGGCGCCCGCATCGACTGGCAGCCCGCGCCCTTTCTCAAGGAAGCTGAAGCGGCCAATCTCGATCGCGCGACGCAGTTCGCGCTCGCCGCGGCCGCGCAGGCAGTCTCCGCCGCGGGCCTCGCTGCCACGGCGGCGCGCGATCGTATCGGCGTCTACTGGGGCAGCGGTCTGGGCGGCGCAAACACGTTGGAAGCGTCCTATAAGCAAGTTTATGGCGCCGGCGAGTGGCGCCTGCGCCCGCTGACAGTCGTAATGGCGATGAACAACGCCGCGGCCTCGAACGTCGCCGTGAAGCATGGCCTGCGCGGGCCGTTCGCGAATTTCGCGACCGCGTGCTCATCGTCCGCCATGGCGCTCGGCGAGGCGATGCGCACTATCCAGGCCGGCCGCGCAGACGCCATCGTCGCCGGCGGCTCCGAAGCCCTGCTCGCCGCCGGAACGCTCGCGGCCTGGCAGGCGTTGCGCACGCTCGCCCCGGCCGATGCGAGCGACGCGGCCGCGAGCTGCAAGCCCTTCGACAAGCGCAGGAGCGGTCTCGTCCTCGGCGAAGGCGCCGCCGCGTTCGTGCTCGAGGACTATGCGCGCGCCCGCGAGCGCGGCGCGCCCATCCTCGCTTTGCTGACGGGCTACGGCAATTCATGCGATGCCGTGCACATGTCGCGTCCCGACCGCGAAGGACAGGTCCGCGCCATGCGCGAAGCATTGGCGGAATCGCGACTCGCGCCTGGCACCATCGGCTATATCAATGCGCACGGCACCGCGACGAGCGTGGGCGATGTCGTCGAGGCGGAAGCGATCAACGCCGTATTCGGTGATGCCGCAGCGCGCGTGCCGGTCAGCTCGACGAAATCGTTGCATGGCCATCTGCTCGGTGGTGCAGGCGCGCTCGAATTCGCCGCGGCCCTGCTGCCGCTCATGCGCGGCTGGCTGCCGCCGACGGCATTCCTCGAGCAGCCCGACCCGGCCTGCGCTCTGCGCCACGTCCCATTGCGCGCCGAGCGCGCCGACCCGCCACGCGCGGTAATGTCCAACTCGTTTGCGTTCGGCGGCTCGAACGTCGTGCTCGTCGCCGAGCGCGCCTAGGGAAGGCTAGTAGCTACGCTCCGGACGGGTGTAGCACTTGAACTCGACGACGTTACCGGACGGATCGACCACCATCAAAGTCTGGTGCTCGCGATCGGTATTGGCGAAGCGCAGGCTGGAGCGCGCGAGGAATTTGATGCCCAGCTCCTCGAGGTGCGCTTTCATCCTCGAAAAGTCTTCCGCGCGCAGGAATGTCAGGCCGTGATGCCGCGGGTAGGCGCGCGGATTGACGGTGTGCGCGCGGCGCTCGAGATGACAGACAAGCTGCAGCACGCCGCCGAAGCTGAAGGTGACCCTGTCCCCGAGTACGCGCACGGGCTGTGCCCCGAGCACCTGCGCATACCAGCGGGCAGCCTCGTCAAGATCGCGGCAAGGGATGGCGACGTGCGCGATATACCGGCCGGCCGTGACCGGAGTGTTGTCGAGCAAGCCGGGGGCGGGCTCGATGTCCGTGGATTCGATGACATTCGACTCTGTCGTCATGCCGCAAGTCTGCCGGGTCCAGTCGAAGCCGGTCGTTAGAAAAGGTGGCGGCCAAGGGCGGAATCGAACCGCCGACACAAGGATTTTCAGTTGGTGGTGGCCAAGGCCGGAATCGAACCAGCGACACACGGATTTTCAGTCCGCTGCTCTACCAACTGAGCTACTTGGCCGTGCCGGGCTGCTGCGGGGAAGGCGCGGATTATACCTAGGCGTATAAAAGAGAAGGGCCCATCGCTGGGCCCTTTTCCGTGCTGCGTGCTGCTCGCCTTACATGTCCATGCCGCCCATGTCGGGCATGCCGCCATGGGAGTGGCCGCCCGCGCCGGCCTTCTTCTCTTCCACCAGTTCCGCGACCATCGCGTCGGTGGTGAGCATCAGGCTCGCAACGGACGCCGCGTTCTGCAACGCCGTGCGGGTCACCTTGGTCGGATCGATCACGCCCTGCTGCACGAGATCGCCGTACTCCTCGGTTTGCGCGTTGAACCCGTAGTTGCCCTTGTTCTCGAGCACCTTGTTCAGCACCACCGAGGGCTCGGCGCCGCTGTTGTCGACGATGATGCGCAGCGGCTCTTCCAGAGCCTTCAACACGATCTTGATGCCGGCGTCCTGATCGTGGTTGTCGCCCTTGAGCTTGCCTTCGAGCACCTGCTTCGTGCGGATGAACGCCACGCCGCCGCCGGCGACGATGCCTTCCTCGACGGCCGCGCGGGTCGCATGCAGCGCGTCTTCCACGCGAGCCTTCTTCTCCTTCATCTCGACTTCCGTCGCGGCGCCGACCTTGATCACCGCAACGCCGCCGGCGAGCTTCGCCACGCGCTCCTGCAGCTTCTCCTTGTCGTAGTCGCTGGTCGCCTCGTCAATCTGGACGCGGATCTGCTTGACCCGGCCCTCGATCTGCTTCTTCTCGCCCGCACCGTCGATGATGGTGGTGTTCTCCTTGGCGGCTTCCACCTTCTTCGCGCGGCCGAGATCCTTCAGCGTGGCGTTCTCGAGCTTAAGCCCGAGCTCCTCGCTGATCACCGTGCCGCCGGTCAGAATGGCCATGTCCTCCAGCATCGCCTTGCGGCGGTCGCCGAAGCCGGGCGCCTTCACCGCAACGGTCTTCAGGATGCCGCGGATGTTGTTAACCACGAGGGTGGCGAGCGCTTCGCCTTCGACTTCCTCGGCGATGATGAGAAGCGGCTTGCCCGCCTTCGCCACCTGCTCGAGGATCGGCAGCAGCTCGCGGATCGACGAGATCTTCTTGTCGTGCAGGAGGATGTAGGGATCCTCGAGCACGGCGATCTGCTTCTCGGGGTTGTTGATGAAGTAGGGCGAGAGATAGCCGCGGTCGAACTGCATGCCCTCGACGAGATCGAGCTCGTTCTCGAGCGACTTGCCGTCCTCGACCGTGATCACGCCTTCCTTGCCGACTTTGTCCATCGCGTCGGCGATGATCTTGCCGATGTTGGCGTCGGCGTTGGCCGAGATCGAGCCGACCTGCGCGATTTCTTTCGAGCTCGAGCAGGGCTTGGAGATCTTCTTCAGCTCATCGACGACGGCGACGACCGCCTTGTCGATGCCGCGCTTCAGGTCCATCGGGTTCATGCCCGAGGCGACGAACTTCATGCCCTCGCGCACGATCGCCTGCGCAAGCACGGTCGCCGTGGTGGTGCCGTCGCCCGCGACGTCGGACGTCTTGGAGGCGACTTCCTTCACCATCTGCGCGCCCATGTTCTCGAACTTGTCCTTGAGCTCGATCTCTTTCGCGACCGAGACACCGTCCTTCGTGACGGTCGGTGCGCCGAACGAGCGCTCGAGCACGACGTTGCGGCCCTTCGGGCCGAGCGTCACCTTGACGGCATCGGCCAGGATGTTCAGGCCATGGACCATCTTGGCGCGCGCGCCTTCGTGGAATCTGACTTCTTTTGCTGGCATTGGTGTTTCTCCTGATTACGAAATTGGCTTACGAGCCTTCGATGACGCCCATGATGTCTTCCTCGCGCATGACGAGGAGTTCATCGCCCTTGACCTTGACCGTCTGGCCGGAATACTTGCCGAACAGCACGCGGTCGCCGACTTTGACGTCGATCGGAATGAGTTTCCCGTTCTCGTCTTTCTTGCCCTTGCCCACGGCGACGATCTCGCCCTGGTCCGGTTTCTCGGCGGCCGTGTCGGGGATCACGATGCCACCGGCGGACTTGCGTTCCTCTTCGATGCGCTTGACGATCACGCGGTCATGCAGCGGACGAATTTTCATGCTGGCTCCCAAATTGAAAAATTGATGTCTTACAATGGGTTGCGATGCTCCCAACCCTAAAATCCCAGAAGCCGAAGCCTGTTAGCACTCAGCTCGGACGAGTGCTAATGATAGCGGTGTTGCTCGCCGGTTTCAAGGCCGAGGCGCAGGATTTGCCGCGGGCGGCCCTACAGGCGCTGCGCGCGGCAGGAATTCCGACCGCGAACGTGGGTGTCTGGGTGCAGGACGTCGACGCCCCCAAGCCGACCCTCGCGCTGCACGCCGGGGCGACGATGCATCCGGCCTCGGTCATGAAGCTCGTCACCACGTATGCCGCGCTCGAGCTCCTCGGGCCGGCCTACCAGTGGAAGACCGAGGCGTACCTCGACGGCGACGATCTCGTCCTGCGCGGCTACGGCGACCCGAAGCTCACCTATGAGAGCTTCTGGCTGCTGCTGCGGAGCCTCCGCGACCGCGGCCTGCGCGAGCTGCACGGCGACGTTGTCCTCGACCGCAGCTATTTTGGTCCCGCGCAATACAGCGCCTTCGACAGCGAGGTCTTCCGGCCCTACAACGTCACGCCGGACGCACTGCTCGTCAATTTCAAGTCGCTGCGCTTCACCTTCATTCCGCAGCCGGAGCAAGGCGTGCGCGTCTTCGCCGAGCCGGCACTTCCCGGCTTCGAGATCGCGAACACGCTTACGCTCGGCAGCGGCACCTGTCCCGACGGCAACCGCGCCTTCCGCGAGCTGATCCAGGCGTCTTTCCAATCGCATCCGCCGCGCGCCACCTTCTCGGGCACCTATCCGGTCGAGTGTGGCGAGCGCGACCTCAACATCGCGCTCCACGACCCGCTCGACTATGTCGGCGCCATGATCCGGCAGCTGTGGGGCGAGATGGGCGGGACGTGGTCGGGCAAGGTGCGCGATGGCGTGGCGTCGCCCGCCGCACGGCTTGTGTATGTGCACGAGTCGGAGCCGCTCGGCGACATCGTGCGCGACATCAACAAGTTCTCGAACAACGTGATGGCGCGGCAGCTCTTCCTCACCCTGGGCGCGCAGGTCGCGGGCCCTCCGGCGCGCGAGGACGAGGCGGCGCGCGCCGTACGCGAATGGGTGGCGAAGAAAAAAATCTCGGCGCCCGAGCTCGTTCTCGAGAACGGCTCCGGCCTTTCGCGCCTCGAGCGCATCAGCCCGCAGCACCTGGGCATGCTGCTGGTCGCCGCTTGGCACAGTCCGGTGATGCCGGAGTTCGTCTCCTCGCTGCCCGTGGTGGCGGCAGACGGCACCATGCGCAAGCGCCTGCGCGGCGAGCGCATCGCCGGCAATGCGCACATCAAGACCGGGCTCCTCGCCGAGGCGCGCGCCATCGCCGGCTATGTGCTCGACCGGCGCGGCCACCGGCACGTCGTCGTGATGATCGCGAACCACCCGAAGGCGCCGCAGGCCGATGCGGCGATGGACGCGCTGCTCGAGTGGGTCTACGACTCGCCTACAGCCCCAACTCGGCCCATAACGAATCGACCCGGCGCTTCACCGCGTCGTCCATGACGATCGGCCGGCCCCAGCGGCGCGCGGTCTCGCCGGGCCACTTGTTGGTGGCGTCGATGCCCATCTTCGAGCCCAATCCCGCGGCGGGACTGGCAAAGTCGAGATAATCGATCGGCGTCCGCTCGGCGACGAGCGTATCGCGCGCCGGGTCGACGCGCGTCGCGAGCGCCCACACGACCTCCTTCCAGTTGCGCACGTCGATGTCCTCGTCGCAGACGATGATGAACTTGGTGTACATGAACTGGCGCAGATAGCTCCACACGCCGAACATCACGCGCTTGGCATGGCCGGCATACTGCTTGCGCATGCTGACGACCGCGAGGCGATACGAGCACGCCTCGGGCGGCAGATAGAAGTCCACGATCTCGGGAAACTGCTTGGCGAGCAGCGGCACGAAAAGCTCGTTCAGCGCCATGCCGAGAATCGCCGGCTCGTCGGGCGGCTTGCCGGTATAGGTGGAGTGGTAGATGGGCGAGCGGCGCATGGTCATGCGCTCGACCGTGAGCACGGGGAAACGCTCGACCTCGTTGTAGTAGCCGGTATGGTCGCCATGCGGTCCTTCCTGCGCGCTGTCGCCCGGCCGGATGACGCCCTCGAGCACCATTTCCGCGCTCGCGGGCACCTGCAGCTCACTGCCGAGGCAGCGGGTGAGCTCCGTGCGCGCGCCGCGCAGCAGGCCGGCGAACTGGTATTCGCCCAGCGTATCGGGCACCGGCGTGACGGCCGCAAGCATCGTCGCCGGGTCGGCGCCGAGCGCCACGGCAACCGGAAACGGGTCTTGCGAAGTCTTCAAATGATCCTGGTAATCGAGCGCGCCGCCGCGGTGCGCGAGCCAGCGCATGATGACGCGATTGCGCGCGATGACCTGCTGGCGATAGATGCCAAGGTTCTGGCGCTTCTTGCGCGGGCCGCGCGTCACGGTCAGGCCCCAAGTGATGAGCGGCCCCGCGTCGCCGGGCCAGCAGGTCTGCACCGGCAACTTGCTGAGGTCGACGTCCTGCGCCTCCTGGACGAGCTCCTGGCACGGTGCGCCGGAGCGCTCCTTTGGCGCCATGTCGAGGACGCGCTTGAACACCGGAAACTTGTCCCACAGGTCGCGCAGGCCGCTCGGCGGCTCAGGCTCCTTGAGGTAGGCGAGGAGCTTCCCGACTTCGCGCAGCTCGCAGGCCTCCGTCGCCCCCATGGCGGCTGCGACGCGACGCACGGTGCCGAAGAGATTCGCGAGCACCGGCATGTCGTAGCCCGAGGCGCGCTCGAAGAGCAGCGCCGGCCCGCCGGCGCGCAGCACGCGGTCGCAGATCTCGGTCATCTCCAGGCGCGGCGACACGGCGGCGCGGATACGCTTGAGCTCGCCGCGCGCTTCGAGCTGGGCGACGAACTCGCGCAGATCGCGGTAGCTCACCGGGCGGAGGCCATCAGCCGCTCGCTTGCCATTTCGGCGAAGTCGAGCAGCAGCGTGTCGCGCCCGCGTACCGAATACGCACGCTCCACGCCGCCAAGGACGAGCGTGAGCGTCGTCGAACCGCGCCAGCCGAGCACGCCGAGCGCGGCGCCTCCCACGGCGGCAGCGAGCGCGATCGCCGGCAGAAGCGCGGCGACGATTTCGACGAAGCGGAAAAGGCTATAGAGGGCGCGGGCGACGCCCTGCCCGCTCGCCATCATCTCCTGCGCCGCACCGTGCGCGAGGTTGCCAAGCGGCGCGGCGAGCGCGAGGAGAAGCAGCGCAACGATCACGAGGCCCACGCCCCAGCCGACGCGCCGGGCATCGCGCTCGAAAGCCACGCTGAGCGCCGTGATGCGAGCAAAGGGCACCGTCTCGAGGTGAGCATCGCTGCGGTGCACGAGGTAACGCGGATAGAGCATCAGGTGCGAGCCGCGCTGCAGCCCGCTCCTGAAATCGAAGCGCATGAGCGCCGTCTGCGCGTCGTCGCTCACGCGATGGCAAAGCTCGCCGCGATGCCGGCGAAGATCGCGCCGCCGACCCAGTTGTTGTGCTGAAAGGCGCGGAAGCAGCCTTCGCGCGTGCGTCCTCGGATGAGCCTCCAGTGGTAGAGCATCATCGCCGCCGCGCTCGCAAGACCCGCGTAGTACGGCCACTCGAGCCCGCGACGCGCGCCCACGAGCGCAAGGAGCACCGTCATGGCCGCGTAGCTCGACATGACCGCAGCCACGTCCCAGTGCGCGAGCGTGAGCGCGGAAGTGCGGATGCCGAGCTTCGCATCGTCATCGCGATCGACCATCGCATATTCCGTGTCGTACGCGAAGGCGTAGAACACATTGGCGGCGAGCAGCAGCCAGCATTCCCCCGGCAGGCGGTCCTGGACGGCGGCGTAGGCCATCGGAATGCCGAAGCCGAAGGCCACGCCGAGGTAGAGCTGCGGCAACGCGAAGAAGCGCTTCGTGAATGGATACGTCGAGGCGATGGCGAGGCCGACGACGGAGAGCGCCAAGGCGAAGCGGTTGAGATGCACGACAAGGCCGAAGGCCGCCGCGCAAAGGAGCGCCGCGACGGCGAGCGCCTCCCAGGGCGAAATCTCGCGCGCCGCGAGCGGCCGCGTGCGCGTGCGCTCGACGTGCGGATCGAAATCCCGGTCGGCGTAGTCGTTCAGCGCACAGCCGGCCGAGCGCATCACGATCGTGCCGACGACAAAGATAAGCACGACGTCGAGCGCCGGGTGCCCGTCGGCGGCAAGCCACACCGCCCACAGCGTCGGCCACAGCAGCAGGAGCGTGCCGATCGGCTTGTCGAGGCGGATGAGACGCTCGTAAGCGTCGAGGCGCCTTGCGATGAAGGCGAGATCCACCATGCGAGGATAACTCACGCCTGCGTCAGGTCGCGGCGCGAGCCGAACCAGCGCGCGACGTGCGCACGCGCGGCCTGCGGATAGTGCGCGAGCATCTCGGCCGCGGCCTCGCGAGCCTGCGCGATGAGCTCGCCGTCGCGCTCGAGATCGGCGAAGCGCAGCAGCGGCGCCCCGCTCTGGCGCTCGCCGAGATATTCGCCCGGCCCGCGCAGCTCGAGGTCGCGCTCGGCGATGGCGAAGCCGTCCGTGCTCTCGTAGAGCACTTTGAGCCGGGCACGCGCGAGATCGGACAGCGGCTCGCCGAAGAGCAGGATGCACACGCTCGCGCGCGTGCCGCGGCCGATGCGGCCGCGTAATTGATGCAGTTGCGCGAGGCCGAAGCGCTCGGCGCTCTCGATCACCATGAGGGAGGCGTTCGGCACGTCGACCCCGACTTCGATCACCGTAGTGCAGACGAGGAGCTGCGTCCTGCCGGCGCCGAAGTCGCTCATGATCGCCGCTTTCTCGGCGGCCGGCAGGCGTCCGTGCAACAGCGCAACGCGCAGGCTTCCCAGCTCGCGCGAGAGACGCTCGAACGTGTCCACCGCGGTCTGCATGTCGCCTTCCTTCGATTCCTCGATGACCGGACACACCCAGTACGCCTGCTCACCCTCGGCGCAGGCGTCGCGGATGCGCGCGAGCACCTCGTCGCGGCGCGATGCCGACACGAGCCGCGTGCTGACGCCGCGGCGGCCGGGCGGCAGCTCATCGATCACCGAGACCTCGAGGTCGGCGTAGTAGGTCATCGAGAGCGTGCGCGGAATCGGCGTCGCGCTCATCATCAGCTGATGGGGCAGCGCTTCGTCGCCTTTGCGCCTGAGCGTCAGGCGCTGCTGCACCCCGAAGCGGTGCTGCTCGTCGACCACCGCGAGCGCGAGGCGCGCGAACTCGACGCCTTCCTGCACGAGTGCGTGCGTGCCGATGGCGACCTGCGCCTCAGCGCTCGCGAGCGCGCGCAACGCCGCGGTCTTCTCCTTGCGCGCAAGACCGCCCCGCAGCCACGCGAGCCGTATGCCGTGCGGCCCGAGCCATTCGCTGAACTTGCGGTAATGCTGCTCCGAGAGGATCTCGGTCGGTGCCATCACGGCCGCCTGGGCGCCCGAGTCGGCCGCGGCGAGGCACGCGATCGCCGCGATGACGGTCTTGCCGCTGCCGACATCGCCCTGCACTAGCCGCTGCATCGGATGCGGCCGCGCGAGATCGCGCAGCACCTCGTTCATGGCGCGGGTCTGGGCAGCGGTGAGCTTGAAGGGCAGCTTGGCGAGGAAGGCGCGCAGCAGGCGACCGTCGGTGCGCAGTACGGGCGCCTTGCGGGCGCGGCGCGCGCGATGGGCGAAGCGCATGGCGAGCTGCTGCGCCAGCAGCTCGTCGAATTTGACGCGCCGCCACGCCGGATGCGTGCGCTCGTCGAGCGCTGTGACGTCCACGCCCGGCGGCGGACGGTGCAGCAGCCGAACGCTATCGGCGAAAGGCGCGAGCGCGAAGCGCGCGCGCAGCTCTTCGGGCAGCGTATCGTCGATCGGGCCGGCGTCGAGCGCCTCGAGGACCTTGGGGCGCAGCTTCGCCTGGCCGACACCGGCGCCGGCCGGATAGATCGGCGTGAGCGATTCGGGGAGCGGCTCGCCGTCGGCGACGAAGCGGTAGCGTGGATGCGCCATCTCGACGCCGAACCATCCGCCGCGCACCTCGCCGAAGGCGCGCACGCTGCGACCCTCTTCGGCGGCGCGCTGGAACTGTTTGAGCTGGCTGCCGTAGAAATTGAAAAAGCGCAGCACCACGCCGTCGGCGTGCACGATGAGCTGGCGGCGGGGCCGGAAGGCGATTTCGGCCTTGTTGACGCGCGCTTCGACGAGCACGGGCTTTCCGACAGGCGCCCGCTCGGGCGCGGTCAGCGACGTTTCGTCTTCGTAGCGCAGCGGAAGGTGCAGCACGAAATCGAAGCGCGAGCGCAGCCCGAGCTTCTCGAGCGCGACGCCCTTCACCCCGCGTGCAGGATGGCGTCGATCTCGACCAGCGCGCCGCGCGGCAGCCCGGCGACGCCCACTGCGGCGCGCGAGGGGTAAGGCTCGCGCACATACTGCGCCATGATCTCGTTCACGCGAGCGAAATGGGCGAGGTCGGTGAGATAGACCGTCATGCGCACGCAGTGCTCGAGCCCGACCCCGGCAGCCGCGGCCACCGCCGCGAGATTGCGAAACACGCGGTGCGTCTGCCCTTCGATGCCTTCAGCGAGCTGCATGGTGGCCGGATCGAGGCCGATCTGGCCGGAGATGTAGACCGTGTCGCCCGCGCGCACCGCTTGCGAGTACGTGCCGATCGCTTCCGGCGCGTCGCGCGTCTGGATCGCTGTCTTCATGGCGGGTTATCTTAGCCCAATGATTTCCGCCCTAGAAAAGCTGCTCGGCACGGCGCGCGACGGCGCGCTGCTGCGCTATTCCCTCGGACTCGAATATGAGAAAGCCGGCGACGCTGCGCGCGCAGCGCAGTATCTGTACGACGCCGTAGAGCGCGATGCGCGCTACTCGGCGGCATGGAAGGCGCTCGGCCGCGTGCTCGCCGGCGCCGGCCGCGCAGACGAGGCGCGCGAAGCCTATCGGCGCGGCATCGAAGCGGCCCGCGAAAAGGGCGACCGCCAGGCCGAAAAGGAGATGACGGTGTTTATGAAGCGGCTGGAAAAAGCCGCGCGAGCGCCTGGGAAAGACCCGCAATGAAGCGTTCCTTGCCGACGAGCTCGTCGGCGCCGGCGCGCTTCGCCGCGGCGAGCGCTTCCGGCGTGTCAAATAGCGAAAGCGCCACCACGGCCGGTGCCGCCGGGACCGCTTTTACCTGCTGCACGAGCTCCATGCCGCGCTTAGGGCCCAGGCCGAGATCAAGGAGAAGCACATCGGGCGCGGCCGATTCAACGAGCGCGAGCGTCTGCGGCGCGGTGCTCGCGATTCCGGCGAGCATGAACCCGGGCAAAGTAGCTATGTAGTTGGCTGCGGCGGCGAGGAAGGCGGGACTGTCATCGGCGATCGCGACTTTGCGCAGGCGGCCCATGTCTTCCATGGGACACGAGGATAAAGGGCACGCACCGACTTCGGGTATCAGAGAGTTCCCGTAGAGGGCTTGGGGAATCCCTGAGAACTGTTAGAACTTGTCAGCCATCGGGCGGAACGAGCCCGGTGCGCAGCGCGTAGCGCACGAGCCCCGCGACATCGCGAATACCGAGGCGATCCATGATTTGCGCGCGGTGAGTCTCAACTGTTTTCACCGAAAGGTTGAGTAAGAACGCGATCTCCTTCGTGCTTTTGCCGCCGGCGACGAGCCGCAGCACTTCGCGCTGGCGCGCAGTGAGCACTTCCGGGGCCGCATCGCCGCCCGTGCGCTGCGCGTAGCCTTCGACGACCTGCCGCGAAACCGCCGGGCTGAGCCAGCTCTCGCCGCGCATGACGCTTCTCAGCGCGAGCTCGAGTTCCCCCGTGGCCGCATCCTTGAGCAGATAGCCGGCCGCGCCGGCGCGCAACGCCTGGAGCACGTACTCCTCGCCCGAATGCATAGAAAGAATTACAACGCGCACGGAGGGCACACGCTCGCGCATGAGCGCCGCGGCCTCGAGACCGGTGATGCCCTTCATCGCGATATCCATCAAGACGACGTCGGGCTGCTCGCGCGAGGCGAGCTCGAGCGCCTCCTCGCCGCTCGAGGCTTCGCCGACGACCGCCACCTCGGCCATCGCGCCGAGGAGCGAGCGGATGCCGGCGCGCACAAGCGCGTGATCATCGGCGAGGAGCACGCGGATCATCATCAGGCGGCCTCGATCTGCCGCCGTCTCATCGGGAAGGTGGCGAGGAGCACCGTTCCCTGGCCCGGTGCGGCGCGAAGCTCGAGCGAGCCGCCGGCAAGCGCAATGCGCTCCTCTATGCCGACCAGGCCGAGGCTTGCGCCGCTCGTCGCGCGCCGTCGCGCGGCCTCGAGCTCGAACCCGCGCCCGTCGTCGCGCACCGAAAGCGCGAGGCGCCCGCCGGTCGTGAAAAGCCGCACCCACAGGTTATGCGCACGTGCGTGGCGCAGCACGTTGTTGATCGCTTCCTGCGCGACGCGAAAGCAGGCGGTCTCGGTGTCGGGATCGAGGTCGCCCGGAGCCTCCGCGGCGTCGAAGTGCGGCGCGAGGCCGCCGACGCCAGCCTGCCGGTCGAGGTGCGAGCGAAGCGCGGCCGCGAGGCCGAGATCGTCGAGCTGCGACGGACGCAGGCTAAGCGAGAGCTGGCGCACGCGCTCGAGCGTGTGCTGGACCGTTTCCACCCCTTCGGCGACGCGCGCGCGCAGCGCCTGGTCGCCGGCGCGCTGCAGCGATTCGAGCTGGATCTTGAGCGCGGTCAGCGCCTGACCGATGTCATCGTGCAGGTCGCGCGCCAGGCGTCCGCGCTCCTCTTCCTGCACCTCCAGCAGTCGTCGCGAAAGCGCGCGCAAGCGCTCGTGCGAGAGCTCGAGCTCCCGGTTGGCGCGCTCGAGCGCCTCCTGCGTGCGCAAGCGTTCGGTGATGTCGTTGATCACGACGAGGCGCGCGCGCCGGCCGCGCCAGCTCACGAGGTGGGCCACCGCGTCGATGTCGAGCGGATCGCCGGTCTTGTTCATGTGGCGGAAGACGCCGCGATAGACCGAGCCGCCGGGCTCGTTGCGCAGGAAATCGCGCCGCTCGTCGGGCCGCCGCAGATCGCCGAGGCTCATGCGCAGGAATTCTTCCCGCGTATAGCCGTAGACCCGCAGCGCGGCATCGTTGGCGGCGAGGAAGCGCAGCGTTTCGTCGTCAAGCACCCACATCGGCAGCGGGCTCGCCTCGAAGAGCATGCGATAGCGACCGGCGTGTGGATCGATCCGGTCGACAAGCTGCTGAAGCCTCGCGGCGAGGGCGCGCATGGCGGTCATGGCCGCGCAATGGTACCGCTGGCACGCGTGTTGCGAAGGGACGGCTCATGAACCGGGTGCAAACGCCGGAGGCAGCCGCGCGCGCGGCGGGGTTGCGTTACGTGAGCGACAGCCATACCGGCATGCGCCGCGAGCGCGCGCGCCAGGGCTTTAAGTATTTGTCGCCTTCCGGCGCGTCGATTCGCGACAAGGCCGTCCTTGCCCGCATACGCTCGCTCGCCATCCCGCCGGCGTGGACGGACGTCTGGATCTGCCCGCGTGCCGACGGCCATCTGCAGGCGACGGGCCGCGATGCGCGCGGCCGCAAGCAGTATCGCTATCACGCGCTCTGGCGCGAAGTGCGCGACGAAGCGAAGTACGGCCGGCTTGCCGCATTCGGCCGAGCGTTGCCGCGCATCCGCCGCCGCGTGGCGCGCGACCTCGCGCGCGCGGGGCTGCCGCGCGACAAGGTGCTCGCCACGGTCGTGCGTCTTCTCGAGTGCACGTTCATTCGCGTCGGCAATGCCGAATACGCGCGCGAGAACGAATCCTTCGGCCTCACGACGCTGCGCGAGCAGCAGGTGCGCGTGGACGGCTCGCGTCTGCGCTTTCGCTTCCGCGGCAAGAGCGGCGTGCCGCACGAGGTGGCGCTGACCGACCGCCGCCTCGCGCGCATCGTGCGCCGCATGCAGGAGCTGCCTGGGGAGGCGCTCTTTCACTACGTCGACGACGATGGCGCGACGCATGCCATCGAATCGGCCGACGTCAATGCTTACCTGAAGTCAATCGCCGGAACGGAATTCACGAGCAAGGATTTCCGCACCTGGGCGGGCACGCTCCGCTGCGCGCGCGCCTTGCGCGCGTTGCCGCCGCCCGCGTCGCAAAGCGCCGGCCGGCGCACGCTGCGCGAGGCGATCGAAGCGGCCGCGAAGATGCTGCGCAATACACCGGCGGTCTGCCGCAAGTGCTACATCCATCCGCGCGTCACCGAGAGCTACCTTGCCGGGCAGCTTGGCGAGGCGATGCGCGGTCGCTCCGAGGAAGCGGCGCTGATCCGGCTGCTGTCCCGGAGCACCAACGGCTCGCGCGGCGCGCGCGCGCGGAAGATTCCCGCCAGCTTCCTTCGGGCACGC
>Ga0075426_10000111_pt1 | contig 53139 bp, 48 predicted proteins | sample SoiMethybrSBSTD5_FD_75304 | JGI IMG/M metagenome (GOLD analysis project Ga0075426, IMG submission 75304) | Bulk soil microbial communities from a Populus tree surrounding site in Tennessee, USA - Soil MetaG P. TD hybrid SBSTD5 | ecosystem: Environmental > Terrestrial > Soil > Tree plantation... | reverse complement strand
GGCGAGCTGTTCGTGGCCAACCTGAACTCGGACAACGTCACCGTGATTGCGAGCGGCGACCGCGTTACAACGGTCCTCAACATTGACGCGGGACTCTCGGTGACCGGGTCCTCGGGGAGCGCCGACGCCGGCCAGACCGTCGCTCTTCGCGCAACCGGTCTGGGGAGCGCGCTGCCGATCACCACCCTCTCGCTCGGAACGTATCCCCTCACCTGCACCTCGGCGACCTCCGGGACGTGCGTAGGCGGTGTGCTGACCACCAACGCGTCGGGGGCGTTCGTCGCCGGTTTCGTCGTCCCGATCGGGGTCGCGTCGGGCAACTACACGATCAACGTCACGGACTCGGGCGGCGCGACGGCGAACACGACGATCGCGGTCTTCTCCGACCCGACCGTCGCGACGCCGACGGCGTCGCGTGCGTCGGCGGACGTGGGCCAGTCGGTAACGCTCCGGACCAACGCCTCGTTCGGGTCGGGGGGCTATTCGTACGCGTGGTTGGGCCTACCCGCAGGGTGCTCGGGCGTCCTGGCATCGATCACCTGCACGCCGACGACGTCAGGCGTGTTCTCCATCTCGGTCAGGGCCACCGACTCGAACGGCGTTTCGTCGACGAGCGGCGCGCTGGCGTTCTCGGTGTACGATGACCCGGTCGTCACGACCCCCGTGGCCACGCCCCTGTCGGGGGGGGTCGACGTGGGTCAGTCCGTCACGTTCTCGACCGTGCCGAGCCTGGGGACCTCGATGTACGTCGCGTTCGGCTGGTCCGCCCTGCCTCCGTGCGAGGGCCTCGGATTCTCCGGCAACGTGACCTGCATCGTCCAGGTCGCCGGGTTCTACTCGATCTCCGTGACCGTCACCGACTCGAACGGTGTCACCTCGCCGACGAGCGGATCGCTCTCGTTCGAGGTCCTCGCCGATCCCGTCGTGACGGACCCGGTACCCACGCGTTCGTCGGCCGACGTGGGGCAGTCGGTGACGTTCTCCGCCTCGGCTTCGCTCGGGGCGGGAAGCCTCGCGTACCACTGGTCCGGCCTCCCCGCGGGTTGCACCGGAGCGAATACGAACACGGCCGACTGTCTCCTCGCCTCCCCCGGCGTGCTCACCGTCGCATTGAACGCGACGGATGGGAACGGGTTCACGAGCACGAGCCGACCGCTGAACTTCACCGTCTACGCGGACCCGACGGTGGCTCTCGCGTCGGACCGGACCGCGCTCGACGTCGGTCAGACCGCGACCCTCACCGCGGCCGCCTCCCTCGGCACCGGTAGCTACACATACGCCTGGTCGGGGCTCCCCGTGGGATGCAGCGGGGTCGCCTCCACGGTCTCCTGCGCGCCCATCCACGCGGGGAACTTCTCCGTCGTCGTCCGGGTCGGCGATTCGAACGGCGTGTCGGTCGACTCGGCGGCGGTGTCGCTTCGGATCGCCCCGGCCCTCACGCTCAACGTGAGCGCCACCCCCTCCGCCCCGATCTACGGTGCGTCGGTCCTATTCTCGGCGAACGCCACCGGCGGTACGGGAGCCCTGACCTACCTTTGGACGTTCGGCGACGGGTCGACGAGTCCGGGCGCGGCCGTCACGCATTCGTTCGACGTCGACGGGAACTACAACGTCACGGTGACGGTGAACGACAGCGCCGGCGCGATCGTCGCGCAGTCGATCGCGATCTCCGTCGCGGCTCCCACCACGGTCTTCCCGGCCGGCCCGGCCCCACTCTGGGTCGCGATCCTCGTCCTCGCCGCGGCCGCGGTGACCCTCGCCGGCTTCCTCGCGCGCAAGCGTCGCCGGCAGGCCGCCGCACCGCCCGAAGACCTCGCCGCCGTCGCACCCTTGGCCTACGAGGAGAGGGCCGGGTCGGACGCGAGCGAACCCGCGAACGACGCGAGCTCCTCGGAGGAGCCGCTGCCCGACGACGCGAACTGAGCGCGGGCCTCGCCGATCGCGGCCGCGTGGGACGGGGTTCGGATCAGGCAACCCCGAAGGCCGGCCCCGTCACGACGACCTTGAGCGCCTCCTCAGGTCGCGCCGCGAGCCGGAACCCCTCGCCGAGGCTCGGGATAGGGACGCGATGGGTGACGAGGTCGTTCAGCTCGAGCCGGCCCGACCGCACGAGGGCGAGGACGTCGGCGAGGTCCCGCTCGGTCGTCGCGTACGTCGGGATGACCCGCACACCGCGGAGGTACAGCTGCTGGAGGTCGGTGTCCAGCCGGCTTCCCGACTCGGGGAGGCCGAACAGGTTGAGCGTGCCGCCCCGCCGGGGCAACGGCGTCGCCAGCGCGACGGCCGACGGCGCGCCGGTCGCGACGACCGCGAGGTCGACGCCGACGCCACCGGTCGCCGCCGCCACGGCGCGCTCGACATCCTCCGTCTCCCTCGGGTCGACGGTCACGTCGACCCCGCCCCGCTCCGCCGCGGCGCGGCGCAGCGGCGACAGCTCGGCCCCGCCGACCCAGCCCGCCCCGAGGGCGTGCGCGAGCCGGGCGTAGAGAAGGCCGACGGGCCCGAGGCCCGCGATGAACACCGAGTCGCCCGCGTGGAACCCGACCCGGCGGAGCGCGGTGAGGCCGCAACCGGCCGGTTCGAGCAGCGCCCCGACGTCCCACGACACCGAGGGGGGCAGGGCGAGGATCGCGCCCTTGCGGACGTTCTCCTCCGGCACGCGGAACCACTCCGCGAAACCGCCGGGGTCGATGTTCGAGCTCGCGTACGAAGGGCAGAACGTCGTGTCGCCTCGGCGGCACACGGGGCACGCGAAGCACGGGACGTGGTGGTGGACGAAGACGCGGTCCCCGACGGCGACGGACCGAACCCCTTCCCCGACCTCGGCGACGCGGCCGGTCGGTTCGTGGCCGATCTTCCCGGCGGTCCGGTAGTTCCCGCGGAGCTTTTCCAGGTCCGTCCCGCAGATGCCGCACGCGGCGAGCGCGACGACGACCTCACCGGCCGAGGGCGTCGGCCGCTCCACCTCCGCGACCTCGAGCCCGCCTCCGGCGGCGAGCCGGCCGACCTTCATCCGCGGCGGCGCGCCGCTACGATCGACTGCTCGAGGATCTCGACGCCCTCGTCGACCTCATCGCGCTGGATGACGAGGGGCGGAATGAACCGGATCGAGGACTTGCCGCAGGGGAGGAGCAGGAGGCCCCGCTTGTACGCGTCCTCGACGACGCGGTCGCGGAGCTTGACCTGGGGCGTGAGGTCGGAGCGCCCCGCCACGAACTCCGCCGCGACCATGAGCCCGAGGCCGCGGACGTCGCCGATCTCCTCGTGCTTGGACTGGAGCTCCTTGAGGCGCGCCATCAGATGGGCGCCCTGCACGCGCGCGTTCTCGAGCAGCTTCTCGCGCTCGACGACGTCGAGGACCACGAGGGAGCTCGCGACGGCGACCAGGTTGCCCCCGAACGTGTTCGAGTGGGCGCCCTGGTACGTGTAGTCGAGCTCCTTGCGGAAGACGATCGCCCCGATCGGCAGCCCGCCGCCGAGGGACTTCGCGGTGACGAGGATGTCCGGCTCGACGCCGTGGTGCTCGATGCCGTACCATCGACCGGTCCGGCCGATGCCGGCCTGGACCTCGTCGTCGATGAGGAGGATGTCGTGCTCGTCGAGGATCGACTTGATCGCGGCGTGCCAGCCCTTCGGCGGTACGATGTAACCGCCTTCGCCCATCACCGGCTCGGCGATGAACGCGGCGACGTCGTCCGGTGGGATCGACGTCTCGAAGTACAGCTCCTTCAGGATCTTCGCGCAGTAGAGGTCGCAGCTCGGATACTCGAGCTTGTACGGGCAGCGGAAGCAGTTCGGCGCTGGTATGTGGTGGCCGCCCCCGGCGAACGCGTTGAACCGGGCGCGCTGCGACGGCTTCGACGCCGTCATCGTGAGCGCGCCCATCGAGCGGCCGTGGAACGCGCCGAGCAGCCCGATTGCGATCGGGCGCTGCCGGTTCCACCGGGCGAGCTTGAGCGCCGCCTCGACGCCCTCGGTCCCGGAGTTCGTGAAGAAGACCTTCTTCGGGAACGCCCCCGGCGTGATCTGCGTGAGGCGCTCCGCGAGCGCCGTCTGGTTCTCGTAGTAGAAATCCGTCCCAGCGAAATGCATCAGCTTCGCGGCCTGCTCCTGGACCGCTCGGACGACGCTCGGGTGGCAGTGGCCGACGTTCAGCACCCCGACGCCCGAGGTGAAGTCGAGGATCCGGTTGCCGTCGACGTCGGTGATCCAGACCCCCTTCGCGCTCTCGGCCGCGACCGGGGAGGTCTTCGTGCTCGTCATCATCAGCCGGCCGTCGGCGTCGACGATCTTCTTCGCCTTGGGGCCGGGGATCGGAACGCGGACCGATACCCCGCCCTCCTTCGCCGCGGCGTCGGATCTTCCCGGGGCGACGGGGACGTTGGGGCGGCGGGTGCTCTGGCTCATGAGGACTCGCGACGCCTACGGCGGCCCCGCCCAAAAGGCTTCTCGGGGGTGGCGCACGGAGCGCTCGCGCGCTGACCCGGTGCGCGACGGAGCGACCAGTGGACGTTCGGGCTTTAAAGGCGGGCCCCGGGTGCGGCCACCGGGATGGACCGCGGGGCGCGGGCGACGCGATCGGACCCCCCCGACGACCATCGGCCGATCCGCGACGTCGTCCCCGCGCGCGCGGTCTTGACCGAGCTCGCGCGCGGGTTCCTGCTGACGCAACCGGGCGACCCGGAGCGGGCCAAACTGTTCGCGGCGTCGTTCCTGCGCGAGCAAGCGGGACGCACCCCACCCGCACGGATCGTCTCGGTGCAACGTCAGCCGACGGTCCGTCGGGGAATCGAGAGCGGGGGCGACCGAAGCCCCGGACGCCCCCTATAGGGGTCGTCGCCCCTAGAACCATCGGCTCCGCAGCGGGAGATAGGCGGCGAGGTCCGCTGGGAAGGACGGCTGGGTCAGGCAGACCCGGACCCCCGACGGATCGCCGAAAAAGCTGCCGGGGCAGACGAGCACACCGGCCCGAAGCGCGCGCCGGGCGAACCGGTCTCCGTCGCCGCCCCCCGAGCCCTGGTCGAACCAGACCGGCGCGGCGAGCTCCGGGGTCGAGGGGACCTCCTCTCGGAGAAGGCGCAGATTCGTCCGGAACCGTCGCCGGGTCTCGGCGAGGATGCGGTCCCGGTCGCGGAGTAGCGCCCGCGCGGCCCCGACGGAGTGGAGCGGCAGGGAGTCCAGGACGACGCCGAGGAAGGTGTCGAACGCGTCCGCGTCGCTCGCGGGAGCGACCACGTAGCCGACCCGCAGGGCGTCCGCCCCGTACGCCTTCGTGAAGCTCCGGCACACCCAGAGCGCTGGGTCGCCCCTCAGCGAGAGCGACGGCGCGCTCGTGAACTCGCGAAACGTCTCGTCGACGACGGTCGTACCACCGGGGCGATCTCGACCGTCGGTCAAGCCGTTCGGCGAGAGACCCGTCGGGTTGTTCGGGTCCGACGCGACGAGCACGTCCGCGGCCCCCGGCGCTCGAACCCGCTGGAACCCGGCCGCCCTCGCGGCGTCGAACAGGGGCGGATAATCCGGAACGGGAAGGAAGAACCGAGGGGCCCGACGGAGACGCCCCCGCGTCCGCTGCGCGAGGTAGAAGAGCACCATCGCATCGGCCTCGGTCGCTCCGTGGGTGAGGAAGATCCGGGTCGGGTCGACGCCGTGGAGCCGTGCGAGGTCCCGGCGCAGCGGCTCCTCGCTCGGTTCCATCGGTCGCCGCAGCGCGGCCCGCACCGTGGCGAGCGTTCCCAGCATGCCGCTATGCGCGAGGTGGTGCGGGACCGAGGCGTGGGAGTCGATCCAGTCCTTGAGCGGGAACGACACGGAACGTCGAGCCGACCGACGGCTAAACGTTGGAGGACCGGCCCCCGTAGCGGCGCTCGGGCCGGTCCGCGCCGACGACTGACGGCGGGAGAATCGTGGGAACCCTCTTCTCCCGTGGCCGTCCGTCCTCGGGTCCGACCAAGGGTTTTTCGAGCGGAAGGACCGGAGACGATGCACGAAGCTGACCGGCGCCCCTCCCCCGCCCACGATCGTGGGACGCCGCGTCCTGCAGAACTCCCGCTCGTGGTTCACCGACGGGTCGGCGTGGAAGGCCGACGCGCGAAGGACGCGGCGGTGCGTCGAGTGCCGTCGGGGCCTCCCCGACGGGCGGAGCCCGTACTGCTCCCGGCGCTGCCAGTGGCAGTTCCGCGGCCGGTTCTTCTGGGACGCCGCTCGAACCTTCGTGATGTTCCGCGACCGCTACACCTGCCGCATCTGCCATCGACGGCTGCGCGCGCGGAACCTCGAGGTCGACCACATCGTCGAGCTCGCGGTCGGCGGGGCGCCGCTCGACTACCTCAACCTCCAGACCGTCTGCCGTCGGTGCCATCGAGCCAAGACGGCCGGGTTCCTCCGACAGCGTCGGTCGCCGGCCGGGCGGGCGCCGCCCGAGCCGGCCCCCTACCAGCCGCTCTCCGACGAGTCGGAGTGGGGCGCGGCCTGGTTCCCGTCCTGACCGGGCTCCCGCCGGTTCCCGGCGGCGCGCTCGCTGAGCCGGTCCCCACAGGGTTATGCGTGGGCCGGGCCCTCGCCCGACCCCCTCTCGGAGGGTGAAGCGGTGGGTCGTCGGGCGTTGGGACTCGGGCCGACCGGGGCGCTCCTGGCGGTGGCCGCCGTCCTGCTCCTCCTCGGTCCGTCGGCGCCACCCCTCGTGGCGCATCCGACTGGGGCGCTCCCCGCGCCGCACGGGACGCCGAGCGCGGCGCTTACCCCGAGCTCGGTCGCACCGCCGGCGGTGGCGCCCGCCGTCACCGCCCTGTACGACTGGGACCCACAGCCCCTGATCCTCCCGCCGTCGTTCCCGGCCGCCGAGGTGGCCGGCGAGGGCGCGGTCATGGCGACGAGCGACCCGTTCGGGACCGTCGTCCTCTTCGGCGGCGAGGCGCCGTCCGGCCTCTCGAACCGGACGATCACGGTCAACGAATCGACCGGCTACTGGAACGTCGCTCCGATCCCCGGCGGTCCGTCGCCGCGCGCGAACGTCTCGATCGCGACCGTCGACGGCGGTCGATACGCCGTCGTCTTCGGTGGGATCGTGAACCTCACGAGCGGGTCGTGCGACAACGGGACGTGGCTGTTCGACTTCGTGAACCGCTCGTGGACGAACCACAGCGGCAGCGTCGCGCCCCCGCCCCGCGAGAGCGCCGCGTTCGCCGCCGACGACGGCGCCGGCTACGCGGTACTCGAGGGCGGTTGGGACCCGAGCTACTCGCTCGGCGGCGCGGGCGCGTCGGTGACGTGGAACGACACCTGGCTCCTCAACCTCACGACCTTCAACTGGAGCCGGTCGAACGCCTCCTACGCCCCGCGGCCGTTGTTCGGCTCTTCGATGTGGGCGGTGCCGGCGACCCACCGGTTCTACCTGTTCGGTGGGTGCGCGACGTTCTGCTCGAACGCCCTCTACAGCCTGGTGGTCGGAGGTAACTGGACCCGCGTCCCCGACCAGGGCGACATCCCCTCCCCGCGCGCCTCCGCGTCGTCGGCGTGGGGCGCGACGTGGAACCTCGCGTTCGTGTCGAACGGGTTCGTCTGGGGCGGCAACGACTACTTCCCGCTGAACGACACGTTCGCGTTCGACCCGGTGACGCTCACCTGGGACCTCGTCGTCGGCCCGGACGGGCCGAGCGCCCGCTTCGGCGCGGCGGCGAGCTACCTCAACAACAACCACTGCGAGGGTCTGTTCCTCGTCGGGGGCAGTTCGGCCCTCGCTCAGCCGCCCGCCGACGGCTGGTTCCTCGATTCCAACCCCGACCTCGGGGCGGGGTGCGACATCTGGGGCGGGGACCGGGTCGGCGGCAGTGGCGGGGGCGGCGCGGGCAACTGCTCCGCCGCCACGCAGCTCTCGGTCGACGTCGTCGATTCGTCGAACTTCCAGGGGATCGGCGCGGCGACGGTCCAATTGATCGGCCGCTGCGGGACGGTCCAGCTCGCCACGAACGCGACCGGGTACGCGAACTTCACCGCGCTGCCGAACGAGACGGTCCGGGTGCTCGTGGCGGCGTCAGGCTTTCATCAGAACCAGACCGACGTCAACCTCTCCCTCCAAGGAACGTCGGTCCTCCTCGTCCTCCTGGACCACCTGCCGAGCCTCCACATCCAGACGTTCGGCGTGAGCTACGAGCGGGGGATCGAGGTGCTCGAGAACGTCTCGGTCTACCAGTATCCGCTCAACTTCAACTTCCTCGGGGCGACCGACGTCCACGGTTGGCTCAACGTCACCGCGTACGCGGGCGCGCAGGGATCGACGACGTTCCTCGCCCTCAAGCCCGGCTACTCGAACGCGACGGCGACGGTGAACATCCCCTGGACCGGCGTCGTGAGCACGGTGATGACCCTCTACGCCGACGGTCCGTTCGCGGTCCACGTGACCGAGTACCCCGACGGCCTCGGGATCTCGGGGGCGACGGGCGTTATCCGGCCCGTCGGGGCGTACAGCTACGGGGGGCCAATCCCGTACGTGACCGGCCTCAACGGCTGGTTCAACCTCAGTCTCCCCCAGAGCAACTACACGGTCTCAGCGGCGGCGCCCGGGTTCGTGTCGAACGGGTCGGCCCCGGTGGCCCATCTTTGGGCGAGCCTCACCGTCGTGCCGATCAACCTCACCCTCATCCGGGGCGGCAACCTAAGCGTGCAGCTCCTGGACGCGGTGACCCACCGACCGATCGCCGGTGGCGACGTCCTCGTCGGCACCGCCCTCCACGCCAACACGACGTCCGACGGATGGGCGTACTTCCCGGACATCCGGCCCCCCGGTCACTACGGCGTCGTCGGCACCGCGTCCGGCTACCGGTCGAACTCGACGTCGGTGGAGCTCTCGTACCTCGCGCTGACGCGGACCCTCGTGCTCAACCTCACCCCGATCACCTCCTGCCCGCCGACGTGCGGTCCCGCGACGAACGGGACCCCCGGCACGTACCACCTACTCCCGACGAGCGGTGCGGCGCTCGACCTGTTCGTCCTCGCCCCGATCCTCCTGGCCCTCGCGGGAGCCCTCTACGCTGTATACTTGCGACGGCGCGCGGGGGTCGACGGATGAGCGCCGCCGAGCGGTCCGTAGCGGCCCGGTCGAACGGCGGCCGCGATCTCGGGGGACCGAGGGAGATCCTCTCAGCCCTTCTCCAGCGTCTCCTGCACCCTCGCCCGCTCGTCCTCGAGACCCGCCGACCGGTCGAGGTCCCGGTCCTGACCGAAACGAAGCGGCGTTGGGCCCGCGGGGACCGCGGCGGGGCGGTCCGGTACGGCTACGCGGCGGTGCTGACGGACCTCGAGCGCGGCTTCTCGGTCTCCTTTCCCCCCGACTGGACCCACGAGGACATCCTCGAGCGGGGCGTGACGGCCGAGATGGACTCGATCCCCGAATTCCTCGAACGGCTCGTCGCGATCTACGAGCGGGTCCGGTACGCGGGGAGCGTACCTCGGGACCTGCCGTCGCCGGAGCCGCTCCTCCAGAGCATCTACGCCCACCCGAGGATGTGGGGGCTCTACATCGCCGAGGTCCCCGCCACTCCCTCGGACGCCGCCTCCTCCGCCGGCGAGCCCGAGGGTCCGACCGACCGCGCGACGCCACCGCGGGGACCGTGACGGACCCCGTGGTCGCGGCGATCGAGGCACTGTTCCTCGAGCCGACGCTCGGGATCCCGATCCTGATCACGGTGTGGGCCTTGCTCGCCTGGGTCCTCTGGCCCCCGGCGACGTCGGAGCGCCGTCCGGGGGCGCTCCGGAAGTCGTGGTTCCCGCCGGAAGCCGACCTTCCCTCCCGCGTCTACTTCGCCCTCGCCGACGGGCACTACTCCCGCGTCCTCTCGGCGCTCGCGCAGCGCCTCGACGAGGCCGTCCGCAGTCGCTACCACCTCTCGCTCTACCGCCTGCCCGTGACCCGATGGGGCGCGCGCCGCCGTGGCGTCCCCGAAGCCCCGGCGCTGCGTCGCGTCCTGCGTGGCATCTCGTCGCTCCACGCCCGAGCGCTCGAGCGCGAGAGCCGCTTCTATGTCCGGTGGCGCTTCTGGCGAACGCCGGAGTTCGACGAGGACGACTTCCTCCTCCGCGTCGACGGCGCGTTGAACGCCGCCGGCGGTTGGATCCGACAGCTCGAGGGAACACGATGACGACCCCAGCGACCCGAAGCGGCGCGATCCCGAACGAACCGAAGCCCACGGGCGCCCGCCCCGCGAGCCCGACGAACGCCCCGATGTCCGCGTCGGACCTCGAGGCGACCCGGATGCTCGCCGCGCTCCAGGAGTCGGTGGGGCAGGAGGTCGTCGGCCTCGAGGCCGTCGTGCGACTGCTCGCGGTCGCGCTCGTCTCGGAGGGCCACGTCCTCCTGGAGGGCGTCCCGGGCCTCGCGAAGACGTTCCTCGTTCGGCGGTTCGCCTCGACGCTCGCGCTGTCGTTCAAGCGGATCCAGTTCACCCCCGACATGCTCCCGTCGGACATCGTCGGCAACGTCGTGCTGAGCCCGGCGACCCAGACGTTCGAGTTCCGCCCGGGGCCCGTGTTCGCGAACGTCGTGCTCGCCGACGAGATCAACCGCGCCCCGCCGAAGGTGCAGTCGGCGCTGCTCGAGGCGATGCAGGAGCGCCAGGTCACGGTCGACGGGACGACGTACCCGCTCCCGAGGCCGTTCATCGTCATCGCGACCGAGAACCCGGTCGAGCAGGAGGGAACGTACCCGCTGCCCGAGGCCGAGCTCGACCGATTGCTGTTCCGCGTCCTGCTTGGGTACCCGACCGAGGCGTCGGAGTTCGAGATCCTGAAGAAGCACGGGTCGCGCCTTCCGGACGCTCCGCCGACGGCGCCGCTCACCGCGGGCACGCTCGTCGCCCTGCGCGACCGCGCGCTCGGGATCACGATCGGCGACGACGTGCTGCGCTACGTGGCGAGCGTCGTCCGATGGACGCGCTCCGACGAGCGGGTCGTCATCGGCGCGTCGCCGAGGGCCGGCGTCCAGTTCGTCCGCGCGGCGAAGGCGTCGGCGCTCCTCGACGGCCGGTCGTACGTCACCCCGGAGGATGTGAAGTCGCTCGCGTTCTGGGTGCTCAACCACCGGCTCCTGCTCCACCCGGAGGTCATCACGCAGCAGTACACCGCCGGGCGCAGCGGTCTCGAGACCGTCCTGCGGGAGATCGTCGCCGACGGCCTCGCCAAGTCCGTGGTCCCCCGGTAGCCCCCACCGTCGGTCGAGATCGAGCCGGGGGGTCGTACGTGATCGCGCGCCGGGGTTGGGAGGCGATCACCGCCGGCCTCGCGGCCCTCCTCATCGGCCTCTACTCGGTGAACGGCGTCCTCGAGCTCGTCGCCGTCGCCGCGTTTGGGTTCCTCGCGACGGAGATGATCGCGTTCGAGTGGCGGTTCCGCGGTTTCGGCCCCGCGTGGTTCCGCGTCGACCGGTCCGGAGGTCCCCGACGGGTCCCGTGCGACGGGGACCTCTCGACCTCGGTCGAGCTGACGTACCCGAGGGGCCCCGGTTTCCGCGCCGACGTCTACGACGTCCTGCCCGAGGCGTTCGACCTGCTCGAGGGGAACCCGAGGTCCTCGACGTACATCTCGGCCGGCGCGACGGTCCGTGTCTCCTACACCGTGCGGCCCCGCGTGCGCGGCGCGTACGTCCTCGGTCCGACGTTCGTCGTCGCGCGCGACGCCCTCGGGCTCTGCTACCGCGCGACGCTGATCCGTTCGGACCGCCCGCTCACCGTCGTGCCCGCGAGCTTCGTCGGGCGATTGGGGCGGCTCGGCGTCGCCCTGTTCTCGCGGGTTCAGGTGGGCCTCTCGATGCGGCGCCGCGGGTTCGGAACGGAGTTCCGATCGCTCCGGCCGTACCAGACGACCGACGACATCCGGCACATCGCGTGGAAGCGCTCGACCCTCCAGCAGCTCCTGGTCAAGGAGTTCGACCAGGAGAGCCGCCAGGAGTTCCTCGTCGCCCTCGACCTCACGACCTCGATGGACGCCGGCCTATGGGGTCGGAACGCGCTCGACGTGAGCGTCGAGGCGTCGGCGCTCCTCACCAACCTGATCGCCCACCAGAGCGAGGACCGGATCGGCCTCCTCACGTACGCGGGCGGGGTCTACCAGTACCTTCCGCCCGGGCGCGGTCCCGCGCACTACCGCCGCCTGTTCGACAACCTCGCGCTCGCGTCGCACCGCCCGGGCGGGTGCCCTCTCCCGGCCCTTCTCTCCGAGGCCACGAAACGGCTGGGCCTCCGCACGCACCTCTTCGTGTTCACGGCGGCCGACGGGCCGCTCAAGGACCTCGACGAGGCGTACGCGATCCTCCGGGCGCACGGCCACCGCGCGTACCTCTTCGTTCCCGAGCGGGCCGGGTTCTACCCCGACCCACCGGGGGACGGGCGGACCGCCGCTATGGAGTGGGCGCGGTCGGAGGAGCTCGGGCGGTTCCACCGGACCCTCGCCACGATCCGGTCCGAGGGGATCCCCGTCTTCCCGTTCGACCGGCGCGGCGCCGGCGACCGGGTCCTGTTCGCGTACACGCAGATCCGCGCGTGGGGGACGGTCCGATGAACCCGGACCTCCGCCGGTACCGCGTGCTCGCCGTCGGCCCAGTGTTCGCCTTCGCGATGGGCTCGCTGCTCGTCGCGGTCGTCGGCTGGTCGCCCCTCGCCTACCTGGTGGCGCTGGTCGTCGCCCTCCCGCTCCTCGCGGCGGCGTGGCCGGACCGACTGCCGTGGCTCCTGGCCCCGTCGATGGCCCTCTTCCTCCTGGTCGCGGTCGTCACGTGGTTCGCGCAGACGGTCCCGACCGGCGCGGGCGGCGACCTGATCGCCGGCACGCTCCTCGGGCTGCCGCTCTGGTTCCTGGGGATTGCGATCGGGACCCCGGAGCGCCCGGGGATCTCGCTCCTCGCGCTCGAGGCGGGCCTTCTCGAGTCCGTCGCGACGTTCTCGGCGCTCGCCACGCTGCCCAGCGATCCGAGCCCGACCGAATCGGAGTTCCTCACCGCGTGGTTCTTGATCGACGGCCACCACCTGGGCGCCCTCGCGAGCGCCCTCACGGGCGCGGGGCTCGTCGGCGGCCCATCATTCCCCCTCGCGTCGTACGCGGACCCGGTGTTCGTCGCGCTCGCGTTCCTCGCGGTCGGCGGACTGCTCCTCCCGATGCTGCGCTCCGAGAACGCTCCCACGGTCGGGGTACCGCGGCCGCCCCGACGGGACCTTGCGCCCACCGTTCGACGCGTCCCGCCCCCGATCCTCTACGCGACGGCGCTGCCGCCCACTGGCTCGCGCCCTCCGCCCGGCGCCGGATTGCTCCCCGTGGCGGGGGCGGTGCTCGCCGTGCTCGGGTTCGAGGTCGTCGGGCTGGTCGCCCCCGCTTACACCTTCACGCTCGTCACCCTCGGAGCGCTCGCGGCGGTGCTGTTCCTCGGGCTGCTCGTGCGCGCTCGCCGGTCTCCGAGGAACCCGACCGCGGTCCCCGCGCTCCCCAAGAGGGCTACTTCGCGCCCGTCGGCGGCGCGCCCACCGTCGGCGTAGTTCCGCGGGAGCGGGTACCGCGCCGGGCGCGCACCGCGCCACCGCCGCGGAGCAGGTTCGCGCCGGCGGCGGCGAGGCTCAATCCTAGGCCGATCGCGAAGAGCAGGTGGAGGGCGGTCATGAACCCGCCGACGTCGAGCGCGCTGCCTCGCGGCTGGCCCGAGAACACCGCCTCGAGCGTACCGTTCGGGACGACGCCGGCGAGCACCGTGAACCCGAGGGCGAGGCTCCCGAGGTTCCCGGCGTTCAGGAACGTCATGCCCGTCCCCGCCGCGATCCCGCGGCGCTCCGGCGGGACGCTCGACATCACCTCGGCCCGGTTCGGCGCGGCGAACATCCCCCGCCCGATCCCGAGCAGGACCATCGCGAGGGCGAGGAGCCCGTAGGGGCCGTCGACCGGGAACCCGATCAGGAGCGCGAAGCCGCTCGCGCTCACCAGCAGTCCGGCGGTGCCCAAGTACCGCGGACCGGTGCGGTCGGAGACGGTGCCGCTGATCGGTCCGGAGATCGCGAACGCGGCGGCGAGCGGGACCAGGAGGATCCCCGCCCGTTCCGCGTTCAGGAAGAGGATGCCCTGGAAGTAGAAGATCATCATGAACGTGAACGCGCCGCCGGCCAGCGCCGAGAGCGCCGCGGCGACGTTCCCCGCGACGAACGTGCGGATGCGGAACAGTCCGAGGTCGAACATCGGCTGTGGGGCGGATCGCTCGACCACGACGAACGCGACGAGCAGCGCCGGACCGACCGAGAGCCCGGCCAGGACGATCGGCTGGGTCCATCCGTCGAGCGCCCCGAGCGTGACCCCCACGAGGAGGAGCGTCAGCCCGAGACCGAACGTCACGTTCCCAAGCCAGTCGACCCGCGCGCTCGGCTCCCTGGGGTGGACCTCGACGAGCTGCCCGTACGCCCAGAGGGTGCCGAAGATCCCGATCGGCACGTTGACCCAGAAGATCGACCGCCATCCGAGCTCGGTGGTCAGGACGCCCCCGAGGACGAGGCCCACGATCGACCCGGTGAGCGCCGCAACCTGGTTGAGCCCGAGGGCGCGCCCCCGCTCGTCGGCCGGGAAGGCGTCGGTCAGGATGGCGGCCGCGTTCGACGCGAGGAACCCGGCCCCGACGCCCTGGACGACGCGCGCGCTCAGGAGGACGAGCCCGTCGGGGGCGAGGCTCGCGAACAGCGAGCCGACGGTGAAGACGGCGAACCCGAGGGTGTACAATCGCACCCGGCCGAACATGTCGGAGAGGCGACCGAACGACAGCAGCAAGGTCGTCGTGACGACGCTGTAGGAGAGGACGACCCAGAGCAGGAGCGCGGGGTTCGTCCCGGAGAGCTCCCGGCCGATCGTCGGGAGCGACACGAGGACGATCGACGTGTCGAGGAGCGCCATGAACGTCCCGATCGTCGTGTTGCTGAGGGTCACCCACTTCCGGTCGACCATCGCAAAACGGGTCCGCGTACCCGACCGGCTACAAATCGTCCCTGTCGCCGCTCGCGCTCGCGCCGGCCCGGAGCGGAGGAACGGCCCGCGTCCCGGACCGCGGTCGGCCTACGTGAACGCGGCGCGCAGCGGCGGCCAGGCGAGGGGCCGGTCGTTGTGGCCGGTCGAATGCAGGCCGAGGAGCCACTCGACCGTCGTCACGACCGAGTAGTGGGACGAGGCGTTCGTGAGGTTCCCGACCCCCACGCTGAGCGGCGAGACGAGCGCGAGGTAGATGTGGCCGCCCCCGGTCGTGTTCGTTGGGCCAGCGGCCGACGTGCCCGCCCCGAGGCTGGTCGTACCCTCGTCGTACGTGATCAGGTAGGCGGTGTGGTTGAACCACGTCGCGTTGAGGAGGGGCGAGAGGAAGGCGCGCAGCCAGAGGTCCGAGTACGTCACGTTCGTGTCGTGGCCGTCGTCCAGCAGGTTGGGGACGATCAGCGCGTAGTTCGGGATCGCCGACCGGTTCACGCTGAGGTACCACGCGGACAGGCTGAGGTCGTGGGCGGCGCAGCGCGTGGTGTTGTTCACGACGTCGTCGTAGAACAGGAACGGGTTGTGCTTCACCGCGTAGGGGTACGAGCTCGTCGTGTCGCACGCCGTCGGCATCGAGCCGGAGAACGCCCCCCAGCTCCGGTGGGCGCCCTCCAGGCGGTCCGCGAGGTTGGCCGCCGTGAAGACGTGGCGGGCGTCGGAGCCGCACTGCGAGTAGGTGGCGCCGGACGTGAGGGCGAGGTAGTTCGGAGCGCTCGGGTGGCAGACGGCGTAGTCGTTCGCGGCGTAGGCGTAGTGGGCGGCGAGGTAGTGGAAGAACGGTCCGGCGGTGAGCACGTTCGCCCCCTCCTCGTTCTCGAACACGATCACGACCACGTTCGTGATCGCCGTCGGGAACCGGTGGACGTCCGGCACGGCGAGACCGTGGATGGCCGGTGCGAGCCCGATTCCGACGACGAAGAGCACGGAGAGGCCGATGGCGCTGAGGTGCTCGCCCACGCCGAGCCAAGTCGCGGTGGGATATGTTCCTCCGGGTCCGCGTCGACCGGTAAGGGCTCGGCGCGACCGGCGGACCCTACATGCCGATGGGCGCGATCGCGATCGGCGCGGAGCATCGGGGGCACTTGGGGCTCTCGGGCGAGAGGCTGGCGACGTCGACGAGCCCACCGCAGTACGCGCAGACGATCTTGTCCTGCATCGACGACAGGACCAGGTCCTGGCGCAGCTGGCGCTGCCGGTTGCGGATCCGGTAGAACTCGGTCGCGCTCTGGGCGAACGAGGCCACCGCCGGCGCGCCCGGCGTCGCGGGCCAGACGATTCGGCGCGTCGACGACGCGAACAGCCCGCGCGGCTGGCCCGGCGCCGTCGACGTGAGCTCGAAGATCACCTTCGAGGAGCCGGGCTTCATCGTCACCTCCTGGATCTCGTCGTAGGTCGCGCTCTGGTACGCCTCGCCGCGGCGGGCGAGAACGCGCTGGTCGGTGAGCGCGTAGCTCGACCGGGTCCAGTCGCTCACCGCGTAGGCGACAGGGATCAGGAGAAGCAGCACGACGAACGTCCCTCCCCCCACCGTCGCTCCGTCGAAACCCATCTGGACGGAGCCGGCGACGACCACGAGAACGAAGAGGAGTACGAACGGTATCGGGACGATCACGAGGACCGCGTGGAGCCCGAGGAGGCGTGGGCGCGTCTCGTAGAGGACCCTCTCGTGGCCGAGGAGCGCGGAGGCCGGGAAAGCGCCCGGCCGGTTGTTCGCCGGCCGCCCCATCGAGAGGTCGCTCTCGGAGGCCGGGAGATAACCCCCCACGACGGGCGGGAGCGGAGGCCGGTATTTGGCCGTTCGCTAGGGGGAATCGAGGCGGACCATCGAACGCACGTCGCCGGTCACAGGTTCGGGAACGGTTGACCGCAGTTCGGGCAGAACCGTGCTCGAAGGTTCGCGAGCGTCCCGCACTTCGGGCATCGACGCAATTGAGCGGGCCGCCCCGAACCGCCCCCCGCCGGCGGAGGCGGGGGAAGCGGTCGGGCGCCCGAGGGCAGCGCCGTCGCGCTCGCGACCATCGCGACCGGCCGACCGAGCGCGTTCGCCACCCCCGGGCTGAGGGTCCAGCGGGGCGCGCTCGGGTGGTCGACGATGGCCCGCGCCTGGTCGTACGTCGCGAGGAACGCGTTCGTCGGGCGATGCTTGCCCGGGTAGGTGACGCGGAAGCTCAGTCGCTTCCAACCGACGAGCGGGGACGGCTCGAGGCACGACCACGGTACCCGCATCTCGCCGTACCCGCGCCGCACGACAACGCCCGGCGTGCTCACTCCGATCGATCGGGTGACCGTCCGCACGGCGATCCCGACGAGGGCGAGCACGAGGATCAGCAGGACCGCCACGACGGCGGCGAGGCCTGCGAGGGCGCCCGCCGGGGCGCCGGCGCGCGCGCCGAGGACGAGGGCACCGAGGAAGATCGATACGGGGAGCCCGAAGACGAGTGCGAGGACGACCCCCACGACGATCGGGTCGCGGTACGTCGTGCTCCACGAGCCGGTAGGGATCTCACGGATGTCCGATGGGACGCCCGGAGGAAAGACGGCGGCGAGCGCCCGGTCGCGCCGTCGACGGACCGAGAATCCCACGGCTCCGACGACCGCCAGGAAAACGGCGAACAGGAGTCCGATCACGATCGGCGTCACGGGGTTGAACGGCGCGGCCGGGTTCAGCAGGCGCCACGCGCCGGCGTGGTAGGTCCACGCGCCGTTGGTCACTCCGCCCGAGGTGACCCCACCGAACAGGAGGAGGTAGCCGTCCGATGCGTCGTACGAGGCCGTCGCGCCGTAGGTCCCCGGTGGTCCTCCGTTGTTGGGTTGCGAGACCCATCGCTGGGCCGTGAACGCCCAAAGGTCCGCGTCGTAGGCCCCGGCGGCGTAGCCCCCGAACAGGATCGCGCCTCCGTTCCCGTCGATCGCGAGGGCCGGGTCGCGGCGTGCGCTCGGAGCCCCGCCCACGAGGGCCGTGACGTCGGTCCAGCCGATCGAGTTCGGGGTCGACGAGAATTCCCACGTGTCGCCGAGGAGTGCCGTGGCGTTCACCCCGCCGAAGAGGAGCGGGCCCAAGGTGGCCAGGCTCGTCATCCCGCCGCCGAACCGGGCCGAGGGCGCCGGTCCGGTGAGGTTCGAGGTCAGGTTGGTCCAGTGTCCGGCCGAGAAGGTCCACGTGTCGTTGAGATCGCGGAACGGCGTTGTGCCGGCCTCACCCCCGAACAAGACCGCGGCCCCGAGCAGGTCGCACCATGCGAAGTAGGACTCCCCTCGGGCCGCCGGTGGGGACCCCGCGCTGGACGTGACATCGGTCCACTGCCCGCGGGAGAAGGTCCACGTGTCCGACAGCGTCGGCCCGCACGCAGCGATCGTGCATCCCCCGAACAGGACCACCTCGCGCTCGACTGGGTCGTAGACCATCGACGCGCCCCATCGGCCGGGGGGCGTCGCCGCCGAGCCCGAGAGCGCGCTCCAGGAGCCGTTCCGGTATTCTAGGGACAGGGAGGACGGGGTCAACGCGTCGGTCAGCCCGCCGAACACGAGCACAAAGCCGTCCGCGACGTCGTAGGCCGACGAAGCTCCGGAGAGGTAGGGCGGGAACGGTTCGGAGGCGAGAACCGTAGCGTGGGAGTTCGCGCACCGCGGCGCACCGGCCTGCGCCACGCAGCCCGCCGGGGTCCACCCACCGCCGAGAGGGACCGTCAGGATCACCGCGATCAGGAGCGTACAACCACGGTCGACCGAGAACGTTCGCCGCGTCGCTCCAACGGGGCGGAACACCGGGGATCCCTCCGCCGACCCGCGAGGGGTGGTATGGGCGGGAATGGACCCCAGCAAATCAAGCTTTGTTTGAGCGAACTTCGACTCCGGGTGGGGCAACCACCGCGATTGGCGCACGAACCGGGAAGGAGGGACCCGCGCCAGCCCGAAATGGTCCTCGGATCCAAGTCGCCCCTCGCGGGCCCTCGTGGATCTCCGGTCAGCTCGTCGAGGGATGCGCGCCGATGGTCCGCCGCCGCGCTCCGAGGCGCGCCCGCCGGGGTTCGGCCGGAACGTCGATCCAGGCTCGCCCGGTGGGCAGGGGGCGTTTCACGAAACACTTATCGAAATGCCCACATCCCGGGGTGGATGGGAGACCGAGGGAGCGCCGACCCCTCGTCCGCGACCCGGGTCACGTACCTCGGCCACGCGAGCCTGGCGCTCGAATCCGGCGGCGAAACCCTGCTCACCGATCCGGTGTACTCGGACCGGATCGCCCGGTATTTCACGAAGCGGAGCCGTCGCTCCGAATTTCGCCCCGAAGATCTTCGCCGCGTCGCGGGGGTCGTGATCTCGCACGCCCACCACGATCACCTGGACTACCGATCGCTCAAGCGGGTCGGAACGGCCCACCCGATCGTCGTGCCGTGGGGGGTCGCGCGGCCGATGCGCTGGCGCGGTTTCACCGATGTTCGCGTCCTCCGGCCGTGGGAAGAGGTCGCGCTCGGGGGGTGGCGGATCACCGCGGTCCCAGCCCAGCACTTCGGGGGCCGACTGCCGTTCGTCTTCACCTCCGGCTACCAAGGCTACGTCCTCGGGGGGGCAAGCTGCGTGTACTTTGCCGGCGACACCGGCTACAACGAGCGGTTGTTCCGGGAGATCGGCCGGCGGTTCGCGATCGACCTCGCGGTGCTTCCCATCGCGGGGGCCGTCGTCCCCTGGTTCCGTCGCAATCACATGAACGCGCCGGAAGCCCTACGCGCCGCGGAGCTGCTCCGGGCGCGCCACCTGCTGCCCATCCATTTCGATACGTTTCCCATCTCGTTCGAGCCCGCGGGGCGCGCGGTCCGGCAGCTGCTCGAGGCGTCGGTCCGGCCGGGCAGGACCGCGATCGTCCGCGTGCTGCCGGAGGGTGAAAGCATGTACTTGGGATCGGGGCCGGCTGCGGATCCCGACGGGTCCCGGGACCGGGAGGCGGGCGGCCCGCGGCCTTCCGACCGACGGTCCGGGCGGGAGGCGGCCGGGTGATCGACTATCTGCTGCTCTTCGCGTGGTCCGTCCTGATCGTCGACAGCAGCACGATCGTCGCGCTGATCTTCTTCGAGCAGCGGGAACCCCAGAGCGTCCTCGCCTGGCTGCTGTTGATCCTCATCCTCCCGGTCGGAGGGTTCGTGATCTACCTCCTCTTTGGGTTCAAGTACTTCAAGACCCGGGAGTTCCGTCTGAAGTCCACCCGGGACGCTGCGATCCTGGCACGGGTCCGCAAGGGCGAGGAGATCGGCGTCCCGGACGAGACGGAATCCAACCTAGGGACCCTCGCGTCGTACCCGGAGCTCGCCAGGATGCTCTGGGCGAACAGCGGATCGTTCCTCACGGCCGGTAACCAGGTCGACTTCTACACGACGGGGAAGGAGAAGTTCGACGCGCTGTTCGAGGCCATCGACGGGGCGAAGAAGCACATCCACCTCGAGTACTACATCATCCGCAACGACGCGCTCGGAGAGCGACTGGTCGAGGCCCTCGAGCGGAAGGCGGCGGAGGGCGTCGAGGTGCGCCTGCTCTACGACGACCTGGGCAACAACATCCCGCGCCTTCGCTACCGAAAGCTCACGGCGCTCGGCGCCCGCGTCTCCGGGTTCTATCGCGCGCTCGTGCCGGCGGTCGGGCTCCGCGTGAACTACCGCAACCACCGCAAGATCGCGGTGATCGACGGGACCGTCGGTTTCGTCGGCGGGTTCAACATCGGCAACGAGTACCTGGGCGAAGGACCGCTCGGTCCGTGGAGGGACACGGCCGTTCGGATCCGCGGCGCGGGGGTGCGAGCGCTCCAACTACGGTTCGTGCTCGACTGGAACTACGCCACCGGCGAAGGCCTGCCACTCGGTGCCGCCTACTTCTGGCCGTCCAAGCCGTTGGGGGCGGCGTTCGTTCAGGTGGTGAGCGGGGGGCCGGACACTACCTGGAACCCGCCGCGCGAGCAGTACGTGAAGATGGTCCACTCCGCGAAGCGCACCCTCTACCTGCAGACGCCCTACTTTATCCCGGACGCGAGCGTCCTCACCGCGCTGCGGATCGCGGCCCTCTCGGGCGTCGACGTGCGGATCATGATCCCGACCAAGCCCGACCACCCGTTCGTCCACTGGGCCTCGCTCTCCTACGTGGGCGAGCTCCTCAGCGCCGGGGTCCGGGCCTTCAGCTACAACGACGGTTTCCTTCACGCGAAGACCGTGACCGTCGACGACTACGCCACCTCCGTCGGATCGGCGAACTGGGACCTGCGCAGCTTCAAGTGGAACTTCGAAACGAACGCGGTGATCTACGACCCTGAGCTGAGCGAACGGTACCGACACTTGTTCGAGGAGGACATGACGCGGTCCACGGAGATCACGATGGAGTCGTACGCCGCGCGCTCGGTCTGGACCCGGTTCAAGGAATCGATCTCTCGTCTGTTCTCCGCGGCGATCTGAGCTTCACCGGCGCCGGCCGCCCACACCGAGGGGTCGGTCGGACGGCCCCGGGGCGCCGAGGACGGGGGGCAACCCCGGTTTCGGCCGTGGCGATAGCCGCGAGCGATACCGGGGAGGGGGCGTTCGTCGGACCGAAAGAGGGGCGATGCGGTTCACGCCGCCCGCTCGCGCAGCCCCGGGACCATGACCATCTGGGCGACCAGCACTAGGCCCGCTACGACCGTGAGGAACGCGCCCGCCGCGATGAGGGCCCACTCGCCCACGATGATCCACGTCACCGCGCCGAGGACGATCAGGACAACGCCACCCGTGAGGCTTCGCTCGACGCCCCGGTAGTGGGTGTAGCCCGAGAAGACGAGGATGATGGCGCCGAGGATCACGGCCAGCACGCCCCAGACGAGCGCGCCCAACGCACCGTCATCGGACCGCACACCGAACCCATCCGGACCGAGGCTGAGCAGGAATCCGAGGATGCCGCCGAGGATGACGAGGATCCCGCCGAGTGCCGCTAGGACTGTGACCAAGCTTCGCTGAACCATCTTGCTACCTGAGGCGGGACGGAGGGGGGGCTTGGTATAGTCGCTCCCTTAACCCGAGTTGAGGGGACCGCGACGTACGCCGATCGACGCCGCCCACCCGGTCGCGGAGCGGGCCGGCAGTGCGACCCGCCGTTTCACAGGCCCCGCTGCGCGGTCTGGAGGCCTGGGTCCGACGAGAATCCCGGCAAAGAGCTTTCTAAGCCCCGCCGATGGACCCGAACGGCAGACGGAGGAACCCGCCGCGCGACGGTGGGATCCCTCGCCTCCGTGGGGGAACCAGTGCCGAGTGTGCGGTCGACGGTGACCAGTGGAGAACGGCGGTTGAGGCGAACGAGGAGATGGAACGGAACCGTCGCGGGGGGCTCGGCCCTGCTCGCCGTCGCCTTGCTCCTCCTGTCAGCCCCTACGTGGGGGGCGCCCGGCCCTGTCGTGGTCGTGAAGCACTCCGCGCCGTTCCACGGATTCACCCACCTGGGGCAGACGATCACGAGCCATGGGTGCAGCGCCTCGGCGTCCTTCCCGGTGGCCCCCACCTTCAACCTGACGACCGGGATCGGACTCGCCTCGGGTCGGTCGTCGGTGACGGGCTGCGGTCCGAGCGGCTTCTCGGACGACGGGGCGACGGCGGCCGTCTTCGGCTTCGATAGCAGCCCTGTGGTCGACCCGACCCCGAGCTTTCAGAACTGGAGCGTGAACTTCTCGTTCAGCTTCGCGTACAACCTCAGCTCGACCCCCACGAACCCGGCCGGTGGACCGTCCGCCTGGGCCTCCTATTGGCTCAAGGCGACGGGCGACGTGTGGGACCTGACGACGTCCTCGGTCGCGATGTCCTGCACGTTCTTGAACCTGGCCACGACGAACGGAACCACCACGGGCAACGTGAGCGGCCACGTCGTCTTCCCGGTGGGGTGCGGCTTTTCCGGCAGCCTCAACCTCACGAGCGGCCACCGCTACATGGTCCAGATCTACCTCGAGGCCCACGAATACGCTCACGCGCCGGCGGCGACCAGCACCCACGCGACGGCGCGGCTCAACGTGGCGACCCAGGGGAATCAGCTCAGGGCCAACTCCTGGTCGTTCAGTTAGCGCTCGACCGGCGGTCCGAGCGCCGATAACGGTCGACCTTCCGGCGCCCGGCCCGCCGACGTCGCGTCAGGGCGAACGCTCCCGGAACGGGGAACGCGCGTCCGAGGGCGGGGAAGCGCGCGCTCGCCCTCGGCCCGGGCGGTTCTCGTTCGCTGCCCACAAAGAATATCCCGTCGTCCACGGTGGGGGCGCAGCGGCGGCGACCCTGCCGGTCGCACGGGTCGGAGTTCCGGGATGCGGGTGCTGGTCGTCGACGACGATGCCGAGCATCGAGAGGAGCTCACCGCCCTCCTCGGGGACGCGGGGCACGTCGCGATCGCCGTGCCGACCGCCGCGCAGGCGACCCAGGCGCTCGAGCGCGAAGAGTTCGACGTCATGTTCACCGACCTCAAGACGGGTCGGCAGACCGGGATGGAGCTGCTGACCGCGGCGCGACAGCGGTGGCCCCGGCTTCTGGTGGTCATGCTGACGGCCCGAGCGACGGTCGCGACGGCGGTGCAGGCGCTGCAGTTGGGTGCGTTCGATTACATCCCGAAGCCGATCCGCCCCGACCAGGTGCTCCGCGTCCTCGAACTGGTGGGTCAACAGCTCGCCCTCGTGCGCGCCGGAGCGGTCCCGCTCGACCCGGTCCAGTATGCGTCCGCCCTGGCGGCCGAGGGCGGGTATGAGGTGCTCCTGATCTCCCCTCCACCCGTTCCGGCCGCGGTCGAGCGGGTCAGCCACCTGCCCCTGGACCCCGAGAATCCGTTCCGGATCCGCGACGCGGTCGAGGGGTTCGTCGAGCCGAAGGAGCGCGCGGCCGTCGTGCTCGCCGCGGTCGAGGAGCTGCTGGCCCGCCACCGCGAGGAGGAGATCGCCGCGCTCCTCGAGGCGATCCGGGCGGCCCTGCAGGGCAAGGGCCCGCTCGCCGTCGGGTACGACCCGTCGAAGATCACCGCGACCGGCGCGCTCGCCGTCCGCGCCTCGATCGTCTCGGCCGACGCGCACACGACGCTCGAATCCCTCGGCAACCCGATCCGCCGTCTCGTCCTCCGCCGGCTCTCGGACGGTCCGTGCACCTTCACCCAGGCGATGGAGGCCGCCCACCTGGACGACACGTCGAAGATCGCGTTCCACCTCCGCAAGCTCACCGAGAGCGGTCTCGTCGGTCACCTGTCGGGCGAACAGTACCATCTCACGCCGCGCGGAAAGGGCGCCATCGAGATCCTGAGCTCCATCGACGAGCTCGACTCGGCGAAGGGTAGCGGGAACCGGGTCTTCCCCTCGCGGCCCCCGTCGGACGTGCGGGCCTGAACCGGGCGATTTCCACCGCGGCCGCCCGCCGACGGGGTGTCTCGACGGCGACGGCGCGAACCCTCCCGTAGGTGAATTCCATTTCAGGGACGCTTTACCCGCACGACCCGGGTCGGACCGTTCGGTCGAAGGACCAACGGATTGACGAATGTCGATGCTGGAGACCCGCCGTGGGAGTATCGCCTTGAGTGTAGGGATTGTCGCCTTGATGCTCGTCGCAGGATTTGCGGTGATGGGATCGCGTTGGAGCGGCCCGTCGAGCGCCGTAGCCGCGCCGCTCACCCCGAGCGGCCTCCGGGCGGCCCTCACCCCCGCCGCGACGTGCGGCCAAAGCGCCGTCGCCCTCGGCTCGGCGTCCTCGTACGCCGCGCTCTCCGGCACCGGGGTAACAAGTACCGGCGCCACCTCCCTCACCGGTGACGTCGGGGTCAGCCCCGGCACCTCGGTCACGGGATTCCCTCCCGGAACCTACACGGGCACGAAGAACGTGGGCAACACCGCCTCGGCCGCGGCCGAGGCCGCGCTGACCGTCGCCTACAACGATGCCGCGGGCCGTTCGAACTGCGCGGTCACGGTCGCCGGGAACATCGGCGGACAGACGCTGACGCCCGGATTGTACAAATCGACCTCCTCGCTCGCGATCTCGTCCGGAGACCTCACCTTGAGCGGTGGGGGCAACCCGAACGGGATCTTCGTCTTCCAGGTGGCGTCCGCGTTCACGACGACGTCGGGTCGCGCGGTGGTCCTGAGCAACGGCGCCCAAGCGGGGAACGTCTTCTGGCAGATCGGCAGCTCCGCGACCATCGGGACGACCTCGACCGTCCAGGGGACCCTCCTCGCCTACGCCTCGATCTCGATGCTCTCGGGCTCGCACCTCAACGGTCGCGCCCTCGCGCGGACCGGCGACGTCACGCTATCGGCGACAGCGATCGTCGTGCCGACGACCTCGTCGGCAGCGACGTACCCCGTGACGTTCACCGAGGCTGGATTGACCGCGGGGACGAGCTGGTCCGTGACCTTCAACGGGGTCCTGGCGAGTTCCACGACCACCACGCTCGACTTCACCGTGGTCGCGGGAAGCTACGCGTTCGGCCTCGGGGCCGTGGCCGGGTTCATCCCGAGCCCCGCCTCCGGCACGACGACGGTGACCAACGCTCCGGTGAGCCAGACGATCACGTTCACGGCCGGCACGCCCGCCACCTACAGCATCACGTTCTCCGAGACGGGTCTCGCCTCGGGGACAAGCTGGTCCGTGACGTTCAACGGGGTCCTCAAGTCCTCGACGACCGCGACGGTGGTGTTCACCGGGTCGGACGGGACCAACGGCTACTCGGTGGGCGCGTCGACCGGCTACGACTCGAACCCCTCGTTCGGCTCGGTGACGGTCAACGGCGCGGCGGTCGGTCAAGCGATCACGTTCACCTCGTCCTCCGGCACGGGTGGCGGCCCGGGTCCCTCGACCCCGGGCGGCGCCTCGGCCGGCACGCCGACGTGGATGTGGGCGCTTCTTGGGATCGCCGTGCTCGCCATCCTCGCCGCGGTCATCGCGGGGGCCCTCCTCATGAGGCGGCGCAAGCAGGCCCAGTAGAGGTCCGACCGAAGGCCGGCAACGGCGCGACGGGCCGCGCGGGGACGCGCCGACGCCCCCACCGCAGGGTGGGGGTGGTCCGGTCCTCGCTCGCCCGCGGCGCGGAGCCGGCCTCGCCCAACCCACCGGCCCGACGCCGCGCCCGCGATGCGCGTCTACCTCCGATCCGCCGGGGATCTCGCCCGGCTCAATTCGAGCGAAGCGGCGCCTTAAGGCCCGGACCTCGTAGCACGACCGAGAGTGAGTGGAGGAAGCAACTATGGAGAGCAACATCGCCGAAGAGTCCAAGAAAACCGCCGAACAGATCGTCGAGGTCCCGGTCGTCGCCGTCAAAGTCCTCGTCGAGGGCGCTGCGGTCGTCGTTCACGACGTGGCGAACGCGATCGTGGACGCGGGGGCCGTCGTCGTGAAGGACACCGAGATCGTCGCCGACGACCTGGTCGTGTCGACCGAGAAGCTGGACGACGGCGTCCGGCCGACCGTCGCACCCACCGCGTAGGTACATCCGATGTTCGGTTGGATCGTCCTGGCCGCGGTCATCGTCGTGGTGATCCTCGTCTTCGGTTTCCCGAACTTCTGAGGTTCGGGTCCGAGGGTCGAGGTCGCCGCGGCGATCCGCCGCGAAGGCGGGCGACCCGAGAGGTCGCCCGCGAACCGTTTCTGCTCGTCGGGGCCCGTGAGCCCGACCGGGCTGCCCCGACGCCCGACTCGCGGGCCTCGTGCGCTCAGAATCCGCGGAAGACCTCGTAGTCGATGTCGTCGTCCGGCACGCCGAGCGGGCCCCGCAGGACGGTCACCATCTCCGACACCATGTCGGGCAGGCCGGCGACGTAGAACTTTGGGCGATCGAGCGACGCGAGGGCCTCGCGGATCCACGCGGCGTCGATCCGACCCGTTCGGCCCTCCCAACGTGCGGCGGACTCCGCGGGGCGGGTCGCCGAGTACTCCACCCTGATCTGGGGGTGCGCGCGAGCGATCGCGTCGAGCTCGTCCCGGAAAACTAGCTCCTCCGGCGTCCTCGCCGAGTAGAGCAGCCGTCGCTGGCCGGGATGGCCGGAATCGGCGGCGAACCGCAGCATCCCCCGAAACGGTGTGATGCCGATCCCGCCCGCGAGGTGCACACTCGGGCGATCGAGGTCCAGGAGGAAGAACCCGAGCGGTCCGAACACTTCGGCCGTGTCGCCCGGACGGAGCCGGGCGAGCGCCTGCTTGAACGGGGTCTCCGAGATCTTGCACGTCACGGCGATCTCACCCCGTTCGCTCGGGCTCGAGGAGAGGGAGAAGGTGCGGACCGGGCCCCAGGGGTCGTCGACGCCGGGGAGGGCCAACCGGACCGACTGCGTCGAGAGGTAGCGGAACTCGGTGCCGTCGGTCGAGAACCGGAACGTCATGGCCGTCGGCGAGACACGTCGGCTCTCGGCCAACGGGAGGACGAACCGTTGCGGTCGCGGAACCGGCACGGTCGGACCCCCTAGGACGTGCACGACGGCCGAGAGCCTCGGCCGCGTTTAGCGACTGGGCCGCCCCGACCCCGGTCACGCTCGGCCCGGTGCGTCGCCCCTGGCCTCCCGAGGCGCGGGCGGCCGTCGCAGTGAGCCGGAACCCGAGACCGACCCGCGGAAGGAGTCCCGGCGGTACGGGTCGAGGCTGGAATCGTTAACCGCGCGACCCTGATGGGTGGCCATGGGCGACCCCATCAGCAGCCTCCATGCAGTGACCGTGCACATCCGCGATATCGGTCGGGCCCGAACGTTCTACCGCGATGTCCTCGGACTCCGTGAGATCAGCTTCAACGAGAAAGCGAGCCGTGCGGTGTTCGCTCTGCCCGGTACCTCCACCCTGCTCACGATGCACATCCAGGCCCCCGGCGAGGACGGACGCGAGCCCGGGACCGTCTCCGGGGTGGTCTTCGGCCACCCCGACCCCGCGGCGGCGTGCGCCGAGGTCAGAAAGCGCGGCGGGACCGTGACGATGGAGGCCACCGACGTCGAGGTCGCGGGCGTCCGATTCGCCCGGGCCGTGATCGCCGATCCGGACGGCAACGAGTTCGTCGTTTCGAACCGCGTCGACTAGCGAGGGAGACCCCACCGCTCTCCCCGAGCGCGCCGGAGCGGAGCCCGACGCTCCCCCGTACGAGTGGCCACGGGTCGCGGTCCCTCGAGGCCACCGCCCCAGCGGCGGCGAGCCACGCGGCCGAGGCGCTCGCGTCGGAACGCCGCAGTCCCCGTTCCGCTCGTGGAGGTGCCGACGGGGGTGACCGCGCGATACGTCGTCACAAGATCGCAACGGAGGGTTATTGCGGGGCCGACGGCAGGGGAGACCGTGGAGGCCCAAGACGATGCCGATGTTGTTCGTCCAATGCCACGCCTGCCACACCGAGTTCCCTAGCGGAGTGGCCCCGGTCGACGGCGCCCCCGGCGGGGTGCAGTTGATCAACGTCCTCGAGCGGTGCCCGAACTGCGGAGACACGACGCCGTACAACACGCACGAGTTCCACTTCGCCGGGCCGGCCCCATCGACGCCGCTTCCGTCGGGGGTGTCCGTTCCTCCGACGAACCCGGAGGCACTGGCCCGGTCCAAGGAGGACCACGGCCCGACCCCGTCGGTCGACGCCCCCACGGGCGAAGCCCCGACCTAACCGGGCCGCCCGTTCGAGGGGTCGGGCCCTCACGACTCCGGAACCGCTCGAACTCCGTCGGCCGATGGGTTCTGCGGCGATTCGGGGTCGTCCCCCCGGCCAGGCCGCGGCGGCTGGGCGGCGGGCCGGGGGCTAGCGAGCGCCGACGATCACATCGGCGGGAAGTTCTGCCACGCCATCAGCACGTTCCCTTCCGTGTCCTTGAAGAACGCGGAGGCGCCCCACTCGTCGAACGCGATCGGGCCCTCCACCTTCGTCTCCTTGCTCGAGCGCTCCGCCTTCTCGAACTTCACGCCCCGGCGCTGGAGACCGGCGACGTAGGTCTTGATGTTCTTCACGACGAACGCCTGGTAGGCGAGCTTGCGCTTCTCCCGCTCGGGCGGTGCCACGAACCAGAGCTCGACCCCGCCGACCTTCAGGGACGCCCAGAAGTCCTTCATCGGGCCCCGGGCGCGGTAGAGCACCTTGCCACCGAGGGTCTTCGTGTAGAACTTGATCGCGCGGTTCATCTTTCGGACGGGGACGAGGGTCACCAAGCTCGGGCCGGACGCCATGATTCTCTCCTACTCGCCGGTCCGCTCGAGGCGGTCCAGCGCTTCGGCCAACACAGGATGGGTTATCTAAGTTCTCGGGCGCGCTTCGACCGACCCTACCGATCGACAGAAAGGGATCTCCGGGGGACCGATGCGAGGTCCGCGCGGTCCGGCCGGATAGGGAGAGCGCTTCCGCTACCCCTCGAGAGCGCCCTCCGCGCCGGCGCTCCGGGCTGGACCTACCGCTGGTCCTGATCGAGCGCCTTTCCCGACACGCCGCTCGGCGCGTTGGCCCCGAAGGCGCCAGAGGCGCCTTTCGATCCGTTGACGCCATTGGCCCCGGAGGCGGCGCGAATGGTTCCAGCGCCGTTGAATCCCCCGAGCCCGCCGGAACCGCCGGTCCCGGCGCTACCGCCGGAACCGCCCGTTCCCGGGCACGCCGAGCCGGCCGCGCAGTTGTTGACGCCGCCGGCACCGGCGACGACGCTGTTCCCGCCGAAGGTGACGTTGATCTCGAGGAGCGGGGCGGTCGCGTTGTAGATCGCGCCACCGTCGGCGCTGCCGCCGTTACCGCCGGCGCCCGAGGCGCCGCCCTTGCCGCCGGCACCACCGTTGCCCCCGTTGCCGCCGGCGCCCCCGACGCCGCCCAGCCCGACCGTGCCGCCGTTACCGCCGAAGCCGCCCGAACCGCCGGTCCCTCCGGCCGACGCCGAGCCGCCGAAGCCGCCGCTAGCGCCCGGGCCTCCGATCCCGCCCGCGCCGCCCAAGGCGGTACTGTAGGTGAACAGCAGGTTCGACAGCTTTAGCATTCCCGAGCTGAACAGCGCCCCGCCGTTCGCGTCGCCGCCGACGCCGCCCTTGCCGCCGGCGCCACCCGTCCCGCCGTTGCCGCCGTTGCCGCCCGCGCCGGCCGACCCGCCGCTCCCGCCTTTCCCGCCGGTCCCGGTCGTCGTGCCCGCGCCCCCGCCGCTGCCGAAGGCGGCGCTGCTGCCGTAGCCGCCGGAACCCCCGGTCGACCCGGTGCCGCCGAAGCCGCCGTTGCCCCCGTGACCGCCGGTGGCGATGCACTCGGTGAAGCTGGTCGTGTCGATCGTCGCGGTCGCGGTCGCGTAGAGCGCGCCGCCCCACGCGGAGCCTCCGGCGCCGCCGGTCGAGCCCGCTCCGCCCGCCGCGGCGCTCGGCCCGGAGGCCGCCGCCACGCCCGCGCCGCCGCCGCCGCCCGCCCCGCCGCTCTGGGCGGTCGAGGTGCTGGTCACGCCGGAGCCGCCGCTGCCGCCGGAGCCCCCCGGGCCGCCGCTCCCAGCGAACCCCGCGGTGACGCCGTACCCACCGGTCCCTCCGAGGCCCCCCGCTCCGCCGTTCGCGTCGCAGAAGGACAAGGTCGAGCCGGTGACCGTGACGAACGACACGGGCGAGGATTCGTAGAGACAACCGCCTTCGGCGACGCCGCCGGCGGCGGCCGCCCCCGCCAGCCCGGCCGCACCGTTGGACGCGGCGTTGCCGGGCGTTCCGCCGGTCGCGCCGGTCGATGCCGCCCCGCCGTTCCCACCGGTGGCCCCGGTTCCGGCCGATCCGCTGGCGCCGTTCCCGCCGGGTCCGCCGGTTCCACCGCCACCGCCGTTGCCCCCGTAGCCACCGGGCCCGCCGCTGCCGCCGGTTCCGCCCGTGCCGCCGTTGACGATCCCGGATTGGAAGAGATCGGCGGTCGCGGTCAGGTTGCCGGTGCTGTAGATCACGCCGCCGAACGCCAGGCCCGCGCCCCCGCCGAGGCCGCCCTTGCCGCCCGGACCTCCCGCGGTCCCGTTCGAGCCGGCGCCCGCCGCCCCCGCCGGGCCGCCGCTACCACCGCTGCCGCCGGTCGAGGGTGTGCCGCCCGCGCCGCCGGAACCGCCCTGGTTCGGGCCGACCCCGCTGCCGCCTTGACCGCCACCGCCGCCGGCCCCGCCCGCCCCTCCGCTGCCCCCGAACAGGTAGCACCCGATGAACGTCGAGTGGTCGGTCGAGATCGTGCCGAAGTTCCACACGCAGCCGCCTTCGGCGAGGCCCCCCGCTCCACCGTTGGCACCGGCGCCGGCGGCCCCGGGCGTACCCGCAGCCCCACTGGAGCCGGCCGCGCCTCCGCGCCCGCCGGTGCCGGTCGACGGGGTGCCGCCGGTGCCGCCCGAGCCGCCGGTGCCGCTCGTGCCGCCAGTTCCGCCCTGACCTCCGCTTCCTCCGCTGCCCCCAATGCCGCCTTCCGCGTAGTTCGATTCGAAGGTGTCGTTCGAGAGCTTGAGAACGCCCTCGTTGAAGATCGCGCCGCCCATCGCCGCGCCGCCGGCGCCGCCGACGCCGCCCCTGCCGCCCGCGGCTCCCGCACCGCCACCGCCACCCGCGCCGCCCTTTCCGCCGGTACCGGCCGAACTGGTCGCCGCGGAGCCTCCGAAGCCGCCGGGACCTCCGGTGCCCCCGAACCCGCCCGATCCGCCGCTCCCTCCCGTGCCGCCGTTGCCGCCGAACACGGTGTTGCTGAAGAACGAGTCGTTCACGAGAACGACCCGCCCCGCGGAGATGAAGATCGCGCCGCCCTGGGCGATCCCGCCGGGGTGGCCCGCGTTGCCGGGCGCGCCGACGGTGCCGGCCGACCCGAGGCCACCGGCGCCTCCGGGGGAGCCGGTCCCAGCGCCGCCGGATGTCCCGGTGGTCCCGACGTTGCCGCCGGTGCCTGCCGTTCCGGTCGCGCCGTTCGTCCCGGCCGCCCCGGCGACCCGACCGCCCTCGAGCGTGATGTGGGTGATCGTCAGGTTGCCCCCGTTGACCGTGAAAAGGCGAGTCGTCGACTGACCGTTGAACGTTACCGAGAAGCCGTTGGCGTTGATCGTGACCGTGAGCGTCGCCCCGATCGTGATCGGGGTGGTGAATCCGATGTTCGTGCAGTTCGCACCGTAGTTGACGACGCCGCCGCCGCTGACCGCCGCCGCGAGGGCGCCCTCGGTGCACGTCGTCACGGTCGCCGTAGGATGGATGCGAGGCCCCGCGCTCGTTCCCGATGCGAAGGTGGGTACCAGCGCGATCAGAAGGAACGCAACGACCGCCGCAACCACTCCGACTCGACCCACCGGTTTCATCTTCGAGACCATTCGAGGCACCTGCCGCGGGCGGGAGGGAAATCCGGTATAATAGCCCCGGACCGCCGACGAACCACGCTGCGGCAATCCGAGCCCGGAAGTGAGATTCGAACGACGGGTGGCGAGGCGCTACCTCGAGGCGACAGGTTTCTTCTCGAGAATTCGGTCTTCAGACAGGCAGCGCGGTTGGGTCCGAGCGGGCGGCGATGGCGGAGGCCCCTCCCGCTGGGCCATGGCTCATCGATAGGATCGGGGCCAGGCCCGGTCCGCCACGAACCGCCGCAGCTCCTTCGAGTGGCCTTCCCATCGGTGCTCCCTCCTGGGCGGTCGAGGGGATCGTGGGGATCGGGGGCCCGGCGGCAAGTGCGATTCCAACACTCTCAAATAAAAGCCGGCGAATCCAGACCGATGGACCGATTCCTTGTCGAGTCGTCCCACGAGCCGGCCGATTGCCGGAAGGTCGTGAAGAACGTCTACGCCGAGGGTTACCTCTACAATTGCGATTGGGGATGCAAAGCCGGGGTCCACAAAGCGTGGGTCACGATCGAGGCCGAGAGCGAGAGTCAGGCGCTGTGGGTCGTCCCGCACTCACTCCGCGCGAACGCGAAGGCGACGAAGGTCGTGAAGTTCGACGCGGAGATGGTGAAGGGATGGGATACCGAGTAGCCGGACCGTTGCGAATCGGCGGCGCCGAGGACTGACCGATCCGCCGGCTACGCTCTCGTCACCCCCGACGGGATCGGCACCCGGGATGAGCGCCCGAAGCACCGGGCTCTGGGCTGCGGGCGCTCCGCGTCAGCTTTTCGTCGGTGGCCCCCCGGGGGACCGCCTCCCCACGAGCCCTTCCTGCGCAAGTCATATCCCGAGACGGGACTCCACCCCGCGCAGGACGATGAGTTGACGGCGGTCGGCCGAGTGTTGATCCTCCCGCGCGGGGCGGGGGAACCCTTCCGGTTGGGGTCCGATCGGTTTGTCCGGAAGGGACCTCGCGCGGGAGGAACGAGGGCGTTCTCGTTGATCGAGTACGAGGCGACACCGGGCGAGCCCGGGCCGCCGCCCCACGTCCACCGAACGTTCGAAGAGGCGTGGTACATCCTTGAGGGCGAGGTCGTCTTCGTCGCGAACGGATCCGAGGAGCACGCGGGCCCGGGCACGTACGTCTACGTTCCGCGCGGGACCCCCCACGCGTTCCGCGTGGCCGGCGCGAACCGCGCTCGCTGGATCGGTGTCTTCTCGCCGGGTCGCTACGTCGCTCTCCTCGAGGAGCTCGGGATGCTGCTCCGGCCCGGCGCCGCCCCCGACCTCGAGGCCGTGGCGCGCCTGTTCGCGAAGTACGACTCCGCGATCGTCGACCGCGCGTGAGCGCATCGAGAGCGTCGGCAAAGATTCGTCGCAAAACCGCGCGAAATCGTCCCCGGTGCCGTGCGCCCCTATACGTATATGTACGCCCGGCGCTGAGGGGTAGGTCGTTACCCGACCGTCCCTCGGTCGGTGCGGTTGGTCCTACCTATGGCGCACTCATGGATGGCCGTTGTCGGAGCGCTCGTCGCTGTCGCCGTGCTGACCGTGCCCGCGGCCACGCCCTCGGTCTCCGTGGCGTCGTGGGGATCGACGGCGCTGGTCTCGCCGAAGCAGGTCGACGTCGGGCTCGTCAAGGGCGCGTCGTCGTGGACCCACTTCGGGACACCGTTCTTCGCGGTGACCGTGCAGTTGGGAGGCCTTTCGACCCCAACGCTCCAGACGTTGGGGGCGTACTTCAACTCGACTCCGATTACGACGTTCCGGATCGGCGGCGGCGGCGAGGGGTACGACCCGACGACCCAGACGTACTACAAGGCCCCGGCCGCGGGCGGGACGTTCACCGCCAATCACAACGAGGTCCTCAACTACACGTGGATCAAATCCTGGTGCTACTCGCGCGTCCCGCACTGCGACTGGCTGGCGTATCTCCCGGGTGAGGAGAACAACACGCAGGCGGCGCTCCACGCGGCGCAGTACTTCCACAACGTCCTCCACTTCGTCCCGACGTACTGGGAGTTCGACAACGAGCCCAACCACTGGACCCACTACGGGAAGAACCGCTCGCAGTGGTCGACGAGCGACGCGTCGACCCCGAGCGCGCTGGGCTACGCCGTGATGGTCCGCAACTACATCGCGGCGATCTCGGCGGTGTTCCCGTCGGACAAGTTCATCGGCGTCGAGATCGGGTGCGACTGCTTCGCGAACTACATCACCGCGACGGCGCGGCTGAACCCGCACGTCGCCGCGATGGCATACCACACCTACCCGGGTCCCAAGCTCACGGCGAGCACGCTCAACGAGTTCTACGGGAGCCTGAGCTCGAGGCAGAACCTCAGCGCGACGACCTCGCACTTCCTCGCGAACATCCAAGCGCAATGCAGCCAGTGCGGGAACATCTCGCTGCAGGTCGGCGAGTACCAGACGGGCCCGCCGGTGAACCACAGCGCCTACGCGCTCCGCTACCCGGGCGCGGCGTGGATCACGGCGTCGGTCGTCGAGGCGCTCGAGACGAACCTGTCGATGTTCACGGAGTTCGACGACAGCTGGCTTATCGACAGCGCTACCGGGGCGGTCCTACCCGAGGGCGTCGCTTATCAGCAGATCCTGAAGAACCTCACGATGGGCTCCGACACGGCCCTCCACCTCAACACGAGCAAGGTCGGGAGCGTCTACGCGATCCTCATCAAGAACGGTACCCGCCAGTCGCTCCTGCTCGTCAACCTCAACACGACCGTGACGCTCAACCTGAAGCTGACGTCGACGATCTTCCCGATCGGTGGGGCCGGGAACGAGTGGGTCTGGACGTCGCTCCTGGCGAGCCCGACGCACGTGCACGTGACCCTGATCGGTTCGACGTTCGTGGTCGCGCCCCAAGAGGTCCTCCTCCTGAACAACTTCTAGGTGGGCGTCGCCGGTCGGCACGCCGATGTCGGCGCGACGACGTCTCGGGTCGACAAACTCTTGGGTAGGTCGCGCCTACGTCGCGGCATGACGACGTGGAAGCTGCCGGGGGTTCAACCGCCCGAGGCGGGCAAGGCGATCCGAGTCAGCGCAGGGGGGACGCCGGTCGCGGTGTTCCGCGTCGGCGAGCGACTTCTCGCCGTCGACGCGCGATGCACCCACGTCGGGGGACCGCTCGACCGCGGGCAGGTGGCGGACGGCGTCGTGACGTGCCCGTTGCACGGCTCCCAGTTCGACCTTGCGACCGGAAAGGTCGTGCGAGGACCCGCGACCCAACCGGTGCGCGCGTACCGGGTGAAGAGCGAGCCGGACGGCCTCGTGCTCGAGGGCGACTAGGCACCGCCCCCCCGCGACGGCGCCCCCGGCCCCGGGGCTAGTCGATATCGGACGGAGCCTGGGGCGAACCGCGGACGTTGAGGATCATCTCCCGGTTACGCTCCTTCGAGGGGTAGATGCAGAACGTCATCTCCGTACCCCAGGCCTGGTTCAGCCGCGCGAAGATCGCGCTGAGTCCCTGAAAATCCAGCTCGGTGAAATGGACCACGCCGAGGTCCAGGTCGAACTCGTACTTCGTCGGCTCCCCTCGATGGAGCTTCCTCGGGATCCGGCCGTACAGCTTGTACTCGAACCCATCGAGCGCCGTCATGATCTCGCCCAGGAGGCGCGGGTTCGCGAACGGTTCCATCGGGTCGAAACCCGCTTCGTGCTGGGTCATCGTACGAGGAGAACGCGTCGGCTACATCCGTTCTCGCCCGACGAAACGGACGGTTGCTCGAGCTCGACTTACGGCGGCCGCCACGAGGGAGTGCGGGGCGGTGGATCCCAACGGGTCGCGCCCTCCCGATCGCGACCGCTCAACCCCACCCCCATTCGGAGGGCGCCGGCCGTCTACGGTCGTGGGGCCGGAGATTATCGGGAGGGCTCGCCACTCAGGCAGGCTCCGCTAGGAGGCTCAAACCAAGCCTACGCTCGCGCTCCCGAGAGTTGGCTAGTACAAAGGGTAATGAGGAATATCGGGGTCCGAGCCACGCAATCGCGGGTCCGAAGGACCCGAGCCGGCTCATGATCTATCGCAGGTCGGTCATTCCCTCCGTTGTCGTCGTTCTCTTGCTCGTGCTGACCTCGAACGCCCTCGGCTCGGTTCCCACGGCTCTCCCTCATCTCGCCCGTGGGGCCCCGAGCCCGTCCGCGGCCCTGGACCCGGGTGTTTCGGAGCTTGTCTCGGCGCGGGAGAGTCTGGCGGCCGGCCTCGGGCCGGCCCACGGGGCCACCGGCCCTTGCCGAAGTGGAACCGTGGACCAGCAGGCCTGCTCTCCTCCGACGAGCAGCCCGGCCGCCGGGGGGGCCTACGGTTGGACCGCGTACCCCGATCTCCCGACCGGCCGGACCGGGAGCCTGATGGCGTACGATCCCGTCGACGGGTACGTCGTCCTCTTCGGGGGCTTCGAGTGCACTCCCGTCGTCGACTGCGGCGGTTGGCTCAACGACACCTGGGCGTTCTCGCACGGGGTCTGGACGAACCTCACCCCGACCGCCTCGGTCGCCCCCGCGTTCCACCCAGGGTCCGAGATGGTCTGGGACGGGGCCGACGGCTACGTGCTGCTCGAGACGACCGCGAACACGACCTGGAGCTTTGTCGGCGGCGTCTGGTCCCAGATCGTGACGACGAACGGACCGGGCGCGCGCCTCCTCCCGGGACTCGCCTACGACGCGGCCGACGGCTACGTCGTCCTCTTCGGCGGGGCCGGGCTCAACTCTCCGACCGGTCAGACCTGGACGTACCGCGGGTCGGTCTGGACGCAGCTCAACACGACCACGTCCCCCTGGAATCGGAACGACGTCGCGTTCGACTACGACGCGACGGACGGATACGCGGTGCTTTTCGGTGGGGCCGGGATCGTGAGCGGTTCGCAAGTCCGGTTCAACGACACCTGGACGTTCCTCGCCGGCAACTGGACCCTCCTCCCGAACGCGAACGGTCCGGGTCCCCGGTTTGCCTCGTTCGACGCGTACGGGTACGATCCGCTGCTCGCCTCGATCGTCGGGGTCATCGACCCGACGTACTCCTCGAGCAACTACCTATGGGAGTTCGCTGGGGGCGCCTGGAGCCAGGTCAACGGGACGAACCAATCCGCGATGCCGCTCCTTTCGGGGGGGACCTACGACGCGTCCGACGCGGAGTTCCTGTTCGTCGCGGGGGGCTCCTGGTTCTACTACGGGATGCCCTACTGGATCGCCAGCTTCTCGCTGACGAACTTCACGTGGGCCCAGATCGGTACCGCGCCCCAGGTCCCGACGAACCTCGGATCCTATACCCGGCTGGCGACCGACCCCGCTGACGGCGGGCTGCTGCTCACGGACGGGCAGACGACGCTCCTCTTCGCCAACGATTCCTGGGACCGCGGGGTGACCCAATCGACCACGCAGGGATGCACGCCGGAGGGACTCGCCTACGACGCCGCCGACGGCTACGTGCTGATGTACTGCGGCGAGACGTGGAAGTTCGAGGGCGGGAATTGGACCCGGTTGCCTCAGTACGCGGCTGATACGTGGCCGTCGATCTCGGGTGTGATGTCGTACGACACAGCCGACCGTTGCGTCGTCCTCTACGGTGGCGGGCCCCGGAACGAGACCTGGACGTGGAGCGCGGGCAACTGGACGAATGTCACGAACCCCTCCGCGCCGGGCCCGACCGCTCGGTACGGTGCCGCGTTCGCCGACGATCCGGTCGACGGGTACGTCGTCCTCTTCGGCGGCTACCTCGGGGTCTCGTACAGCGGGGTCCTCAACGACACCTGGACGTTTCAGGGAGGGACGTGGTCCCGCGTCGTCACGAGCGTGGCGCCGTCCGCGCGGGGGGGCGCGGCGATGGCGTTCGACGACGCCGCCCGCTACGACCTGCTGTTCGGCGGTGACGCGCTGAGCTACAACGGTCCGATGGACCACGACACCTGGTCGTTTTCCGCGGGGACCTGGACGGATCTCTCGCGGGTCCTGGGTGCGGCGCCGCAACCTCCCGGTCGAACGAACGGTGTCCTCGGGTACGACCCGACGAGCGGACGGATGCTGCTCCTCGGCGGATACTCGAACGGCCCGCTGTCCCTGTCGGAGTGGTTCTGGGGTACGGGAGGGCCCGGTGCCCCACCGGTGATCTCGAGCTTCGTGAGCGAGCCGGCCGTCACCGACGTCAACGTCTCCGTCACGCTCCGAACATCGGTCGTCGGTGGCGCCGCTCCGCTGACGTTCGCCTACACCGGACTCCCGGCGGGATGCTGGGCCGGTTCGTCGCCCACCGTCACGTGCCGGCCCTCGGCGCCGGGAGCATTCACGATCGTCGTCGTCGTGACGGATGCGACGGGCAACTCGACGTGGGACTCCCTTTTCCTCCTCGTGCACCCGCCGCCGTCCGTCGTGCTCTTCACGATATTCCCGGCCGCGATTCAGCTCGGGCAGAAGGTAGGGATGCTCGGCACGTTCACCGGTGGTACCGCTCCCTACTCGATCGCGTTTACGGGGCTGCCCGCGGGATGCACGCCGCCTCCCACCACGTCCTTGTCCTGCACCCCGTCGGAGGAGGGCAACTTCTCGATCTCGCTCACCGAACGGGATTCGGTGGGTCTGGTGGCCGTCGGGAGGGGCAACCTTTCGGTCGTCGGGCCGCCCGGTCCCGGCAGCCTTCAGATCTCGGGGTTCAGTGTGGCCCCCGCGGACGTGACGCTGGGTGGGACCGTCGTTGTCTCGACCGTCACGCTCGGGGGGATCCCGCCCCTGTCGTTCAACTACTCCGGGCTGCCCGGCGGCTGCGCGGCTCCGGACGCGGCGGCGTTCTTCTGCACGCCCACCGAAGCGGGGGAGTTCGCGATCCATGTCGAGGTATCGGACCAGACCCCGGTGCATCTGCTCGCCACCGCCCTGCTCCTGGTCGAGTCGACGGTCGGGTCAGGGCCGCCGCCGGTCCCTCGCATCGAATCGTTCAAGGTCTCTCCCGCCACGGTCGACCTCGGCGGCTCGGTCACGTTCCAGGTGAACGCGACCGGCGGAACCCCCCCCTACGAGTTCGCGTACTCGGGCGTTCCCGCCGGCTGCGCCGCGGCGGATGCCCCCTCGTTCAGCTGCGTCCCCTCGCTCGCGGCGCAGTGGGCCGTCGGGGTCACCGTCACCGACGCGAAGGGGTACTTCGCCCAGGCGGTGGCAGCCCTCACGGTGACGGCGCTGTCCTCGGCACCGGGTACCAACGCCCCCGGGTCAGCGGCCGGCGTCCCGCTGATGGAATCGGTCCTGCTCGTCGCCGTCGGGGCCCTGGCCGGGATCCTCGCCGCGATCATGGCGGTCGTCGTTCTACGTCGGCGCTCGCGGTAGCGACGAGCTCGCTGCTCCCCGAGATTCCTCGACCGTCGGACGACGAACGGGAGCCCGCCTCCTCGCCCGACCGTACGGGTCGCAGGGGACGAGTCTCGGCCCCTCGTGCGACGGTGGTCCGCCTCGACCGAGCCGGTGCAGAACGCGGCGGCCCTCGGGAACGATTAAGCTCGGGTCGCCGGTGGCAGACCCCGATGGGCGTTCGCGACCTGGCGTGGACCGACATGCCTGCGTTGGTCGAGAACTACTGGGGCCTGTACGAGGAGGTCCGCGAGAATCCGGACCTCGGGATCGGGCTCTTTCCCACGCGGCCGAGCCTCGGCGAGGAGGCCGAGTGGTTCACTAGGATGTTCCGACGGGTGCACGAGGGCACGTCCATCGCGGCCGTGGCCGAGGAGGACGGCAAGGCCGTCGCGCTATGCAATGTCGATGCAAAAGGTCCCCACCTGGAGGGGCGGCACATCGGCCTCCTCGGGCTCCTCGTCGCGCGCGGCTACCGCGGGCGCGGGATCGGCAAGGCGCTCCTCGGGTACACGATCCAACGGTGCCGGGGGAGGTTCGCGCAGGTCGAACTATCCGTCCTTGCGTCAAACACCGTGGCGCGCGACCTCTACCGCTCGGTCGGGTTCCGACCGTGGGGCGTCGAGCCGAACGCGGTGCTCCGCGGCGGTCGGTACACCGACCTCGAGCACATGGTGCTCGACCTGCGATAGGGCGCGGCGCCGGTCCTCCGTCCGCCGTCGGGAGCGGCAGCCCGTCGGCAACGGCCGCCCGAGGACGCTCAACGGGCGGGCCCCGAGGGCTTTTCTACCGGAACCCGTCCTGCCCGCGGGTGCACCATGCACTACGTTCTGTTGGCCGAGCACGACGCCCAGGTCTGTCCGACGGGGAATGCGCGCACGCGAGAAGCGATGGTGAAGGGAGCGGGAGAGATCCCCAGCCTCGCGAAGAAGCACGGGGTGAAGATCGTCGCGGGACCGTTCGTCAACCGCGAGCACCTCATGGTCACCGTCGTCGAGTGCGAACGGAGCGAGCAGCTGGACAAGTTCATCTTCGACAGCCGGCTCGAGCAGTGGAACTCGGTCCGGATCCTACCGTCGCAGACGATGGAAGCGGGCCTCAAGGAGCTCGACCAGGCTCCGACCCTGTTCTAGGGCCGCCCCTCGTCGGCCCCGGCGACTTCGCCGGGGCCATCCAACCTCTTTCCCCGGATTTACTCGAAGCTGGGGGGGACAACGGAACGGGTTGCGGGCCTCTAGAGGACGAGCGTTCCCCCCGATCGTCGCGCCGCGACGAGCTATTGAGTCGACGGGGGGTGCCATCGAAGGTGCCGCGCTCGTCGGAAACGGTCGCGGCGCTCTTCTGTTCCATCGCCTTCGTCGTTTCCGCGAGCGTCACGCTCGCCGTCGTCGTGTTCAGTCCGTCCCGGGCGACCCCCTTTCCGCCCGCTCCTGCGCTCGGCCTCCAGTTCGGTCCACCCGAGGTGGGCTACGCCAGTCACTGGACTTGGTACAATTTCACAGTCCTATCGATGACCGGCCACCTCGCCTGGAACGAAATCCGGGCCTCCATCGGGGAAGGCGCGTTCCGAGGTACGGAACTGAACTCTTCGCTGACCGTCCTCGATTCCTCCGGAATCGTCGTGACCGCCTTCGCCGCGTCGGGTCGGAACTGGACGGGGGCGGGGAACGACCCGGTGGCCCTCCACCAGGTGATCTCCCTCAAGGTCGACCACCTGCTCACCGAGGGTAGCTTCGCGATCGGTTGGACCGGTCCGCCGAGCGGCGGGTGGGGCTATGCGCCCCTCCCGTAGATCCGCGGGGCCGGCCCTGCCTTCCGCGGACCGTCGAGCCTTCGGCCGCGAGACATCGCAGCGGTGGACATCCTTCGTGATCGGCAGGGCGTTGAGGGCTAGCGCGGGGGCCGATCCGCGTCGATCGGTCGCGTGACGAGAGGCGCTCTAGGATAGCCCCCGCGAAGGAAGGACGATCGAACCTTCCCCGGGGGTGTGTGGGCGACAGGGGCGCCGAGCCTGAACGCCTCAGCCGACGGCCATCGTGGTGCCGCAGTACTCGCAGCTCACGGAGGTCTGTCCCCGATATATCTCGCCGCTATGAGGCGCCCCGCACGAGGAGCAGCGCACCAACCGGATGGTCGGCGTTGCCGGACCGGTGACCCCTCGGACGGTGGCGATGTCCCGGTCCGCCTCTCCGCCCATGACGTACTTGAAAAAGCGCGTGATGACGTCGGCCTCCCAGCCCCGGACGTCGAACGGGGTCGTCGGCACCCCGACCTCCGGCCGGAACTGGACGTAGACCCCGGTCCCCGCGATGAGGCCGACCCGGCCTTTCGTGACGTCCTGGAGGGCCCCGATCGGTCGCTCGATCGTGACGACGCGGTCGATCCGCTTCTTCGTGACGATGAAGAGCTTCTTCTCGAGGACCACCTCCTTGAGGCCCTCGAAGAGGAACCGGTGGTTCGTGAAGTAGAGCGTCCCGTGGGGCTTGTCGCCCTCCATCAACTTCCCCTCGATCGCGAGGACGGGGGACTCGCCCTGTTTCATCGGGAACGCGGCCTGGGCGAACAGGGTCACCGTCGTTTCGGCGATCTTGAGGTCCCGCTCGACCGCGCCGAGGCCCGTCGTGAGCTCGCGCATCGGTGCGGTCACGCGTCCCGCCTCGCCGAGCGTGCGGGACTTGAGCGACGCCGCGTCGGCCCCGAGGCGGTTCGCGAGCATCTCGGCCATCGGGAAGTTCCCGATGTCGATCTCGCGTCGCAGCGTCTGGGTATCGCCCTGGAGAGCGCGGACCTGCGATCCGAGCGGCTGGAGATTGTTGCTCAGCGACTGGCGTACCGAGGGGCCCACCTCCGCCCACTTCTTCGACAGCAGCTCGACGGTCTTGTCGAGATGCGCGAGGGCGGAGTACCCGCGGCCCCGAACGGCCGCGAGGCGGCTTGAAAGGCCACCGATCGACCCATCGAGCGAGTTGACCTCGCTCTCCGCGCCGCTGATCGCCCTCGCGGCGTCGGACAGGTCGGATTCGATGGACCGCTGTCGGGCGTAGAGTCGGTCCTTCTCCGGGTTCGATTGCGCCATTGTTCCCCGGTGAAACCCCTGCACGGGGTAATAGACGTGAGCACGGACTTCCAGCCGATGCCCCGCGGCGACACCGGCGAACTCCAGGGTCGTCCTTCGCGGCCTCGGGTCGAGACCGGCCTACCCTTGGACCTCTCGGGGACCTCCGACCTAGAGGCCGCCGGCGGATTGACATAGACCGTTGTGATCGGGCTTGTGATGGCCGGGGTAGTGAGGATAGTGCTGGGCGTGCTGTTCCTCCTCGCGGGATTGTTCTTCCTCCTCACGATCATCGGGCTCATCCTGGGGATTGTCGGCATCCTCATCGGTATCGTCCTCCTCGCTTCCGGGGCCTCGGCGCGGGGGGACACTCGGCGCATCGAGCGGCAGCAGGAACAGACCAACCTTCTCCTCCAGCAACAGATGCAGCTCAGCACGATGCAGGCGAATCGGCCGTACTACGCACCTGGGCCTCCTCCTCCCCCCGCCTACGCGCCGGGCCCGGCCGCCCCAACGACTCCCCCGCCGAGCCCCACCCCGGCGCCCGTCGCTGAGAGGTACTGTCCCGCCTGTGGCACGGGAAACGCTCGGGTCGCCGCGTTCTGCCAGAAGTGCGGGAAGCCGCTACCTCCACCTCCGTAGCGGACCGCCTGAGGGCCGCCGCCCGATTGGCAGGCCCGTACGTTATGCGACTCGGGAAAATGCAGCGCCTCATGGCCGGGAAGAAGGGAGCTGCCAAGGGCGCTCGCGGGTCCGCCGGGACGTTCACGGCGGAGGAGCTCGCCGCGATGAAGGAGCATGTCCGAGAGGTGCGTCGGCGCTCGCGTCCGGGGAAGGCCGACGGGGAGGCCGACGTGCTCGCGAAGATCGCCGAGATGTCCCCGCCGGATCGGGCGATCGCCGGGCGGCTGCACACCCTGATCAAGTCCTGCTCCCCGGACCTCGTGCCGAGGACCTGGTACGGGATGCCCGCCTACGCCAAGGACGACGAGATCGTCTGCTTCTTCCAGAACTCCGGGAAGTTTAAAGCCCGCTACGGTACGCTCGGTTTCAGCGACGAGGCGAAGCTCGACGACGGTCGGATGTGGCCCACCTCCTTCGCGCTGATGGACTTGACCCCGGCCGAGGAGGCCCGGATCGTCGCGCTCGTGAAACGAGCGGTCGGCTGACGAGCCCCGCGGTCTGCGACTCGCGCGTCTCCTCACACGGGGGTCGAGGCCGAGCCTAGCCCCGTCGCATTCGCGACGGCCTGAGCGCCTGACCAACCGGTCGGGATGGGCGAGCGGAGGGGAGAACTGGCAGACCGCACCGGAGGAATCAAAAACCCGTCCTCCATCCGGCCCACATGGAGATCCCCGGCCTCGTCGACCTCGTCGTGGGTGTAGTCCTGGTTCTCATCGCCAGCTGGCTCGGGCGCGAAGTGGGAAAGGTGAATCCCGTCGCCGGGAAGATCATGTGGGTCGTCGTTCTCGTGATCGGGATCATCCTGTTGCTCTCGGGCCTCGTCGGGCTCATTGTGTACCTCGCTTGACCGGTGCTCCCGCAAGGGGCGCTGCCGACGGGGTCGCGCGCCGGCGCGCTTCGGGTTGCTCCCCAGGCTGGAATCTACCTCGGGCCGAATGGGGTGGGCCCGTAGGCAGGAGCGGACGGGGATGCCCCGACGAGGTGCGTCGTGGGTAGTACTACGTCGCTCGGGGCTGCCCGAGCCCTTTCGGGGTCTTCGACATCTCCGAGGCCGGATTCCGCGTCGTAGCGGTTCCGAGAATCGAGTCGGATCGCTGATTCTCCTCGGGCGGACACTGACCCGCCCCCATCCTGGTCCGAACGGGGTCAATGACCCTGAAACAACCCCTGCTCGGTGACCGAGGGTGCCTACCGGCGCTTCGCGAGCGCTGAGGCGTGTTGTTCGGCAAACCGGCGGAAGTAGGGCAGGTCCTCCGCGTACGCGTTGGCCCAGGTCTTCGTCCGGTCCTCTCGGATCTCCGCGGGAGTGAGCTCGGACGACTGCACGTAGCCAAAAACGTCGACGACCGTTCGTTCGCCGTCGGGGGTGTAGAGGAACACCGTCTTCGATCCGGCGTACGGGCCACTGAGGTCTTCCTGGATCCTCACCGCGGGTCGCACGGCCGTCATACGACAGACCAGCTTCTCCCATCGCCTCCCCGTTCGTCGCTCGTACCTGAGTAGAGTCGTGACCTCGGAGAGCGCCTTCTCTTCGAAGTTCCGCACCAACGCGGTATGGGCCTTGGGATGGAATGTCTCGTCCTTCTCCATGAAGTCCCAAACGACTTCAATGGGCGCGTCGTACACGGCCCCTCGGTCTTCGACGTACGTTACCTTCGGCGAGCGCGCCTTCCGAGGGCTACCTGCCTGGCTGATGGCCTGAGACTTCATTGAGCGGACCCCCCCCGAGGCCCGGGTGACGGGCCACCTCTGCAGGGTGTATTCTTCGTTTCGGTTGCGAGTCCCGGCCGCCGAGCGGCGGGCCGCACCCCTGAGCCGACCGGTGCGGTGCACTCCCTCTCCGCGCGGCCGACGGAGTCGGGACTGCCGGGGATTGGTTTGCAATCCCGATTGCACCTTCCCAGGCGAGCTCGGGTAGCGGGACCACCTCCACCCGCTTGGACCGAGAGCGTTGGGGGAGCGGATCGGGGAACGGTCCGGCGTTGAGGCCCTACGTTCCCGCTACGACATCGGGTTCGCCACGGAGACCGGGTGGATCGCCGGGAACTGGTACGGCACCTCGTCCCAGGACTTGCCGGTGTCGGCCGAGACGAACAACTGACCGGTCGTCGTTCCTGCGTAGATTCCGGCCGGATCGAGGGCGTCGCACGCCAGGGCCTCGCGGTGGGTGCCAAACTCCCCCGGGAATCGGCTGGGTGGCATCAGGGTCTTCCACTTCTTCGTAGCGTCGTTCCATTCGTAGACCTGGAATCCTCCGCCGGGGGTCATCCGCGTCTCGCCCCAGATCGGGACGAAGTACGCCCGTCCCGGCTTGCTCTTGGCGGTCGCTACGACGAACCCGAAGTCATCCTTCAGCGGCTTTCCGATCCGAGTCCAGTGGTCGCCGGCGTCGTGGCTCACGTACATCCCGCCGTGGTCCTGACGGTAGAGGGTGTCGGGCCGCGAGGGATCCATCGCGACCTTGTGGACGCATTGGCCCACCTCCGGGGCCTTCCCCGGTAGATACGGGGTCTGCACCCCGTGGTTGGCGACCACCCACGCCTTCCCTCCATCGTCCGTGCGGAAGAGTCCGGCGGCGGAGATTCCCGCGTACATCCGGTCGCTGCGCGTTGGGTCCAGGAGGATCGTGTGGAGACACGGGCCGCCGTTGCCGGGGTTCCACTTCGCCTTGGTGGGGTGGTCGTTCAGGCCGCTCACCGGCTCCCACGACTTCCCGAGATCGTTGCTCCGGTGCAACGAGTAGGGGTCCAAGCCCAGGTACAGGGTCTCGGGCTCGCTCGGGCGACCGGGCTCCAAGTGCCAGAGATTGGCCACCGGGTAGACCGTGGGTGGGGTGTCGGGATTGCCATCGAACTTGGGTGGTCGGGTCTTGGCGACCCCCATCAACGGCGTGGCGATCTCGGTCCACTTCTTCCCGAAGTCTCGGGAGCGGTAGAGGACCGGACCGGTCATCCACGCGTTGACGCAGGCGTACAGATCGCCGGGGTGCCGGGGGTCCGCCACCACATGGAACACCTCGGTCCCGGTCTGGAACTTGGAGGCAATCTTCCAACTCTTGCGGGAAGCGGCGCTCTCGAGGACGTACGCGCCCTTCCGGGTCCCGAGCAGTATCCGTACTTTCTTGTCGGCCATGGTCGCCCGAGCGGTGAACAATCCGACCCATATGAACCCCCCGACGGGCAAGGATCCCCCCTGGCTGCATCTGAGGATTCGCCGCGCCCCGATCGGTGTTGCCGATGGGCCTGGCGTGAAACGAAGCAGCGCACCGCGCGCGGGTGGGCGAGCGGCGAGCGCTGTGTAGCGGACCCGGAGAGGGGACGGTTGGTTGGGGTGGCACTCCCCTTCACCCGAACCTTGAATCAGTAGAGGGAGGTGCCCTTGAGCGATGAATCCGACCCCTCCGGTACCCAGCTCGTCGCATCCGGGGGTACGTTCGAGGAATCAGATTCGCAAGCACCCCCTCTGGATCCTGGGTGCGGTTGGCGTCGCGCTGCTCTTAGCGGCAGGTCTCTACAGCTACCTTGTCCTCAGCAGCCCTACCGTAGGGCCGAGAGTACCATCGCTCGGTCCTGGGGGGCTCGAGCGAACAGCGCCGGGCAATGTTGGATGCATCGCGAATTCGTCGGAGGTTTGCTACACCCTCACGATTGGCTGCACCATCGCGCAGCTGCCGATATCGAACCTCTTCTTTGCCGCTTCAAATGCCACCGGCTTTTCTTACCCGATTTCCAGTAGCGCGTACCTGGGGCCGGGCGCAAAAGTCACTGTGTTGAATGGGTCCGCGCCGAACGGGGTCTGGAACGTTTCCACCAACCGTTGGACCGACCTCCCGGTCGGGGACGTCCCGGTTCCATTCGCCCTGATTCTTGTCCTGGACACGGGGGTCTTCTCGAACACCTCCCTAATGGGGGAGTGGTTTTTCGTTGAACATTCGGCGCCTAGCGGCGGGTACCTCGGCTTCGCTCTAGGCTATTCGTAGCCAGCAGGGTGGCTCGCGAGCCTCCGTCGAGAGGGTCCAGGTCGGGGGGAGGCCCGCGGCCGGTGAATGGGCTCGGCCGGATTCGAACCGGCGGTCTTCGCTGTGTGAGAGCGACGTCTTAACCGCTGGACTACGAGCCCGCACGCGAGTCCACCCGTGCCGAGGTTTAACCCTCACGCCCCGGCGAGCCCGAGAACGAGCGGGAGCGCCAGCGTGGCCCCGATGGTCAGGACCAGGCCGGTGCTCAGCGCCAGGCTCCCCGCGTCCGGATCTCCGTACCGGGTCACAAAGTAGAGTGTCGTGTCCATCGCGGTGGCTCCGCCCAGGGCCGCCAGACCCTCCCCGCGGAGGGCCCGCCCCACGTAGGGGCTACTGACCATGGTGAGGTTCTCGCGGAGAAAGTTGGTGAGGAACGCGACGAACCCCGCGGTCGCCCCGATGCGGTCCGCGAGGAACGGGCCGGCGAAGGAGTAGAAGCCGAACCCGAGCGTCGTCCCGAACGCGATGGGGACAGTGAGCCCGATCGCTACGACCGCGATGGTGGCCGCGACCGTCGCGCCGCCGATCGCCGAAACGAGGGGCACCCAGGCGCGTCGCAACGCTTGGGTGGACCAGCGCAGATCGAATCCGACGAGCGCGAGCAGGACATAGAGGGTCGGCTCGATCCATCCAGCAAGGACCGGCCCGGCCCACCGTCCGAGCACGAACCCGCCCAGCAGGGCCCCGATGAACGTCGGCCCGATCCAGAGCGAGGGCGCGGCCACGGCGCGCGGGTCAGCCCCTCTCGTGTGGGGCCGCAGCGCATAGGCGATGAGCGCGGTGAATCCAAGTACGAGGGCTACGAGAGCGAGCGCGACGGGGATGGCCGCCCACAGCGCGCCCGGGTCCGTCGCCGCGAGCACCGAGCCGAGGAGGGCGAGGAGCACCACCACGACGCCGAGAACCACGCGGGCCGGCCAGGGGCCCTTCGACGGATAGAACCGCCCGACGACGAACCCGAGCGCGAACGCGACGTAGAGGAAGGGGTCGATCGCCACGTCGTCTCGGACCGACCGTCGGCCCCGCTACTGCGCCCAGGCGGAGAGCCCGGGATGGACCGTCGAACCGCGACCGAGCCAGAGGGTCTCGTCGCGCATCGGACCGTAGCCGACCCATTCGACCGGCACGCCGGTCTCCTCAGTGAGGAACCCCAGGAACCGCTTCAGCGCCGGCGGGAGCGCCCCGACGCCCTCCCGGTCGAGGCGTTCCTTCAACCGAGGCGTGAACTCCGGCCACCCGGGGAACTTGCGGTAGACCGGGGTGGCCCGGGCCAGCTCCTCGGCCACGGCGGGCGGGTAGTCCGTGAGCCGATCGCCCGACGGGGCCGTGTATGCCACGCACACGGGGATCTCGTCGAGCCCTCCCAGCACGTCCACTTTCGTCAGCGCGAGGGAGGTGAACCCGTTGAGTCGGCTTGCGTATTTCAACAGCACGAGGTCGAGCCAGCCCACGCGACGGAGCCGGCCCGTGGTCGCGCCGCGCTCGGCGCCCGCTTTCTGAAGGTACTCGGCCTCCGCCCCCGTGGTCTCGGTGGGGAACGGTCCGGCTCCGACGCGCGTCGCGTACGCTTTCGCGACGCCGATGACCTCGTCGAGCTCCTGGGGAGGTACGCCGGTACCGACGAGCGCCCCGGCGGAGGTCGGGTGCGAGCTCGTGACGTACGGGTACGTCCCGAAATCCACGTCGAGCAACGCGCTTTGCGCACCCTCGATCAGGATCGAATCGCCCCGGGCGATTGCGTCCCATAAGATCGGCTCCGTCGGCCGGACGAACGGGGCCAGTCGGCCGGCCACCTCGCTCAGCTCGGAGAGCAGCTTCGCCTGATCCGGCATGCCGGGGAGATACGACTTGGCGGCGTAGAGGAGGGCGAGACGCTGCTGGAGGAGCTGCGGTCGCACGAGGTCGGCGAACCGAATGCCCCATCGGCCGGCCCGGTCCGCATACGCCGGACCGATCCCCCGACGTGTCGTCCCGACGGCGTCCTCGGGGGCGCGCTTCTGCCGGACCTCCTCCTCCCACGCGTCCTCGAGGGCGTGGATCGGCAGGATCGCGTGGGCCCGCTCGCTCACGACGACCTCGCCCTTGAGGAGGTGTTTCGATTCGAGCTCGCGCAGCTCGTCCTCGAGCTGCATCGGGTTGATGACCATCCCCGGACCGCTGATCCCGATCGTCTCCTTCCGCAGGACGCCGACGGACAGCTGGTGGAGGACGACCGAGCCGTCGGGGAGGTGGATCGAGTGCCCCGCGTTCGGGCCGCCGCCGCTCCGGACGACGTACCGGGCGCGGGCCGCGAGGAAGTCGGCGATCTTCCCCTTCGCCTCGTCGCCGAACTGGGCGCCGATGACGACGGAGACGGTCATGGCTCTTCCCGGGGGGCACCGGAGGGCCCGGGGTTCAAGTCAGTTGTGCCGGTCGGTCCCGCCGGGCGGTCGTACCGATGGCCAGTGCCACAACGGTAATGAAGGGGGCCTCGGCTGGCGCGCCCATGGTCTCCCAGCGGGTCCGGGAGGTCGAGATCTCGGGCATCCGGAAGATGTTCGAGGCCGCTCCACCCAACGCGATCAACCTCGGGCTGGGGGAGCCGGATTTCGACCCGCCCGCCGAGGTCGTCGCGGCGCTCTGCGAGGCCGTTCGCGGCGGCCAGAACCACTACGGCCCCTCGGCGGGGATGGGCGCGCTGCGCGAGAAGGTCGCCCAACGGTACCACGACCGCGATCCCGAGACGACCCGGGACAACGTGATCATCACGGGGAGCGGCTCGGAGGGCCTCATGGCGACCGCGCTCGCCCTCTACGACCCCGGCGACGAGGTCCTCGTTCCGAACCCCGGCTTCGTCCTCTACGCGCCCCACGCGAAGCTCTGCGGGGCGGTCCCGGTCCCCTACGACCTTGACGAGCGCCACCACTACCAGCCCGATTTCGACGAGCTCGAGACGCGCGTCACCCCCCGCACCCGCGCGATGGTCGTCAACTCGCCGTCGAACCCGACGGGGGGTGTGTTCTCGAAGGCGACGGTCGAACGCCTCGTCGCGTTCGCGGAGACCCACGACCTGACCATCGTCTCTGACGAGGTCTACGAGGAGATGATCTACGAGGGAAAGTTCGCGTCGTTCTGGGGCCGCGGCGACCGGGTGGTCGTCGTCAACTCGTTTTCGAAGACCCTCGCGATGACCGGCTGGAGGATCGGCTTTCTCGTGGCGCCGCGGTCGCTGGCCGTCGAGATCAACAAGATCCACTACCACATGATGGCGTGCCCGTCCACGCCGGCCCAGGCGGCCGTCCTGGCCGGGCTCAACGAGAGCGGCGACGCGGTGCGGGCGATGATCCAGGAGTTCCGCGCGCGGCGCGACATCATCGTCCGGGGGCTCAACGGCATCCCCGGTCTCACGTGCGTTCCACCGGCGGGTGCGTTCTACGCATTTCCGCGGTTCAGTTGGCCGGGCACCGCCCAAGAGGTCGCCGGGGCGCTCCTCCAGCGGGGGCTCATCACGACGCCGGGCGATGCGTTCGGCACGCTCGGCGCGGGGCACCTTCGTCTCTCGTTCGCCACCTCGCGCGCGAACCTGAAGCGCGGGCTCGCTCTCCTCCGGAAGTACGCGGGCGGGGTGCGATCGGGATGATCCTTTCGCTGATCGGGTCGATCCTTCTCGGCGCGAGCGGGCTACGCCGCGAACCGGACCGCTCCGCGCTCGCACAGTTCGCGCGCGAGATCCGGGCGCTCGACCGGCCCGCCAGCGCTCAGCCCGCGACGGCCGCGTAGAGCGCTCGGTGCCGCTCGACGCATCGCTCCCAGGTGAGCCCCGCGACCCGCTCGGAGCCGGCGGACACGATCGAACGAGCCCGATCCCTGTCGGAGATCACGACCCCGATCGCCTCGGCCAACGCCGTCGGGTCGCCGTAGGGGACGAGGAGGCCCGAGCGACCCCCGGAGAGCACCTCCGGCACGCCGCCGACGGCGGTCGCGACGATCGGACGCTTCGCGGCCATCGCTTCGAGGAGGACGAGGCCGAACGCCTCCCACTCCGAGGGTAGTACGAACGCATCGCACGCGCGGAAGACGGCCCGGTACTGGGCGCGGTCCGCCACGTGGCCCAGGAACCGGACCCGCTCCGAGATCCCGAGCGACGCGGCCAATCGCTCGAGGTTCGCTCGCTCGCCCCAGTCCCGGCCGAGGAGCACCAGGTCGACCCGAGGTTCCGTCCGGAGCTGCGCGAACGCGCGCAGCAGGATGGGCAGCCCCTTGTTCGAGGCGATGCGCCCGGCGAACAGCAGGAACCGCTCCGGGAGCCCGATGGGTAGGCGGTCGGCCGATGGGTGCTGCCACTCGGCGAGGTCGATCCCCGGTGGGATCACGTGGATCCGGTCCCGAGGAGCGAACTCCGCCACCAACCGCGCTTCGAGCTCGGTCTCCGCGACGAGCGCCCGCGCGATGCGGTAGGCGGACGAGCCGAACACGACGTCCTGGCACCGCAGCAGCCCCCGCTTGAGCGCCGGTTCCCGCCGGTCCGCCGGGTGATAGTGGGTGGAGACGACGAGCGGAATGTCGCGGCGTCGCCCGACGGCCGCCGCCTGAAGGACGTGGCCGTAGCGGTGGGAGTGGGCGTGGATGACGTCGGCGCCCGAGCCGACCAGGGCGGGGATCAGGCCGGGCCACAGGGGCATCGTGAGTCCGGGGATCAATCGACGGTAGACCGGGAAGCGAGAGACCGGGACCCCGTCGACGACCGGGGCGTAATCGCTCCGTCGTTCCCATCGGTCCTCGTCGTACAGGTCGCTCGCGAAGACGCGGACGTCCTCGCCGGTCGCGCGCAGCCGGCCGGTGACGGCGCGCACGGTGGTCTCGACGCCGCCCGGGGCGTCGAACCGCAGGGTCACGTGGACGATCTTCATCCGTCGAGGGCCCCCGCGTAGACCTCGAGCAGCTGGTCGACCACCCGGTCCCACGTGTACCGCGGGACGACCTCGGAGCGCCCGAACGCGCCCATTCGCTCGCGTCGTGGCGCGTCGTCCCAGAGCGAGAGCAGTGCGTCGCCGAGCGAAGGAGGGTCGCCCGGGGGAACGAGCAGGCCGGCCTGACCGTCGGGAATGAACTCGGGAATCCCGCCGACCCGGGACGCGATCACCGGCGTTCCCTGCGCGAGCGATTCCAGGAGGACGAGCCCGAACGATTCGTACTCGCTCGGGAGCACGAACACCCGCGCCTCGCGGAACGCCTGGACGAGCTGCCGCTCGTCGGCGAGGAATCCCGTGAACCGAACCCTACCCTCGAGCCCGGCGGCCGCGACGGCGCGCGCGATCTGAGCGCCGACGCCTCCGTCTTCCCCGACGAGCACGAGCACGGCCCGGGGGTCGTGCCGGGCCAGCGACCGGAACGCCTCGACGAGCTCGAGCAGCCCTTTGTTCGAGGCCAAGCGCCCGACGAACAGCGCGAACGGGCCGTCGATCCCGTGGGTCTTAGCGAACGACGGGGCGCTTGGCGTCGGCTCGGGGAGCGGCGAGTAACCCGGCGGGACGATCGCGACGCGGGGGAGCGGGAACCCGTTGGCACGGATCAGCCGCTCCTCCTCGCGGGTCTGCACGATGAGGCACGCGGCTCCCTCGACGATGGGCGCTGCGAGGGCGTGGTCGTAGAACGACCGGACCCGTCGGCGCATCCAGCCACCGGCCATCGACCAGATCGGGTGGTAGTGCGCGGTCAGCACGTACGGTACGCCGGTGCGCCGGCCGTACCGTCGCGCGACGGCCGCGTGGTTCGTCCCGTACGTGTGGGCGT
>Ga0075426_10000109_pt1 | contig 53850 bp, 56 predicted proteins | sample SoiMethybrSBSTD5_FD_75304 | JGI IMG/M metagenome (GOLD analysis project Ga0075426, IMG submission 75304) | Bulk soil microbial communities from a Populus tree surrounding site in Tennessee, USA - Soil MetaG P. TD hybrid SBSTD5 | ecosystem: Environmental > Terrestrial > Soil > Tree plantation... | reverse complement strand
GTAGTCAATAAAATTGACATGCCCGCGGCCAATGTTGAAGAATCAATTGAGGAGCTCGCAATGGTATTGGGAATTTCACGTGATGAAGTGCTAAAAATTTCAGCAAAAAACGGAACCGGAGTTGAAGATGTCTTACAAAGAATCATTGAAAAAGTACCGCCACCAGCTATAAAAGAAACCGATCAGTTTCGTGCTCTTATCTTTGATTCTGATTACGACAGCTTTAAAGGAGTTATTGCATACATACGAGTGGTAGATGGAATGGTTTCAGATCGCGAGAAGATATTTTTAGCGGCGTCACAAACACCTGCAGAAATTAAAGAACTAGGATATTTTAATCCAGCCATGGATCCGCAAAAAGAAATTTTAACTGGTGAAATTGGGTATATTGCCACCGGAATCAAAGAACCCGGTAAAGTCCGCGTTGGCGACACGATTTCACGCATGCCAAATCCTGGCACCCAGCCACCATCTCCGTTGGCTGGATACCAAGAACCCTCGCCGATGGTTTTTGCCAGTTTTTATCCTGAAAATCCCGATGATTTTGAAACACTCAAGGTTGCCTTGTCAAAATTAAAATTGTCGGACCCCGCATTAGTATATGAGCCCGAAATGAAAGAAGCGTTGGGCAGAGGATTTCGCTGCGGATTTTTAGGAACCCTTCATGTTGAAATTATTTCTGAGCGCCTTGAACGGGAGTTTGGCTTGGAGTTGGTTATTTCGACGCCGTCAGTTATTTATAAACTTTACGACAAACGCGGCCAGGAAAAAATATTATATTCAGCCAGCGATTGGCCCGACCCAAGCACTATTGAAAAAACAGAAGAACCATGGGTCTTATTAGAGGTCATTGCTCCATCAAGTTATATGGGAAAACTTATGGATGTTTTGAAGGATTTGAAAGGAAACTATCTTGATACCCAATATTTGGGCCATGACCGCGCAATCATAAAATATGAAACTCCGTTGCGTGGCATTGTGGCAAACCTGTACGACAAAATAAAATCCATCAGCCAGGGGTATGCCTCCATGAATTATAAAATGTTAGGATATAAGCCCGGAGAACTGGTGAAAATGGAAATTTGGATTGCCGGCCGTCCCGAAGAAGCATTTAGCCGTATTGTGGCCGAAGACGAAGCATATGAACAAGGTAAGAGGTTAGTGGAGAAACTTAAAGAAACTCTGCCACCTCAGCAGTTTACTGTGGCTTTACAGGCAGTCATTGGCGGAAAGATTATTGCCCGCGAAACTATGTCAGCGCGACGCAAAGACGTTACAGGATATTTATATGGCGGAGATAAGAGTCGCAAGAAAAAACTGCTTGAAAAGCAGAAAAAAGGTAAGGCATTGCTCAAAGAAAAGGGGCGTGTCAATGTACCGAGTAAAACCTTCTTGGAAATCTTTAGATCGTAAAAATATTTTTTTGTTTTTTGATAAATCCTTCAGTGGTGAGGTCTTGAAGGATATTTTCTAGTTCTGGTTTTTGTATTTCTTTTGAAAGTTGCTGGAGGGTAAGTGGTTTTTCTAATAACAATTTTACAATACGGGCGCGGAGTTGGCGACGCGAGCCTTCAAATGCAGATTGTTTGGTGTAGTGTTTGCTATTGCGATTAGGATTTGCAACAGTCTTGGGAATTGTTGAGCCGTAGTCCATAAGAGCCCAATACCATTCACGAGATTTATTTTTAGGAAGTGTTTGTTCGACAAGAGGCATAATGTCACGGTCATTAACGGCCGTTTTTTGTTTGAAAAAATGATGGATGAAGATGCGACGAATGTTTGTTTCAATATATACAACTGGTAGATTATATGAGTATGCAAGGACTGCACCAGCAGTGTTTGTGCCAATTCCGGGGAGTTTTACCATTTCATCAATAGTTTTGGGAAGTTTGCCGTTATGGTTTTTAACAACCTCTTGCGCTGCTCGTTGCAAAAATAATGCACGGCGGTTATATCCTAAGCCCTGCCATACTGATAGCACTTTTTTAACAGGAGCTTTAGCCAATATCTGCCAACTCGGAAATTGCCGTAAAAATTCAGCGTAATACTTACCAACGCGCTCAACTTGGGTTTGCTGAAGCATGATTTCCGAGACCACAATGCAATAGGGATCTGTGGTATGTCTCCAGGGCATGTCATGTCGTCCCTGGTGCTTATAAAAATTCCAAATAATCGTTTGGAATTCTTTGATTTTTTGAGGAGATAACTTCATTAGCATCATACTATATATTTTTATGAGACAGCGCAATTGCCAGCTCTATGTTATCCACAGATTGACAGGTGGATTTGATGTATAATTAAGGAATTTATGATTGTCATAGAACGAAAAATCGGATTTACGAAAGGAGCTTTTGTTTCCGTGATAATTGGCATTGTTGTTGCCGGTGTTTTTTCAGCCGGATTTTATGCCCTTGCCACTCCGCCGGGCAGTCCGTATGCACCCGGAGAAACAACCAGCCCTTCGTGTAGTCCAAGTGATACTAATTGTACTGTTACCTCTGCAGTCCCTTATACGGGAGCCACGCAAGCAATCGATGTAGGCAATAAAAATTTTACAACTACTGGGGCCTTAAGTGCCGGATCCCTTACGCTTACCACAACGGCATTAGGCGTTGGTAATGGCGGAACAGGAACCGGCACCACGTTTACCCAGGGGTCAGTTATATTTTCGGGAGCCTCCGGAGTTTATTCGCAAGACAATGCCAACTTCTTTTGGGATTCATCAACACATCGACTTGGCTTGGGTAATGCGTCGCCGGGATCAACACTTGATGTAAAGGGAACGTTGCGATTGTCAGGGTCTAGTTCAGGATTTGTTGGATTGCAAGGAGCTTCAGCTGCCGGGTCAACAACATATACCCTCCCTTCTGCTGATGGAACTGATGGGCAATTATTAAAAACCAATGGGTCAGGAGTTTTGTCATGGACAACCGTATCAGGCGGAAGCGGCATGGCTATCGGCAGTCCCGTAACCAGTGGAACATCAGGATCAGTGCTTGTTGTAAACGGAAGCGGAAATTTAGCACAAGATAATGCAAACCTATTTTGGGATCTCACAACTCATCGGCTCGGTCTTGGAAACGTAAGCCCATCAGCTCCCCTTGATGTGTTTAATTCTTCAACTGCATCAAGTGCTCCGATGGTTATGGTTAATCAAAATACCACATACCCTTCATGGGCAACTTCGTCAAACGCTGCAGCAGTTGTTGTTCGTCGGGGAAGCACATCTAATAATATTTTATCTGCAGGCAATGACGCCAGTGAACTGTTTACTATTGATGGCGCGACCGGATCCATATTTTTTAGGGGTTCTTCGGCTGGCTTTGAAACGCCATTTGCTATGCGGGGATCTGATAGAAGGATATATTCGGTGAATAACAGTAATCCTCTTGTGCTTGATGGGTCGGGAAATAACGTACGAGTCATTAGTACCTCAGGGGCCGTTCCTCTCGTAGTTCGTGGTGCTGTTTCTCAATCTGCTAATCTTCAAGAATGGCAAACTTCAGGCGGAACAGCCCTTGATTCAATAAATGCAAACGGAGATGTAGCTGTTGCTTCAGCGGTTCGTACATCAGGTTCGCCAACACTCGTGACGGTTACCGGTCCCGCCCATACTACTCTTGCTGCAAGCACCGAAGCCTCGGATATAATTTTCAACCTTGCTCGCACGGTGCAATTCAGCACTGGGGCATTAGCTACTCAGCGTGCCGTATATATTCAGGCTCCCACCTATGGATTTGTTGGGGCAAGTACCATTACAAATGCTTCAACATTAGCAGTGAGCGGAGCGCCAGTTCAAGGGACAAACGCAACAATTAGTAGCGGATATTCTATTTTAAGCGAAGGAGGAACGGTGGGTGTGCGGTTTGCAGGAGGAACGAACAACCAGGAAATCCGTCTTTCTATGACCTCTACCACGAAAGGGCAGATACTTGTCGGTGATGGCAGTACTGGTTCTGGACAGGGTTTAGATCTCAAACTTCGCGACAGAACATACACCTTTACTGATGGAGCTGGTTCGGGATTTCAAAATCCGTCTGAACAACTCCAGTCGGGAACTTTTAGGATGGGTTCGGGTACCGGGCTTGGATGGTCTTCTAATAGTAGTCCGGGTGGCGCCAGTAATGATACGGGATTCGCGCGCAATGGTGCAGGAATAGTTGAAATAAATAATGGTTCAGCGGGAACATATAGAGATCTGCGCCTCCGCGGAATTGGTTTAAATGTGGCTCCATCAGGCAATGCCAATATTTCCGTTATCGGCGATGCTAACAATCTTACTCTATTGACCCTCAAGCGTAATACCGATACGTTGCCCACCGGTAACTTTGTAGATTTCCAAAACGCTGCGGCGGCTTCGCTCTATACATTGGATATTACCGGTAAGATCACCAAATATGGCGGTTCTACGCCCACCGACGGCCAATTGTTAATTGGCGGTACGAGTAATGGTAATTTTACTGCCGCCACCTTAACAGGAACCGCAAACCAAGTAAATGTCGCCAATGGGAATGGAAGTATTACTCTTTCTTTACCGCAAAGCATTGCCACATCGTCGGGGCCGACATTTGCTAATCTCACCGATTCTGCTCTTACCTCGGGCAGGGTCACTCTGGCGGGCGCTTCCGGGATTCTTTCTGATTCAGCAAACCTTACGTGGTCTTCCCCGGCACTGAGCATCGGCGCAGGTTCAAGTGCCACGGGCCAACTAAAGTTTAATGGCACTACGTCGGGAACGGTAACCCTCACTGCTGTTGACGCCGCGGGAACATGGACGATGAAGCTTCCAACGACCGCGGGTAACAATGGGGAATTTTTAAAAACTGATGGCAGTGGTAACACATCATGGGCAGCAGGCGGAAGCGGAAGTCCCGGTGGTTCATCGGGACAAGTGCAGTTTAACAGTTCAAGCACATTTGGCGGGGCAGCAGGATTTACCTATCAATCAGGGGCCAGCCCTAATGTGACTATTGTCGCTCAAAATGCCGCATATGTCCCCTTGCTCTTAAAAGCAGCTGCTTCCCAATCAGGAAATCTTCAGGAATGGCAGAATTCATCGGCAGGAGTGTTAGCGTCTATTGGCTCTTCAGGAACTCTGACCCTTGGCCTTGCGTCTACTAATACGGGAACCATAAAGTTTAAGAATTCATCAAATTCCAATACATTTACCCTTCAATCAGGAGCTACGGGAAGCGATTTAACATTTACCTTGCCGACAGCGGATGGTAATCTTTCAGATTGTCTTAAAACAGATGGGACAGGAGGGCTTTCATTTGGTTCCTGTGGAGGAGTCCAACCTTCAGATATAAAAATTAAAGATAGTATTGCTTCTCCTAAATACGGTTTAGCCGATTTAATGAAATTATCAGTTAAAAGTTTTACCTATCGCAAAGAATTTGTTAATGACGGGGATATTCAAAAAACTCATACCGGTTTAATTGCTGAAGATGTGCAACAAGTTTTCCCTGAAGCAGTTTCTACGTATGACCGTTCTAAAGATATTCTTGGTATTGATTATGCAACGATGGTGCCCTTGCTTATCCAATCAATCCAGGATTTAGCTCGTAACCAAGGAGTCAATCTTAATACTCTCCAAAGTGGTTCGGTGAGCGGGGTAGATACTAAGGGTGTGGCTGGTTCACTTGAATCACTCGGTATGCATGTGGTTTCCGGAGTTTTGAGCTTAAAAGAAGTTGTTGCTGATAAGTTTACCGCGCAAACCGCATCAATTAAAACTGCTCAGGTAGAAAAATTTGAAATGAAAGACCAGTCAACCGGCACTATTTACTGCGTGGGCATTGTAGATGGCGCACTCGTAAAAACAACCGGAACCTGCAATGGATCTCTTGCATCGGCAGCACATACATCGCTTGCAGCTTCAAATGACGCAGTTATGGGAGTCGTCAATGTTGTTCAGCAGGCCCAGCAGGCCGCCCAGCAGATCCAACAGGCAACCCAGCAAGCCCAACAAACCGCCCAAAATATTCAACAAACCGCCGCCAATGCCCAGCAAGCCGTCCAGGATTCAGCTAATCAAGCAACCCAAAATGTTGTCCAGCAGGCAACCGATCAAGTAGTGTCGCACGTTCAAGACCAAATCCAGCAGGATGTCCAGCAGCAAGTTCAGCAGGTACAAGAACAAAGCTCGGCACCCCAAGAACCTAAAACACTTTTTGATATTTTCACATCGCCCGCCATTAGTAAAGAAGGAAATATCAATATTCTCCAACTTTCCGTTATAGGGTTAATTATGTGCCTGATCGGAATCTTGTTTGTCATGTATCGTATTGATCGGCGGAAACTTCTTAAGAGAATTAGCGAAGTCCAGCAGATTAAAGAAGTTCCGCATGGGCAGTCTTTCAATAATAATCTACAGGGTAGCCTGTAATACAATGGTTCACGTGCATGCGCATATCAATGAAAAAATCCAGAATACTTGGAGTATCCATTATAACCACAATCTTACTGGGGGGACTTCTTTTTTTTATCCCTCAAACGCACGTTTTTGCTGACGATGTTGGTACGGTAAATATCGCCTCTGAAAGTTCGGGCTCAAAAATAGCTCCGGGTGAGTTTTTACCTGTTTCAGTAAAACTTGTTAATTTTGGATCTGAAAAACGTATTGATGTTCTTGTTGAATACAAGATTTTTGATAATGCCCAAAAAGACATCTACCTCCAAAAAGAAGTCCATTCAGAAACAGAAACGGTTGCTGTTGACACCACAGCCAGTTTTATTAAAAGGATACAGATACCGTATGACTTTCCATCGGGATTATATACGCTCGTCACCGAAATTTATTATCCCTACCAAGAACAACCGGCAGTTTCAAAGTTTCCGTTTGCCGTAGAAAAGAAAATAGGAGGATTTTTTATAACCGATCTTATGATTTACGGCGGCGCATTACTGGCGATCATTGTGGTGTTCATTGTTGTTGCATTTTTGATCCGTCCCCGTGCCGAACGCCATCACCATATTGTTTCTCGGGACTATGGCGATAAACCTAAAGAGCTTGTCGTGTACTATGAGATTCTTGATAATATTGTCCGCCAGATGAGATTGCATCTGGGCGACAATGCTATGCTTATTGCTCAAGAAATACCGGGACTCACTATTAATCAAAAAACCGGCGCCGTTGATAATATTGAAGGGGATCCGGCAAAAATAGTTTCATTGTTGATTTATCGATATGAAAAAGTCGTTGGCCAACCATTAAGCTTTAGCATAAAAGACGAATGACAAACAATAATTCAAAACCAGTAGTTCTTATTGTTGATGATGATGCCTCGTTGAGAGAATTGTGTTCTATTGGGCTCCAGGCAGAAGGATTTGAGGTGATTGGCGCTACTAATGGACAAGAAGGTCTCGATACCGCGATCAGCAAATTACCCGACCTTATTTTGCTTGATATTGCCATGCCGGTCATGGACGGCTTAACAATGTTGCAGAAGTTGCGCAAGGTCAACGAGTATGGCAAACATGTACCCGTTATTTTGTTGACAAATTACAGTGCCAGCAATGAAGATATTATCAAAAAAGTTGCCGAAACGGGCCCCGCGCATTATTTTGTTAAATCAGATTTGACTATTAAGGAAGCAGTAAAAAAGATTAAAAGTTTGTTAGGGAAATAATCCATGATATTCCATGAAAATACACCGCTTTATTGTACCGTTTAATCGTGACAAAAATATCACTATTAACGATAGTGAATTTTATAATCAGGTAAAAAAAGTTTTACGACTTGATACGGGCGAGCAGATCATGTTGTGCGATGGTGCCATGAACGAAGCATTGGCAATTATTACGGGTTTTCAAAAGGATGCGGTTGATGTTGAAATACTCCGGATGCTGAAAAACGAAAATGAGCCGGTTATTCATGCGATCCTCTATTGTTCAATTTTAAAACGTGAGAATTTTGAAGTAGTTGTTCAAAAAGCAACTGAGGTCGGGATTTCAGAAATTGTCCCGTTGCTTTGCAAACGGACGGTAAAACTTGATCTTAAAAAAGATCGTCTGGAGAAAATCATTAAAGAAGCCGCAGAACAATCAGGACGAGGAAAGGTGCCGCAGTTACATGATCCCGTGCCATTTGAAGAGGCTCTTTTAGATTCTAAAAATAAATTAGACCTCTTTTTTGACCCATCAGGTGTTGCACTGAATATTAAATACCGGCTGCCTGATTTTGTTGGCATTTGGATTGGGCCCGAGGGGGGATGGGAGGAAAGCGAAACCATTGCAGCTAAAAGCGCAGGTTTTACGATAGCAAACCTGGGAACACTCACGTTTCGCGCTGAAACAGCCGCTATTATTGCCTCATACCTCGGGGTTGCTTTTAGTCGCTTTTCGTGATAGAATTATGCCATTGTTCATCGCGCCCTGGAGGAAAAGTACCTCGACAGTCTCATAAGCTGTAGGTCCCCGTGCAATTCGGGGGGGCGCAACACTTCGACTCGCTTCGCTCGCTCAGTGCAGGCATTGACTGCATGACGGGCGAGGCGAAGTGCCCTGAGCGTAGCGAATCCTGAATTTATTGAAGGATGAGTAGAGCCGAAGGGCTTTCAATATGGAAAAATGGTTTGTGTACATCATTAAGTGTGAAGATGAAAGTTTTTACACTGGAATAACTAATGATCTGAAAAGAAGATTTTTTGAACACTCTCATAAAAAGGGTGGAAAATATACTTCAAGTCATAAACCTAAAGAAATTATCTACTACGAAACGTATCCCAACAAGTCACAAGCTTTAAAACGAGAATCGCAAATTAAGGGATGGAGTCGACAAAAGAAGATAGATATTTTACATCTTAAATAAGAATAATTTGCCGGGGTAGCTCAGTTGGCAAGAGCGCAGCACTCATAACGCTGAGGTCGAGAGTTCGATTCTCTCCCCCGGCACACTTCGACTCGCTTCGCTCGCTCAGTGCAGGCATATGCATTGAACAGGCGAGGCGAAGTGTCCTGAGCGTAGTCGAAGGACTTCAATAATGTCATGCGGCCGTAGCATAGCTGGCCTAATGCGCTGCCCTGTCACGGCAGAGATCGTGGGTTCAAATCCCATCGGCCGCGCCCACAAATAAAAAACTACCACCCTGGTAGTTTTTTATTTCAAATATGATTGAGGGATTTGAAGGGCGCCGAGTTCCCTTTTTTGACTGTGTGTGAGGCGCCCCGGCTGCGAGTCGGAGCGAGCAGAAATCCCTGCCTGCCGGCAGGCAGGCCATCGGCCGCGCCCACAAGAAAAAACACCCAGTACTGGGTGTTTTTTGTTCACGTTCTTTTAATGTCCAAGCTCTATAATGACGGTATGGTTGAATCCCCACACAACCAATATAAAGCCACATTTATTCGTGCGTATGACACTCATGCGGACGCCCTGTTTTTGTATTGTTACGGACGGCTTTCACATCGAGAACGAGCGAAGTCATGCGTTCAGGAAATTTTTCGAACCGCGTGGATGCATATGACAAAAGAAGAAGCCATTGATAATATGCATGCATTTCTTTATAAAACAGCCGATGCTGTTATGGATGCTCGTGCCGAACGGAGACCAAGAATTCCTTTACGACATTTTGTGAATGTCTGTCATGAAAAGCTCAGTAATTTGAGGATCCATTTTATTAAATAAGACAATGATAGGTTTTACGTAAGACAAAAACGGGCGTTAGCCCGTTTTTGTCTGCACTGCCCTTATAAGGTTATTGACGTCCACTGGTTTTGTAATATGAGCGTCAAATCCTGCATCGACAGCCCGTTTTTTATCTTTTTTTTGGCCGTAACCGGTAAATGCAATAAGTTTAATTCCTTTTTGCTGTTTGAGAAGTTTTGCCACTTTGTACCCATTTATGTCAGGGAGTCCAATATCAATAAGAGCTACATGTGGCTTAAAGGTTTTTGAAATCCTCACTGCCTCACGGCCATGAGAAGTTGATTTAGTAACATGTCCCTCCTGTTGTAAAATTTTTGAGACGGTTTCTCGTATATCTTTATTATCATCAACAACCAGTACGCGGGATGTGGTTTCCCTTTGAATCGTTTCAGATTTTTTCTCTAGGAACTTTAGTATGCTTCCCGTATTCTTTTTAAGGGCAGGAAGGGTTACTAGAAATTCGCTCCCTTTCTGTTCACCCTTGCTCGTAACGCTGATGGTTCCTCCATGCATCTGCACTAAGTTTTTAACTATGTTAAGCCCAATACCAAGTCCACCAACGCCTAAGAACGGCTGGCCTTCATTGTTAAATAATTCAAATATCCGTGATATTTTTTCCTTGTTCATGCCTTGGCCGTTATCTTTGACAGAGATGTGAACCCGGGCGCTCTTTGGTACGGTTGTCAAGTTGCAGAGCACCTGGATACGCCCACCTTCTTGGGTATATTTTGAAGCATTATTAATAAGATTAATCATAATTTGCTGAATGCGAAGGGGATCAGCATTGATATAAATGGGATCATGGCTAAATGTTACCGATATGTGCTGGTTTTTGGTTGTAATAAAGGGCATAGACGCCTTTACCGCATTCTTAATATCTTCACACACGTCAATTTTCTTCTTTTCCAGGTTTATTTTTTTGCGTGCCAGGCGTGAAACATCAAGAATATCGTTCAAAAGCCCCGCCATAAGTTTTGCTTCTTTTTCAATAATACTAATGGATTCTTTGATGATTACGGGGTTTCGATCGTTTTGTTCTAAGAGCGCATTAATAAACTGGGCGTTGGCTAAAATGGGAGTGAGGGGGTTGCGGAGCTCGTGGGATAATATTGAAATAAAATTATTCCGTTCTTCCTGGGTATTTTTTTCTTTAGTAATATCCGAAAATATCAACGCTATTTGATTATTATTTGGTTTATACGCGTAGAGTTTAAAATATTTATTGAGGTTTGCGTTATAGGATTCTAAATATAGCGGCTCTCCCGTGAATGCAACCCGATCGTAATCTTTCCTTGTCTTAATCTGCTCTTTGGTTTGAGGGGCTCGTGCAGCCAATTCATTGGCTGTTTTTCCTATGATATTTTCTTTTTTAAACTGAGCTAACTTTTCAAAGGCAGGGTTCACATCAATAAAGCGGTAGTCAACGGGCTTGCCGCGCTTGTCATAGATAATATCCTGTAAAGCATATCCATATTCCATTTTCTCAAAAAGCGTCCGGTACCGCTTTTCACTCTTTTTAAGATCTTCTTCAGTTTTTTTCCGATCAGTAATATCTGAAGAAAAAATATGTATTAATTTTAAGTTAGGAACAAGGTAAAAAACTTGCCTAAACCATTTATTTTTAATTTTTATTTCCCTAGTAAAAGGCTTTTTATCTTTTTTTAATATTTTGATTATATCTTTTAAATTTGCAAGATATTGGTGCTTAGACTGTTTTGTTTTTAAGGTTGGGAAATACGTAGTGGCGCTGGAATTTGCATCAAGTATATTCCCTTCAAAATCTACCTCAATAACGGGACGAGGATTGAGTTCGGTAAAAGAAGCTAACCGAGCCAGCTTTTTTTGAATTTCAAGCGGCAAGGATGATTTTTTAGATAACAGATGAGGAGAAGTTTTATGTCGCTGTGTCCGTGGCATATACTTGTTATTAAACGAATATCAGTTTTTTGCAAGCAGTTCCATGACCCATGATCTTGAAAATTATAGTATTTGCCATATACTACAAGTAACACTCCTGTAACGCCCGAACCTTGAAAACCATGAGGCATTTATGATATTCCTTTCCACCCACGGAGACGATGACCGGGTGTATGAACATGATAATCGCACCTTCGTTAAGGAGAACGCGAGCCCTGTTCATACGGACATGGGATGGGTCAAGCTTGGCCTGATGAAAGACCTGTTAGCTGGATTCGGCTTCTACAACGACATTAAGATTGGGTACATCGTTTCGTCAGTTGGTGAACGCTTCCATCAGATGGGCTCTTACATTATCGATAATCTTAACCCGACCCAGTGTCTGCCGTTCTTAACGGCAGTGCCAGACCCCGTACTCGGAGGCTATGAGATCATCATAAACCACGCTGGAACCAACGTTCTTCACACGAACTTTGCAACGTACTACGGAAAGGGCAGTTTCCGTACCTTCAGTGATAATCCCCACTATTGCAAGATGATCTGGAAGACTATGCGGGATTATGAAAGGCTCGCGCAGAAAAAAGGAGGAAACACTGCTCTTGTTTTTGCGGGAAGGCAAATAGTGCTTGCTCTCAATCGGTATGCCAAGGTCAGATACGAGGGAAGTACCAAGGCGTGCATGTTTGAGATTAATCCTCAAAGGAGAAGCATTAAGTGCCTGATCAAAAACGGCGAACTCAATCAAACTCCATTGGAGTAATAACCTGGCACGATGTCAGGTTTTTTCATTATTGCACTTTATTATTATATATTTTCTTCATTATTTTTTCATTAAGGTCATTTTAATGAAATTTTAATCAAGCTCTGTCATAATTGGGTCGTAGCTTGTAATTTTTATAAATTTAGCGTAAATCAAAACTATGAGAATACTTATTGTAGAAGACGAACAAAAGTTAGGCACCCTTATTAAAGACGTGCTCAGCAAAGAAGGATATGCGGTTGACCATTTGTCAGACGGCCAGAAAGCATTAAACCGCATCCAGATGAACCATAGCGACTACGATCTGGTGGTATTAGACTTAAACCTGCCTCATAGGGGAGGATTTGAAATATGCAAAGAGGCACGGCAGCTTGATATTAAAACTCCGTTTTTAATATTGACGGGAGAAGACACTACCGAAAGCAAAGTAAAACTTTTGGATGCGGGAGCTGATGATTATTTGGTAAAACCGTTTGAATTTAATGAGCTCTTAAGCAGGATACGGGCAATCACGCGCAGGCCTCGGCAAGCTCTTAATCCGGAATTGGCGGTGGGACCCCTTACTTTAAACACGTCTACTCAAAAAGTAATGGTGCGGGGCAAAGAAGTAGTGTTTACACTCAAGGAATTTCGCATGCTGGAATATTTCATGAGAAATGCCAATAAAGTATTAAGCCGCGAAGAAATTACCAGTAATATTTGGGATTTTGATTACGATTCGTTCAGTAATGCGGTGGACGTATTTGTAAATAAGCTGCGCAATAAAATAGACGGGAAGAATGCTCCCGCCTCGATGATAGAAACAGTACGTGGAATAGGGTATAAGCTGAACGTCAGGGAGTCCGTGACTGTTTAAGCGCCTTTTTCATTTTCTTCGCTTCAGAGAGGATGGTCTTTACGTATTTTTTCTGCTTGCTGTTAAGTTTCCCGAAAAGTTCCCGCGATAATATTTCAGCTGACATTACAACGCTCGTCAACAGATTGTTGAGCGTATGACGAGTATCAGAAAATGTATCTTTTGGAATCTTTTTCATCACTTGTAGGATAGTCGTTTTTCTCCCAAAAAACAAGGGCTAAACCCCCTTGTTTTTTGGTTGATTTTAAGGTAAAATGAGGGATATAACCATGCGCAAAACTATTGCTGCCGATAACAAGGAAGAGCAGAAACTCATCACCGAATTAGAGGCAAAAAACGACGTAAAATCTGAACGCATTAAGCGTCTTTTAGCCCTTCCTGATCTCGTAAAAAAAGACCGCTCTCCTATAAAAATTATTGCCGATACTATTATAAATCTCCCAAGATTTTCCGATTTTGACATGGTTGAATTTCCTAAAATCGTTAAAGTTGAAGAAAATTTTGACTTGCTTAATACCCCAGCCGATCATCCCAGCCGCCGCGAGACAGACACCTATTATGTGACACCACACCATGTCTTACGTACGCAAATGACGGACATGTGGCCGTACTATTTGCGCGAAAAATCAGTTCTTGAGCGCTTAGAAAAAGAAGGAAAAGTAGCATGTTTGGCCGCTGGCATTGTTTTTCGCAAGGATGAGATAGATAAAAAGCATTTTCCGGCCTTTCACCAGATAGACTTTTTATATATTGCCAAGAAAGAAAAAGAAGTTATCACGGTAAAAGATTTAGAGGACGTGCAAGCTGAAGCAGTCAAAAGTATTTTTGGCAAAGATATTGAATTTCGGTTTTTGGTTGATTCATTTCCATTTACCGATCCGTCAATTCAAATCGAAATTAAATGGGGCAATGATTGGCTTGAAATTACGGGAGCCGGTTTAGTGCACCAGCAAGTGTTGAAAAATTTTGGCATAGACCCGGAAGTTTATAACGGCTGGGCATTTGCCTTTGGTGTGGAGCGTTTGGCAATGATAAAAATGGGTATTCCCGATATCCGTGTCTTTTGGTCCGACGATCCGCGCATTACCAACCAATTTACCGACATCAACAGCACCTATAAAGAGGTAAGCAAATATCCGGCGGTAGAACGAGATATCTCGTTTATTATTGATAAAAAAGTGGCATTGAATAATTACTATGAGCTTGTGCGTGACCTCGGAGGTTCACTCATTGAAGAGGTACAACTTATGGACCAATATGAAAACGATGAAAAATTTGGCGCCGATAAGAAAAGCTACACCTTTCATATTGTTTACCGCTCGCTTGAAAGGACGCTTACTAATGAAGAAGTAAATGTTGTTCACGATAAAATTACCGCCAAGACAAAGTCAGAATTTAATGCTACAATTAGATAAATATGGCACTCAAAATTAAGATAAAAGACTCTGAAGAAGAGAAGGAAAAAGCCGTTAAAAAAACGGTTGCAAAGGAGGTAAAAACCGCGAAAAAGGCGGTTGTTAAGGATGAACGGAAAACAGAGGTTCACCCGGTCAAATCCGCCAAAGGCGGTGTTTCGCAAGATGCGAAACAATTTGATCGGGTAAAAGTAGAAAAAGCAGAAGAGGTAACGCGTGCTAAAAAAGATGCCGGGTATGGAGCAAAAGATATCACCGTACTTAAGGGGTTGGAACCAGTACGAAAGCGTCCTGGCATGTATATTGGCTCAACCGGTATTGATGGCTTGCACCATTTAATTTGGGAAGTGGTAGACAACTCCATTGACGAAAGCATGGCCGGATACGCCAAAAATGTTGAAGTTATATTATTGCCTGACAATCGTGTGCGTATTTCTGATGATGGCCGCGGCATTCCCGTTGAAAAACACCCTGATACCGGGAAATCAACCCTAGAAACAGTATTAACTACCCTGCATGCGGGAGGAAAGTTTGGCGGTGATGCCTACAAAGTTTCCGGCGGATTGCATGGCGTGGGAGTTTCGGTTGTATGCGCATTATCTACCTTCATGGAAGCTGAAATTCACCGCGACGGCGGAATTTATAAGCAAGAATATTTCCGCGGCAAACCCAAAGGAAATGTCAAAAAAGTAGGTGACTCAAAAAAGACGGGCACAATCATGACCTTTGATGCCGATCCCGAAATATTCCAGGAGATAAAATGGGATCCTAAAAAGATTTTACAGCATTTACGCCATCAAGCGTATTTAACCAAAGGCGTGAGGGTTATGTTCCGTGATGAACGGGAAAAAAGTAAAGAATCAAGCTACGGATTTTATTTTGAAGGCGGCGTCGCGTCGTTTGTAAAATATTTAACATCGGGAAACACTCCTCGCCATTCCAACATCTTTTCAGTTGCAGTAACCAAGCAGGATATTTTTGTGGAAGCTGCTTTCCAGTACACCCAAGAAATGGAATGTACAGAAGAAGGGTTTGCCAATAATATTTACACACCAGAGGGTGGAACCCATATTTCGGGATTTCGCACCGCGTTGACGCGGTGCCTTAACGCATATGCGCGACGCGAAGGATTTTTGAAAGAAAAAGATGAGAATTTCTCGGGAGATGATGTCCGCGAAGGTTTGACGGCTGTAGTTTCAGTAAAAATCCGCAATCCGCAGTTTGAGGGGCAAACTAAAGCAAAACTGGGTAACCCAGAAGCTAAAAACGCCGTAGAAGACGCGGTAGCTGAATCCTTAGCCGATTATTTGGAACGAAATCCAACCGATGCCCGGGCAATCATTGAAAACTGTATCTTGGCGACTAAGGCGCGTTTAGCGGCAAAAGCAGCTCGTCAAACGGTATTGCGCAAGGGAATTTTGGAAGGATTAACGTTGCCGGGTAAATTGGCCGATTGTTTGTCGAAAGATCCCGAAGAATCAGAATTATATATTGTTGAGGGAGACTCTGCCGGTGGTTCGTCAAAAATGGCCCGCGACCGAAGGTTTCAGGCTATTTTACCGTTGAGAGGAAAGATTTTAAACGTAGAGCGCGCCCGCATAGATAAAATGTTGGCTAACAAAGAAGTAAAGTCACTGATTATTGCATTAGGCACGGCTATTGCCGAAGACTTCAGCTTAGAAAAACTGCGCTATCACCGCATCATTATTATGACCGACGCTGACGTTGACGGATCACATATTCGCACGTTGTTGCTGACATTGTTTTATCGCTATTTCAAACCTATTATGGAAGCAGGCTATATTTATATCGCCCAGCCGCCCCTGTATAAGATTCAGTCAGGAAAAACTATCCGGTATGCCTACAACGACGATCAAAAAGAAAAAGTGCTTAAGGAAATTGGGAAAACAAATGTTAATATCCAGCGTTATAAGGGTTTGGGAGAAATGAATGCCGAAGAATTATGGGAAACAACGATGAATCCGGCCAATCGCTCACTTTTGAAAGTTGAAATTGAGGAAGCTCATGAAGCCGATAAGACCTTTGATATTCTTATGGGTGAAGAAGTTGAGCCACGCAAGAAATTTATTCAGACTCACGCAAAGAGCGCTAAAAACATTGACGTTTAGGCTGTATGAGGAGGAAGAAGAATAGGGGTGAATATTTAAAGTATAAAGAGACAGCGCGGACATTAGCAGAAAACAGGATTGCCCATTACAATGCATTATACGGCTTTAATGTGAATCGTATCAGCATTAAAAATACCAAAAGCAGATGGGGGAGCGCCAGTAAAAAGGGAAATCTGAATTTTCATTATAAGATTGCATTAATTCCACAAGATTTGGCCGATTATATTGTTGTCCATGAGCTATGTCATTTGGGAGAATTGAACCATTCGGCACAATTCTGGAATTTAGTAGAAAGGGCAGTGCCAGACTATCGTGTAGCCAGAAAAAGAGTCATGGGTATTAGTTTACAAAGTTAAGACTTGACTTATAACATTATATAGGCTATTCTGTATCCATAAGGTATACAGGTGGCCGAAAGGCCGTTTTTTTAAACAAAAATATCATGAATGTTATCGAAAGAACAAATACGTTTTTTAAGGAAGTATACGTGGAATTGCGCAAAGTGACCTGGCTCAGCCGCCGGGAAGTGTTGCGCTATACTCTTATTGTCTTGGCAGTGACTATTGTTGTCGCAGCCTTTTTGGGCGGATTAGACTATTTGTTTTCCACGGCAATCCAAAAGTTTATAGTACACTAATATGCCAAAACAGACTTTAGAACAAGATAAAAATTGGTACGTTATTCATACCTATTCAGGATACGAAGATGCTGTTGCCAAAAACCTCCGCCAGAGAATTGAATCATTAGGCATGGAGAACAAGATTTTCAACGTTATTGTTCCCAAGGAAAAGAAAATCAAGGTAAAAAACGGCAAGCGCAAAACCGTAGAAGAAAAGATTTATCCTGGCTACGTACTCGTAGAAATGATTGTCGACGACGAATCGTGGTACGTGGTGCGTAATACGCCGCGGGTAACGGGATTTCTGGGATCAGGTACGGTGCCAATTCCGGTATCAAAGAAAGACATTGATGACCTGTTTCGCCGCATGGAGGTACAAGAGCCAGAATTCCAGATTGACTTTGAAGTTGGCGCTGAAGTTAAAATTCTGGATGGACCGTTCAAGGGATTTGATGGTAAGGTTTCTGAAATTGATAAAGACCGGGGCAAAATTAAAGTGTTGGTCAACATGTTTGGCCGCGACACTCCGGTAGAATTGGATTCATTGCAAATAAAGAAGAATAATTAATCATACTAGGCATTGCCCTCGATTTACTAAAACTAAATCGTTGCAGAGTGCGTAGTACACCATATGGCAAAAGAAATTAAAGCAGTAGTAAAAGTGCAGTGGGAAGGCGGAAAGGCAAATCCAGCGCCTCCTCAAGGTCCTTCATTGGCCCAGCATGGCATTAACATTGCCGAGTTCTGCAAGGCATTTAATGATGCCACCAAAGACAAAGCTGGATACACAATCCCTGCAGAAGTGACTATCTACAAGGATCGCAGCTACAAGTTTATCTTAAAGACCCCATTAGCTTCACAGTTACTCAAGAAGTTTGCGGGAGTTACCGCAGGATCTGGCGAACCAAATAAAAAAACGGTAGGTAAAATCACCAAACAGCAATTGCGAGAAATTGCTGAAATGAAGATGCCCGACCTCAATACCACTGATATTGAGCAGGCCATGAAGATCATTGCAGGAACAGCCAGGAATATGGGGATTGAAGTAAAATAAGATAACAAAAAACCGCCGAAAGGCGGTTTTTTGTTCGAAGAATTAAGAACGTGTAACGTTCTTTGCGGCTGGACCCTTTGGACCCTCTTCAACGTCGAAGCTGACGGTGTCGCCAACTTTCAAATCGTTGAACATAACGCCATTACAATCGTTGGCGTGGAAGAAAAGGTCTTTGGCCTCTCCTTCGCGGGCAATGAATCCATAGCCTTCCTTCAAGGTCTTGATAGTACCTGTCATTGCTATGATTTATTAATATGCTCTACTTGCTTGAAAACCCGACTAAAGCTTTACCACAAGTATAGCTTATGGTAGCACATATCGTTTCTAAAGTCAACTTTTATTGCTTTCTTGTCAAGTTTTAGTATTATGGAGAGGTATTAAGTAAATTGGAGAAAAAATCATGAAGGTAGTTCTTTCAACGGGTAATTCTCGTAAGGTTGAGGAAATTCGTGCCGTTTTCAGCGGTTCTCATATTGAAATTTCTAGTCTTAACGATGTAGGCATACAAGGTGAAGCCGAAGAAGACGGGCGGACGTTAAATGAGAATGCCCTCAAGAAGGCACTGTTTGCCCACGAACATGCGCCGGATTCATGGACCATGGCAGACGACACGGGGATTTTTATTGATGAGCTCAATGGAAAACCCGGAGTTGATACTGCGTTATGGCCTGTGCTACGACCAACAGCCGAACAAGTTCTTTATGAGCTTAAGGACTTGAAAAGCCGCTTGGCTACTTTCATAACGGTTGTAGCCATAGTTTCGCCTACGGGCGAATCGTGGTTTTGTGAGGGATCGGTGCGCGGTAAGCTTCTTAAAGCACCACGAACCCAATACCATCCACGGATGCCCTATGGCGCCATCTTTGTTCCCGATGGTTCTGACAAAACTTTGGCAGAAATGACAATTGATGAGGAAAACGCACATTCTCATCGCGGAAAGGCATTTCGCCAAGCTCGAACCCTTCTGGAAAAACTGTCATAATCTCTCATGTCGCTCCGCTGAAATGCGTGGGCGATTTTTTTGTTGCATTTTTATGTGAGGCCAGGTAGAATTTGAGAATCGTAAAAAAGGGGAAAAATCATGCAGATAGTTCTTTCAACTCGCAATCCACTTACGTGAGGAATACGACATGAACGGCAAAGTAGTTGGGATTTATATCGCCAAGGCAGCTGGTGCACCAATGACGCGCGTTGCTGAAGTAGAGGCCATTGCTGGCGCCGGTCTCAAGGGAGACCGCTACTGCACGGGCGAAGGCAGTTTCAATAAAGGTGCCCGCGGAAAAAGGCAAGTAACCCTCATTAACGAGATTTTTGTAGATGATGATTACCATAATTTTGCCCATGCCGACACCCGCCGCAATATCGTTGTGGCAGGAGTTGAACTTATGTGGCTGATTGGAAAGGAATTCCAAATCGGCACTGCTAAAATGCGGGGCGTGAAATATTGCGACCCGTGTGAACGACCTTCTCTCCTTGCTGATATACAAGAGAGTTTCAAAGAAGCTTTCTCTGACCGCGGAGGCTTAATTGCGGAAGTCATTGAAGGGGGTATTATCCAAGCGGGAGATGAGGTTATTCCTCCTCCCAAAGGCTACTAGCAGCCTGCATCGCTCTCGTTGAAAAACGCGGGCGATTTTTTCTTGCTTTTTTATTTTTGTGTGAGTAAAATGAGCAATGCTCAAGGAAGTTAAGAAAATTCAAAAGGGAGTAGTGAGAATTACGAGTTTAAACGAACGATGGTACGCTAAGATTTCAATACACAAGGAAACAGGCCTGCAAGAGCGCGTGTATTACCCCTCATCAACGTGGATTTCAGGATACTATCCAAAGGGCCAGCATTTTTACAAATGGTTAGCGGGAAAGGGATGGACCGAAGTTGAAGCAGTAAAACAAGCGGCAGCCGATAAAGGTTCGCGGGTGCACCGTGCCTGCGAAGATCTGGATAAAGGCAAGAAAATAAAGATTACTGATAAATATTTAAACCCGTCTACCGGCCAAAAAGAAGAGCTTTCTAAAGAAGAAGTCGATTGTATTATCAGTTATCGGGATTTTCTGGATGAAACCAAGCCTCAGTTACTCGCCCAAGAAATTACTAGTTTTGGAGACGTGTATGCGGGCACCGCTGATAAAATTTTCAGGATTGGAGATCAAATATGGATTATAGACCTCAAAACCAGCCAATCCATTTGGCCCGAGCACGAGTTGCAGATTTCTTCATATTCATACATGAAGTTTGATTTAAAAAAGATTGGCGTTACCGAAAAAGAATGGAAAACCCGTAAGCTGGCAATTTTGCAGATTGGATACAAGAAAAACAGGAAGGGATTTAAATTTACGCCCGTACAAGATAAATATCATTTATTTCGCAACGTGGCTTATAAGATTTGGGAAAATGAAAATGGTGAAGACAAACCCAAAGAACGCGATTACCCCAATGTTATTTATTCAAAATTTCGCCTAAAAAAAGCATAACATGCCCAAAGGAAAATTTTTTGTCTTTGAAGGGATCGATGGCTCGGGAAAAGCTACACAGGTGCATTTTTTAACCGAAGCCCTTCGGGAAAAGGGCTATCGAGTTGAAAAAATTGATGTTCCTCAATATGGTAACAGATCAGCTGTTATGGTTGAAAACTATTTAAATGGAATGTACGGCAGTGCAACGGATGTTGGACCTTATCGCGGGTCTATTTTTTATGCAATAGATAGATATGATGCAAGTTTTAAAATTAAAAAATGGTTGGACGAAGGAAAAATAGTTGTTGCTGATCGGTACGTCGCTTCTAATATTGGGCATCAAGGCGGAAAATTAATCAGCGATAAAAAGTCATGGGGACAATATATTAATTGGTTACATAAACTTGAGTATTCATTGTTTAATATTCCAAAACCAGATTACACGTTTATTTTAAAAATATCTCCGGAATTATCAATGAAAATGTCTAATAAGACTACTAATGAGGAAAAACAGAAAAAACGGGCATCGTATTTAGGAAGTTCAAAAAAACAAGATATTCATGAAGCAGATAGACTTCATTTAGAAAATTCGTTAAAGTCATATATGGCCATTTCAAAAAAATATCCCAAAGAGTATAAGATAGTAGAATGTGAAGAGAATGGAAAGTTTTTATCGATAGAACAGATTCACCAGAAAGTTCTACAATTAGTCGAAACAAAACTCTCATGAAAGATCAAAAAATATTAGATTTGATCAAGCTAGAAACAGGGCGGCAGCAAAGCACATTGCAAATGATTGCTTCTGAAAATCATTGCACACCTGCGGTGCGCCAAGCCTTAGGTTCAATTTTGACTGATAAATACGCCGAAGGATATCCCGGAAAACGCTATTACGGGGGGAATCAGTTTATTGATAAAGTTGAAGCTTTGTGCATTGATCGCGCCAAGAAGCTTTTTAAGGTAGAACACGTGAACGTTCAGCCATATTCTGGCTCGCCAGCGAACATGGCTGTATACGTGGCAACCTGCGAGCCGGGTGATACTACCATGGGCATGGCTTTACCCATGGGAGGACATTTAACCCATGGGTGGAAGGTGAGTGCCACGGGAAAATTTTTCAAGCCCGTCCAATACGGCGTTGATGAAAAAACGCATCTCATTAATTATGATGAGGTTGAAAAAATGGCCAAACAGCATAAGCCAAAGCTTATCTGGGTTGGAGCTACCGCATATCCGCGTACGTTTGATTGGAAGCGATTGGGGGCAATTGCCGATTCGGTTGGCGCATATTTAGCTGCCGATATTGCCCATATTGCTGGTCTTGTAGTAGGGGGTGCTCATTCAAGTCCCGTGCCTCATGTTCATATTGTCACCACCACAACGCATAAAACTTTGCGTGGCCCCCGGGGAGGCATGATTATGGTTACTAAAAAGGGTATGAAAAAAGATCCGGAATTGCCTAAAAAAATTGATAAGGCTATTTTTCCGGGATTGCAGGGCGGTCCGCACGAAAACGCCATTTCTGCTATTGCCGTGTGCTTGAAAGAAGCATCATTAGCTTCCTTTAAGACCTATGCTAGACAAGTTGTTAAAAATGCCAAGGTGTTGGCCGAAGAATTAAAAAAGCATGGATTTGATTTAGTTTCTGGTGGTACTGATAACCACTTGCTATTGGTTGATTTACGCAGTAAAAATGTTACGGGAGCTGAGGCGCAAGATAGACTAGAAATGGCTGGCCTCAGTACCAACAAAAATAGTATTCCGTATGACCCAGCAGGGCCGTTTAAGCCATCGGGGCTTCGGTTGGGCACAGCGGCTATTACTACACGCGGCATGAAAGAAAAAGAAATGAAGCAGATTGCCAGTTTTATTAACCACGTTATTGGAGACGCTAATTCAATTAAAAAAGTTCGGCAGGAAGTTGCGCAACTGTGCAAAAAATTCCCTTTACCCGGTTAAATAGCGCTTCGCGCTAATTTTGCAAAGCAAAATTATTTAACTGGGCAGGCCCACATAATATGAAAAACTATTTAGAGGCGCTCAAAAAAATAATGGATGAAGGGACTGACCGCCCCGATCGGACGGGAGTAGGGTCACGAGCAATCTTTGGCGTACCATTACGCTATAAAATGGCTGATGGTTTTCCGGCAATGACCACTAAAAAACTTGCTTTTGAGTCAGTAAAAGCCGAACTCATTTGGTTTTTGTCAGGCAGTAGCGATAATAAAAAGCTTAATGAAATGGGATGCCACATTTGGGATGGCAACGCTAATTCTGATTATTGGAAGCCGAAAGCAAAATTTGAAGGGGATTTGGGAAGAGTATACGGTGTCCAATGGCGCAGCTGGAAATCACCGTACAGCGATATGCCTATTGATCAGATAAAAAATGTCATCGATAAATTAAAAACAAACCCTAATGACCGCCGGATGATTGTGTCTGCGTGGAATCCTGCCGAGCTTAATATGATGGCCCTGCCGCCGTGCCACTTACTCTACCAATTCTTTTCAATAAACAATAAGCTTTCGTTAATGATGTACCAGAGAAGTTGCGATATGTTTTTAGGGGTACCGTTTAATATTGCTTCATATTCTTTATTATTACATATGGTAGCTCAAGTAGTTGGGATGGAGGCTGATGAATGTGTTCTTATATTGGCCGATGCCCATATTTATCTCAATCATTTTGACCAGGTAAAAGAACAATTAAGTCGCACACCTCATCCATTACCAAAACTATGGCTTAATCCTGCAGTCAAAAATATTGATGAATTTAAAATGGAAGATATTAAGCTAGAAAATTATACTTTTGATCCAAGTATTAAGGCTCCCATGGCTGTCTAAATATGATCTCAATGATATCTGCCCTGGCAAAGAACAGGGCTATAGGCAAAAAAAATGCTTTGCCGTGGTATTTGCCAGCCGACCTTAAGCATTTTAAAGAAAATACCACCGGCAAAGTGATTGTTATGGGTTTAAATACGTTTAAGTCTGTTGGCGAGCGACCATTGCCTAACCGTAAAAACATTGTTTTGACCGATGATAAGAATTATGTAGGTCCTGAAGGTGTAGTATTAGCTCACTCCATAGACGAGGTGTTAGAACTAACAAAAAATGACCCCGAAGTGATGATTAGCGGTGGGGCAATGGTGTATAAACAGTTTTTGCCGTTGGCGCAACGGCTTTATTTAACGTTTATTGATCATGATTTTGACGGAGACATATTTTTTCCTGAATTTAATATGAATGAATGGAAGGAAGTAGGCCGTGAAGATCATGAGCCGGACGAAAAAAACAAATATAAGTACTCGTTTGTTATTCTTGAACGAAAATCTAAAAACTGATAGCGTAAACTATCAGTTTTTGGTTGCACCTTACAGGAGTTATTCTCATGTTTACGTCGCACAGGGGTCATGTTAGTGAAAGCCACTATGATATTCTTGAGTACACGTATGTTGGTGGTGATGATCCACCGTGCGGAGGGTATATGCATGTTATCGAGATCAAAAATCCTCCTGAGGGCCGATGCGGATTCATTATCCATGAATTCCTACAACATGCAGAATCCCATGAAAGACACTTTGCGGAATGGCAAAGTCTCGCTGAAGCGATCGCCGCTTTTGAGAAATGCTGGAGTTGGAGAGGTTTCGCCGGTTTTCCAGAAATGCCCGGCTTTCTCCGTACAGTCGAATGCGGTCAACAAAAACCATGGTTCTTTGCAAAACCAGACGAATATGCACCGGGCGACTACGTAGCTCTTCCTGGACATCTCTTCTGACCTCAAGGCGGGCGTTGAAAGACACCCGCTTTTTTGTTAGGATTTATTTAGTTATTTCTTGTCTTTTCAGGGAGAATGCGCATGGCTATCAATACCGCGACTCAAGAAGACCATCTGTTCAAGATCAAGCTGATGGTAATGTCAACAGATGACTTCACGGATGAACAAGTCGAAAGGGCTTTCTTAGACACTAATGTGGAATCCGAAGATGACATTGTGGTAATTACAGAATGCCTAGAGAAATTCCGCCCACGGCTCTGCCAAAAGCTCCTCCAAAGATACCAGCGATAAACCAGCTGAAACAGTGGTGGGGACATGCGGCTCTTCCTTGAAGGGAGGCCGCTTTTTTGTTACGATGAGCCAATTAAAAAGATGAGCTATAAACCTACCATAGGACTGGAAATTCATGCTGAATTGAACACACATTCAAAGATGTTTTGCGGCTGTAAAAATGATCCTAATGAAAAACGGTCCAATGTAAACATCTGCGAGGTATGTACGGCACAACCCGGTTCTCTTCCGGTCCCTAACGAAGAAGCGATTAAAAAAGTTATCAAAACTGGCTTAGCTTTAAATTGCACAATTGCCGAGGATTCAAAATTTGACCGCAAAAACTATTTTTATCCTGATTTGCCCAAAGGATATCAAATCAGCCAATATGATCAGCCGCTGTGCCAAAAGGGATGGCTTGAAATAGAAGGAAGAAAGATTGGCATAACAAGAATTCATTTAGAAGAAGATACGGGGAGTTTAGTTCACCCCGATGGCGCTGATTATTCATTGGTAAACTTAAACAGAGCAGGAGTACCACTCATGGAACTGGTAACTGAGCCGGATATTACTTCGGGCATTGATGCACGTAAATTTGCTGAAGAATTGCAGATGATATTCAGGTATTTGGGTGTTTCTGACGCTGATATGGAAAAAGGGTTGATGCGCGTTGAGGTAAACATTAGTGTCAGTAAAACCAAAACATTTGGTACTAAGGTTGAGATTAAAAACCTCAATTCATTTAAAGTTGTTGAAAAAGCGGTTGATTTTGAAATTCAGCGGCAAATAGAAGTATTGGAGGCAGGAGAAAAAGTAGTACAGGAAACACGCGGTTGGCATGACAAAAAAGAAATCACCTTTAGCCAGCGTGAAAAAGAAGAGGCTCACGATTACCGATATTTCCCCGAGCCCGATTTACCACCCCTGCATTTTGAGAAATCATTTTTTGATGAAATAAAGGCTGGCATTCCCGAGCTTCCTGCTTCTCGTCGTGAGCGATTTGGTAAAGAATACGGCTTAGATGAAAACGCTGTTGAAGTATTTACGGTAAATAAAGATTTTGGTGAGTATTATGAAAAAGTCATTTCAGAATTTCATGAATGGGGAGGTGAAGATACAAAGAAAGCATCAAAGCTGGTAGCAAACTATTTAATTTCTGATGTCCGTGGGCTCATGGGTGATAAAGAATTTATTGAAAAGGATTTTAAGATAACGCCGGAAAACTTTGCTGAATTCATCACCATGATTCACAAAAACGAGATTTCCAGCAAAGTGGCAAAAATGGTGCTGGCAGAAATGTTTAACACGGGTGTAGATCCATCAAATATTGTTGATGACAATAATTGGAGACAGGTTTCAGATGAGGGCGAGCTAGAGAAGGTTATAAGGGACGTCATCGCCAAGAATCAAAAAGCCGTTGATGATTATAAGGCGGGGAATACTAATAGCCTTCAGTTTTTAGCCGGACAAGTCATGAAAGAAACACGGGGTACTGCAAACCCTCAAAAGGTCGGCGAGTTATTAAAAAAATTAATGTAAATTTTTTAAAATATATGGTTGATGTTCCAATAAATTATATAGCAGTAGTAGTTGCAGCTGTTGTTAATATGGTGTTGGGCTTTGTGTGGTTTGGACCACTCTTTGGCAAGCAGTGGATGACTTTGATGGGCATGACTCCTGAAAAGATGAATGAAATGAAAACATCATCAGAATTCAAGAATAAAATGATGATGAGTTATGGTATTGCCTTTGTTATGGCCTTGATTATGGCGTATGTATTAGTCCATTCTCTTATTTTTGCCCAATCGTATCTGCAAATTTCAGGAGTTTCGGCAGGATTAATGGCTGGGTTTTGGAGCTGGTTAGGTTTTGTAGCTCCGGTGACAACTGGCATGGTATTATGGGAAGGAAAGTCATGGAAATTATGGATATTAACGTCCGGATATTACCTGGTAGCACTGTTGGTCATGGGACTTTTACTGAGCTATTGGATGTAATTTTAGAGTAAAAAGCCCTCCGACTGCGGCCGGAGGGCTTTTTGGTTAGATACTTGACAATAAAATACAACCTGCTATAATGCAGACATTCGGTCAACTGTGGCCGAATGGTTTGGAAAGTTGCCTAGCGGGCTTCCGGACACTCAGAACGCTAGGTTCCCCTCGATCGTTCTTGGGGAATGAACCTTCAAAAGTGTGGGAGAAGACCCTAATCTTCTCCTGATGGAAAGCGAGAGACACTTTCCAGAAAACACACAAGGTAGATGCGCACACGCGCTCGGGAGGGGGTATTCCTCCTCGCTGGCCGCATTTTTTCGGTGCCGGTACCAGGCGATCTGGCCGTTTGCACCACATCGCGCTCTGCCTATATTAAGGGTAACGAGAATCCTGACTCTTAGGGGAGTCTAGGCAGTGTCTCACCGTTCCTTCGGGGATGGAAAAACTGCGAAAAGATTTTCGTTACCATTTTCAAAGTTGGTCGTGGGCAACCGCGACCGCCTTCGAGCCCGCTCCCGAGGTTTGGAATCGTCCATTCCTCGGGGCGGGCAATTTTTTTACAAGAATTTTTTGATAAGTTTTTCGGCTTCTACTTTATTCTTGATCCAGTGAATGCGTTTGTCGCGCTTGAACCAGGTCATCTGGCGCTTTACAAATTTTTCTGACTCTTTTTGAATCTTAGCTATCATTTCTTCTTGAATAAGTTTTCCTTGCAAATATTGGGCCGTATATTTATATTCAAGCCCTAATTCTTCCAATCGTTTCCACGACAGTCCGCCACGACGTAGTTTTTTTACTTCAACAATCATTCCAGGCAATCTTTTGAGCAATCTTTTGTGGATTGCTTTTTTTAGTTCTTCGGGCGATTTTCTAATGCTAATTTCTAATACATCAAAAGATTGGTGAGATTTTTTTGACGGTACCGGCTTACTCGTTAATTTTACTATTTCAATGGCCCGAATGAGGCGGTGGGGATTTTTAGCATCAATAGTTTTGGCGCGGGCGGGGTCCAGTTTTTTGAGCATGGCAAAGAGTTGGGCGGCAGATTTTTTAGAGAGCCGCGCGCGGAGCGCGCGGCTTGGCTTTACTTCTGGCAGCGATAGATTCTCAACAACAGCTTCAATGTAAAATCCGGTGCCCCCAACCAAAAAAGGCACGCGGCCGCGTGCATGGATTTTTGGTATTGTCTTTTGGGCTATTTTCTGGAATTGAGCAACGGTAAATTTCCGTTTTGGGTTGGCAATATCAAGCAAGTGATGGGGTACACCCATCATCTCTTTTTTAGTGATTTTACCAGAGCCAATATCTAACCCCTTGTATACTTGGCGCGAATCGGCAGAAACAATCTCGCCATTAAATTTTTTAGCTAAGTGAACGGCAAGAGCTGATTTACCTGAAGCAGTAGGCCCCAGTATAACAATAAGCTTGTCCATACGTAGTTATGAAAGGTCTTCTTTGCGCTCACGGAGGAAGAAGCGCCAAATTTCAAGAAATTCAACAAAAGCCGAGAACGGCATGTCGATTAACGCATTAAAGAATGCCGAGATAGCATTGTATTGCTTGAAGGTAGTAGAAAGCCAGCGGCCCGTATCGGCGATAGGCAAGAAGAGAATATCGGAAATAAAGCTCAAAACCCCTTCGCGGCTTACCTCAACAGTTAGTTCTTGCGACCTCCGTCTGACCGCGGTGCCGGTAAAGAGAATAAGAGCAATGAAGATGAAGTTGATAACAATAGAAGTAATGGGAAAGTTAAAGAATGTAAATACTTCCCAAATAATGCCAAATGAAATAACAGCACTCACCGAATAAATAAGCGAGAGGAGAAACCGGGCAACAAAATTCGGCGGGCGAGAAACTTTTATTTCATATCCGCTTTCCTGGTCTTTTTTGTAGACAATCTTCATCGTTTCCATGACTGCTAAGTTAAGGTTTTTCTTAGACGGGGTTTTAACGCTTAATATAAGGGCTCCCATCAGCAGTGTAGGAATTAACAGGTCGGTTCCGATGACAAAAATATTCGGCTGGGTGCCCAGAACAAGCCATGCAACAACGAATTCAACCAGTAATAAAATAAGAATTTTAGTGACAAAAATAGAAATGGTTGAATAGACGGCCGCACGGGTAATTTTTGCCTTTAATTCTTTTAAGCGTCGTGAGTACGCTGAACGGATATGTTCTTCAAGGGTTGCTGGTTCCTGGACATCTATGGCAACTTTTTCTGCTGACTCGCTGGTCAATACATCGCCCATGAGTAAAAAGGGAGTGTCGTGTTTTTCACAGAGAGTATAAAACTTTTTTGCCATGGGATGGACAAGGTCATGCTCAAGAGTAGCCATAATCTTATAAATGTTCTGTGAGATTTTAAGCAATTCTTCGTGTGAAGGATTGTTCCAATACGGATATTTATAGCGAAGAATATTATAACTGATAATAGGGGGATCAAGTTTAAAGAGGGCTTGCTGGACGGCAATATAAATCTGCACATCGGTTTCTTCTTTTTTTAATAATCCGCGCTGATATACCGCATCGCCTACCTTAATGCGGCTTCTCATGATTTCAAACATATAATCCATGAGAGCCATTTCTTTTATTGAGGGAGCCAGTGTTTCTTCAATTTCGCATGCCATGATCTCCAGCATCCGAGAATAAAAATTTGCTCCACCTTTATTCCCAGCACTACTTGAACTGTTTTTGAAGATAAAAACGTACTTTTCAATGATATGCTGGACATCATGCACTTTTGTTTCTTCAATTTTGTCATTAGGGAAATATCCGCCGCGAACAAGCTCTAATACCAAGGGGCTCGCAATATCCGTAGAGGAAAAATCGCTTAATTCCAAATCTAAAAATCTCCGGCGCAGTTTGCGGATAATGGCAGCGCGGCGCATAAGGTGCTCTTCTTTCCAATCAATGATGGTGCGGATGCGTTCATAAAACGCGGCAACGCGGGAAGCTACCTCATCAACATGGATGGTTGTCGTGCCGTCCTGGGGTTTTTGCGACTTTTCCCACAGCTCATATTTTTTAATAAGAACCTCTGTTGGTTGCGCTAATTCAGCCATATGATTATGAATTTAATGAATAATCACCCCGCCCTCTAAGCTATAGGTTTTAATTCTTTAGCATAGAGGGCGGGGTAAGCTCCCTTACGTTCGCTTATTTTTTACTTCCTCTCCTATTTTACCAATAAACTCTTCTATTTTCATCTGTCCTAAATCTCCTCTTTCACGCGCCCGTACGCTGACGGCATTTGCCTGGATTTCTTTATCTCCGATTATCAATAAATACGGGATTTTCTGCGTTTGGGCTTCACGTATTTTTTTGCCCAGCGTTTCATTGTCAAACATTTCCTGGACTCGTATTCCTTTTTCTTTCATTGCCGCAGAAACTTTTTGAGCATATTCATGATGTTTCTCTGAAATAGTAATAAGAGCAACCTGAACAGGGGAGAGCCACGCAGGAAAAGCTCCTTCGTATTTTTCAATCAAAAAAGCCATGGTGCGCTCGATGGTGCCGATAGATGAACGATGGATCACAAAGCAGCGCTTTTTTTCACCATCCGTTCCAGTATACGTAAGATCGAATCGATCCGGCATACAGAAGTCGTACTGCACCGTGAACGCAGTATCTTCTTTGCCGTTTGCATTTTTCATTTGAATATCTATCTTGGGGCCATAGAAAGCAGCCTCATCTTTGGCTTCTTCAAATTCTCCAACGCGCCCTTTAAGGAGATTTCGCAACAATACCTCACTTTTTTCCCATGCCGCATCATTCTTATAGTACTTCTTAGTATTTGCGCGATCTCCCAAGGAGAGACGGTAGCGATAATCCACGCCCAGCTTAAGGCCGAAAATTCCTGCGAGATATTCGATAAGATCGAGTGCCTTGCCCGCTTCTTCGACAGCCTGTTCTTCGGATGCGCAGATGATGTGCGCATCGGAGAGGCACATAGTGCGCACGCGTTGCAAGCCCATTAATTCTCCTGATTGCTCATATCGGTATAATTGCGCAAATTCGGCGATTCGCATGGGAAGTTCCCGGTAACTCCGCGGTTTTGAAAGGTACAGTTCAAAATGATGTGGGCAGGTCATGGGGCGCAACATGTACTTTTCATTGTCAATTGTTATTGGGGCGTACATTGAATCCTTGTAATGAGGATAGTGGCCTGATTTGCGGTACAGGTCAAGCTTTGCGATATCGGGAGTTTTTACATGCACATATCCTCTGCGTATTTCTTCGTCAATAACAAACCGTTCAAGCTCTCTTCGGATTATCGCACCTTTTTCGGTAAAAAGGGGAAGCCCTTTTCCGACGGCATCCGAAAAGGTAAAAAGATCAAGTTCTCGCCCGATTATTTTATGGTCTCTGCTGTTTTCTTTAATTTTTTCGATATGTTCCATGAATATTAGTATTTGGTAAGTCTATCATTTCCATTTTCCACTGTAAACATTGACTCTTCACCATAATTATATGGTGAAGAGTTGACATAAAATTTTGCAGAGATAGAATTAATCTCAGTACTCACTTCGTTCTTTTCTCGTGGGGGCCTCTCTATGTCCGAGAAAAAACCGGAACATCCCGCAAACACCAATCAAAGGAATGGTATCCGGGATGCAGCAGACGAAGAGGTTCAAGTGATGAGTTCTCTTCTCTTATTTCTCCCTGCTTTCAAAAGGCCGCCAAGGTCGTTCCCAGAACTCGATTCGGCCGGATGGCTGGATCCAAGTAGGTGCGATGATTTAAGGAACTGAGTGCCGTTTTTACTCCGCTCGGCGTACGCGCCCGGCGGATTTTTCATGTAATAAAAAAGCCCGGGCGTTGAGAACGCACGGGCCTAAGTTCACTCGAGCCAAGCAATGGCCATGTTGCGACCATCGAGTTTTTCCTGTTTCCCTGCCTGGAATCTGGTATGCGACCAGTATTTGTACCAGGGGCCGTTCATTGCACAGCACGTACAAGTTTTGTTCATAGTGACTTCGACACTATGTTCTTCAAGCTGAAGTTTTATCAGCTCGTAGAGATCCACTGAAACTTTGTCAGCGCCGAATGGGCAGATTGCCGTCGTCATGCTAAGTGATTTCTTTAGCAGATCGGGGCGGCGACTCAGTTCCGGCTTTAGGATTTCTGGCTTGTCATCGTATTCAGGTACCCAGCAGCATGAGCCGATGCCGCCAAAGACGTAGGCTTTGGTTCGGGAAGGTTTGAAGTGCTGCAGGGCAAGCTCAAGGATTCCCAGTTCGTCTCTGTTAGCACGGACAAGGCATCGGTACCCACCGTGGAGTACTGCGAGCTTTTGGTCTTCATGAAGGCAGATAACGGGGCAGTCGCCATTAAAGATGGCGATGGCTACGTTTGGTTTGTTTATGAGAATACCACCGTCTGCATCGTCCTTACTGCGAGAGAACCACATATTCCACGGTTCATCATCCTTGAAGACGTCTATGTGGGTAGTAAAGTTTGCCTTGAGACCGTAGATAAGGGCTGGTCTTGTTTCAGAAAACACTTTATTTATTTTTTCGAGGAGTTCCCTGCGAGATTGGTGAGTCGGGCGAAAGTTACCGAACTCATACCCGAAGATCCCATGCTTGAGAGTGACCATGATTTCCTCCTTGGCGTTTTTGTTAACGAACAAAACAACAAGAAAAATAATACCATTTTTTATAAAAAAATCAATAAAAAAGCGCTTGGTTGTCGTGTAACAACCAAGCGCATGACTTCAGACCTTGCGGGCAAGTTCTTCGGTCGCGAATGGCCCTTTGATACAGTTTTCGAACTCGTACGGCGCGAGGACGTGATCCTGACGAAACTTTACAGCAGCCTCTTTTCGATGAAAGGCCTGGACGAAGTAAGTGTGGCCCTTTTCCACGGGTTCGTCAGCACACACGAAACCGTTGGTGACACTAAGGCGCCACCACGGAGCGAACAGTTCCACGACTGACTTGCCATCGCGGAGAAGCTGCTCGAGGTGTTGGATGTTGTACTGAACACCACCCTTGGGCGAGCTGTAGTATGTCTTGATCCGATCAATCTGTTTAAGCCGTTCACTCCAGGTTGCCTGCTGGTTGGCCAGCACATCCTCAGCTAAGACCGGTGCGACGTCCAATCCAGCGTCAAGAAAGAGCGGCAGAGCCTTGGTCATATGGAAGCCCAGGGTGAGGACACCGATCTTCTCCTGTCCTGTGAACATGGGTCGGCGGCGTAGCATGATTTTGACAAACTCGACGTTCTCTTCGGTCGTCGACGAGAGTCCCTCGGCCAGGATTCTGCTGGAGTCGATCATGTACTCCCTGACGAGGAAGTCCTTGATAACGGCCGCCTCCGATTTTCGGTTGTAGTCCGAGTTGGCGAACGCTTCGAAGGAGAAGATGGGCTTCTTCTGTGTGGGATGCTGCTCATTGAAGACCTTATCATCGTCGTAACGGACGCCGAAGTTGCTGCCGCCTGAAATAATCAGGCGCGGGGTAATACCGTTCTTGACGACTAACGCTGCAGCTTCCGTGCGCATATCCGTGTGTGGCGCCAGTTGGTAGCAGCCGCCATCAGGAACCCATCGTACCTGCGAGCCCAGCTGGATGACGAGGTCGTACTGCTTCATGGCCAATCCTCCACGATTGGTGATGGGAAAGTGCTTTGAGAGCCACACATATGGCGCTCATTTGTGTTTATGATAATATCATTTTATTAAATTTATGTCAATGAATTTGACACAGCTATTTAAATCGCATAGTATTAGGACGACTTAATCGATGGCCGATAAATTTATCATTACGGGAAATAAGGAATTGGCAGGAGAAATTGAGGTGCGCGGATCAAAAAATGCGGCAGGTGCATGCCTGGCCGCGGCTTTGCTAACTCAGGAGGAGGTTACTATTGATAATTTACCGCTTATTGAAGACATCAAAAGCACCGTTGAAGTATTGGAAAGCATGGGAGTGAAAGCAAAATGGATTGGCGAGCGCCGATTGCAATTACAGGCAGATACGGTAAATCCTTCAACAATGGATGTAAAAAAATTCTCTAAGACGCGCATGTCGGTCATACTAGTGGGCGCACTTGTGGCACGATGCCTGGCGTTTCGTTTTCCATCACCAGGAGGAGACAAAATTGGCGTGCGTCCTATTACTGTCCATCTTGATGCCTTGCGCAAGTTGGGCGTGCGCATTGAAAAAGAAGGAGATTTTTATTCGGTGGAACGCAATGGCATTACCGGTAAAGAAATTATCTTAGAAGAATTTAGTCCTACTGCTACTGAAGTGCTCATGCTTGCAGCGGTAGCGGCACAAGGTAAGACGGTTATTAAGGGGGCTGCATCAGAACTTTCAGTAAAAGATTTGGGAAATATGCTGGTAAGCATGGGAGCGAAGATCCAAGGGCATGGTACGCATCGTATTGAGATTGAAGGAGTTGCATCATTGCATGGATGCGAGCATATAGTGGCCGCTGACCATTTGGAGGCGGGAACCTTTATTGTTGCGGGAGCCTTAACACCAGGCCGCGTCACCGTCAAGAACATTAATTTTGAATATTTGGATTTCTTTTTACATAAGCTCGCCCAGATTGGCGTTAACTTTGACCGCGGTGAAAATTCGGTAACCGTATTTCATTCTCCATTTTTAAACGCCGCGCGCGTGCAGGCCCTTCCGCACCCGGGATTTCCAACTGATTTGTTGCCGCTCATTGTGCCATTGCTGGCCAAAGCCCATGGCAAGAGTTTGATTCACGACCCATTATACGAAAGCCGTTTTTCATATTTACAAGAACTCCGCAAGATGGGCGCCGACATTGAAGTCGTTGATCCGCACCGGGCAATTGTCTTCGGACCAAAGCAGCTTTCAGGTATTTCTATTGAGTCATCCGATGTGCGAGCTGGCGCTGCGCTTATCATTGCCGCATTGATGGCTGAAGGAAAATCAGTGATTAATAATGTCTTTCAAATTGACCGGGGATATGAGAATATAGAAGAGAGATTAAAGAGGATCGGGGCAGATATTCAGCGAATCAGCGAACCAACCGCCTTGTTGGTGCAGAAAGCAGAAATAAAGCCTATTGCGCCGTTATAATTTGTAAGTTTTAAATTTTAAAACTGTGTTTTCCAATAAAATTGCTATTGATTTAGGGACCTGCAACTCCCTTATATATGTACGCGGCAAAGGCGTTGTTTTAATTGAGCCTTCCGTTGTCGCCGTATCATTGTCTGATCGGCGTATTCTTGCCGTTGGCGAACAAGCTAAAGAAATGATCGGCCGCACTCCCGCCGACATTAAAGTATACCGTCCATTAAAAGACGGTGTCATTGCTGACTATAAAGTAACACAGGCAATGATGAGGCATTTTATAAAAAAAACTATCTCGCGCTTTAAGCTTTTTAAGCCCGAATTAGTTATTTCTGTCCCTGCGGGCATTACCAGCACTGAACGAAGAGCAGTCATTGAAGCAGCCATGTCGGCCGGAGCCCGCAGCGCGTATGTTGCCAAAGAGCCTATTCTGGCGGCTATTGGCGCTGGTATTCCCATTAACTCGTGCTCAGGACATATGATCATTGATATTGGCGGAGGAACATCCGAAGTTGCTGTTATCTCATTGGGCGGTATTGTCAAAGCCCATTCGGTGCGTGTAGCAGGAGATAAGATTGATGCGGCTATTACTGAATACATTAAGAAAAAATATAACCTTGCCATTGGAACCCAAACAGCCGAGGAAATAAAAATAAAAGTGGGAACCGCCTTGCCTCAACGTGAACTTAAGTTTATGGAAATCCAAGGCCGCGATCTTATTTTGGGATTGCCCCGCAACATTAAAATTTCAAACAATGAAGTGTGCGAGGCTATCACTGATGTGTTAGGTGAAATTATCCAGGCGGCAAAACATGTCCTTTCAGAAACTCCACCTGAATTATCGGCTGACATTATGAACAAAGGTATCATCATGGCTGGCGGAGGTTCATTGCTGCCCAAAATCAATGAATTAGTAGCGCAATCAACGGGCGTGCCGTGCTTTATTGCCGAAGAGCCATTATTCTGCGTTATTAAAGGAACCGGTACCGTCCTAGAACACTTAGAAGAATATAAGAAAGTGGTTATGTCTAAAAAGTGATGGCTTTTGCCATATGAAACAGTGGGATTTTCTACAAAACGCGTTTTCTTCAGGACGGATAGCCCACGCGTATTTATTATCGGGACCCGAGGAAGCAGAAGTCAAAAAATTTACGAAAGAATTTACTCAGTTCGTTTATTGTTTAGAACAGAAAAAACCATGTAGAACATGTCAAAACTGTCGGATGATTGAAGTGGGAAACTTCCCCGATGTTACGGTAATAAAATCCTCCCAGAGCCGCTCATCTATTGATAATGAAAAGGATATGATGGAAATTTCGGTAGATCAGATACGCTACGCCCAGAATTTTTTATCTCTCACACCCTATTACGGAACGTGGAAAATTGTTATCATAGAGGATGCTGAGCGCATGAGCCAGGAAGCCCAGCACTGTTTTTTAAAAAATTTGGAAGAACCTAAGGGTCACGCAATGATATTTTTGCAAACATCCAAACCTGATATGCTGCTGCCGACGATTGCATCACGATGCCAGGAATTACGATTTTTTTACCAGGGAGATTATCAGGTTTCACCCGACGAGGAAAAGAATTTTCGTAGTCTCCAGCACGTGCTGGGAACTGATATTGCTGAAAAGTTCAAGTATGCCAAAAACGCCAATCTTGAACGAGAGCAATTTTATAGAGCACTTAATTTTTTACGCAAAAAACTTCGCCAAGCACTCTTGGCCGCCCTTGAAAAAAATGACGGAGTTGAAAAGTTGAAACAGGATATCACATTAGTTGAGCAGATGCACCGCCAGGCACTGACGTCAAACATGAATTATAAACTGGCACTTGAAGTCTTATTATTAGACCTCTCATAATGACATACAAAGAATTTATAGATGGAGTAAAACCAGAATTTGAAAAAGCTATTAAATTTTTAGAAGGAGAAATGGCAAAGCTGCGCACCTCGCGGGCTTCGCCCGCATTGGTGGAAGATGTGCAGGTCAATTATATGGGGGAGAAGTATCCCTTAAAGCAGTTGGCTGCCATCTCATGCCCCCAGCCAAACCAGATTGTTATTCAGCCATGGGACCCTTCATATATAGAATCAATTGAAAAGGCTATTACCTCGTCCGGCCTTGGTATGTCCGCGGCAGTTGATAAAACAGTGATCCGATTAAGTTTACCCCTGCTGACCGAAGAATATCGCAATAATCTCATAAAAATTCTCAACGAGAAAGCCGAGCAGGCACGTCAAACAATGCGCAAGTGGAGGGACGAGGCGTGGGGAAAAATACAGACTGCACAGCGCGAAAAAAAATTAACCGAGGATGATAAGTTCAAAGGCAAAGAAGGATTGCAAAAACTTATCGACGAATATCAGAAAAAAATTAACGATTTAATTGAGCGCAAGAAAAGCGAAGTATTATGATTATCACCCTTATCATTGCCTTGCTAAGCCTTGTTGTGCTCATGGTCATCCATGAGTTTGGCCATTTTATTATTGCAAAAAAATTTGGCGTGAAGGTTGAAGAGTTTGGCATTGGGTACCCGCCACGGATCGTCGGCAAGCAATTTGGCGAAACATTGTATTCAATCAACTGGATCCCGTTTGGCGCGTTTGTAAAAATTTACGGTGAAGAAGGCGGATTGGACGACTACCGCAGTTTTTCTAATTTGGTAATTTGGAAACGAGTATTGATTGTTTTAGGCGGAGTTATTGCATTTTGGCTGGCTGCCATTGTTATTTTTTCGGTTGCCTTTTTAATCGGTGCCCAGGCTCCCATTGGCGACCAAGATGTGCAGGGAATTACTGCTACTCACGTAGAAGTGTTGTCAGTACGGAATAATTCTCCTGCCCAAAAAGCCGGGCTCACCACCGGAGACGAGATTAAAGATTTTAATAAGATTGCAGATTTCCAAAAATTTATTGAGGCCAATAAGGGCAATGAAATAACAATCAACATTCTCCGACATGGAAAAGAGATGAATGTCGCTCTCACGCCGCGTGTTGACGTCCCGCAAGGAGAAGGGCCCACCGGCATAGCCCTTGAACGCTTTGCCGATATCATTCCCAAAGTTGCGTGGTATCAGGCTCCCGTGCAAGGAACTATCTACACCGGAAAAGTGACCGTGGAAGCTTTAAAAGGCATTTATGGGTTTTTTGCCAGCTTGTTTAAGGGTCATGGCGTGCCCCAGGGAGCCCAATTGGCGGGACCAGTGGGTATTACTATTTTCTTGTCACAAGCAGCAAGCTTGGGAGCAGGATTTTTCCTGTACTTTATTGGTTCGCTTTCAGTATTGCTTGCTATCTTTAATGTATTTCCCATTCCTGCGCTCGACGGCGGGAAAATTGTTTTTTTACTGTTTGAAAAGATATTCAGAAAGCCGGTTCCGGTTATATGGGAACAGCGCATCACCATTATTTGCTTTGTGGTGTTAATTTTACTATCATTCTCTATTACTGTTTTCTTTGATATTCCGCGGGTCATTGATTTTTGGAAAGCTGGCCTTTAATTTTAATAACATTTAATACTATGTTGCAAAGCAAATTATTTTACCGGACAAACAAAAATAAATTAGCGAATGCCGAATCGGTGTCGCATGATTTGCTCACGCGCGCAGGATATATTGACCAGCTTATGGCTGGTGTATATTCATTTTTACCGTTGGGTTTTCGCGTCCTTAAAAATATTGAACAGATTATCCGTCAAGAAATGGAAGCTATTGGTGGACAAGAGTTACTTATGCCCGTCCTCCAGCCAAAAGAAAACTGGGTAAAAACCGGGAGAATTGAAGCAGAGAAAGAAATTTTGTTTCGGGTCACTGGCAATGGCGAGAAAGAATATATCCTGGGGCCAACGCACGAAGAAGTTGTCACACCGCTCACCAGGAAAATAGTTCTTTCGTACCGGGATTTACCACTATATGTTTTTCAGATCCAAGACAAGCTTCGCGATGAGCTGCGTCCAAAATCCGGTCTCTTGCGTGTAAAAGAATTTTGGATGAAGGATTTGTATTCGTTTCATGCCAAAGAGGAAGATTTGGAAAAATATTATGAAGTCGTAGCTAAAGCTTACGAGAACATATTCAAAAAAGTTGGTATTGTAGCACACCGTACGCTCGCAAGCGGCGGAAGCTTTTCAAAATATTCTGACGAATTTCAGATGGAAACTGCAGCCGGCGAAGATACTATTTTTATCTGTAAAAAATGCGGCCTGGCAATTAATAAAGAGATTAAGGGCGAGAATCCCTCATGCCCTGAATGCAAAGGAACTCAGTTTGATGAGAAAAAATCAATTGAAGTTGGCAATATTTTTAAATTGGGAACAAAATATTCTGTACCGTTTGATCTTAAGTTTACCGACCGCGACGGTACCGACAAGCCAGTCCTTATGGGATGCTATGGCATTGGGTTGGGACGAGTAATGGGAGCTGTTGTGGAAGTCAATCACGACGAGAAGGGAATCGTGTGGCCCGAGTCCGTGGCCCCGTTTCAGGTGCACCTTATTCAGATTGAACATAAGCCTCCTGTTGTGACCGCGGCGCAGAAAATTTATGCACAGTTGCAAAAAGAAAACGTTCAGGTATTATACGATGAGAGAACAGACAAGATGGCAGGAGAAAAGTTTGCAGAAGCAGATCTCATCGGTATTCCCTTGCGCATCGTCGTATCAGAGCGCACCCTGAAAGAAAGCTCGGTAGAAGTGAAGAAGAGAGGGGAGGAAAAGGTGAAGATGGTGAAAGTGAAGGATATTCAAAAGTTATTCTAAACGAGCGTATGTTTGAACGTTTACGGAAGGCATTCAATTTTTTGTCTTTGGACATGGCCATTGACCTTGGCACCGCTAACTCGTTGGTATATGTAAAGGGCCGGGGGATTATCATTAATGAGCCGTCAGTAGTAGCCGTTAATAATAAAACAGGCCAGATTTTGTCTATTGGCGAGGAAGCGCGCAAAATGGTGGGCCGCACGCCCAGCTACATTACTGCCACGCGTCCATTGGTCAACGGAGTCATCTCTGACTTTGAGGTGACCGAGCAGATGCTCCGCTATTTTATTGAAAAAGCGGTAGCGGGATCTAAAAAATGGTTTTTATTTGGCTATATGCCGCGCATTATCATTGGCATTCCCTGTGGCGTAACCGAAGTAGAACGCAAAGCGGTGAGGGACGCGGCAAAAAATGCGGGAGCCCGGTCAGTTTTTTTGATTGAAGAACCCTTGGCCTCTGCTATTGGTGCTAATTTGCCTATTCAAGAAGCCGGGGGAAATTTTATTGTTGATATTGGTGGAGGAACCACTGAAGTTGCCGTTATTTCACTGGGCGGTATTGTTGCCTTCAAGAGCTTACGGGTAGCGGGCGATAAACTCAACGATGATATTATTCAGTTTGCCCAAAAAGAATATAAACTGCTTATTGGTGAGCGTACCGCCGAGCAGATAAAAATCGCCATTGGTTCTGCTCTTCCTCTTAAGGAGAAAAAAGAGATGCCCATGCGCGGACGGAATTTAGTAACTGGCCTGCCTGAAGAAGTGGTGGTCTTCAACGATGATATCCAGCGAGCATTAGAACGATCGGTAAAACAAATTCTCGCCGCCATTAAAACGACTATTGAAGAAACACCGCCCGAGCTCTTGGCCGACGTCATGACCAACGGAATTTATTTGGCGGGCGGAGGGAGTCTGTTACGAGGCCTTGATCAGCTGATCGCCCGTGAAACAAAAATGCCCTGCAAAGTAGTTGATGATCCATTAGTGTCAGTTGTGCGTGGATCAGGTATTGCGCTCGAAAATGTAGACATTCTGGCAAACGTAGTTGATAGGGATGAGGATTGGACTATTGCTTAAATATAAAAAATAACCCCCAAAAGCGCATGCGCTTTTGGGGGTTTAGTTGGAAACTCGGTTCTCCAGCCTTAGTACGATTCGGGGATGTGGGCGAGCTCTGCCGCCTCCACAACAGGCGGCGGAGCAGGTGAAGTGCTGCTGGTGGGCGTTTGACCTACGATGAGGTCAGCGCCACAGCCGCACCGAAACCGCTGTCTTCCATGACTCTCGATCAGAGTTTGGCACTCCGGGCACTGAATCGGCATAGGAAACCTCCGTGAGGGGAACAAATAAACTTACCTCTTGGCCTTCATTATACCTCCTTTGAATATCAATGTCAAGTATATTTGTTGTAAAAAAAGAACCCCGAGTGCACAGTGCGCATTCGGGGTTTTTGAGCATCCTTCGATGGAGGTTTACAGTCTCTGGGCCATGAAGCCTACTTGAAAACTCCCGACAAGAAGTTTCTTGAATGTTAGTTGGCTGATTATCTGCGTATCTGCCTGGAGGGAAACATTTTCACGAGTTTCCCAGGAAGTAATGAAATCCGAAAGGGCAACTGCTCGTTTGTCTACTCTCGTGACAATCAATTCACGGAGACGCTTCACGGTAATTTTTGACCGTGGTTCGTGAAAATGCTCTGCGGCGGTGTTGAACCCAAAGACGAAGAATTCGTAACTCCTCGTGAGGAGTGTTGGTGTGTCGGTGTCGAACGCGAGGGCTTCGTCGGTTTCCTTAAACTTCTCAAGGTATTCTCCCTCCAGGGGAACCTCAAGAATGATTTCAAGAGGTGTCGTTGTTGAGGGGATTTCGTTGATGAACACCATCAACTGCTTGCGGCTTTTGTTAGAAGCGAGCAGGAACTTGTACATTGGTTGCCTCCGTTCAGGGGATGGTGGTTTGTGGAGAACTGGGTAAACAATAAATTATTAAATAAATATTGTCAAGTCTTTTATGAAGACATCTGTTTTGTTACAATTCAGCAATGATTTCAAAAGAAGAAGTTCACCCAGTTAAATAATTCGCTATGCGAATTGCCGCACAGCGGCATTTAACCGGGTAAAACGAATTGCCAAATATTATGATATCCAAGCAAGAGGTTGAACGTATCGCAAAACTTGCAAGATTGGAATTGACGGAAGAAGAAATAATAAAAATGCAAAAAGATCTGTCGTCTATTTTAGATTACATGGATATCTTAAAGAAAGTAAAAGGCGGAAAAGAAACGGTTCACGTAAAAAATGATTTAGTGAATGCAGTACGAAAGGATGAAGTCAGCATGAAAGAGTCACATCTGCCCGAAGACCTTATTCAAGCCGCACCCAATAAGCAGGACATGTATATTAAAGTCAAAGCCGTCCTATGAGCGAACTCCTTGACCTCACAATTTCCCAGCTCCATGAGGGCCTTCGTGACAAGAAATTTTCTTCAGTGGAGGTGACAAAAACCTATTTGTCCGAAATTGAAAAAAAAGACCCAGCGGTTGAGGCGTATTTAGCGGTCACTAAAGATAGAGCTCTTGAACAAGCGGAGGCCGCTGACAAGATTATTGCAACGGGAAAATCATTTGATCCGTTATGCGGCGTTCCGTGTTCAATAAAAGATAGTATTACCGTAAAAGGAATGCAGGCGACCACCGCTTCAAAAATTTTAGAAAATTACATTGCTCCCTACGATGCCACGGTTATTACCCGTCTCAAAAACGCAGGGTCAGTGATATTGGGCAAGACGAACACCGATGAATTTACTATGGGAATTTCTACCGAAAATTCGGCATTTAAGGTTACTAAGAATCCTCATGATATAACGCGCGTGGCGGGAGGAAGCTCGGGCGGACCGGCGGCGGCCGTGGCAGCGCGCGAGGCGGTATTCTCATTAGGATCGGATACCGGAGGCTCTATTCGGCTTCCTGCGTCATTCTGCGGCATTGTTGGATTAAACCCAACCTATGGATCCGTCTCGCGGTATGGAGCCATTGCTCTTGCGTCATCGCTAGATCAAATCGGACCACTCACTAAAAACGTAGAAGATGTAAAGCTGGTGTTTAAAGTTATTTCAGGCAAAGATCCCAAAGATGCTCAAAGCCATCCTTACGAATTTATGGAGTCAGACCACAGTTTAAAAGGATTGCGCATTGGCATTCCCAAAGAATATTTTGCTCATGGCATTGATCCTGAAGTTGAAAAGATTGTACGAGCAGCCATTCTAAAAGCTGAAAAAGCGGGAGCTGAAGTTGTTGAGGTGAGTTTGCCGCACACTGAACACGGGGTTGCGGTGTATTATATTATTGTACCGGCGGAAGCGTCGGCAAACTTAGCCCGATACGATGGAATAAAATATGGCTTGAGTGTCCAGGAAGGAAGTAATTTATTGGATGTGTATCTCAAGAGCAGGGGAAGGGGATTTGGCAAAGAACCAAAGCGCAGAATTTTGATTGGAACGTACACGCTATCTGCAGGATACTACGATGCGTACTATAAAAAGGCACAGGAAGTGCGTAATCTCATTAAAAAAGATTTTGTTGAAGCATTTAAGAAGGTAGACGTTATGTTTGCCCCCGTTTCTCCTATGCCCGCTCCCAAGATTGGAGAAAAAACCAATGACCCGCTGTCCATGTATCTTATGGATATTTACACGTGTCCGGTAAAATTGGCTGGCGTACCTGCCTTGTCTATTCCTGCGGGCACCATGGATAAACTGCCCGTCGGCCTGCAGATTATCGGCAATTATTTTGAAGAAAACAAAATTTTATCGGTTGCATCGCAGATGGAAAAAATATTACAATAGAGATAAGTTTATATTTCTATGGGTTTTTGGGAAACAACGTATCAATATTTTCACGTCACGGATTTTATGCATTTTCTTTCATCTCCTGAGTTACAGGGCGAGTTTTTGATTATCAAAGTTATTTTTATTGCGCTTTCCATCGCATTGTTAGCGGCAGTACTATGGTTCTATTTCAATAGTACGTATATTAAATATCAGTTTTTACAGGATACCGTTGAATTTTTATCGTGGCAGCCGTATGGATTGCGTCAAGTATCACGAACATGGGAAAAAATTGTTGAGCGCACCGAGGACGGAGCAGAAAGTGATTTTAAAATGGCGATTCTTGAAGCTGATGAATTTTTGTTGAGCATGCTGGAAGAACGCGGGTACAAGGGGGAGAAATTTGAGGAATTATTAGAAAGCGCAAGCACCAAAATTTCTCCGAGTATTGAACAAATTCGCCAAGCCCATACCGTACGCAATTCCATTGTCTATGATGTTAATTATAAATTAGATATGGCCACTGCACGCAGAGTACTGGCAGATTATGAAAAAGCCGTAAAAAATATTTAATTTCTATGAAAACAAAGAAAGTCATGCAAATTGTGTGGATTGTCCTCGTTGTCCTTGTTGCCCTCAGTACCGTTTTGGGATTGATAGGTGCAAATTTAATGAGGTAATGAGATTATAATATGGGAGACTTTCAAAAAAAGAACAAAGCAAGCAGATTACATAATGTTTTTATTGCAGCTGCCGCGCTGGTGGTCTTGGTTATTTGTATTATGCTGGTAGTTGCTAACATTAACATTTATCACAAGCGCCAGCAGCTGAACGCCCGCATAGAGTCATTAAAAAGCCAGGTTGAAAATCTCCAGAAAGAAAATGATAATCTTCAAAACGGTATTACTAATGCCGATAGCAGTGCCTATGTTGAAAAAGTAGCGCGCGAACAACTTGATTTTCAAAAACCAGGGGAAACTGTCGTCTCGTTTGTGCGAACAGAGCCCCCAAGCCAAACACAAAAACCAGACAACAAAAATATCCTTGCCTCATGGCTGGGATGGATTTCGGCCTCACTCTTTAAATAAAAAACAACCCGATCATCGGGTTGTTTTTTGATATGAGCGGGTAACGGGAATCCGCTTCGCTAGAACCCGTCGCCCTGACGGGCTCCTTCAAAACCCACGGTTTTGAATAATTTCCTCCACGGGAGGATACCCAATCCTCCCGACCCCTCCTGTAGGGTTCGATTCCTACAACATCAAAGAAAAAAAATCAGCTTGCGCCGATCTTTTTTCTTTGAGCGGGTAACGGGAATCGAACCCGTATCTTAACCTTGGGAAGGTCACGTTCTACCACTGAACCATACCCGCAAACTATGAAATATTTGAGCCCCCTCCGTCGCTCGCAAGCTCGCTCCTTAGAAACCCACGGTTTCTAACGTGTCCGCTCTGGAATCCTCGCGGCGCTGTTTTCCTTCACGGGGAAATACCCAATTTCCCCGACCCCCTTTGTGGAGGTGCCTCACTTCGTGAGCCACCTCTGGGATTTGAACCCAGGACCTACGGTTTACGATACCGTTGCTCTGCCGCTGAGCTAAGGTGGCTTGTATTCAAAGATTATCATGCAAAACCCTAAAAATCAATCGATAATATTGACATTGTTTTAATTGTTGTGGTATAATGAATACAGAACAAATTCCTGCACCTTCTACCATGAGGGTTCACTATGGTCACCCAGCGGAAGTCATTTGAGGAGATAACTTTTGAGCGGGTACTGAGGGCAGTGGGCGCCATATTGGGCATACAGCCCGAGGAAATCAATGCCAGTGCCCGACTTTGTAGCTATTATAAGGCTACAAGGAGTCATCTCGAAGACATCGTCTCCTACGTGCAAGAAGACTACCAATCTCACATCAAAATTACGTTTGCCGATGTCATGAGGCGGGTATGTCAGGATCAAAACCGCATCACGGCACGAACATTCTACTTGTGTGTCTATTTCAAACTCAAGGCAGTGGAAGGAAAGAGACGGGGACACAGAAGAGAAACAATTCGCAGGGAGGTGGACGAGGTAGAAGAGTGATTTCGAGCCAGGCCGAACAGTAATGCCCGGCCTTTTCTTTTTGCAAAAATGTGGTAGTATAACGCCAGAACACCAAACCCAGAGGGTCGGGTCATGATGCGAGCTGAGATCTACAAGAGGGTTCAGCGAAATCTGGTCGAGGCACTGAATGTGGAGGAAGAGGAGATCGAGTCGACTTCGACCCTGCAGGGCGATTTGGGCGCCGAGTCAATCGACTTCCTCGACATCGTCTTCCGCCTCGAGCGCGAGTTCAGAATCAAGATCCCGCGCGGCGAGCTGTTCCCCGAATCCATCTTCCAGGGCGATCCGGAGATGGTACAAAACGGGATGGTAACCGACAAGGGCATGGTCGAACTCCGTGCTCGTATGCCATTCGCTGACTTACGGGCCTTTGAGAAGAGTCGGGCCATTCGGGAGATTAGCGATCTCTTCACGGTCCGGCTTCTTGTCGACTACGTCGCTGCGAAGCTCAAAGCCAAAGAGGGCCTTTAGGGGGCCATACCGTCCGGTGTATCGATTACATCGGACGGTTTTTCTTTTTGCAGAAAATCTGATACAATATCAACATATTAAGCCCACCAAGTATGGCAACTGAGAAAATAGACATAACAAAGCTTGAAGAACAGGTCCAGTACTTGATGGACCGTCTTTGACATTCAGGGAAAAGAGAAAGAACTCACAACGTTGGAATCCCAAACTCAGGCGCCAGATTTTTGGTCGGACCATGAAAAAGCCGCTGGAATAACTCAGAAAATTGCGGGATTAAAGGAAGAGCTTGTCATGGCCGAAAACTTGAAGAAAGAGATGGCGGATCTCAAGGAATTGAGCGAACTAGAACAGATTGATGAAAAGGCACTTGCACAATTACAGAAAAAAGTTGAAAAAGAGGAATTCCGGGTATTTCTGAGTGGGCCGCATGACCGATCAAACGCAATCATGGAAATTTTTTCGGGAGCCGGAGGACAGGATTCGCAGGATTGGGCAACCATGTTACTGCGCATGTATGTGCGCTACTGTGAAAAGAAAGGATTTGGAGTGCGCGTCTTGCATCAGTCATATGGAGACGCCGGGGGGCCTGAAGGAAGAATTGGCACGAAATCGGCAACCCTAGAAATAAAAGGGGCGTACGCGTACGGATTTTTAAAAAAAGAAACAGGCGTGCATCGGTTAGTGCGCCAGTCGCCGTTTTCAGCCCAGAAGTTGCGTCACACGTCATTTGCTTTAGTAGAAGTGTTGCCTGAAATCCAACAAGTTCCCGCTGATCTTGAAATAAAGCCAGAAGATTTGCGTGTCGATACCTTCAGAGCGTCAGGCCCTGGCGGACAGTACGTCAATAAAACAGAGTCAGCCGTGCGCATTACGCATATTCCCACCGGCATTGTCGTGGCATCGCAAACAGAACGCTTACAAGGGAAAAATAAGGAAAACGCAATGAAAATCCTCTATGCCAAGCTGCACCAGCTAAAAGAGCAAGAGCGTAAAAAAGAATTGAAAGAAATAAAAGGAGAAAATGTGTCGGCAAGCTGGGGGAACCAGATTAGAAGCTATGTCTTGCATCCGTATAAGATGGTAAAGGACTTACGCACCCAGCATGAAACGTCGCATGCTGAAGGAGTTCTGGATGGGGAGTTGGATGAATTTATTTTTTCAGAAATAAGGACCAGTGATTAAATTCGATAACGTTACTAAAATTTATCCGCCTGAGATTCCTGTACTACAGGATGTGTCTTTTGAAATAAAAGCAGGGGAGTTTGTTTCTATTGTGGGTAAATCCGGGGCAGGTAAGACGACCCTTATCAGACTTGTGTTAGGTCTTGAAATACCAACAACCGGCTCAGTGTTTTTTAAAGAAAAAAATATCAGCGACGTTGCGGGACCCGAACTTCAAGAACTGCGCCGTAAAATCGGGTGTGTCTATCAAGATTATAAACTGCTTCCCACCAAGACCGTGTATGAAAACGTTGCCTATATTATGGAGGTTGAAGGCATGGGTGACGAAGAAATTGCTAAAAAAGTCCCCGTGATTTTAGAAATGATGGGTTTACAGGAAAAAATTGAAAATTTCCCGTCGGAATTATCAGGAGGAGAACAACAGCGATTGGCGGTAGCCCGGGCGTTGGTCAATAATCCGGATGTCGTGATGGCCGATGAGCCAACAGGAAACCTTGATCCGTACAATTCATATGAAGTAATACGGCTATTGGAAAAGATAAACAAGACCGGAAAAACTGTTGTGTTGCTTACTCACGATCGCGAGATCGTCAATAAGCTTGGCCGGCGCGTCATTACCATTGAAAACGGAAAAGTCATACGCGACGAGCCCAAGGGGAGATTTATTATTTAAGTGAACGTAGTGAACTTACCCCGCCCTCTATGCCCTATGTATTACGTCTATGTATTAAAAAATTCAGCTGATTTCTACATAGGCTATACCGAAGATTTGCGTCGCAGATTAAAACAGCATCAACTTTATAATGATGCCAATCTGTTATATTATGAAGCCTATGTATCAAAGAAATTAGCTATGAGTAGAGAAAGAAAATTAAAGTATTATGGTAGCGCCTGGCGCTCTCTTAAAAAAAGAATAACAGCTTAGAGGGCGGGGTGCTCATTTCATTCGCATGTTTACCAATACCCAACGAGTTTTTAATTTCGCCCTTACTGATTTTTGGCGTAACCGCGGCATTTCGATTTCGGCTATTTTTGTCCTTACCGTCACCACTATTCTGGTGACAGGACTCTTTTTTGTCCATGGCGTCAGTGATTTTCTGGTTGGCCAAGTCCAAAGTAAGATTGACGTTACCGCGTATTTTAAAACTGATGCAGCGGAGGCAGACATTTTAGACGCCAAAGCCCACATTGAAAAATTGTCTCCGCAAATTCAGCAGGTTGAATATGTTTCAAAAGAACAGGCACTTGAGAATTTTACTGCGCTTCATCAAGACAACGATGTATTTTCGCGCGCGCTGACTGAAGTTGGTGAAAATCCGTTCTTACCGTCGCTGAATATCACCACATCAGGCGGACCCCAGTTATATCAACAGGTTGCCGATGTCATGCAAAGCAATCAGTTTGCCCCTATTGTTGACCATGTTGACTTTGCTCAAAAGAAAGAAACGATTGAAAAAGTCTTTTCAGTTACATCGGCGGTCACTACCTTTGGTTTAGCACTTTCAGTATTATTTATCGTTATTGCGATACTGGTTATTTTTAACACCATGAAGCTCGCCATTGGAAATTCGCGCGACGAAATCATGACCATGAACATCGTCGGTGCGCCTAACTGGTTTGTTCGTATGCCATTTGTCATTGAGGGGGCATTGTTTGGCGCTGTTTCGTTCGTCATTTGTTTTATCCTTACGATCATAGCTTCTTTTTTCCTCAAGGATTTTATCAGGCAATTATTGCCCGGGTTTAGCCTCCTCAAATTCTTCATATATAATGTTTTCATTATTATCCTCGTTCAACTTGCCACTGGCGCGGGTCTAGGCGCCCTCTGCAGCTTTATAGCAGTGCGCAAATATCTCAAGCCGCGGTAGGTTTTCCACAGGGTCTGTCTTGTTGGGCTTGACGGTATTTTGATACAATGAGAGAACAATTAATTTCTCTCGTTTTTTTATGGAAAAATCTGTTGTTGGCCTTATTGTTAAAACGGCAGTCATTGTGTTGGTTTCGGTTGCCGCGATCGCCGCACTTACTGTTTGGATAAAATCCCCAACGTCACCAGAACCCACGGGAAACGGCTCTATTAAGGTTATTATGATGCCGTTATCTTCTGCGGCAGCAGAGTTAGCTTTGTTTTCCTCTACCCAAGGACAATTGAATGTTGTCGGTAAAACAATCCAAAAATCGGTTAATTTCACTCTTGAAGATATTACGCGTTCAACTTCATTAACCATTGATAATCTTGTCGCGGGAATTTATAAAGTTGGCATTACTATTCCCGGTATAACCGTTAAAACTGTTCTCTGTGGAGAGAATCCCCAGGCGCAAGTTACCGCAGGCCTGGTGAGTGAATGTGTTGCATATTTCTTCCGCCCGGGCACTGCCCTTGCTGAAGGAATCAAACAACCGTTAAAGCCGGGAATTGAGCCGTCTATGGGGCGTTGCAGCGCTGAAAAAAACTGTCCCAAAGATTCACAGTGTAAAATCAATACCAATAACGGAGGCGAGTCAAAATGCCTGTGTTATAATCAAGCGGGAAAGATAACAGGCGCGTGCGGGGTTGTAAATGGCGGCAATAATCAGCAAAAACATACCGAATGCACGATTGCTTCTAAGATATGCGTTGTTGTTTCGGGGGCGGGTGTGAACCAGTGCGGAACTCCTGAAGAGCCTAATTCCAGTATATGCACCGGTGAAGTTGGTACCGGTTTCCATACTGAATGTAAAAACAAGAAATGTATTTATATCCCCAAAACCGGTTTAAGTCAGTGTATTGTTATTGGGGGTGCTTGTTCAGTCGGTAAAACCCACACTGAGTGTGCAAAAAATGAGCAATGTGTTGAAATTCAGGGGCCCGGCATCGATAGATGTGCTGTTCAGAAAGACTGCGAGAAAACAGACCATTTGGAGTGTACGATTAAAAATAAGTGCCAGAAAGTCTCTGGTGCCGGCTTAGATGAATGTCAAAATGACAATGGATGCGTTCAGACGCACAAAAAATGTACGATCGCTGGCTTATGTTTAACATTCCCTGGTCCCGTGCCTAATCCGGTGCCTCCAGGCGTGAAGTTATGCAAAGAGGACAAAGATTGTCCGCAACCAGCTGGTGGAGGCGGGGCGCCAAATCAAATTATTAATAAATAACTTGTTGCAAAACCGCCCCGAAGTACTTCGGGGCGGTTTTTGACTGTTTAGGTAAAATTTGTTATTATTTAGATGCTTTTTTGCGGGATCGTCTAATGGTAGGACACATCCCTCTGGAGGATGGTATCTTGGTTCGAGTCCAAGTCCCGCAGCACTTTACTTATGCATAAAAGAGTTTTTATTATTCACGGTTGGGATGGATATCCTCAAGAAGGATGGTTTCCTTGGCTTAAAGCAGAATTAGAAGCCAAAGGATTTGAAGTTTTTGTTCCTCAATTTCCAGAAGCGGGAACTCCAAGGATCAAAAATTGGGTCCCAAAACTCACAGAAGCTGTTGGTATGGCAGATGAAAATACGTATTTTATTGGTCATAGCATGGGATGTCAAACTATAGCACGCTATTTAGAAACTCTATCTGAAGGAATAAAAGTGGGTGGTGCTATTTTTGTTGCAGGATTTTTTAAAACTCTCACGTTGAGTAACACTGAGGAAAAAGAAATTGCAAAAGAATGGTTAGAAACTCCCATTGATTTTCAAAAGATAAAATCTCATATGTCAAAGAGTGTTGCAATTTTTTCTGATAATGATCCGTGGGTTCCCCTCGAAAATCAGGATGAATTTAAGGATAGACTGGATTCAGAGATTATTATTGAACATAATATGGGGCATTTCAGTGGTAGTGATGAAGTTAAAGAATTACCGATAGTATTAGATAGATTATTAAAGTTATAACTCATGGAAGCTATTTCACTCAAAGCTGAAGAATTGTTCCATCTGTTTGGCATTGGGGTAACCAATAGCTTTTTTTTGACGGGCTTAGTAATGATTATCCTTATTGGGTTTTCATTATTTTTAACGCGGCGGATAAGCCTGATCCCTGGCGTTATTCAATCTGGTGTTGAGTTGGGATTTGAAAAACTGTTGGGGGTGATGGAATCAACGCTTGGCTCGCGTCACAAAGCAGAGCAGTATTTTCCTCTTATCGCCACCATTTTTATTTTCATCATGCTTTCTAACCTCTTGGGCATTTTTCCGGGCGTAGGATCGTTGTTCGTTAATCATGAAGGGATTCATGTGCCGTTGTTCCGTTCTCCGGCTGCCGACCTTAATTTTACCCTTGCCTTTGCCGTTATATCAGTCATCCTTTCAAATGTAATTGGCATGCAGGCGGTTGGTGTTTTCCCTCATATCAAAAAATATATTAATTTTTCTAACCCCATACAGTTTTTTATTGGTATTTTAGAACTGGTATCGGAATTTGCCAAAGTTATTTCATTGTCATTTCGGCTTTTTGGCAATGTCTTTGCCGGGGAAGTACTTTTAACCATCGTTTTTTCATTGGCTCCCTACCTAGTCCCCTTACCATTTTTGTTTTTAGAGCTGTTTGTTGGCTTGATTCAGGCATTTTTATTTGCTATGCTTACGCTGGTTTCAATTGCGCTCCATACAGCGCACGAAGAACATTAAATATAATTAATTTATAAAAACATGGATATAGATCAGATTCGTTTGTGGGCGACGGTAGCGGCTATTGTTGGAGGTACTATATTTCCGGCACTTGCCATCGGGCTTATTGGGTCAACGGGCTTAAAGGCCATTGGCCGCAATCCTGAGGCAGCATCAAAGGTGCAGACAGCCATGATTTTGGCTATCGCGTTTGCTGAGGCTATTGCTATTTATTCATTGGTTATCGCGCTTATCATCAAATTCGTCGCGTAAAGAATGGAAGGATTACTCGGCCAATTAGGAATTGACTGGAAACTGCTTATCAGCCAGGCAGTCAATTTTTTTATTCTTCTGGCGGTTTTGCGCGCGTTTGTGTATAAACCTCTTTTCAAGATTATTAAAGAACGCAATCATAAAATCCAAGAAGGATTGGAAAAGGCGAAGCAAGCTGATATTCGGTTGAGCGAAGTTGATCATATGGCTGCGGTAAAATTAAAGGATGCTGAGCACGAATCAGTGAAAATCATTGAAAATGCCAAGCAAAACGGGAAAATCCTTGAGCAGATGATGCACAACCAGGTTGAAAATAAGCAAAAAGAGCTCATGGAGCAGGTTGAAGTGCAATACCAACGGCAAAAAGAGGAAACAACCGAGAATGTCATGGCTGAAGCTGGCCAGTTAGTGAAAAAAATCATTGCAAAAGCAGTAGAATTAAAGCCCGAGATGATTGATGAAGCCTTGATAGAAAAAGCTGTTGAAGCAGTAAAACGCGAAGCATGAAATATTCATCAAGAATTTACGCGCAGCTCTTAGTGGAATTAATAGAAGAAAAGAAAGAAGGCACAGCTGAACGTTTTTTTCAACTCCTCCAAAAAAACGGAGATGTAAAAAAAGCCAAAGACATTATTCAATTATCTGAAAAAATACTTTTGAAAAAGTTGGGTGGCAGAAAAATAAGGGTAGAAATGGCACGTCCCGATGCAATGAATATGGTCAAAAGTATTGCAACCCACAAAGATATTGTTGAAGAAAAGATAAATCCAGAATTGATTGCCGGAGCAAAAATTACTATTGACGATGAGAAACAACTGGACTATTCACTGAAACATAAACTCGACGAAATTTTCACATGAGTCACGATATTATTGAAAAACTAAAACAGTCCATTGAAGGATATAAAAGCAACCCCCAGTGGGAGGAAGTTGGCACGGTTGTTGAAACGGGCGACGGTATTGCTAAAATATCAGGGCTGACAAACGTCCAAGCGCAGGAAATTGTAAGCATTGAATCGGGGAGCACAATTATTCTTGCCGTGGCATTGAACTTAGAAGAAGATGCCGTTGGTGTTTTGATATTAGGTGATACCTCACAAGTCCAATCAGGCCAAACTGCCAAACGTACCAAACAAATTTTATCTATTCCGGTAGGTGAGCAGTTGTTAGGACGCGTCGTTGATCCCTTGGGAAATCCTTTAGATGGTATTGGGCCAATTTTTTCGGCACACGATAAGCCACAGATAAATCCATTAGAGCAAAACGCTCCCGACGTTGTTTCGCGCCAATCGGTAAATCAGCCTTTGCACACGGGGATCAAAGCTATTGATTCAATGATTCCTATTGGACGAGGGCAGCGCGAACTTCTCATTGGTGACCGTCAAACAGGAAAAACAGCTATCGCTTTGGACATGATTATCAACCAAAACCGTGAATCCTTCGGTACCACTCAGGACAAGCAGAGCGGTATGGTATGTATTTATGTTGCCATAGGACAAAAGGAATCAAAAGTAGCGAAAATTGTTGAAACACTCAAAGCCCAGAATGCGTTTGAAAATACAATTGTTGTATCAGCTGCGGCTTCCACGCCAGCAGCATTTTGGTATTTAGCTCCCTTTGCCGGATGCGCTATCGGTGAGTATTTCCGCGATAAAGGTAAAGATGCACTGATTATTTATGATGACTTGTCAAAGCATGCGTGGGCATATCGG
>Ga0075426_10000108_pt1 | contig 53946 bp, 42 predicted proteins | sample SoiMethybrSBSTD5_FD_75304 | JGI IMG/M metagenome (GOLD analysis project Ga0075426, IMG submission 75304) | Bulk soil microbial communities from a Populus tree surrounding site in Tennessee, USA - Soil MetaG P. TD hybrid SBSTD5 | ecosystem: Environmental > Terrestrial > Soil > Tree plantation... | reverse complement strand
CCACGCCGCAATATACTGTTTCCGTCATAGCGCCTCCCACGACGGTCCTACGTCCGGCGCGCGCCTGAGTTTATCAGTCGCGCGCCGCGGGAGGCGTGCCGCTTCATAACATCACTACCCTCGCAAACATTGTCGTTTATTAAACGTAGAGCTGGGTTGGTTGACGAATATCCGAGACGCTTACTGCATTCAGCTTGTTTAATCTTTGTCTCGCAAGAATAGCCGCGCCGAGAGCAGTGGTGAATTGAACCATGTCGCCGGACGGCACGTTGACTTCACTTTTCAAGTGCTCACGAGCGAGCTTTGCCATCGTCTCAAATCGCAGGATGCCTCCAATGAGCGTGAAGGCCGGTTCCATTTGAACTCGCTTCATCAACTGCACCGACCGATCGACTAGTGATGAGATCGCGCCGTGCATGATGTCAGCGGGCGCGGCTCCGAGCGAGAGTTGGTTTATCACTTCCGACTCGGCGAACACCGCGCAGACGCCCGAGATCGGCACTGAGGTTTTTGAAGTTGCCACCAGTGGACCAATCTCATGAGTCCCGAAGCCCATGTATCGCGCGGTCTTCTCGAGGAACGCTCCGGTTCCTGCCGCGCATTTGTCGTTCAAGCGAAACGATTTCACCCTGGCATTCTGATCAAGCCGTATCGCTTTCATTGTCTGGCCGCCTACGTCGAGGATCGTCCTGGTGTTCGGAAACAGGAAGCTGGCGCCTCGAGCGCTTGCAGTGAGATCGGTGACGGCGAGATCGCTGAACTCAACCATGTGCCGGCCGAAACCGGTTGCGACGATGTAAGACACTTCACTCGGGTTCAGACCCGCGGCCGCGCGAGCTTGCTCGTAAGTCAGGCGCGCGATCTCGGCAAGCTTGAACCCGGTGTTGTTAAGCGCGCGGCCGGCGATATGCTGATCATCGCTGAGAATCACCGCCTTGGTATAAGTCGAGCCAACATCGATACCGGCTGTGAATTTCATACCGCCGCCTCCGCGAAAGCCGGAGCGCGGCTGGCAACAATGTTGTCGAGCGCAAACAACGCGGCGCCCAACGCCCCCATGAAATGCGAGTCCTCGCTGACATTGACCTTCAAGCCGAGTCCTCGATTGAGCGCCTCGATCATTCCAATGTTGCGAGCGACGCCTCCCGTGAATGTCACTTCTTCTTCGATACCCACTCTTCGCAGCAAGCCGATCGAGCGCGCCGCTATCGACTGATGAACTCCCGCAAGAATGTCTTCAATTCTCTTTCCCTTGCCCAGCCACGACAGAACTTCTGATTCAGCGAATACCGTGCACGTCGTGCTGATGCGAACCGGGCGTTCGGCTTTCAACGCAACACCCCCAAGCTCCGACAGCGGAATGTCCAAAGCCGCAGAAGCGGCTCCCAGAAAGCGTCCTGTGCCAGCAGCGCATTTGTCATTCATGCAGAAGTCGACTATCTCACCCGTTGGTCTTACGCGAATCGCTTTGGTGTCCTGTCCGCCCATGTCGACTACGGTGCAAGTGCCGGGAAACATCTGAACTGCGCCGCGGCCGTGACAACTGATCTCGGTCACCTGCGCATTTCCGAAAGTAACTCGATAACGGCCGTACCCCGTTCCGACAACGTACTCGACTTCGGGCTCGAGAAGCCCGGCGCTTTCGAGCGCTTCAGCAAAAGATTTCTCGGCAGCCGCTACCACATTTTCGCCGGTGTCGATCAATGCTCTCCCCACAATGCGTCGCGATTCGTCGATTACTATAGCTTTGGTTTGCGTGGACCCTACATCCACGCCCGCTGCGTATGACACTGTTAGTCCTCAGTCATTAGTCATTTGTCATTGGTTAAACTGTCTCTTGCCAACGACCAAGGACCAATGACTAATGACCATTGATTATCTCGTTGCGGCCATTCGCCGCGAGTTCAGTCCTTCAAAGAAGGCGTCGACGCGATTCTTGAGCTGCGCTTCCGAAACAACTCTGCGATCCATCATGTCCGATTCGATGAACAAGGTTGCTACGTCGCGCGAGGCCATCAATGCGCGGCGATTGTCCGCGAGTCCCGTTGATACCGTCCGGCAGCTTTTGATTGGGTGATAGACCACGCCATCGACATGAAACGGCCCGATCATTTCCGCGAGCGCCTGGTCCTGATAGAACATGCTGTCCATCGCGTCGCGAACGGTGATCAATGTTCCCTCCGCAAGGCTTTCAATCGGGTCAGCCAGGTCGTATTCGAAGCCTCGATTTGCGCCGCCCGCCGCGAACCACAAGTAAGTCGAGTTGACGAAAGTTCCGCCCCATTCGCTGAACAGTTCATTGAAGCGCCGAAAAATTGGATAGCAAGGCACTCCGACAAAGATCAGGCGGTGCCTTTCATTCACCAGCGTGCCGATTCCATGCGTTGCCTTGTACTCCATCTCTTCCACAAGATCCTCGAAGTAGCGCGCGCCTTTTTCTGTACCTCGAAACGCGTTTGATACTCCCAGGTAAATCGTGCCGTCAGTGACCGCGTTAAACAAAGACGGGCGGTTCTTGTTCAATTCGAGCACTCGCTTCCATCCGCGACTCATCGTGTTTGCGTGAAGCAGCGCTTCGCGTAGCTTGTCGATATCGAATTTTCTACCGGTGATCTGCTCGCACAAAAATATCAGTTCTTTTATCTGCGAAAGGACATAGTCACGATCGTTGCTGAAGTCTCGATCACCCGGCCAGGTTTGAGTGCCGGCAGCTCGAGTTCCGGGAATGTCGAGCGTGAAAACAGGAACGTGATACATCCGCTCCCATATTTCAGCCCACTTGATGTACGTATTGCATGCGTTCGTCAAAACTGCGATGGCAGGATTTGGAATCCTGCCCATCGGGTGCTGGCCTCCACGTAGCTGCACTGCGACGTCGGCTTTGACGTAGCCACAGATGTCCGGTGAGTAGCCATAGTCTTCAGCTTGATTCAGGTATTCGTGAGCAACTTTTCGAACCGCGGTTTGAAGCGAGTTGATCTCCGGAAAGATGACTGGCAGATCGAATACGCGAAGCAACTCGGCCATGCTTCCCATTACAAAAACGTATGCGCCTCGCCCGCCCTGTTCTGCGGTTGAGGTGAGTCCATCAAACCATTCGCGGAAGAGTGCTGCGCCCTCATTGTTGGCTCGGCCTACGATATCTTGTGTCATTCGTGAAGTCATCAGCGAATTGTCAGGCGCCTTCCTGATCCGCGACTCGACTGCGCTTCAGCTCGAAACCGCGGACAACGACGTATGCTATGAGCGCAAAAAGAAAGAACACCAGAAGCATCCACGCAACACTCTGCAACGTTCCGATGAAGGACTTGTAGATTTCAAGAGCCCAGCGATCAGACGTGAGGGCAATCGTCGTCTCCTCTTTGCCTCGAGGTATAATGTATTTCTCGAGTTCCCAAACACGCACGCCGCCCGATACGCCAACCACGTAAATCGCAAACGACAGATAGCGTTTCCAGGTGACGCTGAGGTCTTCAGTAACCAAACGATCGAGGATCTTCTTCACCGGGCGGCGAAACAACATCGCCACTAGCGCCGAGGTTGCCAATGCGATCAAGAATGTAATTGCCAACAGAGTGAGAAACATTTCTTTTGACCCCTGAACTTGCGACTAACTGAACAGAATATTCTCGACGAATGTCTCAAGCTGAATCTCCATATGATCGAAGGTAGTCATGTTCTCTTCGAACTCGCCCACGAAATACGGAATTCCGGCTTCGTCCAGCGCTCTCGTGTAAGCAACCTGCTCTTCGAGGCCCGGTTCACACATCTTAGCGGCCGTAATGATCGCCGCTTCAGCCTTGGAGCGTTTGATTCTGTCGAGCAACATCTTCTCTTTCGGTTTGCGCAAGTCATGTTGAACCGGGCTGTATGAGGATTTCTCGAGATAAGCCTCGGCCAGGTTCATCAACGGGTCGCCTTCTATCGGTACGTCTTGAACGATCCATCGCAAACCGATCAGGAGATCATCGTCGACCACGTAACACGAGCGAGCTATCGCGCGAATCAAATCCAGCGGCGGTTGCTCGCAGAAGCCGCCTTCAAAAACCACTCGTACTTTGTCCTTTGGCCGGACGTTGCGTGCGCGGATCATAGGCAAAGCGGCGCGCAATAACTCATTGTGCTCTTCTCGCCGAATCAAACCGCCAATCGCAACTATCGCGTATGCTTCATCGGCAGCAATCAGCCACGGCGTTTGCCTCTTGATCACGTACAGCTCGCGAAGCAGCGCGCGGTTCTCGTTGTAAACGGTGATTGAGCCGCGCAACTCCACATCGGTGATTGGCAGTCCCCTGATTTCCTCCACCGCTCTCTTCAATCGGTCGTATTCGCCGCGCAGATATGTAGCGGAGTAAGATGAGTTGGCATTCTGCGGCAGGTATAAGATCTGGCAGGGATAACTAAAGTTCCTTCCCCAGACCGCAGCCAGGTTTCTCGCGGCATCGCAAATCGGATGGGTAACGAACATCTCCAACAGCAAGCGCTCGCTCAAAGCCAGCTCGAGCGAGGTTTTGAGAATCGAGCACAAGTAAGAGCCGAAGCGTGAATCCGCTTGCACGGCTTCAACCTGCGCGCCTCGAATCTTCACCGGAAGCATCCCGGCGGCATGAACGATCTCTTCCGGAAAGTAGACCTGAAAGTGGCCGACGACTTTGCCTCCGTTATCGCGCCATCGGTGCACCGTTGGAAAACTGGTGTCCTCGAGCATCTCGCGGCATTCATAAAGAAGCTCGTCGAGCGGTTTGTCACGCCATTCGTAAAATACTTCTTTGTTCATTCTAAGTTCGCATTCAACTTCTAACTCGCTTCATCCAACCATGTTCAGACCGCCATTTACGCTTACCGCCTGCCCCGTTATGTAGCTAGCTGCATTCGACGCGAGGAACACAACTAGTGAGGCAATTTCTTCGGGACGGCCGAGCCGCTTGAACGGAATGTAATTCACAATTGAATTCAGAATCTTTTTGGTGAACTCGTCCTGCTTCATCTCGTCAATGAGAGGGGTGTCAACTAATCCCGGGCAAACTACGTTGACGCGAATGCCGTCGCGTGCGTGCTCGCGGGCCAGTGTCTTGGAAAAGGCTATGACAGCCGCTTTGGAGGCAGCGTAGATCGCTTCACCGAACGATCCGACGCGCGCGGTGTCTGAGCTGAGGTTGACGATCGCTCCCTGTTTGCGTTCGGACATATGCGGAAGCACCGCGTGACAAGTGTGCACAACTCCCTTGAAGTTGATGGCGATCACTCGCTCCCACATCTCCGGAGTTGTTTTTACGAAAGGCAAGAGCTTGTCCCAGCCTGCGCTGTTCACCAGCAAATCTATCTTTCCAAACAACCGGATTGCCTCATCTCGAAGATCGCAAACGTCATTGAGGCTCGTGACGTCAGTCTTAACGGAGACGACCCGGCGGCCTGTCGATTCGCTCAGCTCAAGCGCAGTCGCCCTCGCCTCTTCAAAGCGAAAATCGCCGATGACAACGTCCGCGCCTGCATCTGCAAACGCGCTCGCGACTGCACGGCCGATTCCTCGAGCGCCTCCGGTAACGATCACAGTCTTCTGAGTGAAATCCGTAGCCAGCATCGTTGCTTACTCCTTCAGGATCGAGCGGCCGCTGATGTCAATGGCGCAGTCGGGCTCGATATTCGGAAAACGGGATATGCAGCAGCGATTTCCTGGAACTCGTCGAGCGGTGCGTCTTTGCGTATAGGGATGTGCGGTCGCGCCCCAGGGGCCCGCTTCAAGTAGGCCTTCAGAATCGGCGCGCGCCTGTAGGTGGGAACTTCCTCGAGCCGCACTTCTTCACCCCCGCCGCCACGCAGTAGCGCTTTTCCGCCGGCCGCGCGAACGTTTTGAACCCACTGCACATTGTCACCCAGCATCGATACGAGGTACCGCTCACCGTCGACGATCGCAACTACCACAGGCAGCGAGAAAGTCCGCCCTGACTTTCGTCCTGTCACTTCAAGCGACACAAGGTAGTTCCTGGCAACACCTGTTGAGGCAACCAAAGCCGTTGCTCGATTGGTGATTCTTGCAATCCAGTTAGGGCGACGACCGCGGTACAGCCATCGATAAACATCATCTAATTTCATACAGCAGGTCCTGAGCACTGGGCTCTTGTTCAAAGCTTGAACAGTTCAATTGCGTTTTCGCGAACGAGCTTTCTCTTAACTTCATCCTTCAGGTTGAGCTCTTCGAGTTGCTGCAGATTCTCTTTCCACGGCAGGCCGTTGGTTCCCCATATCGCGCGATCGCGGCCGAGCCTGCTGCTTATAAATTGAATGATCTGCGGTGAAAGGTACTTCGGGCCCCAGGCATCGACCCCGAACCAGATGTTCTCCCACTTGTAACAAACCGAGATAAGCTCATCGACCCACGGCCACCCGGTGTGCGCTCCAATCATTTTCAAGTCAGGAAAGTCGCAAGCAATGCGATCGAGATACATCGGGCGAGCGCCCTCACTTGGCATCGCCTCCAGCACGTGCCCAACCTGCATCGAAACCGGAACGCCGAGTTCTACACACTTTGAGTAGAGTGGATACATCTTGGCGTCGCTGAGCGGAATATCGAATCCGTAGATGTGAACGTACACGCCCTTGAAATTGTGCTTTGTGACGGCGGTCTCAATCTCGCGGAGGCTCTCCCGAATGCGAAACGGGTTGTAGCCGGCAAGCCCGACGAATCGTTTTGGATATTTCTCGGTGTATTGCAGAACATCTTCGAGCTTCGTGTCCATGTACATCCACTTGCGCCAGTAGGACCACATCTTCGTTTGAGTGATGAACACTTTTTCAACGCCCGCGTCGTCCATCTTTGCGAGCATAGTTTCGATGGACTCGAACCTGGGAAGTCCGCCGATCGCGCGCTCCATTCGACAGATCAATTCGCCTTCCTTGGCGCGGTCCCACTGTGCCATGAATTCAGGCGTTGCGACGTAGTACATGAAATCGATTGCTCTGAGTTTCTCGGGCATTTGAATCTCCAGGATATGAAGTCGGACAGCGTACACCGTCCAATCGCAACTATATGAGAGCGCTCCAACGCACCGCCGTGACCGCAATCACGCCGACCCGTGACCGCTGTCACACGGTGAACGTCAGTGGGTTCGTTGAAGGATCGGAGTGAAATCGTGAGCGGATGGATGAAGCTGCCAAGCAGTATTCTGGCTTAGTGATCAACCAAATGATTGTCTTTTTTGCTTGAAGCGTGACGGCACGTATTAGTAGTGAAGAATGAAATTTGAAGCGCCGCAACTGGACTGGAAATCCGCCATAGGACACTGAGCGAAAAGCTAATACGATATCGATATATTGTGTAGTTAGGGGCAGCGAGTGCCGCTGCCCCACTCAGGCGAGGCCGCTGAATCACTCAACCGTAAACTGGACTGTGTTAGACTGCACACCACCGGGGTTGATTACGTATACTTGATGAACTCCCGGCTTCTGTTTTGCCTTTCCAGTCGTCAACGTCGTGCCATCGAAGCTCGCCGAGTAAGCTTGACCGTCGACATAGACCATCGCGTTGGTCTGGAAGCCCTGGCCGGAAACGAAAACTTTCTTCTTTCGGTACTCCGCTCCGGACACCGCCGGCGGTTGGCCCGGGTCCCTGACTGCGAGCGTGAAGGTTTGCTGTGACGCGTTACCCGATGAATCAACAACTCGCGCAGTGAAATTGAAATCTCCTGAAGCATTCGTCTTACCGTACACGAAACCATTCATACCGAATTGCATCCCCGGCGGCAGTTGTCCGCCGGCCAGGCTCCAGTGATAGACACCAGCTCCACCGTGGGCTTCCACGCTCGAAGCATAGTCGACACCCATGCTTGCGGCAGGAAGATCAGAGGTCATGATACTCAATCCACCGCTGCCGGCGCTGCCCGGATAAATGTTTCTGATGCCTTGAACATCATCCTGCATAATTGAGGCGCAACGGTTATCGAAATGCGCATAAGCCATCATCGTGGCAGTCGTGTCAGTACTGTGCCCGAGCCCGAGAGCGTGGCCCATCTCGTGAGTCATTACTTCCTGAAGCTGACACTGATCCGTAAAGTTACAAATCGCATAAGGATTGAAAGACATGTTGGCTTCCACGGCCTTGCCATATGTCGTTCCTCCGATGTTCTTCGTCGTGCCCGGCAAGTATCTTATGATTCCTGAAACGGCCAACAGCCCCGAGCAGCTTTGCGACGCTGCGAAGTAACCGTCGCAGTTATTAAACGAGATTGTATTTGAGCCGTCGGCGAGCTGAACTCCGCAACCGCTTGTTGTGCCGCCGTAGGTCACGCGAATCGAACCACCTGCAGTCGACCACGCATCCATCGCCGCCTGAACATCTGTTTGCAGATCGGCAAATGAAGGCGCGCCGGTTGGATTGACATAGAAGACCACGGGCTGATTGCTGTCGGGCTCGAACCAGCGCGCGGGACTCGAGGGATTCAAGAGCACCCACTGGGGCGTGAAAACTTTGCCAGGCGGGTTAGACTTTACCTCAGAAGGTTGGGCTAGCATTGGGATGCCCGAATAGTATCTCTGTTCGAAGTCGCGCATTCGCTTTCGATTCTTTGAGATCAAATCAAGGACGATCCCGGTGTACGCATCAAGCTCACTACGATTGGTTTCATCACCTGAACCGGCCATGACAATAACGTTTTGATCATCGAGGCGTCGCTCCACGAACAGCCGGCCAGTTGAAGGATCAACATTAATATCGAACTTGCCGAGGAAACCCTGATGGACACGAAGCGCTCCGTCGGGCCAGGTGTTGAGATATAACAGCACTCTCTGACTCTGCTCGAACTTCGGCATTCCGAAGATCATCGTCCCAAACTCGGCCGTCTCTCCACCGAGTTCTCTAAGCACTATTTCGCGTTCGGCGATTGCACCTTTGATCACCGTGTTCACTTCAAGCCGGACATAGGTATACACAAGATTCGTTTTAGGATCGACAGAAGTCGATAGACCGATCACGCTACCAGTTATGATCGCGCGTGATTCGACAACCATCTCGTCATCCTTAGGTACGATGGCGGTGCTTGCCGGCGTTGCTTCGCTACAAGCAAGTACAAACAGAAATCCCAGCAACCACAAGACAAACAAATTTGGCTTACGCATTCGACATTCCCAGGCGGGGCTGCGTACAGAAGAGTCTCCAGGGGCAGGCAGAGATCTAGTGAGGGCTGTCGAGTCGGAGGCAAGCTTGATGCCAGCAATCAGGGGCGAATCAACTCGCGAATATCGAACTTTCTTAACGCGATTTCACTAACCCATTTTTGGAATGGGCGGTTATCGCTCGGAGTTTATTGTGAGGTGAGGCAAGGAACCAGGAACCAGCGAATGTCCTATGCTGTGTGCGTAGTGACCGAATCGTTCGAGTAAAATGACCACACTCGTGCAGTATTCACCACATCATTCATCCGATGTGAATTCACCGCGACAGTGCGTCAAGTCGAGACACCACAGTCTGATCATTCGTTGGTTATCTTAGTGCGCTAACAGGACTGACCTTAAACCTGGAGGTCAATCGAAATTCAACTGATTTCGTTGGGGGCGAAAATGTGAGGGCCAAAATATAGCATTCTTGTGCAGGTATCACAACAACTTTTTCTTCGGATGATCATTTCTTCCAGAGATCTTCAGATCGTTCGGTTGGAGTTGTAGCATCCAGCGATGGGAGTAGCAGGCCTGGTGAGCGCGGGCGGGTGACTTGGAGGGTTTCGCGGAAATAGGTGATCGGTTGTTTCGGAAAAAACTAGATTCGCTGCGTCTCGTCACTTCGTCCGGGTCAACTGAAGTCTAAGGTTCTGTTCGTTAGGATCGAGCAGGCGGCTCATGCTCCTGAGTGCCACGGGTTGCGCCCGACAGACCAATCGCTACCCAAAGATGACGGAAGTCCTCGATGTCTTGCGCGAGTCCATCGAGCGCAAGACCAGCGAGGCCGCCCCATACGCAGAGATCAGTGGGGCGCAGCCTTCTTCGCCAGGCAATTGTGATCAGGAATACGAATGAAATAAGGGCAGGGAGCCCAAGCGTCGCAGCGATGTTGAGAGGAGTCAAATGAGAGTCGAAGGGAGCACCGCGATACTGACCGGGGCTCGTTCCCAGTCCGCCGCCGAATAACGGATGGTGTAGCAGTGTGCCGAGAGATGAAGTAGCACCTTGATGACGACTCGAGTCGACACTTTGAAAAGACAGGTCGAGCGGGTGCGCCGGATTGATTGAGGGATTCCAAACAGTCAGCGAGATCACGATGCCCACACACACAACCGCGCATGCAGCGGCTACTCGACGACGAAAGGTTGTGTTCGCGCCGCGTATGACCGCTGCGAGGGCGAAACCGAGAATGCCGCGCGAGAACGTGAGGCAGACGGTAATCGAAAGAGCAGCAAGTGTGATGCGTCGCAACCAGACTGGCAGTTCGCCATCGCGGTGAGCGACAATCGCCGAGGCAAAGATACAGAAGCTCGCGAGCAGGTTCGGATTGTAGGTGCCTGCTTGTACGCGAGCGTACCAACGCGAGGGCTCGAGCTCGCCGTATATCCCAATCAATCGCGAGCCGCTGCCCGCATAGAAGAGCAACAGGCCAACGATCCCAGCCGCCGCAGTTAAGAGCGATGTTATCGCTATCGCTCGAGCGATGCCGGTAAGAACACGCGGACGCGAAGCGAGTTCGGATGTAATGAATAAAAGAGCGCAGAGTTCTGCGACACCGAGAAGCTTAGGGAGGCCAGCTCGAGGATTTGGAGAGGCGAACAGAAGGGATAGCGAGGCGAGAAAAAAATAAAGTGCGAGAGCGAAGTGTGCAGGCCGAAGTCGAGGCCACTGCCCATGCTTGCACCGTTCGATAGTCCACAGGACCGCCGTCGCGGCGAAGACGGCATCACTCCATTGTGCGTGTTCGTGAAGCCAGGGAAATGGAGGGAACCACGTCCACGGCAGAAGTACCAGCGTGATGAGATACAGCGCGATGACTATGCGCGATAATGCGGTAGTTTTTGGGGTTGCTTTGATGGGATTATCGCGTGCCTTTGGGGACCTCAACGCCTGGTTTCGTCCCGACTTGCCTGTCGAAAAAGGTTTAGACGTTTGCAGACTGTGTTATCGACAACCCGGCTTGTGAATCTGAGAAGATGGATCTGAAGAGCATTGAATCACGAATGGCTTCATACTGCTCCTTCAGTTTCTCTGTGGAGGTTCCAGAGTCCTCATCTGAAGGATCGCCCCCTAAGGTACTCGTTATCTGGTCAAGCGTGCGACCTTCGAGCATGCCTTGGAAGACGAAAAGGAAGCTCTCATCAAAATCGGCAATGCCCAACACGTTCGATTCTGACGAGCCGGCCACTCTCGTATTGGCGAGTTCCTCGACCCATTCGGTTATCGTCTCGACTGGATCCGCTTCAGGGTATCGGGATTCAACTAACTCAAGAATCCTGGCTTTGTCGGGTACATTCATCAGCAGTGCAAGAAAGAACCGGTGCTCGTTGCCGGTAATTTGCTGGCGCCGCCGAGCGATATAATTTTGTCTTTGAGATTCCTCGATCACCGGCATGATCAGGTCGGCAAGCTCGCCGTGCCGGCGACGAACTATTTCAAGATAAGAATCAAATCGCTGCCGGCCGGTTGAAAGACCAAAGCTTCTCTCGACCTGATCATTGTTCAGTTGATTGAACGCGACTTCGGTGATTGCGAGTGCGGTGTGAAAATCCGAACTGGCAAGCGCTTCGCCGATTATTTCGTCGGCATCAGGGTGTTTCATGCTTAACAACAGCGAAGCGCTCTGAAGCTTCTTGATCATCGCCGACGATCGGTAGAACGGATCGATGGCGAAGTAGGGTTTGTGATAGGCAAACTGCGGAGCGCCCTCCGGGCTGAAGCGAGTCCTGATCGTGATTGTTGCGGACGGTCGATCCAGATGAAATAAGGAGTGAATATACTGACGGCCCGGCAGTATCTTCTGAATGTTCCCTTCAGTCAGCAGATTGACGTCGTGCAGCGCTATCCTGCCGGTTGAGAAATGGGCGTTAATCCTTTGCTGATCCTCAAAGTAATACTGGCTGTGGATGCTCGATCCCAGGAGCACCTGGAACGCTCCGCAAAAGCCGTGTTGGTGCGTCGATGTCGTCCCATCCAGCCAGTAATAGACATCGATGTAGAACCTTGGGCCAACGTACAGTGTGATCGGGGGATCACCGAACCTTCCTTCAACATCTTGCTGTTCGGGCAATTCGGTGGCGTTGTTGACCAAACGGATGATATCCCAGGGGCTGACACGCTGGTTCGGATTAGTTTCAGCAAGCGCTTCGGCGGCGACGCCAGGGAAAGCGGCCTCGGCGTAGTTATTGTCTCTCCAGCGGCGTTCGACTAGCGCTCCAAGCTGTTGAAAAAACTCCATAAACTTATCTCTGTTGCTTTGCCTTTAATCCGGCAGCTCGAGAGAATCTATGAGGAACTCACATGACCGGCTCAACGACCTTGCGAACACCGGCAAGCAAAAGCACGTTTGAGCTTCCCTTCGCGATGCTCGATGCGATCCTGCCCTCCCGATCGATCAGCAAGGCCGAAGGCGTTGATCTGGTACCAAGCTGCATACTCACCTCAAACCCGTCATCATGAAGGAACGGCGACTCGAACAATTCGCTGGCATCCTTGACTTTCTCCAGATCACCCGATGCGAGAAACACCAATCGCGGAGCACCGGGCGGTGGATCCTCTTCCCATCTTTTAATGTCCTCTGACATCGCACGACAAAACGGACACGAGATGTCCCAAAACAAGAGCAACGTGTTTCGGCCCAGCAAGTCTCGGTTGTTGACTACTTCCCCGTAAATGTCCGGAAGAGAAAAATCAGGGGCCGGGTCTCCTACCTTCAAGGATGAACTTCCGACTGCAACCGGAAGCCGGTGCCCGTTTTCCGAGGTCTCTCCGTCTTCAGGTTCCGCATAAGTGGTGGAGACGGCGCTAGTGATCAAAGTTCGAATCGCGTCGGCTCCGTAGTTATTATTACTAGCGATCTTCCCTTGCGTACTGATCAGAACGGCAGCGGGAGTCCACTTGCCCTCGTAGCTTTCCGCCACTCCCGATTCACCAACCAGTAGTAGATGCCTCGCGTCGTATTTCGACATCCGCCTCTCGTTGTCGGCAAGCGAGCCTTTACTGAGCAACGCTATTGTCAGCCTATCAGAGTAATCGCGCTCCCAGGTTTTGACATCCTGCAGTATCGTCACGCAGGGGGAGCAGTTCGGACTCACGAAGAGAAGCATAACCGGTTTGCCATACGCCAGTAAGTCACCAAGCGAGACCTTCGCGCCGCCAATGGAGGTGAGCGAGAAATCGGGCGCGGGTGCTCCCACCGGCAATCCGTCCGGAGGGGGTGTTGCTTCCGTCCGCTCCATCGGCGGTGGTGCATATTCCTCGACCAGTTTCTCGACGGCCTCGATCCTATCTAGAATTCTGGTCTGCTGACCGAGAACACGGCGGAGATAAACAACGCCCGCGACTAGCAGAGCGACGGCAACCGAACTCATCAAGAGAATCATCGTCTGTGCAGTCTTCGATTCAGCGACCCAATTCAGCGCACTCAACCCCGGGGGTTGTTTTCCCCAAGCCAAGATGAGCGCGGCCACTGCGGCTAGCATCAGATTGCGCGTGAACATTGTCCAACTGACCGGCATGGAGTGCAGCTGACCGAAACAGTTGCATTCCGGGGTGCGCCCTCGCAAGAGGGTTACACCTATTGCCAAAGTAAAGATCAACATCAACGCCAACGCAGCAATTGCGCCAAGCCAAGCTGTACTAAGTGGAATTAGAGCCAGTGCAACAGCAATTTCGACAAACGGCAAACACCACCCCAGAGGGACTGCTACCTTCTCCGGCACTCCAAAGCCGATCAACGCCTTTCGCGTACCTGCCGGCTCGATCGCTTTCGCAACTCCGGCAACAACCAATATTGAAGCCAGAAATAGCCTGGCCATCACAAGCACAATTTCCATATTAGCCCTTGTATGATGAATACCTCCATTCAGCCACGATGGTTGTTTTATTTCAAACCGTTCCGGAAACCAGCAACAAGGTGAGTAAACGAAAGCGTACGAGCCGTTCCCCTTCTTGAAGGCTTATGCGATCGCCTCCAGCTTCCTGTTCGCTTGCTTCTTTGAAGGCTTCTGGCGCGTGCGCTCAAGTTGATACCCTACTTGTATCAGCAATGCTGAACGGTCAGGAATTGTCATGTCCGGCTTTATCGCCATCTCTAACGCATCCAGCACACCCATTCCATCCGCTATTTTGCGCAGCGCAGTGAAGGCTGCAAACGACATGTTGGGATCACCGAACGGGGGAGACTTAGGATTGCCGTTACCCGCCAACTCGATAGTCTCATCCCCACGAGCCAGCAGCCGTATTGCCGGACGCACATTAGTCAGAATGCTATTTGCCCCCTGGGGGCTCATTTCTAGACTCGACAGCGACATCATCCGCCGCAACACGATCTCGCCAATAGCAAGCGACCGCAAGATGGCTTCAGACGACAGGTGGAGAAATGAGAGCCGATGCGACGAAGCCAGAGCGAGCAACAAATCATCAATGTGGTCGCGCTCTTTGGCTCTGCAGGTTACCTCTAGCCCCATGAGCCGTGTAGCTCTCCTGACAGAGGCATCCAGCGCTGGGGAGTCAGCCGATTCCTCTCTCAAGACCTCATAGAAACTTTTCCGCTCGAGCGACTCCGAACAGACGTCGCGGAACGATATCTCGCGATTCACAACTGCATCGGCATCCAGGGACGCGTGAAGCCTTACGGGATGCATGTATTCATCTGCATACCCGTCATCCAGAAGACCGCTGGCTCGAACTGCTGTGTCAATCGCTGAGTGAGTTCCTTCAACGCAGCCCGGGCGCGCTGGAACTTGCAAACGAATCGGGCACATGAAGTGAGGTGAGACGGCCACGACTTTTCCTATGCGCGTGAATCCGTTAAATGGAAAGAGAGAACAAACGCCTGGTTTGAGAGCCTTGCCGTGGTCTTTTTCAATCCTACAGAGATTGTCCTGATCGAGGAAAAAGCACCTGCCTGCCGGCGTGAAGAATTCGAGCCTGCTTCCCTGGCGAGAAATGACGGCGCTGCCCAGCGTCGGATACAAGGTAAGCAAAGCAGGCATTTCTCTTTTCAAGCTGCCGCTGAACCCATCCCCGCGGCAACAGAGCGCGGTGCACTCCGCACAAACGTAATGAAAGACTCCATCGGGAAACGCCATATAGAGCGGCGTCTCTTCGTTGGGCTTGTTTACTGATATCGGTGCCATCGTTCACACGCCACGCATAGCGGCGCACAGGTCGGCGCCGTCAAAGTTGTTTCAAGTTTTTTATTTGCCGCGATGTAGCCGACTCGCGCTGTCCTCAAGTACGAACTCGATACTACTGGCGCTGAGAACTCGGAGCCTGTGCAAGAAACTTCGCCGTTCGCAAGATCGCGTCCCCGATTTGAAACGGGAGTCTGGGCAGTTCGTTGAAGGGACCGCGCACGCCGATGGTCGCCTCGATTGCGTTTGGCCAGCGCACGCGAAGCGCCTCCAGTATGCCCGCCGGATGACGCAGATAGTTCTCCATGGCGGCCCTGCATCCGTGCGGTGTTTGTCCTTGGCCCCACTGACGAAGAACTGTAGGAATGAACCAGTGTGGCAAGCTCTCGGCCCTTTCCGCGACGGGAGTATCGTCCACCCTGACACCCAGTAACTGCCGCGCCAGGCCAATCGCGCAGGCCACCCAATCCGAGCGGCGTTTGTCTCCGCTTAAGAAATAGTCCCAATCGAAGTTGTCATTTCGGGACTCTATGGCCAACGCAATATCGCATAACCAGAGAGGCCGCCATGCTCCATGTCGCAAAGCGTGAAGGCATAACAGTCGGAGGTGATCCTCCGGTCCTAGTATTCGCACAGGGACTTCACCGAGACTAACAAGCTGCGAGCGATCATATAGATCGTCGACGCTGCGATCATCCAACTCCTGCGCTCCTTTGTGCAAGTCGACGCTGCCACCAGGCGCGTCAGGGCTCATCAACGCCTCATCAACGGCCCGATACTCTTCCGCGCGAACATACAGATCAATATCTCCATATGGGCGCAGACCATGCTTCGGGTAAAGCCGCGCTATTGCCCATCCCTTGCCCAACAGTGGCTCCAGACCTGCAAATCGAAGGAAGGCGATGATTTGTTTGATCTCGCGCTCCTGAACTGCGGCCCTGAGCGCATGATGACGGTAAGCTTGATGTAACTGACGTGCTGCAGGAGAATCGCGCGAATCGGAATTGCGGATCTTCCACCAACCCAAAGCTGCCCCTCCCGACTTGAGGAGCAAGGGTGCAATCTCTGAGAGCTCTCGGTCGGTAACACTCGATATCGCGTCGCAGTGTCGCCACGAGCCCGCAAGCACCGCTGCTAATACATTACCTCGCCGGATTCTTGGCTCAGTTGTGGTGTCGGTCCCCGGATCGATTTTGTACTTCACGGTCCATTGGCAGAGAGCGAGAACGGTCAAGATGCCGGTGGACGGTCCTATCCGACGTCTGCTCCCAAACACCTTTCCTTAGGTAAAGTAGATAAACAATTCAAAGAAGAGCTTCGGGTATTCCTAATACCGACCCAATAGCCAAAGACGACTCAGCATCCCGGCGCTTGAACCAAAACACAAGTCCTCATTGAGCCGGATACGCCAGGTAATAGGACGGACGCTTTGGTTTAAGCGGCGCACACGCAGGCCGGATTAGGGCTACATACCCCCGGGCTAGAGTTTGAAACGATGGCGCAAATGACGTTATTGGAACAGCATTTGCCGTTTTCTTCATCCGCCGTACCGCCCGGACAAGGAAGTGAGGTCTTGTTGTGGTCGCTAATACAAATGTGTTTACAGCTCACGTTGGTCTTGCAGGCATGGGTGGCAGCTTCGGCCGCCGTAGGTGAAATGATAGTGACCACCGAAAGACCGCCCACAAGCGCGAGTTTCTTGAGCAAATCGCGCCGAGTAGATCCAAACTGGAAGGCCTTAGGCAGCGCCACTTTCTCACTAAGCAGATTAGCTTTACCTAACCGGCGCAATGCTACCCACACTACCTCGTCATCCATGGGAATCTGTGCTTCATTCCGAATCCGACTCGCGATGCTCTGGGCGCTCGTCTTCCCATCACAGTGCCTCCAGACTAGCGCGGCTGTGCTGTTTAGGCAGTGCGCCTTGTGACGTTCCAGGTCGTAAACCAGGAGTTCATCGTCCAACTCTTCGATCACCAGGCCAGCTTCTCGTGCTTGCGGTTTGACGTTTTGAGACATTGGTTCTCCTTCCCACTTTATGAACTGCTAGCAGTGGACATTGGTCAATCGACAATCCGGGCTTAGAGCGGAGTCGACTAGTTCGCTTGCTTCGCCTCTGATTCCCTTCAGGACTGTCGCGCCGGACACCATCCGCCCTAACACTTGCAAAACGGCTTCAGGTCGATGGCCGGTCGACATAACATCGCCAAACATAGCCAGGGCAGCTTGTCCCTGGCTCAAAGACCGGGGGCGCCATTTTGCTCCTTGACGATATTCGCTCAAGACTATCAGCCCAACGGGCAAGGCCTTTCTTCCCGTACGCCCACCCAACGCCTCGACTGGATACTCCTTTGGTGGTGCTTGTCCCTCTCGTATGTGAAGCACCCACGGGTACGGATGGACTCGTCCGCGCGAATCGAGAACTGCAAATTCATCCGAATAGTATGTCGCGCCAGCCCGCACGAACGCCGTGACGAGATTAGTCTTCCCACTGAAATTTTTGCCCGGTATCACGATGGCTCGCCCGCGCCAGGCGACAACGCCAGCATGGAGAAACACGCGTTGTCGAGTCGAAGTCGCGACGTACGAATGAAGATCAATTTCAAGCTCGGCCAGCACTTCGTTGAGATCCACCGAACGAGCAAGCGTCTCGGTGCCTTTGTATAGAAGGTTGAATCGTTTCCAGTTTCCTTTGGCGGTCGTTCGGGGTCTAACAATCGAGTATAGGTTGTCTACGACGGGTGACTTAGCGGGCTTCCACGCTGACGGGAGGCGGAGCGTGGCTCGTTGGAGCACTTCGGCATCGTTGGCGCGGATACCGATACGGAGCCCGTATGCGCGAAACGCAATCCCAGCTTCCCAGCCCAAACGGTCAAGCCTGGTCATCCGAGTTGAAGCGTTTGTGAGGCGAGGTTGCATCATTCGCGAGGTGTATCCTCCTTCGGTTATTCAGACATCAAGCAGGGGTTGATCTGCGTCCAGCGCTGGAGCGGACAGAAGGTCGCGTCATCCGCCTATGTGAGGCAAGTTCTTCGACAACTCCAAAGATCCATTTCGCTATTTCGCTCGCCTCACCGCGATTGCCTTTGAAAAAATGTGCGTGAGACGCAGCCCGCTGAAGCGTCGCCAGCGAACGTTCTGGTTGACTCCGTGCTGGTACCGTATTGGCCAGCAGCTCCAATGCGCCCTGGCCGGCTGAGATTCTCCGGGGCTGCCAATTGGTACTCTCTACGTAGCGGCTCGAGATTACAAGCGCAACAGGCAGAGGCTTCACCCCGGCGCGGCCACCGAATGCTTCAACAGGATACTTGGTGGCTTTGCCGTTGCGATTCTCTCTTATCCCGAGTGGTCGCGCGAACGGATGAACTCTGCCTTGCGAATCCAAAACCGCATACTCATCGGAATAATATGTGGCCCCGGCCCGCACCATCTCCGCTACCAGGGTGCTTTTGCCGGCAAAGCTCCGCCCAGGGATGAGGACGCCCACGCCATTCCAACCAACTACTCCTGCGTGGACAAATACTCTGTGTCGAGCCATCTCAGCAACGTAGTGCTGCAGGTCGCTTTCGAGAGTCTCCAATACGTCGACGACACCGTCTTTTCGTGCCAATGCAACACCGTCGGCGTAGAGGTCGAATCGACTTGGCGTTTTGGCGCGCCGCCCACTCGAGCTCACGATTGAATATGATCGCCGTATAGAACCACCCGAAGACACATCGGAGCCAAGTGGAAGGCGACTTAGGAAGCGGTGGAGGATTACGGGCGTATCGGCTCTGATTCCGACGCGCACACCGTAGCTGACGACTACAACGCTGGCCGTCGAATTCGGATCATCAATAGATGAATCAGAATCTCGAAGTAGGACTTCTCTCAAGCGTTAACTCCTTAGAAGATGGCACCGCGACCAATAGAGAAAAACACCCCGGTAACAGAATCTGCCGGGGTGTTCAGATCTTGTTAGCTGATGGATTGGGCTTTCCCTCGTTTAAGGATTAAGCTGGCTAAGCACGGGAGCGATTGGTCCCTCGCCTCCGCCGACAACGTCCGCTACAGGAATAGCAATCGCTGCGAGCCCGGCCAACAGAGCCAACGGATAATGATCCTTATCGCAGAGAACCTTGAATGCTCCGTCACCAACAGCGGTAACCTCTGTCGCGTCATCGAACTGCCTGTGATCCCCCGCCTTGAGCGTCCTCTCTTTTCCTTGACCGTACTTGACCACCGCTTCGCCCTTAATCACCCTGACCTCAACCTCTCGATCTTTGTTTAGTACGCCGACGTCAGTGATGTTTAGTATCTTCACCAGGCCTGACACGCCGGCAGGCAATATCAGGGTTACCCCCCTGCCGCACTTGTTGAGCGATGCCTGGATCGAAGTGGGCGTCATAGTCAGCGTGATAGCCGTGATCGGGTCCAGCTCTACTCGACCGGGAGCGCCCAGTTCGATCAACGCGTGACCTCCGGTTCGCGTCTGTATCACGCTGCCGTCCGCAACCGTCGCGCCCGTCTTAGCCTCATTACCGTTAACGAGAACAGGCCCTCGTGAGGTCAGTGTTCCCGTGAGCACTTGAGGAATAAGTATGTCGTCCGAAAGTCCTTCGTCGACTGTGCCGCTGTCAACGGAAGCTGCAATGGAACTCAGAGTGAAAGCGGTTACGACGGTGAACGACAACAACACACCGAGAAACGCCCTGTAGTGTATTTTGGATTTCCACATAGTGCCTCCAATATCTGAGCTCCGTAGAAGCTCCGAGAAAGACAACTCAACGCCTGGTCGCGAATGGGATTGTCAATCCCGCGCTTAAGGACCTCAAGGGTACGAAATGTTCCTTCGAAAGTCAATCACAATCTGTGTTCCGAACGCCAATGGAATTACCCATTTAGGCGACGCCCACCGAGGCTTCAAGATTCATCCTTGATTGACTTCCCAGGAAGCTAATGAATAGTTAGGAGATGTCACTGCGCATAGCTATCGGCGCCGCAATCGACGTGACGACTGCCAATATTGTTATTCCTGCTTGTAGTTTCATTTTGGTGCATCTAGTTCAATCGCCTTGATGCTTCTACGATGAATTGAAGTCTACTCTATTCTTATAGACAACTTCTTTAGGGAGATTCCCATTCGTCGCAGGCTTTCAAGCCTCGACTCGGGCACCTTGAAGCTGGAGATGAGCACTTCGCGGATCCCATAAGCACTAATTAGATTGGGCAACTCCTTGATGTCGAAGATGCGGTAGCCGTGTATGACCTTGCCTGCCTTTCGATTGTCGTCGTCGATGAAGCCGACAGGCGAGTACTGGCGATTGGGATTGTTCAATATTTCACGTATCAACAGTTCGCCTCGATCTCCCGCTCCGTAGATGAGAATCGGAGTTGCGCCAGCATCATTCCGCCGTCGGCCAACGATCATTGCCTTCAGCACCAGGAATGAAACACGGCTCACGCTGACGAAAGCGAGGAGAAGCAGCAAGTCGAGCAACGCGACTGCGCGCGAAGGCCCGCGGAAGCCATACATTACAAACACCACTACGGTACTCGTCGCTGCGCCGGACACGACAGCTCTCGCGATCAACATGAAATCGGTAACGCCAACGTAGCGCCAGAGTCCGCGGTATACCCCCCCAAACAAGAACAATGTAATCTGTATGATGATCACGAGTGGAAGTGTCTTCAGGAAGATTTCAAGCTGTTCAGCAGGAAGTCGCCCATCCCAACGCAGCAGGAAAGCCACGTAGTACGCCAGCGCGATAAGAGCGGTATCCAACAGGACTTCGAAAACTCGTCGCTTGTACGAAAAATCAGCAATGGCATTGACGATTCGAATTCCCTCCGGCTGTTCGCCCTCTTCGTAAACACGAACCTTGCCCAGGTACAGACCCAGGAAAAGTACCAGCAGTGCGAACAGCGGTACCAGCGCCAGCACTACAGGCGTCTCAAGCCACCTAACAGCCAGCGCCAGCACTCCGCAAACGGCCGCGAATATGTAAAGCATGATCACAGCACGCCGCTCTGATATTCCAAGTGCGACGAGTCGATGAGATGTGTGGTCTCGTCCGCCTCGTGAGATCGGCCGGCCGGACAACTTCCTCGCAACCGTGACAAAGCAGGTGTCGAAAATAGGGATCATCAGTATGAGAACCGGCGTGAGCAACACAGAGGTCAAGCTCCGAAAACGTCCGGTCTCCTCTAGAAGCGCCGTGCCCGCAAGCATGAACCCGACGAACATCGAGCCGCTATCACCCATGAAGATCGATGCTGGGTTGAAGTTGAAGAGCAGGAATCCCAGAACCGCCCCTCCCAGCAGCGCAGGCAGTAGGGCGTCGGATACCTGCCCGTTGATCAAGAAAGTGATCGCAAGAAAGACACTCGAGATCAGCGATATACCGCCGGCGAGACCGTCCATATTGTCGAGCAGGTTGATCGCATTGGTGATTCCGACCAACCAGAAGATGGTCAACACATCATTTATCCACTGATAGTTTCCCCAGGGAAGGTGCAACCCGAAAAACACCAGCGTCGATGCCGCGATCATTTGAAGCACAAGCTTGACGTATGGCTTGATGCGAATCGCGTCGTCAATCAGGCCAGTTAGAAAAAGCAGAGTTGCGCCTGCCAGGATTGCATAGGTGCCTGGCAGCTTCGGCGCAAACACGGCGAACCCGATCACAAAAGCCGCGTAGATGGCAACCCCACCGAGCAACGGCGTCGGCTGCTGATGCCAGCGATCTTGCCTGGGGAAGGCTACCATTCCTATGCGTCGTGACGCTGCGCGGGCAATCAGGGTGAGGACGACTCCGAGCAGCAGAGTGGAAAAACTAGCTAAGATGATTCGCATACCCACTCCATTCGTAGAGGTGTTTCACAAATCGAAGTATCTTCAACTTGGGAGTGACTCCCGCGACTGAAACACAAGAGAACTCGCCGGTATTCCAAGCTCGCCCACCATCTTAAGACGGTGGTAGTCAATGATGTTTAAGAGCATTGAATCCAAATCGACCTTCGGGTTGTATCCGATCAGGTTCCGAATTTTTGTGATATCCGGAACTCTTCTCATCATATCTTCGAACCCTTCTTCATAAGCCTCGTCGTAAGGCACGAACACAATGTTCGACGCCGACCCCGTGATGTACTTGATTCTTTCTGCAAGATCGAGCATCGAGATTTCGTAGTCGCTGCCGATGTTGTAAACCTCGCCGACGGCTTGGGGATGTTCGGCCACAGAAACCAGCGCCTCGATAACATCGGAAACATGGGTGAAGCATCTTGTCTGGGTGCCGTCCCCGTACACCGTGATGTCCTGTCCGGTAAGCGCCTGAGTTACGAAGTTGGGGATGACCATTCCGTAGCGGCCTGTCTGTCTCGGGCCAACAGTGTTAAACAGACGAACGATTACGGTCGGGACTCGCTTCTCTTTCCAGTAAGCAATCGCCAGGAACTCGTCTATGGCCTTCGAGCAGGCATAGCTCCATCGGCCTTTGTTTGTAGGGCCCATCACCAAATCATCATCCTCGCTGAACGGCACTTTATTCCGTTTGCCGTACACTTCCGACGTCGAAGTGATTACAACTCGCTTCCGCTTCTTCGCCGCGAGACTCAACACAATATCGGTGCCGCGTATATTCGTCTCGATTGTGCTCACCGGGCTCTCGACGATGAGCCTCACACCAACTGCAGCTGCGAGGTGATATACAACGTCGCACGTGTCAACCAGCTCGGCAGTGAGACGATAGTTGCGAATCGTGTCGATGTGATAAGTGAGATTTGGGTGACTCTTGATTAAAACAATGTTCTCGATGGATCCGGTGGAAAGATCGTCAAGGAGATGCACCTCGTCGCCACGACCTAAGAGACGCTCGGCGAGATGCGATCCTATGAATCCCGCTCCGCCTGTTATCAAAACTTTCATAAGCTATTTCCTTTCCCACGAAACGCTGCCAGCTGCGCCGCCGGGCTCAACGTCGTAGCCGGATCCGATTCGCTGACCAGCGAGCGATAGATCGATTCTATGTCGCTGATCAGTCGAACCCTCGAGAGATTTGCCTGCACAAACGAGCGTCCCCGCTCTCCCATCTGGCGGCGCAGCGCCGGGCGTTCGAGCAGGAATCGAAGCGCGCGCGCGAATGCGCCGGCATCGCGACTCGGCGCCGTGACGCCGTGATCCCAAATGCTAAAACCATCTTGTGAAGCCTTGCGTTCGCCCATCACATCGACAACACCTCCAACTTCTGTAGCTGCGATAGGACGACCGCAACCCATCGCTTCGATGAGAGTGAGGGGCGTACCCTCATTGAGCGAAGTGAGCGCCACGATATCGAAGTCGGCATAAAGCGCGGTGGCGTCATCTCGAAACCCTGTGAGCAAAATCTTGTTAGCAACGCCAAGCTCGTCAGCCTTGCGCTCAATCTCCGCGCGCAAGTGACCGTCTCCAACGATCACCAAGCGAAGCGGCGGCCCGTCGCTGCCTTGCGCACTGATAAGGCTAGCCGCCGATTCGAGCAGCATCGCATGGTTCTTGACTTCGCAGAGCCGGCCGACGATACCGACCGTTACTTCGTCATCGGAGATTCCGCGCTCTCTTCGAAGCCGTCCGCTCACTTCAGAGAGCTCGTCCAAGTCCAGACCCAGGGGCACGATGCGAAACTGCTGGGGCCGCCCAATGCGGAACGAATTGGAGATTTCATTGCATTGCTGCTCGCTGACTACAATGATTCGATCGGTGCAAGTCCTGGCCAGCAAGCGCTCGATCAATACGAACAATCGTGTCTTCAACGGGCCGTAATAACTGTGGAAGACATGCCCGTGATAGGTGTGTACGATGCGACATTGACGCGGCTTCAACAGAAGGGCCGACGGCGTTAGCCACTTATAAAGCATTCCGGCGACCCGTCCCACTGCGCCGGCTTTAGCCTTGTGGGTATGGATGATTTGCGGTTTGAGCTTTAAGAACTGAAGCAAGAGCTTGACGACCACCAGGATGTCGCGGGGACTGAGCTCGCGGCTCATTTCTTTAATCACGATCGGCTCGAGCTCGCGTTCGCGCGCGAAGTAGCTCATGTCACCTTCGCCCGATGGAACGACGCCTGTAATCAGCGTTGTTTGAAATTCATCTTCGCTCAGTCCGTCAGTCAACCACACTACGTGCTTGGCAGGGCCTCCGATGTTGAGACGATCGATCACACGCACTACACGAATGGTCGAAGGTATCGGCACAGCTTCTCCCGGCCCGCTTACGAAGGAGACCTTGTTCGTGTCTTGTTTAACCGCGGTTCTCAAACCTGAATCTCTCAATCGATAAACTCCTGATGCCAAAGTTCAAGCATCAGAAGCGTCCAGAGTTGGTGCGCATGATCGCGCCGCCCGTCCGTGTGATCTTCGATCAATCGTTTGATCGGCTCTCGCTTGAAGTATCCACGGCCGAGTGAGCGCTCGCACAAGATTGTGTCCGCAAGAAAACTTTTCAACTCGCCGCGGAACCATCGCCCAATCGGCACTCCGAATCCCATCTTGCTTCGTGTCAGATTCTCCGAAGGCAGCAGCCCTTTGAGAGCATGCTTCAACAGGTACTTCGTCGTTATGCCGCGAATCTTGTAGCGCGCAGGCAGGCTTGCGGCGAACTCCATTAGCTTGTGATCGAGAAAAGGTGAGCGCGCCTCGAGCGAAACGGCCATGGTGGCGATATCAACCTTGACCAATAAATCATTGGGCAAGTAGTTCGAAGTATCCGCCATCAATGCGCGGTCTACTACATCGATTTCTCCGTTGCCCTCAAACCATGGTTGGACATAGCCGAGCGGTTTAGCGGTCGACGTGCGCCGTAGAAAGTCACTTGTGCACAACTCGGCTTTCAGCTCTTCGCTGAAAACGCTGGTCCACCTCAAGTAGCGCTCGCCGGTCGGTCGGCCAACGACATCCATAAACCTTCGAGCCTTGCCTAACCGCGAGCGGGTCGCGCCTGCCGCAGGAATGGCTCCCAGGGCCGGTTCCAGGACTCCTCGTCTGACCATTCGCGGGAGTCGATGATATTGCTCGGCCAGCCGCATCGCCGCGTAACGCTCGTATCCTGCAAAGCACTCGTCGCCGCCATCACCGTTCAACGCGACCGTCACATGCTCTCGGGTCATCTTCGAAAGGTAGTAAGTCGGGATTGCCGACGAATCTGCATAGGGTTCTCCGTAGTGCCTGATGAGCGTCGGAAGAACCTCCACGGCGTTGGGCCGAACAATGAACTCGTGATGCTCGGTTCCGAATCGCTCGGCTACACGGCGCGCGTGGTTGATCTCGTTGAACTCTTGCTCTTCGAAACCGATCGAGAAAGTTTTCACAGGTTCGGTTGAGAGCTCGCTCATTAAGGCGACGACTGCGCTTGAATCGATACCTCCCGAAAGAAAAGCGCCGAGCGGAACATCCGACATCAGCCGTACTCGCACGGCATCTCGCAAATGATCGACGACCCGTTCTCCCGCTTCCCGTTCTCCGATCTCGATTTTGGTCCTGAAATCAAGCGACCAATAGCGACTGATTTCGACCGAGCCGTCCTGCCAGACCAGCGTATGGCCAGGCTCCAGTTTTCGTACGCCCTCAAATGCAGTCAGCGGTGCGGGCACGCACATAAAGGATAGATAGTGCGAAATCGCCCCCAGATTCACTCCACGCGACACATCCGGATGTCGCAGGATCGCGCGAAATTCGGAAGCAAATATGAGCTTGCTTCCGACGATCGCGTAAAGCAGAGGTTTTTTGCCCACACGGTCTCGCGCAAGCAAAAGCCTTTGGCGCTTCTCATCCCACAGAGCAAAAGCAAACATCCCTCTCAGGTGTTTTGGGACATCGTCACCATACTCTTCGTAGGCGTGGACGATGACTTCGGTATCACTTTGGGTGTAGAACCGATGGCCCAGAGCCTCGAGCTGAGCGCGCAATTCATGGTAGTTGTAGACCTCACCGTTGAGTACAACCCAAACTGTCTGGTCTTCGTTATGAATCGGCTGCTTGCCCGTAGCAAGATCTATGATCGAAAGCCGACGCATCCCGAGACCAACGAAGGCCGCTCCGGGCGAGTGGCCTTCAGGGCATCTTTCAGGGTCACGGTTGAGATAGTAACCCTCGTCATCTGGTCCTCGATGCACGATCGCGTCGCACATCTGGCTGAGAAGAGAGGGATCAACGGGCTGGGTGCCGCCAACGACGCCGACGATACCGCACATAAATTTGTGAACTGATATTCAGAACGAGGTTCAGATCCTCGACTACAAGGATGAAGTTCTACTGAGACTCATGGGTAATAGTATTGCTTGCGAGATGGCCCGCTTCAGTTACTGTAACCAGCGTCGCAAACCTCGGTCGCATAAAGCCCGGCTGCAGTCTGTTCCTCAATTTTGCTTCGCGCCTTAGCTCGAGGCCTATGCCGATGAAGATAAAAAAGAATACGTAGAGCTGAGCTCTATGGCGATATGCGGTTCCGACGTTTGTTTGATATAGCGCGTAAGCCAGAGTCAATCCCAGAGTGAAGACACATATCGCAAACGACTCTTTCAGTCGGTGCCTCGCTGCGTGCCAGAAACCTTTTACGAACATCGGAATCAGCGCCCACCAAACCAACAACTCCGGCAAGGTGATCATCTGCCGAAGATTTGTAATCATCCACGGGAAAGGAGCGAAGAGCATGTAAAGCACTCCTATGGGAAGAAATCCTATCGCAGCTTGTGGATCTGTTATGTCTACATCTCCGCCGTATCCGGTATTAGCTACCTTGGCCGACCAGGTGCGAGATGCCTGTACACGTTTTATGTCAAGTTGTGCGCCCGGCATTCCCCCCGCCCCCATATACGACAATGCCACTCCGATAATTATTACCAGTAATCCACCCTGCAGAAGTTTGAGCGGGGTAAACTTTCTGGCCGCAAACAGCAAGGTCGCGGCAATAGAGATGAACATTATATAGAAGGCATAGTGCCTCAAGGTAAACAGGCAAAACAAAGACAACAGCAGCAACAGAACGTCCATCAATGTAAACCTGCTGCGGAGCTTAAGCGTATAAAGGGCGCTCAAGGTCAGGCATAGCACTATGGGAGCGTCCTTCAACATCTGAGACGACCAAAGTATCATCGAAGGAGAAATCGCAGTCAGAATGGCAGCGGTGCGCGCGACTCTTTGGCTGGGATAGATCAACAATGCGATTTTGTATACCACCACACAGGTTGCTGCTCCAAAAACGGAGTTTATTAGTTGCACTGCCAGCGCGTTGTGCCCGATGACATAGTAGATCGAACCCACGTAATAAAACATTCCCCAACCCGAATTTCCGACGCCAATATACCTCAGCATATAAGGTGAACCCGCCGAACCAACTCCGCTCCACGCGCTGCTCAAAACATTTCCTACGATGTCAAACGTTTCAGCATCACCGCCAAAGAACGATTGTTGATGCCTGGAAAATATCAGCCAGGCCAGTCCCCACCGCAGAATCAACGCAACCAGATAGAGCCGCAATAGAAACCGTTGATCATCCTTCTGCTGAAGGACGATGAAGCCGCATATAAGGGCGGGGATCGCTCCGGCCAGAACGGTCAACCCGGTTTCCGGTGAACTAACGACAACGGTGCCGAGGTACACAGAGCCGGCGATCAGCGCAACAATGAATAAGACGGCTATCGCTTTATCGATCATCAGCTTCTTCCAGCGCTCGGCTTTTCAAAGACTCGTTATGTTGAGGCATCGCGTTGAAGGCTTGCCGCGCTGCTTCATTGCGAAGAAAGCGCATACTGGCTCGAGGCGTTTGCTTCCGATGCTGGGCGAAATTTCTACTTGCGGCGTAGAGCACGGCGCTCAACCTCGCCGCTTGATCTTCAAGCCGGTAATGATGCAACGCGAAGGCGCGGCCGGCTCTGCCCATCTCTAATCTGACGTTGGCATCAGAAAGTAGTTTGTCCAGAGCTTCAAACCAATCATTCTGCGAGGAAGCGAGGAGTCCTCCGCCGGTCTGCCGCGCTATCTGCTCAACCACACCTATTGGAGACGCGACAAAAGGAATGCCGCAACACGCGTACTCGATTGCCTTGAAGCCGGCCTTGTAAAGCGACCAACCATCATCGGCAAGCGGGTACACGCCGATATCAAGCGATCTGAAATCTTCGACCTCGCGATCGAGCGACCAATTAAGCTCCTCGACTTCAACACCGTTTAGTTTGAGAGACCGGCCGCCCCCAACAATCTTCAGCTTGAAGCGCCGTTTTTCGGCCAGCCTCTCGAGTGCCGGTCTGATTGATTCCAGATAAGGCATCGTGGTGTGCGTTCCGATCCAGCCGATGACGAGTGGTTTGCCGTTCGTGTGTCCGGCCCTCGGCGAAAACTGACTGGTGTCGGCTATCGTCGGCAAGACCGTGGCACTTGAGCCCAGAGCAAGCACGTGTTGCGCGATGAATTCATTGCCGCAGATGACGTGCGAAGATCGCTTGATGATCTCGTCAATTTTACTCAGGCATCGAACGCGCGAGCCCATCGAACCATACACAGGACTTTCATACTGGACCCAGAGAGGATCATCTAAATCGAGCACTATGGGCTTCTCGAGGAGCTTTGAGACTGCGCGCTCAAACCAGGGCGGCCCTATCAGCGCGGCTTCACGTTGGATGAAGATTATATCGTACTTTCCGGCTGAGATAAGATGACCAAAGCGCGCGACCGCGGACAGCGCTAACCCGCTTACATTTCCACTGAGACTGCTCTTGTCATAGAGGTTCGCAAACTGGCGCTTGCCAATAAACGGCTTCAGTTCGCAATGAATGCCATGCTCACGGAGGAGCGGTATAAACTGCGCTATTCGGAAGCGCGTCGAAGCCGCCTCTTCAGGGTATGGGGCAACAGCCAGGACTTTCAGCTCATCGCTCATACGCGACATTCACCTCATCTGGCGTAGACACAGGCGAACCATTCAATGATCGGTAAACGGCAACGTATCGCGGTCCGCCGATTTGATCGAGCGAATAGTGCCTCCGGGCCACTTCGCGGGATCTTTCAGAACAATCATCCCGGCTCATCAAAGTTAGTATCTGGTCGACCGCGGTTTCATAAGCAACGTTGTCAAACTTATCGATGATGACGCCTACATTCTCTCCTTGAAGAATTGCTTCCATGTCGCCGCCGGCAGTGCCGACGATCGGCAGGCCGGCGGCAAGATATTCTCCAATCTTTGTTGGCGAAGCGCCGACCAGCGCCGTGCTCGGCTTTATGAAGGAAATTCCGATGTCGCAGGTATGAAGTAACGTCACTACTTCACTCGGGTCCGCTCTTACAATCGAGAAATGGTCTTTATCAACAGCTCTGGAGCTGAACGCTTTATCTACTTCCAGTTTGTCTGCTCTCGTAATGATAAGAAAATGCGCCTTATGGAACCGGCGACTGAGCACTCTGAAAAAATCAATCATCGCGCCCAGCATGTATCGGCCTGCCACCGACCCGGCATAAACTAAAGTGATGCCTTTGGAAGATTCGCCGCGCGCTTTTTGTCGTCGTTCATCGAGTGTTTGTAGTTTGACGCAGCATGGTATGACTGAAATCCTCGAGGCCTCAATTCGGGGTTCATAGCTGTAGATCAACACGCTTTTGAGCTTCTCTGTCAGCACTATGACGTGATCACTACTTTTCAACAGCGCGCGCTCGACCGATTTGACCAGCCGAAAAGGAAGGCTGTTTTGCGCCCACACGCCGTTGTCAACATACTCTTCAGCCATCAAGCCACGCAGATCAAAGATCAGCTTCATTCGAAACACTCGCTTGAGTGCCAGCCCGATCGTACCCGGCACATGCGCGCGTGCGTGAATGATATTGACTCGATAACGGGCCAACAACCACATCGAGTAAAGGAACCCGAGCCATACGTCATATGCGGTTGCCAGTAAAGAAGGTCGCTTGTGGTACTTCAATGCATGCCAGGTAATCCCGTCCACGGCGAGCGTTCTTCTCAACTCGCATCGCCGGTCGCGCTCGCTCTTTAGCCAGGCGCCTCGCTTCTCATAAGTAAGAAGATGCATGCGAACGCCCGCATCTGCGATAGCGCGGAGGTACGGTAAAACTTGCGTGTGAACGAGAGGCTCTTCGGTATTGAAATAGCAAATATAAAGAGAGGTTTGCACTACGTACGCCTTACTTCTGCTTTCACGGCTAATTCGGTCAGCAGTCCTGCAAGCTGACGCGCGCCATTCTTGCGCTCATACACAGACAGATCACGCTCGTTCGAATTCTGCTTCAACCCCGAGTTGAACGCAGCATAAGATTCAAGCAAATGCCGCTCGATCTCCCTCGTGTTGGCCGCTTCAACTGCAACGCCGGCACGCGAATCTCGGATAATACGAGCGGCCTCGAAATCAGGAGGCACTATTCCCAGAATAGATCTACCCGAACCCAGATATTCATAAAGCTTACCCGGCACAAGCCCGGGATTTGCCTGGTCGCCGTGAATTATCAAAAGCAGCAATGACGAATTCACCTGATGCGCGAGCGATTCCCCGTGCGATACGAACCCTGTGAAGCTTACCAGGTCATCGAGGTGCAGACCCGCTGCAAGCCCTCTTACATAAGCATCAGGCTCCCCAACCATCTTAAACTGAACCTCATCTCTGCGGACCTTTCCGCTCTCAATCAATCGACTCAGCGCTTCCAAACAAGGCGACGGATCTTGCTTCGCGCCATAGAAGGTGCCTACATAAGTGATCGTCCACTTAGCGGGTCTGTTGTACTCAATCTCCGCGAACTCGCTTGCGTCGAAGCCGTTTCGGATTACCTCAACGCGCTTTCTTCCGTTGGTCAATCGCCGCAAAGTATCGGCCCAGGCATCCGAGACCGTGACCAAAACGTCTGCGTCCTCAAGCAATCTGGATTCGATCATCTGATCGATGCGCTTTCTGAGCGTGCTGGAGTATTCCGCGTAATGATTCTCCGTCCACAGATCGCGAAAGTCGGCGATCCACGACTTGCCAGTAGTTTGCTTGAGCTTGCGCGCCGCTAAATGCGCGGTCACGGGAAACGAGGTTGAGTAGATCACGTCCAGCTTCTGCGCTTCGATGGCACGCTTACCCGCGCGTATCGCGTAGGGATACCACCCGATTTGCCCGTCGGGTATATAAACCCATGTGCGAACAGCCCGTCGGAGGAAACCGACCACCGGACCGCCTTCAACTGGATGCAATTTGGTTCCGGCTTTCTCATGAAAGCCATTGCCGTTTTTTCTTGACCTCGCAGCTCGCTTGAGCAGCGAGCTGATGTCGACATAACCAGTCCTTAAAACTTCAACCCCGTTTGAAGCTCCGTCATCGAGCGATTGATCAACGAAGTACGAACCGTTCGCCGGCGTCACGACTACCGGATGCCAACCATACTGAGGAAGGTAGCGGGCAAACTTCTGCGACCTCTGACTTCCGATTCCGCCGAGCGGCGGGTAGTAGTAAGACAACATCAATACACTTCGCACAATTAATTCCTAAGCGCGGCCAGATAAAACTCGCGCAACCGGGCACGAAAAATGTTGCGGCTGAAATGCGCGATGAAGTATTCGCGTCCACGATTGCCCATCTCTTCTCTGAGGTCCCGGCTCCCGGCTAACTGAGTCATCGCGCCGACCAACGCATCGGCATCGCCGGGTTCAATAAGAAACCCGGCAACTCCGTGTTCGACGATCTCAGGAATGGCGCCGATGTTGGTGGTTATGACCGGCAGTGCGAAAGACATAGCTTCGGCATTAGTAAAACCCCAGCCTTCAGCTTCGGTCGGCATCACGAAAACATCTGCCGTTGGGTAAACTTCTTCATACAGTTTCGTGCGATCCATAAACGGGAGCACGTTGATGCCCTCAGCTCGTTTCACCTGGTTTGCATCACCGGTGACTACCGTGAGCGAGACGCTGTCCTTCTGTTGTTTTAATCGCTCAAATGCTTCGACGACGAGAGGTCCGCCCTTGCGATCAAAGTCGCGCCCGATGAAAAGAAAGTTGATTTCCTCGCGCTGCACACTTCGATAGGGAACAGCAGGCAAATCGAATCCGGGATAGATCACGTCGACCTTGTCTCGAGCGATACCGTTTCGTATGTAGATCTCGCGAGCCCAGTTGGAAAATGTATAGATGCGAGCGACCTCCTCTGAATTGAGCAACTCATCGTGGATCCCCATCGGGCGATAGATCGCGCGGGCAAGGCTATAACGTCTTCGTATCTTCCGCTCGCTCCACTTCTCGTAGTCCCGCACATTGATGTAGTGGCTTGATCCCGCGCTCATCACTACCGGCACTCGCCGCTTCGCATGGATTCGAGTTGGATGCGAATGCACGTGAATCAGATCGACGTCCCCGTTAATCGTCAGCGAGCGAAACCCGAAGCTGTAACGCAAGAAAGGGTGAACCAGTCGGTTCAGCAAAACTTCTTCGGCGACGTTACAACGGGCGCGGTCATTCCCTGAATGAAATTGCTGGCTGAGCCAATAGCTGACGCCTTCGGGAGGATTTTCAAACACTTCGCGAACATACACGCCTTCGCCGCCTTCCTGTGTTGGGCCGACGAGCACGCAGTTAATCATCTGCCTTTCTCGCAACAACAAGATACTGAAACGTAAAGAAATGCCGCCACAAAACTATCGGTGCGATAAGGCGGCAAAACCAACGGTTCGCCAGCGCGCCGACACGTCCGATGTGACTTTGATCTTCAAACAAGCGATACTTCGAATCCACTCGGTCGATTCGATAACCGCTGCGCGCGAACATCTCTTTGATTGTCGGCAGCGTAAAGAACCGCAGGTGCGTGCGGTCGAGAATCCCGCTCTCGCGATAATCCCAGCGGTTGAACATCAGCCGAGCAATCACCGCATAAAATCTGATATTTGGAATGCTCGCAACGACGTGACCACGCGGCTTCAAGTAACGGCGGAATGAAGTAAGCACCGACCATGGATCGGATGTGTGTTCGAGAATGTCCGCAAAAATAATGTAATCAAAGCTCTCGTCATCGAGCGACAAACTGAAATTCTCAACATCGCTCACAAATACTTGATCGATGCATTCTTTGGCGAGCGCCGCAGCTTCAGCGGATCTCTCTATACCGACTACCTCGACAGCGCCGTCCTGCTTGAACGCACGCCCGAGCTCGCCCGCCGCACAGCCGACATCAAGGATACGCTTACCTCGGGCGTTGACGAGGCCTTGTATGTCGGGACGAGTCTCCATGTAGTACGCCCCTGCTTTTCGTTCTGCATTGGCGTTGACTAAGTCTTCAACGCTCATCATAGGTGCGCGCTCGTTCGCTGTGGCTCGACTCATAGCGGTGTCTTATTAAATCGCCAGCTTACGGCCTGCAATCGCTCGCAGATGATAACGGAGCGACCGGTTGTAGAACTTTGCCTGCGTGCTGAAATAGTCCCGCGCATCTCCTTGCGTCATCGCGCGCAAGCCGAAATAGCAAACACGAATCAAGGCGCCGGCGGTGTGAATCAGCAACAGGATGCTCATCAGGAACACGCCAGTGCGGCGGCGATAGATTTCATAAGCTTGCTTTTGGCAGAGGTCTATCCGCTCATCACCGTATTTTTTCTCGGAGCTCTTGTGATTCAGATGGACGATGCGACAATCGTGCGCGAAAGTTATTCGCCAACCCAGGTCATGCACCCGCATGCACAACTCTAGGTCTTCGCCGTACATGAATATCGTTTCGTCGAAGCCTCCCGACTGATTGAATACCTCGCGGCGGACGAGCATCGCGGCTCCCCACACCGCGTCAACGTCGCGGGTGTGGTCGTGCTTCCAGTACCCGTTCAGCAGCAATTCCCCTTGCTGTCGACGCGACAGGAATTTGTATAGCATCAAGTCTTCCAGCAGAGCGATCTTGATTGAAGGGAAACGAGAGCAAGAGCCTTGCACCGTCCGGTCTTCGAATAAGAGCTTGCAGCCTCCAATGCCAATCTGCGCATCGCCTTCGACAAAACTCACAAGCCGTTGAACCGAGTCGTCGATCACGACAGTATCGCTATTGAGCAACAGGAAGTAGCGCCCACGCGCAACGCGCATCCCCTGATTGTTCGCGCGGCCAAATCCGACATTGTCTTCATTGACAATCAGGCGCACCTCAGGAAACTCCGCGCGAATCATCTCGATGCTTGCATCCGACGAAGCGTTATCAACGACTATCACTTCGTAACTAATACTCGCGACTTCTTCGCGAATTGATTGGAGGCAATTGCGAGTGATGTCCCGAGTGTTCCAGTTGACTATGATTATTGATAACGTGACTTCACTCGCCTGATCAATCATTATTCACACAACTGCAACAGCAGGCTGCCGATGGGAAACGGCGGCCGCTCGATCGATGAACTGCCGGTGCCAGACTTCAAACGTGAGCAACATCATTATCCACTGCGAGCGGTCGGCCCGGCATTGGAAATGATCATCGAGCATATTGGCCACGACCGCTGGATCGAAGTACCCGCGTCGACTCAAGGTATCGGGCGCAAGATGATCGCGCACGAAAGTTTCAGAAGCCGGCGTTATCCAGTTTGCCAGCGGCACGTTGAAGCCGCTCTTCGGGCGTCGCGATATCTCCCCAGGCAGCAACCGCTCGGCTAGCTTGCGAATCGCGTATTTGGTTGTAAAGCCGCGCATCTTCATGGTCATTGGCATACGCGCTGCAAGCTCTACTACTCGATAGTCGAGAAAAGGCGTTCTCACTTCGAGCGAGTGCGCCATGCTCATCGAATCGGTCGTGCGCAGCAACTCGTTTGCGAGATATGCCTTTTGATCTACATACAGCACTCGCCCACGAGGGTCTTTTGAATTAGCCGCCGCGAACAATTCCATCAAGTATTCGGTCGCGGCGCCTTCATTCACTCTATTGCGAAGCTCCGGCGATAAGACGTTCGAGCGATCCTTCTCGTCAGTCGCGTGCAAGTAACGAGAGCCGAACCGAACATCGGGAGACATCAACGTTGAGTCGAGGAAACGCTTTGCGCGAGCGGAGCGGCTACTCTTTCCTGCCGCGGCCAAAGCGCGAACCGAGCGCCGAAACCAGCGCGGCAGCTTGTCGGCGTAATTGAATCGCTGTGCCGCAAGGTGGCTCGGATATCCGGTGAACAACTCGTCGCCGCCGAGACCGGAAAGCGCGACGGTGACGCGCTCTCGAGCGGCTTTTGAAACGAAGTAGGTTTGTATCAACGACTGCGAAGGCTCGTCATTATGCCAAATCATTTCCGGCAGAGCTTGCCACGCTTCATCGCGCCCGAAGGTAAACTCCTGGTGGTCGGTGTTGAACGCATCAGCCACAAGCCTCGCGTAGCGCGCTTCGCTGTAGCCGGGAGTGAACTCAACCGAGCAGGTCTTGGTCGGCCCGCCCGCGCGGGCCATCATCGCGACCACGAGGCTGGAATCGATCCCGCCGGACAGAAACGCACCGAGCGGCACTTCGCTTATCAATCGAATTCGAACGGCGTCTTCGAGCAGTGCTTCAAGCTCTTCGAGCCATTTGTTTTCGCTGCGAGCGGGCGCTTCGGTGAAATCGATGTCCCAATATTTTTCGAGCCGCGCTTGGCCGTTTTCAAAGATCAACACGTGTCCCGCAGGAACGCGTTTGATGCCGCGAAGCAGAGAATGAGGCTCGGGGATCGCGAAGAATGAGAGGTACTGCATCAATACATCGCAATCGACGTCACGGGAGACCGTCGGGTCTTCGAGCAGTGATTTGATCTCGGAGGCAAACATCAGTTGCCCGCCGCGTTGCAGATATACGAGCGGCTTCACGCCCATGCGATCGCGCGCAAGCAAGAGCCTCTGACGATTGTCGTCCCAGATGGCAAATGCGAACATTCCGTTGAATCGCGTCGCGCACCGGTCGCCCCATTCTTCGTAAGCGTGCACGATGACTTCGGTATCGCAATGCGTGCGGAAGCTATGTCCGTGTGCTATTAGCTCTTGACGCAGCTCGTTGAAGTTGTAAATTTCGCCGTTGTAAACGACGGTGATCGTGCCGTCTTCATTTGAGATAGGCTGTTGGCCCGAAGCGACGTCAATGATCGCAAGCCTGCGCGCTCCAAGGCCGGCGTGAGCGCCGTGAGAGAGGCTGCCAGAGCCATTTTCGCGGCAGCCGGACGTATTGAAATAGAATCCTTCTCCGTCCGGCCCGCGATGCTCGATCACGCCCGCCATGCACTTGATCAGTCCTTGATCGACCGGCCGGCTGTCGAAGTCAACTATGCCGCAAATACCGCACATTGCTAAAGTCCCGCTCTCGATCTAGCGTTCGTGAGGCTATCACTTCGGTTAGTAACGCTGTGGACTCTGTTGTTCTCCGTACGGTTCCCAGCACGAAGAGGATTAATTGATCCACGCAAAAAGGCCTGGAGGTAAAACCCCACTTGCCATCCATAGAAGCGGCGTTGGTCGCGATAATAATCATCGCGATTGAATGCAGTCAGCATTGAATAGACAGTGAAACGAACGGTAGTTCCGAACAGCCTCGCGAAATGAAATATCACGCCGAGTAAGCGCCCGTTGAATTTTGAATAGACCCACAGACCGCCCAGGTGACACAGGCGCAGCCATTGTTTGTCATCCCACTTCTTAGCGGAACTGACGCTCCCGAGATGATAGACAACACCAAGCGGGTTATAGAAAATCTTTCGGCCAGATCGTTTTATGCGTGTGCACCACTCATTGTCATCGCCGTGCATGAAGATATCTTCGGACAGTCCCCCAACCTTCTCGAATACCTCTCTTCGAAGCATCATGAATGGTCCCGCAATCCAATCGACCTCCTTCTCGGTATCGTGAGCCCAATATGCCCCTAGCAGAATGTCATCGCGTTTTGAATCGGAAACAAGTTTGTAAAGCCATAGGTCCTCAAAGAGGCTGCGCCAGATGCTGAGTGACCGATTCGCTGTACGTTGAAGTCGGCCATCCGGATAGCGTAGCTGGCAGCCAGTCATCGCGATCTCGGGCCGAGACAACATATATTGAGCCATTCTTTCAATAACATCATCGCGGACGAAGGTATCGCTGCCTAACAACAGAATCAGTCGCCCCTTTGCTAGCCGCATCCCTTGATTAAATGCCCTGGTTCCGAGGTTCGAATCGTTCACAATGAGTCGAGCCTGCGGAAAATGGCTCTCGACCATTTCGACCGTTCCATCTTCCGAAGCGTTATCAACGACTAAGAGCTCGAATTCAAACGGCTTTGTAAACTCAACCACCGACGTGAGGCAGTCGCGCAGAGTCTCGCAGGTGTTCCAACTAACGGTAATAATCGATAGCAATGGAATGCCTGGGTCGCCCGTCTGATCGGCTCGGTGTACTTCGTTCAATTTACTCGCCTTAGAAGATCATAGGGCAGGTTGTTCTGCCTGGTTTGTAACTGCGTTTCGAAACTGATCGAAATCTCGGTAATAGTCGGTTTCGTCATAGAACTCCGAAGCCAGGACCATGCAAACGGACCCAGACGAGAAGTTGTCAATTTCGCGCCAGATCATCGGGCTTATGTAGAGACCATAATAGGAGCGGTTCATGTGAATTCGTTTCTGCTCACAGCCGTCGTTCAAGATGACGTCAAAACTACCAGACATGGCCAGGATGAACTGCTCCAGCTTCTTGTGCGCGTGCCCGCCTCGTTCTGCGCCTCCCGGCACATCATATAGATAGTAAACCCGCTCAATCCTGAAGGGGATGTGCCGGCCTCCCTCGACGAATGTAAGATTGCCTCGAGGCTCATCAATCTTAGGCAGTTCGATGATTCGGCATTCGCTAAGTGGCACGATTCTTTCCAGCTCGCATTTCTGAAGGTGTTTTCTTCAGGTTTCTTACCTGTCTTGCCGGTATTCCCATCACAAGGTCATAGGAAGCAACATCTTTAGTCACCACGGCCCCGGCAGCAATGACGGCATTCTCAGCAACTGTAATGTGCGGCAAGAGGATGGCCCCAACGCCGATCCTGACTCCGTCCTCAATCCGCGGACCAACGATCTGTTCCTCGTTGTAGCCACTTGCATTCATGTCATTGTCATTAGTAGTCATTACGCCGCCACTAACAAAAACCCTGTTCCCAATCCGCATGTTTCCAGCTAACCAACAATGGTCCATTATTTTTACTTCATTTCCGATCAGAGTGTTGTAGTTGACTGTGACGTGCCGACCAAGGATGCAAAGCTTACCAATGCGGGTCCCTTCCCGGATTGATGCCCCGTCGCCAATTAGTGTGCTTTCACCTATCACGACATCACAATAAATCACAGCATGAGGCCCGATGACACTACCACGCTCAATGACAAGCTTGGATTTATATTTGACGGGCCGGGATATATTCCCGGCGCCTTTCGGTAGTTTGCCTATATAAGCTCCGGGAAATATCTCAACGTCATCGCTGATGGTGACATTCCGCTCTATGACGACATTGGGATGGATGACCACATTGTCTCCGATAACCGCACCAGATCGAATAACGCAGAATTCGTGAATTGTGGAATTGGACCCAATTGAGTGAGTTTCTACGACAGAATGCTTGCTGATCATATTTGAGGCTCTCGTCGACAACTTTAGACGAGATGGACTTCTGCGCTCTCTACGTTCTCATTTGTTCCTTTTGCGACCTTCGGCACGCCCAGGAAAGCAAGGCGATAGCCGACAATAAAACTCTTAACTATGTCGCGATCTCTTGCGTCGAGTGACACTAAATAGGCGAGCGAAAGGTACACCATCGTGACGACGAAACTTGCTGACGCCAGCGATACGACACCGTGAATCAATGGCCTCAGTGCAAGAGCAGCGAGCGCGGTTACAATCGCTGCTAAAAGCGGACGAACTAGCGCATCTTTCAGCATTCTCGCTGTGTTGAATTCCAGAACGTAGCGGTTGACCAGCACCAGCAGCAGCGGAATCCCTATGATGTTTCCAGAAAGCCATGCCAGTGCTGCTCCCAAAGCTCCATAAGACGGAACCAGGATCAGACCACAGAGGACCAAAACGATCAGGTGAACAACTTGCGCGGCGGCTACCAGGGCAGGCCGGCCGAGACTCTGCCCAACTGTCACGCAGACGTATGCCGGGGCGTTGATCATCATCGCGATTGCCAGCACCGACAGGACCGGCCCCCCGTTTTGGCTCATCGAATCGTCTATCCAGAACCTCAACAGGTCAGCGCCGAAGACGATCGACAGAATAGATACTGGAGCGACCGCGATGAAGATGACTCGAAAGGCGCGGATGTACGCGTCCTGCCAGGTCTCGCGTTTGTCGGTGACACTCATCGCCGAGAATGCCGGAAACAGCACTGTGAAAAGATTGCTGGGAATGAGCGTCAGCACTCGTTGGATGATATTGAATGGAACGGCGTAGAAGGTGACTTGCGCGATTGGCGCCAGTCCGCCAAGTATGAGCTTTTCCGAATTCGACGCCGCTACACCCGTGAAATTGCTCGCCATGACGTAGCTGCTGAATCCGAATAACTCGCGAAACTTCTTCGCGTCGAAGCGCGGCCACGCGCGCAGCGTTGGCAAGAGCCGCCTGGCGATGGCTGTGTACATAATCAAACTGATAACCGATAGCACGCAGCCCCAGCCGACAATCGAGAGTAGCCCAAAGCCCAGCGCTAGCAGTATCACTGTTACGACGATCTGTAACGTGCCCAAAACGATATTAAGCCGGTTGACGATGTCAAAGCGTTGCAAGGCACGCGGCACGGCTGAAAAAACGCCCATCACCAAATTGACCGCGAAGCTCAAGCCGCCAAGCCGGAGCACCACAACCGCCTCGGCTTCAAAGCCCGCAGGAACTTTTAGCATACGCGCCAGCAAGCCCGATAAGAAAAACAGTGACGCCGCCGTCAGCATCGCCATCAGCAAGAACACGAACAGAGCCGTCTGGACCACTCGATTGATCTGGTCGGACTCGTCTTTCGCATCATGCGCCGCGATGAATTTGATAACCGCCAGGTTCAAACCAAGATCGAGAAACGCAAGATAACCGGCAACGATTGCGACAATCGAGAGAATGCCGTAAGCGTCAACACCAAGGCGGTGCAAAACAAAGGGCGTCGTAAAGACCGTTAGGGCTAGAAACCAAAGTTGCGGTATCAGATTGTAGATCGCGTTTGAAATGACTCTGTGCGCGCGCCTTTGGCTTTGCATGGATTATTAACAGCTGCGATCGGGGCAGCAGGCATCGATGGGGCACTTCACTAGCGTCAGGGGCGCGACTCCAGGAAGTGAGTAAGAACTACGAGCGCCTCATTGATTCGGTGCAAGCCTATTCAGGAGAATTCGAACGAGGGTCCTCGCTTTAAGCACCACTCGCTCTCGCGCTCTGTTGTTCGTAATCGGAATAAGACTCGTAGTAGTAGTCTTCGTAGCCTCCGTGATCGAGATCCACGTTGTTAAGCACCACGCCATAGATTCTCGCGCCCGCGAGCGACAACTCTTGCCGTGTCCGACGCACAACGTCGCGCGTGCTCTTGCCGCCGTGCACCACCAGAATCACACCGTCAACCATCGTCGATAGGATCACCGGATCGGTGACTCTCAATAGCGGCGGCGAGTCAATTATTATGTGATCGTAGATCTCCATCAGCGCCCTCAGAGTACTTTTCATCCTGGCGGAACTTATGATCTCAGCCGGATTCGGGGGGATCGGTCCGCTAGGAAGAACCGACAGGTTTTCGATGGACAACTTTTGAATCACACGTGCGATGGGGGTGCCGCTCGATAACAGTGTCGTCAACCCTCGCTGATTTCCTATACCCAGCACCTTGTGGACAGCGGGCTTTCGAAGGTCACAATCGATGATGAGCACATTTCCGCCGAGTTGCGCCAGCGATATCGCCGTATTCACAACCGTAGTAGTCTTGCCCTCGCCCGGCTGTCCACTGGTGATCAATATGGTTTTAGGCGGGCGGTCGACCGATGAAAGCATTACCGAAGTGCGCAGCACCCGATATGCCTCGGCTACAGAGGAACGAGTGTCGAACATCTTTAGCTTGTCATCGGCGAATTGGCTGTCATCGCCAAGACCGATCTGTGCTGTAGATTTCTTTCCGTTACTGCTGCCGAGAAGAGCCGCCTTGCGCCGTCCTGAGATAGACGGAATGACGCTGAGCGCCGGCAGTTGAGTGTAGCGGTTCACGTCTTCAACGGTCTTAACCGTATTGTCGAGGTACTCAAGAACGAAAACCAGCCCGACACCGGCCATCAAACTAACGAGGAATCCGATGAAGATGGTCCGCAATCGATTGGGGCCAATGGGAGCAACCGGCACCTGCGGCGGATCGATCATCTTCATATTACCGTGTTGCTCGTGCTCTTGAATTTTGGCCTGGTTGGTTTTCTGAAGAAAGTCCTTGTAAAGCGCTTTTGTAGTTTCGACCTCTTGTTTAAGTATGTTGAACTGAATCGCATCTTGATTCTGTTGCGCGGCCTCTGTCTTTGCCAGATTTAGTGCCGCCTGGAGAGAAGCTTCATCGCGAACAGAGCGTTCGTAGTCTGCCTTCAACTTCTCCTCAAGCGACGCTCTACTTTCGGTAATTTGGCGCTGGATAGCGGCTATCTGCTCCCTCTTCTCGATCACGCGAAAGTTCTTCGGGCCGTAGGTGACGTCAAGTTGGGCAGCCTCGGTGGTGAGTTCCCCGAGTTTCTTCTCCAAATCGTTAGTCTTCGGGTCTGAGAACGCTTCTGGAAGCTGCGCTACACGGCCAGCCTTCACTTCCTGGTAGAGGGACTCCTTGAGCATCCGGTCCGTTTGAGCTCGAGTGGCCTGATCGTGCAAACGCGTAAGCTTGTCAGTAGCTAGATTCTCCTTGCCTTCAATTGAGTAGATGTTGTGAACTTTGCTGTAATTGACCAGGTTCTGTTCGGCTTCTTCGACCCTCGCCTTGAATTCCCGCGTTGATTTGTCGAGCCACTCTGACGTGTTGGAGTACTTTTCGGTCTTGTTTACAAAGCTACGCTGCATAAAGACCTGGGCTACGTTGTCAACGACCGTGGCCGCAACTGTCGGGTCTGTATGGGTGAAGGAGATGACCAGCATTCGCGTGTCTGGCAGCGGTTCCGCGCTCAAATTAGACGCAAGCACGTCAACATACGGTGCAAGTCGCGCGCTCTCCTGGCGCGATCGAACTACATCTCCCGCGGGTCGAGCTACTGGTGTTTCCTCGACGACTCCGGTCGCAGGCGCTTCCTGATTTCCCCGAAACTTGGAAGCTATGGTCTTGAACGCCTCCAGGTAGGACTTCTGGGTGACGATATCGATGAACCGGGGGTTCTGATCAAGTTTCAGGTTGACGACTACATCTTCCATCAATGGCCGACTCTGAACCAGACGGATCTTGGTCTTCATCCCCATCGCCACAAGATATGTGTCATCAGACTCGTCCGCTTGAACGATGAGGTCGCCGCTTTGGACGAGCGTTCTATTCTCTTTCCCTATCTCAATGGTTGTTGAAGCCTGATAGACCGACTTTGTGCGAAAGACCTCAACCGTTACCACGGCGGTTACGATGACTGCGATGACTAACATCACCAGCTTTCGCTTCTTGATCGCACGCCACATTCTGCGGAGGTACAATCTCTCGTCATTTTCAGGGTAGGCGTAACCAGAGCCGTAGGCCGCCGCGTCCGGATACGCCGCCATACGCGCGTATCCTGGCCTCGCAATCCCGGTAGCTTCAGGGGGTGAGATCTTTTCTAGCTCCAATCTTTCTTCTGACATCTCTTCTTCTCCAAACGTCCGGGGGATTTCCTGTTCTTTCTATACTTCGAGAATCTGTATAGACTATGGAATTGGCAAGCGAGCAATCGTTGACAGACCGAAAGCTCTCAACAACGCTCCTCCAATCGTCTTGCCGCGACTGTTAGGCACTATGATTATGTCATTGGCCATTATTGGAACGTCCTCCATCTTGCCGGCCATCACAGAACCTATATCCACGTGCAACTCCTCACGTTTGCCTGTTGAGCCTTCTCGAAACACGACTCCACGATTCAAGGCAGCCTTATAGTTAGTGCCTTGCGCCAAAGAAATTGCCTGTCGGAGGGTCGTTCCGTCCTTAAGTGGAAACGATCCCGGCTGGTTGACCTCGCCCGCTACGAAGAAGACGTCAGTTGGCGGGATGTTGACGGTATCGCCGGGCTCTAGAAACATATCCTGCTCGAAATGACCTCTCAGAAGAGCATTGATATGAACGCTCTTGAGTTCGTATCTCGGTGCGTCATCGGAACCGGTTTCTTGCGGAGCGTCCGTTCCGGAGCCGGTCGCGGAAGAAACCTTGTTCGCATGCGGGTCTTTCTGCGACGGTTGTGCAGGTGTCTTGATTCTGCGGATTATGTAAGCGGTTGCGCCGTGCGTGTCGCTCAACCCGCTTGCCAGGGTAATCAAATCGAGAACGGACGGGCGGCCCTCAATCTGGTACACGCCGGGATTGCGCACCGAGCCCTGTATGAAGAAGGACCGGCTATTGTACTCCTTCACGGTTACTGTAACCTTGGGGTCCTTGAGATAGTCACCCTTCAGACCGTTAGTGATGAACTCCGCAAGTTCTTCAGGCGTTTTCTTCACCGCAGAGATTCGACCAAGGTAAGGCATCAAGAACGTGCCGGCTGCGGTGACGCGAAAAGTTCGAGATAGCTCGGGAGCGTTTTCGATTTGAATATCTAGAACATCGTTGGCTCCGATGCGATAGTCTTCATCGGGCGAAACTAACACAGCGGTAGCACTTCGCCCTCCCTGTTGCGACGCGGAGCCGTTAGATGAGGCTCCTGAGTTTTGGCTACCCTGATTCGACCGGTTTGTTTGCCGGCTACTACCGTAAGTCGCGAAAGAAGCGATGGCGAGAAAGGCAATCGCCAGTGCGATCCTGGTTCCCGGTCGGCCTGGTGCTTTGCAATTTGTTTTCATGGTGCCCCTATAGCAGAGCTTCCAACCGAGACACCCTCGGCCTCGAGTTGTAAAGGCTTACGACTGGATGCTGGAAATGTCGCGCTCTCTTTGTGCTTGACGGTTGCGCCGACGTAGGCCGCTGTCGCCGAAAGCAGCAGAAATAGTAAGGCGTTCGAAGGTACTTGTAAATTGAAGTCAAACAGACTGTGGACCAGCATTGCAAACATGCCGGCTCCGCTTCCAAGGGCGACGCCCGCGTAGAGTCGATCCCGAGAGCGGGTTCCGCGTGCGACCGCTCGAAACACCGACACGAGGAACCAAAGAGCAATCAGTCCGCCTACGATTCCGCAGTCGGCTACAATCTGCAGGTAATCGTTGTGCGACTGCGGAACTCGGAGCGACCCATCGCTCTTAGTATAAATCGAAAATGCTGTCTCATAGGCTCCTAGTCCAACGCCCAGCCAGGGATTCGCTCGAATCATCGAGATGGTGTCACGCCACACCCACCCACGGCTTGAGAGGAAACTCTCTTTCGCTACATTTGAACCCGCGGATTGAACCTGTACAACGCGATTGATGACTGGATCAGCCCCCATCCAAAAGATGCCCGCTGCGATCAGCAATGTGATGGCTATCACGACAGCAGCTTGCGAAGCGAATCTCGGCAGCCTGCGCTTCCGGGCGGCGTCAACTTGTCCCTTGGGCAGCCGCGCAGTCATCAATGCCAGAAACATCATTCCGGCGGCAACGCTGATGATGCCGCCACGCGACAGCGACAACACAGCGGCCACGCCCATCAAGACTGCGGCGAAGGCGTAAAGCACGCGCAGTTCGGCGCGGACAGTGCGGGTGATTATCAAGCCGATGGGAATCGGAATAAGTAATTCCATGTAGCCGGCAAAGTGATTGTGATTTGCAAACGGCCCAAAGGGAGAGGTCGCTTCGGTGGGTCGCAGCCAGTAGAATCGGCCATTCCAGGAGAAGTGCTGCACTAACCCAAATAACGCCATTGCCATCCCATAAATCACAAGGAAGTGCGCGAGCATCGCCAGACGTTCGCGACTTGAAAAGAAGTTGAAGGCGATCAGGTAGCAGATCAGCAGGAAGATCATAACAGTAACCGCGGACCGCGTGTACCCTACGTTCCTTGAGAGGCTCAACAAGCGCCCGCTACTGTCGGCGAGAGCCGCGGATTGGATCAATCCTATTAGAACGAGCGCGGCGATGGGTAGGGCAGTGTCGGGTATGTTGATAGTCAGCCGCCTGTCGACTAGCACCTTGGTCAACCAAAGCAGCAACGTGACTATTACGACTCCTTCGAAGACGAACACCGACCACGGCTCTACTGCTCCGTGAGCGAGCGCCGCGAACACTACGGCAATAAGAAACCCAATGCTTATCGTTTTGCTTAGACGGCCGGTTGTGTTCTCGTTTACCTGTTCGCTCATTTCGGCTGCTCATCCATCACGAAGTCATCGAACCACACGGTGCCTCGAGTTGGATCGTCGTAGGCAAATTTCGGCACTCGCTGAATTGTAATCACGACGGCGCGCGCGCTTGCAGGAGCGATAAAATGAACGACAATCGCCCGCCAGTCGCTGGACCCTGACGGGATGGGATCGGACCTGACGATCTCCGTAGATGAGAGGTCCGTGACAATAACGCGCGGGCCTTCTGGTGTTTCGAGACCCTCGGTTCTGGCATAGCACTCAAGTCGATAACGCGAACCCGGCTTCACGACCACAATCTGCTTAGCCTGGCCATCCAGCCGAGTCGTGTCACGTCCGGTGAAGTCTATCCTGAGCGACCGGGTTCCACTGTGTGCGATCGAGGAATCGATGCTCGCTACTGCATATTCGTTGCGAGCGATTGTCCAGTCGAACTGCGGAAGGTTCTTTGAACTATCGGATTCAAAACTTCCGTTCCAAACAAGGCTCAATGGATGGCCCGGTTGCTCGTAGGCCCCGCTAACCAAGCCCACCCACAAGCCTCGAGCCTCATCGATATGGTTCTGGGATATGAGCGAGTCTATGAAAGCTCGGCTGTCAGGCTGATTGAAAAGCTCTTTGCGGTCGATGCCGCCGAATATGGTGATCGCGTCAGGAATGCGCGATTGCTTCAGTAAGAACTGGGCTAACAGGGGTCGTGACTTTGCATCGCCCGGAGTGACGGCCTGAAGCGCAATGAGGTTTCCGGCTGAGACACGCCATAACAGATCGAGAGTGCCGGGCAGCAAACTCGGATTTGCAGCGGCCGCCGTATTGAATTCAACCACCGACTTCGCGAGCTTCCCTTCCCTGAGAAGGAGATTCGCGAGGCGCCAGTGCACTTCGGTGTAGTTTGGCGCCAGAGCAAGCGCATCACGCAAAGACTCCTCCGCGGCTGTTCGATCACCTTTGGCTTCCTTGACCGTTGCTAGCAAGAGTCGCTGTCTATAGTCCCAGGGAGAGAGATCGACGGCGCGTTTCGCGTGGTTTTCAATACTCGCGAGATCCCGATCATCTTCACTCATTTCCGACTCGGCAAGTCTTGCATTCAGAGGCGCAGAGTTCGGCAGGTAAGCAATCGTGGCCACCAGCAAGTCCTTATTCGCGGTCACTCGTTCATCGGTGACAATACCGGCAGCAGCATTGACCAGAGCGGCAATTGTAAGAGCAGCACACCCGGTGAGGACTGCGACGATCACAACTGTCCTTGACGCCAGACCATCTACCGTCACTCTCATCATCATGATGTTCGTCGAAATGAATGGATCTTAAATGCCTGAAAGAGAACTCCTCGAGGACAGGCCGGTAGCTGCTAGCCATAAACCCCGAAGGGAAGACGCAAATCGCGCCGAGCTTATTTTCCGCGCGTCGAACTCGGTCCTGCTCAGATCGAATCGAGTTCAGGCTTACTCGCCAGCGCGGAGGCTATCCAACGTTGACACTCACAACCCCATGCGTTGGGTGTCTGGTCAGTTTTGAAATCCAGATTTCGGGAAAAGAACCTTTGGGCCAGAAGGGGTACGTTCATTCCGACATTTACTGCGTAAACCTTGCCGCAAACACCGTCGATCTATCCTGTTACGACCCCGCAGCTTTCTCATTCGATTCTTCCTATCCAGACGTTGGCCGATTCCTATTTCGACAAACCACCCGATCCAGAAAATTCTCCAGTTATGTTTAGTGCCCTATCAGTGACAAGGGGTGACGGAAGAGATGGTGGAGTCGCTCCGTACTAATTTGGAGATCATAATTCCTCACATCACTGTCGGTCGTACTCTTCGACAGCCAGTGTGCCTGCGTAAAAAGGTCCCGTGATCATATTTCAGACACAAATCCTTGTCAATAGCCTGAATAGATCCAATTTTGGGTCCCGATCAGGTCATCTCCGATAGCTATGATCCTCCATTCGGCGCCTGTCTCAGGAGCACCAAACCTTCTGGAAGCCTAATAGAGGTGAAAGGTCGAATTCGCGGGCTACTCCAACTCGATAGCGGCAGGATGCTGGCTCTCTGCCTTTATTGTGACAATTCCACCCGCTTCGTGATGCTCTGGCGTCGAGAAATGCGCCACTGTCGAGAGATGAGAGATGGATCTGGACTCTGAAGAAGTGTCCAATAATGATAAGTGAACTGCGACGACTACTCGTTTTCTCGTGACCAAAGCGGGGAATACTACCCCTCAGGAAAAGTAATCTCTGATCGTCGGATTGGATCTCCATTGGGCGCAACGTTCATGGCCGCCCTCGATTGGCACGTCGAATGCCCAGCCAACCTAACTGAAGCTAAGTAAGCCCTCCTGAGAATCTCAACGACCTCCGCTTAAAAAGGGTACTGCAATGGTTCGCCGGAGTATATTCTTCCTCGCATTCGCGTTGCTAATTTTCTTCGCCAGCTCGGCGCGGGCGCAAGGTTATTATGAGTTCCTGGGTTCTCCGCGCGCAGTGGAGGACAAGTTTTCACCTCGACATGGCATTCGTTACAACACACGGGGCTACGATGCTCCGGACGTGAATTGGGCCAAGCGAGAGCGCAAGTTGACCAACAAGGGCGTACCTGAATACGCGATCACGGAGATGATGCAGTTTCCAGGTGGGCCGGATGCTATCGGTGAATGGATCGATCAAGCCTTCGACGATGTGCAGGCGCAATTCCTGCACTGCGGTTCCTTGGCGAGTCGTGCAGGAGGCGTTTCTCCCGATAGCCTCTACGTGGTGATAATGCCGTCGGCATTCTTTGAACCTTACTACAAGGTCGACGTAGCCGGCGTATATTACCCGTCGACTCACGAAATAAAAGTCCTCAATATTTACTACACCTGGAGCGGCCCGAATGCCGGTTGGCTCCGGCATGCACGCGATTTGATCAAGTGGGAAATCGGAAACTTCTTCGCAACGGAGCTTGGCGTCCAAGCGGAGCCTCGACTCGATGGCTGGCCCTGCAATTAACAGTGCGGTAATGGAAACATCCCGACGCGCTTCACGAATTTGACAACACGGCGATTCCCCTGCAAAGCGCTATCGAGCTGCGCCACAACTTTTTGACAGATGATCGCAGTAAACCAACCTATGAGGCGCACGCTCCTCCGAGTTCAACAAACCCAGCACTACGATTCTCTAGTCGCACCTGATCTTCTGAACTTTGGGGCAAAGTCTGATTGGTGATTGATCGAAGGCGGAAGTTTTGATGCTGTTACGTGTTGAGTACTTGGTGGGCGGTACTGGAATCGAACCAGTGGCCCCCGGTTTGTAAGACCGATGCTCTACCGCTGAGCTAACCGCCCGATGAACACGATACTATAGAAATCGCTAGAAACAACTGTCAAGCAATCGCCCGAAAGCAACCAGCTTTGTCATCCATTGATCATCAGATTTTTGTCGATAACTTTCACTGCACGGGCAACCTTTTCAAGAGCACTAGTCGCTGCGAGGCGTGCATTTAGCGTAACCGCGTCAGATTGCAAAGCGTCTTCAACTGTGCGACAAAATAGAGTGGCGCGATTGGCATCTCATGATCGAAGCTACGGAGCGAGGAACAGAATGCGAGAGAGTTTCAAGCGGCTCATCACCGTAATAAAAAAACGACGAACGCCGATCGGAATAGTGTTGTTGCTGGCTGTCGCGGTAGCGGTAGCCGCTTTTGTTTGGGGCGGAAAGGCGAACGCCAGCGACTATATTACGGCGAAGGTCGATCGCGGTACTGTAGAAGTAACCGTGTCGGCGACCGGAACAGTTCAGGCGGTCGTGACGGTTCAGGTCGGCTCTCAAGTATCGGGCACCGTGAGCTGGCTCGGCGCTGATTTCAACTCGCAGGTGAAGAAGGGTCAGATCGTCGCACGGCTCGATCCGGCCCTGTTCCAGGCCCAAGTCGACAATGCGCGAGCGAACATGGTCAATGCGAATGCAGCAGTGCAGGCAGCGCAAACCGAGATCACTAATCAGAATGCCAACGTGTCGGCCGCGAAAGCAAATCAGGAAGCCACTAGAATTCAGCGCGACGATGCGCTTGCTCTGGTGAAGCGGTATCAGGAGCTGCAGAACGTTTTGTCGGGTCGCGACCTGGAAGCTGCGCAAGCCCAGGCAAGCGCAGCCGCAGCTCGCTACGAACAAGCCGTCGCACAGGTTGGACAGGCGATGGCGGCGGTGGCTTCAGCGAAAGCGAAGCTCGATCAAGCCAAAGCATCAGTCTCGCAGTCACAGGCGCAGCTTCAACAAGCTCAATTGAACCTCGATCACTCAATCATATCGTCGCCCATCGACGGCGTGGTCGTATCGCGAAATGTCGACGTAGGTCAGACCGTCGCGGCGAGCCTTCAGGCGCCGACTCTTTTTACCATCGCCAACGACCTTACGAAGATGCAAGTGCTGGCATCAATCGACGAAGCTGACGTCGGTCAGGTGCGGCCCGGAATAAAAGCGAATTTTTCGGTAGATGCCTATCCGGGAGAAACCTTCTCTGGTGACATCAGCCAACTCAGGCTCAATGCGCAGAGCGCGCAAAACGTTGTGACCTACAGCGCCGTGATTGATGTCAACAATCCGGACCTGAAGCTCCGTCCCGGGATGACGGCAAATATAACGGTCCCGGTCGCGCGACGTGACAACGTATTGACAGTGCCTAACGCTGCGCTTCGATTCAAGCCGACGCTTTCCGACAAAGAACAAGAGGCGATTCGTCAGAAGATGGAGCAGCGCAGACAAGAGCGCGAAGCTCAGCGCCAAGGTCAAGGAGGTCAGGATCAAACACAGAACGCAAACTCCCAGGGACAATCTGATCAAGCGCAACAGTCGAACGCCCAGGGCGGTCAACCGGATCAAGCCGCGAGTTCGCGAGGCGGAGCCGGTCAGGGTAATAGAGCTCGAGGCGGTAACCAAAATTCAAATGCGCAACCTGGGAGTGCCCAGGGCGGGCAGGCTTCCGGCGGGGACGGCAGCGGTCAACGGAGACAAGGGCAAACCATTTGGGTTCTTACTGGACCCAAGACGATCGAGCCGCGATTCGTGAGAACTGGATTGACCAACGGCCGCATAACTGAAATCGCGGGCGGCGATCTACGCGAAGGCGAGACGGTAGTCATCGGCCAAAACGATTCGGGTTCTAAGCAGCAGCCGACGACAACTCCGTTTCAACAGAGGCCTCCAGGCGCGGGCGGCGGCGGACGAGGTCCGGGTAGATAAGTAGAATGAGTTACACACGGCGAGTGAGGAGAAAATAAGTTAATTGGAAGCGCAGGTCATCACCGAAACCAACTACGCGAGCGATCCGCTGCTCGGGCCGGCGCTGATTACGCTCGATCACGTGCACAAGACTTATCAGATGGGCGACATCGAGATTCATGCGCTTCGAGGAGTTTCGCTTCACATCGATCGCGGCGAATTCATCGCGATCATGGGAGCATCGGGTTCCGGCAAATCAACTACAATGAACATCCTCGGATGTCTGGACAAGCCAACCCGCGGACACTATTCCCTGGACGGTCAGGATGTTTCAACGCTTTCTCGCGATGAGCTCGCCGACATTCGGAATCGAAAGATCGGTTTCGTGTTTCAGGGTTTTAATCTGTTATCGCGAACATCGGCACTCGAGAATGTTGAGCTTCCGATGTTGTATCTCGGGCTGAAAACTTCGGAGCGCGTACAACGCGCTAAGGAAGCTCTCGAGATCGTTGGGCTGGGCGATCGGATGAACAATATGCCGAATCAGCTTTCGGGAGGTCAGCAGCAGCGAGTAGCGATCGCTCGATCCCTGGTCAACCAGCCCTCGATTATTCTCGCTGACGAGCCGACGGGCAATCTCGACAGCCGCACATCGGTCGAGGTGATGGATGTTTTTCAGCAGCTCAACCGCGAGCGCGGGATCACCATCGCGCTGGTCACTCACGAGCCGGACATCGCTCAGTACGCGCGAAGGACAATCGTCTTCAAGGACGGTCGAATCAAGAACGACTACATGATCAAGGACCCTCGATCCGCTCGCGAGGAGTTGGAAAGCCTGCCTGCGATTGACGAGGATGATGAGGACGAAGAATGAATCTCCTGTTGACGTTCAGGGTCGCGATCCATGCGCTTGGCCGCAATAAGATGCGGTCAGGGCTCACGATGCTGGGAATTATCATCGGCGTTGGAGCGGTCATTGCGATGGTTGCAATAGGCCAGGGAGCTTCAGCGCAGATTCAGGCTCAAATCGCCAACCTTGGAAATAATATGCTGTACGTTATTGCCGGCTCGCAAAGCCAGGGAGGCATGCGAGGCGGAGCGGGCTCGATCACCACTTTGGTTCCCGAAGACGTCGATGCGATTGAGCGTGAATGCCCTTCGGTCAAAGCCGCGAGCCCCAATGTCGGCGCGAACGGACAATTGATTTATGGAAATCAAAACTGGGTGGCGTCGAGCGGAATCAACGGGACGAACGAAAAGTTTCCCGAGATCCGACTATGGCCGATAGCCGAAGGCGATTTCTTTACCGAAGGCGATGTGCGTACTGCCGCGCGCGTGTGTGTCATCGGCCAGACCGTCAAGGACAATCTTTTCAGCGGCTCCGATCCGGTGGGCCAGACGATGAGAATCCGCAATCTTCCTTTCCGGGTAATTGGCGTGCTGAGCGCGAAAGGGCAAAACCAATACGGACAGGATCAGGACGATACGGTGATCGTCCCCTACACCACGGCGCAAAAGAAAATGCTTTCGATAACGTGGATCCGAATGGCAATGGTATCGGCCATCAGCCCGGCAGCAACTTTCACCGCCCAGACCCAAATCGAAGACCTGCTTCGCCAGCGTCACAAACTTGGGCCAAACCAGGAAAATGATTTCTTTGTGCGTAATCTTACCGATGTTGCGGAAGCCGCCGATCAATCGAGTAAGATCATGACAAACCTGCTCGCGTCGATTGCCGGCGTCTCGCTGCTGGTTGGCGGCATCGGAATCATGAACATCATGCTTGTGTCGGTTACCGAGCGGACTCGCGAGATTGGTATTCGTATGGCCATAGGCGCGCGAAGCGCAGCAATTCGACGGCAGTTTCTTATCGAGTCGATCACACTTTCGGTAGTCGGCGGCATATTCGGTATAGCGTTGGGGATCGTTGCTACGATCGTGATTGCCAAGACTTTAAATTGGCCGACGTTGGTCTCGGCGTGGGCGATTTTCGCGTCGGTCGTCTTTTCAGTTCTTGTCGGCGTTGCATTCGGCTATTATCCGGCTCGAAAAGCAGCCGGGCTCGATCCGATCGACGCGCTTCGATACGAGTAAGGGCCCCGGCCAATAAGTCTCCTGCATTCCTCGTGAATCGGGTATAATAAGAAACCGAACTTAACAACCTTGAACGCGTTGGGAATATGTATGTCAGCTGAAGTAATAATGAAGCGTGCATCCATCATAGTACTTTGTGGTCTAATATTGATCGGCAATTCACTGGTCGCGACTGCTTATCAGTTAAGTACATTAGCGACGGCTCCTCAAGAAGCGAAGCAATCGCAGGCGCGACAGATAATCAACACCGCCGAAACGCATTATCAACGAGGTCAGAAGGCTTACGCGGGAGGTCAATTTGATCTCGCGCGACGCGAGTTCGACGAAGCCGTCGACACGATCCTAGACGAATCGATCGACGTTCGCAGCGACGATGAGCTTCGAGTCTACTATCGCGAGCTGGTCGAAAAGGTGAATCATTATCAGGTCGCTGCTATCGAGCAGAAGGATGGTGGATTCAGTGAGCAGCGATTTGAGCCGTCGCCGCTCGATAAGATTGCGTCGCTGTCCGACGCCGACCTCGAAGAAGCCGGAGCCGCCGAAGAAGCCGTTGCCGCTGCGAAGTTCAACTTCAACTTCGATTCGGCTCTGCCGGTCAGACAGTTCATCAACTACTTCACGAAGGGTCGAGGCCGCGCGACGATGGAGGCTGGGCTTCAGAGGTCGTCGAGATTCCGCGAGATGGCTCGTCGCATCTTCAAGCAGGAAGGCGTGCCGACCGATCTGATTTGGCTGGCACAAGTCGAGTCTGGCTGGAACGCTTACGCTTATTCGTGGGCGGCGGCAAAAGGAATCTGGCAATTCATCCCGTCGACCGGTTCGCGCTTCGGCCTCACTCAGAATTATTGGATCGATGAACGCTCCGATCCGGAGAAGTCGACATTGGCGGCTGCCCATTATTTGAAGTGGCTCTCGAATCGTTACAACGGCGACTGGTCGCTGGCGCTTGCGGCTTACAATACGGGTGAAGGCAACGTCGATAGTGCGATTGCGCGCTCCGGTTCGCGAGACTTCTGGCGACTGCATCGCGGCGGCTACCTCGCGCAAGAA